>Ga0315285_10000389_pt1 | contig 45473 bp, 49 predicted proteins | sample YL17G09_36_MG_FD_203698 | JGI IMG/M metagenome (GOLD analysis project Ga0315285, IMG submission 203698) | Sediment microbial communities from Yellowstone Lake, YNP, Wyoming, USA - YL17G09_36 | ecosystem: Environmental > Aquatic > Freshwater > Lake > Sediment | place: USA: Wyoming | collected...
CGGGTAAGCTGTGTGTAGGACCGCATGAGTGCTCCTTTGACTTGGTCGTCTGAGAAGTATTCATCCTACACCAGCTTACCTCTCGTGTCGACCTTCAAAGTTGCACTTGGAAGTTGAATCTACGAACCAAAATAATTACCACAAGGGTACAAAGGAAAACGAAAAAAACTTTAAAAACTTGGCGCTCTTCGCGCACTGCGCGGTAAACCCAAGATTTCCACAGATAGCGCAATTGTTGAGCGATAATTCTATAACCCCGTTTTCTTCGAGAAATGGAGTTTTGATCTATTTCGTCAACTCAACCACCAGCATGTCCAAAGCCATGTCCAAAGGAACATCGCTAGTCTTTGCCCCCTCGTCAATTGCTAGCAGCCGGTGATATATCGCCTCGAGTGCTTCCTGTGAGAATTGTTTTGCCTGAAAATATACATTCTTCGCAGTAAATACCGGCATTCCAAATTTATTTAAAGCACTTTGAATGTCATTGATATTGCCACCCCCATCGATCACCTCGCGAGCCAGTAACAGAAAACGAAACTGGCGCACGATCATGCCAAAGATCATCTTTGGGTCTTGCTCATCCAACAGGCGATGCAGCATGGCCTGGGCTTTCTTCCCTTGGCTTGACCCCAAAGCATCCACCAGCACAAATATATTACCTTGGGCTGTATCCAAACTGACCTGCTCCACATCTGTCACAGTGATGGATCGTTCATAATTGACATAGGTCAACAGCTTGGTGATCTCCTGGGCAGCCTGGCTGGTATTTTCACCGACCATTTCAGCCAGCATTGCCGCCCCGCGCGGTTCGATCGTCCCCCCCTGCTTCTTGGTCTCAGCCAGGATCCAGCCGGTCATCTCCCAGGCACGCGGCATCATGTGGCGTTCCACCGAAACAAGTCCCCTCGTTTCACCCGCCCATTTTAATATCCAGGGTTCTTCTTTATTCTTCTTTTCCTTACCTGGATTCTCCATGTTTCCATGGATCACGATCCGGCTCGTCTCGGGAGCTTTTTCCAGTAACCGTGTAAATATTTTCTGGTTTTCTTTATTCTGGTAATGGTCAGAGGGATTCGCCAATAGAACCAATCTTTTGTCACCCAGGAATGGCAGAGAATTGACCGCGTTGTTCAGTTCTTCGTCTGTCATTGAACGGCCATCCAGGCGAGAGATGTTCATATCCGCAGCTGTTGAATCACTCATAGCTTCCTGGAATGATTTCAGCCGCTTGCTGAAGGCATACTCATCATTCCCATAGAGTATGATGACCCTGGCGGTTGTCTCAGACATGCTCACACCTGCGTGATGACACGATGGATCTTGAAGCGCCCACAGTTTATCGGATAGACATCCTCGATCTGCATGCCGCCTGGATTAGCCTGGGTTGTTACCCGCCTCTGCAGGACCGGTCCCAGCGGCTGACTGATGAAGAATCCCAGCACAGCCAGGGGTATGACCAGAGGCAGGCGCCACAACCTGCTGCGCCTGGAGTTTGCGCCGGTCAAACCCAGCCATGCCAATAACCCTGCTGCCAGAATTGAGATGGCATAGTTGGTGCCGCAGCCGCCATGGATCGCCAGGTGACGTTCACCAGCCCGCAGGCGGGTCAGTGCCACGACGACCGCTGCGCGCACTTCTTCTGTTGGTACATCACCGAAAACCAGGAATCCGGTCGGATTGGAATGCCCAGCCAGCGGTTTGCGCGGGAATTTCTCAGCCAGAATATGCAGGGTTGCGTGTTCCAGCGCATGATTACGACGGGTTTCCAGGATTAGGGGCATATCGAGGATCGGCATTGGAAGCTCCAAGATCAGGATAATGTGATTATACCTGCAATAGAAACGCCCCGTCTCCTATGAGAAGACGGGGCATTTATCAAGTCGAAAAGGATCAGATGGAAGCCTCGGTCGCGGTCCGGGTCTCTCTCATGGGTGTGGTCGCCCGCAGGAAGCCGATGAACAGCAGGATGATGCCAAGGAATTCACCCAGGTATAAGGCGCCCGGTATATGCAAGCGGCTGAAGAAACCGCCGAAAGCCGGCAGGGTCGCTCCGACCGCGATCAGGATATTGCCGATCGTGCGGTGTAGCAGAATACGCTTGCGCCAGAAGATCCAGGCTGAGTAGGCTGCTCCGCCAACCAGGGTCAACGTACCGTATAAGTTAAAGAATGGCGTCAGAATGCGCACACCCGGGGATACAATTGCATGTCCGCTCAGTTCACTGCCTGTATGACCCCCGCCAGTCATCAAGGTGGGGTCGAGCTGAGCAGTGAAAACCTTGAATAAGCCATAAAATGAGCCAATCACCAGCAAAACCATCAAAAGGTTCGACCATTTCTGTTTTGCCAGCAGGTAAACCGTTCCCTGACCCAGCCAGGCAGCCACCAGCAAAGCCCCAAAAAGATACCACAGGCGAAAGATCAGCGGATTCCAACCGAAGGCACCATTGTAGAACTCACAGAAACCACCAATACCGTAAAAGATCGTACCAATGCCCCACAAAAGCAGGTGAGTTCCCCTGCGTTCGACATACCGCTTCAAGACAATAAAAGCGAAGGTGAAGCTGATGATGCTGGATAGCAAGGGCATTATAGTATTCAACATATTATTATCTCCATTTCTAAAGTTTTCGGATTAGCCACGATGGCAAATCCACAATAAGCCATGGGTATCAAACCGTACCCGGTACCAATCCTAGGGCAACACCAATTGTGATCGCAAGAAGGATGATGAGGATTACTCCAATAATCACCAATATGACCGGCACAATCCTCTCATAGAAGGCTGGATATTGGCGGGTTGGTTTTTTATTCATGACCAGTCATCTCCAAAGGGGAACCTGAATTAATGGCTATTACTTTCGTAAGCAAGATAGGTTTCAAGTAGAGTCAGCATGATCTGGTCTGTAAAGGCGTACAGGCGGGTCAGCATTTCCTGCCAGGCTTTTCCAGGAAGGTTGGCTTCCTGATAAGCCTTGCTGATATCTGTAAGAAGCAAATTCCGAAAGAAAAGAAACGCCCGGATGGCTTCCAAGCTGCTCAATCCATGGCGACGGCCGCGTGAGGCATACTCATATCCTATTGAACGGGCTTCTGCAATGGCCTCCTCACCTTCTGATGAGAGGTAATTTGACAACCCTTGCAATAAAACCTTCCCACTCTGCCGGTATTGAGAGCGAGCATCGCTATCCAACTTTTGATACCACGTTTCGGTTTCGAGATGTCCTTCACCTATCTGAAATCGTATCCGGCTTAAAGCCTGTTGTACGACGCTGGCGGGTTCCACAGGATGCTGCTGCCGGGAGGCTTTCAGCCACAGTTCGACCTCATCCCGCCGATAGCGGCGGTGCCCGCCCTGTGTGCGATGCACAGGTATAACACCTTTATCCGACCAGAGACGTACGGTACTCGGATGGACACCAACCATCGCAGCCACGTCGCTCAAGGAGAGCCATTTGTCTTTAACTATGTTCATGGACAATTTGCCTCCTAGTTATCCGCCGCCATGGCAACCTTCTCGATAAATAACGGTTCTTGTGCCTGACGCCGGAAAGCAGCCACGTCAATACGCCGGAATAGAAAGACAGCCGCCAACAGCAGAATGGACTCGAGCCCAAATACGGTCAGATAACCGATAATGGCTTGATCGGTAAGTTTCGTGACAATGTCCCGCACTGCACCACCCAATACCGATCCCACCAGGCGAGACATGGCATTTGAAAAACCCCACGCCCCGATGAACAGGCCGACCTCACCCGGCACGGTCAGGTCAAACATTAGCGAGAGATTGGCGACAGTTGAAAGCCCTGTCCCGCTCCCCAGTAACATCACACCAGCGTAAAACATGCCAGGATGAGCAACCAATCCACTCAAAAAGATGATGACGAAGCCGGAGAGAGCGCCAAGGTTGCCCCATTGAGCGACTGAGCGTTTGTTAACACGTCCTTCAAGTGCTCCAGCGATTAGAATGGCTGCCAAAACGAAGATTCCCCACAGTGAGGTGATACGGGTTGTCTCCGTGACAGACAAACCGAACGCTTCCGCACCGAATGGCTCCAGCAGAACGTCCTGGCCCAAGATGGCAGCTAGCAAGAGCAGCAGGTACCAGAAAAATAACTTTGCCTGGTGGTTTCCGAGTATTGCATCAGCCATTTGTTTGATCGTGTAACTCTCCGACCGTGATCCTGATACTTCCCTGAAGCGAGGCTCCAGATTGATCAATCCGAGCAAACCCAGGATCAAGGCAACGATGCCTACCATCCAGAAAGCCCGCATCAGGGCTGCTGGTGAGTAGGGATCCAGCATACGACTGAGACTGATGGCTGTGATGATAATACTTACGATCATCATGAACCACATGGTGGCGATCGTTTTGCCTCGCCGATTTTCCCCCGAAAGCTCGGATGCCAGCGAAAGATAGGATACGCTTGAAAGGTTATATCCCATCCCCCAGGCACCGAAAGCCAGGACACCCGTTAGAACTCCCAGCCACCAGTTCTGGGACATGAGAAATGCCACGCGCGGCGAGAGAATTACACCACTGGCACACAGGACCAATCCCAGAACGATGTACGGCGTACGGCGAAAACCCAGGAAGGGATGCCGGTCCGAGTATGAACCGATGGCGACTTGAATAGGGGAGAAGAGATAAGGAAGGGAAGCGAGAATAGCCACAACCGTTGCGGATATTGCCAGTTCCTTGATCATTACCCGATTGAGGGTGCTGTTGATGGGGACCAGCGTCATCGCAACGGCTGCATGTACCAAACCAAGTTGAAATCGTTTCCTCAGCATAAGCCTCATTACCTACGTAATAGCGAAATCGGGGTCATTGCCACCCCCGGTCCAATGCAAAGCAAATGTATCAAAGTTAGGACTGACCGTCAATGTAGATTTACATAGATTATTAATAGGGTTGGATTAAAAAGAGCATTTCGTCCGGATGACGGGGCTAATATGGTTGATCCTATACCCCCTAATTCTGATAACCAAACAGCAATTGATCAAGTCTTGCTAAGAGACTGAGCGGTCTGAAGGATTTCATGAGCAGAACGGAGCGCGCCCTCACCCACATCGCCAAGCATCTGCGCCAACTCGAGCAGGCGTGCATCTCCTTTCAACAGCTCAACACGGGTAAGTGTACGCCCTTCATGGATGATTTTCTTTACCTGCCAATGCTGGTCACCAAAAGCCGCCAGTTGTGGCAGATGTGTCACGCAAAATACCTGGTGCTGCCGACCCAGGTTCCACAGTTTATGCCCGACTACCAGGCCTACCCGTCCGCCAATACCCTGGTCGATCTCGTCAAAGATCAGGCTCGGGATCTCGTCAGCGCTTGCTAGAACATGCTTGAGCGCCAACATCAGGCGGGAGGTCTCACCACCCGAGGCGATCCTGGCGAGTGGTTTCAGTCCTTCGCCGGGATTGGGCGCGACCAGGAATTCGACTCGGTCCAGGCCATTTGCATCAAAAGCCAGCCGTTGACCATCAGGCATGGGCACACCGTTTTCAACAGAACGCGTTTGGAAGTTCACACCGAAGTGAGCGCTCGCCATGCTCAGGTCGTCCAGTTCGGTCTCGATGCTTTTTCCCAAAAGAGAGGCTGCCTCTTTGCGCTTCTCCGATAGCTCACCTCCCTGCCTGGCAAGTTCCGTCAATAACCTTTCCTCCTCACTTTCCAGTTCGGTGATGCGTTCAGATGCATTGGTGATGTGATCGAGCTGATTACGGGCGCTGACTGCAAAAGCGACAGCCGACTCGATGGAACCGCCATACTTGCGCTGCAAGTTATGGATCAGGTTGAGACGTTCCTCGACCTCTTCAAGCCGCCTGGGATTGAATTCAATCGATTCGAGGTAGCCTCGCAGCTCGCGTGCCAGATCGGTCAGGTTTTCGAGCAGGAGCTCTGCCCGCTCTGCCAAAGCAGAATTTGCAGTATCGATCTTGCTCAGGGAAGCCAGGGATTTCGCTACCCTGCCCATGAGGTCGGTGACAGCCGGGGCTTCAGGGGTTGACTCGTCGAGCGCGACCAGTGATTCCTGCGCCAGGGATGCCAGGCTCTCTGCGTTCACCAGCCGGTCCCGCTCCTGGCGAAGTCCTTCGTCCTCACCGGGGAGCAGTTTTGCCGCTTCGATTTCCCCAATCTGGAAGGTCAACAATTCAGTGAGTCGTTCCGCGTCCTGCTGAGCCTGCTGAAGTGCCTTCAAGTCCCGGCGGATGGTGTTCAATTTATTATATGTTGCCCGGTAGGTACCCAGCAGACTCGCGATGTCTGCATAGCGATCAAGCAAACCCAGGTGGGCGCGCACATCCCGCAGTGAGAGATGCTCGGATTGACCATGAATGTCAACCAGATGTGTGCCCAATTCGTTTAGCAGGCTGACATTAACCGTCCGTCCATTGACCCGGGCTATGCTGCGCCCTTCGCGCCGAACTTCACGTCCAAGCGTAACATAAAGAGGATCATCGAGCAGTTCCTCTCGTTGTAAGATCTCATGGACAGCCGCGCCAGCCTTACCCTCCAGTTTAAAAACACCCTCGACCGAAGACCTCTCTGCTTCGCTGCGGATGACAGTTGCATCGGCGCGGCCTCCGATCAGCATTTCGACTGCGTCCAGGATGATGGATTTACCCGCTCCGGTCTCACCGGTCAGTATGATCAGACCGGGGCTGAAATTCAGCTCAAGTTTATCGATGATGGCAAAGTTGTTGATGTGCAGCTCGGTCAGCATTGCCTATTTTGAAAAAGTGATGCCAGAAACCCGGTAGTAGACGGTCGGAGTCGCAATAACAATAAAAACAACCTCCCAAATCGTCGCCATTAAATTCCCCAGCAATAAGGTGACGATGATGGCGGGGATCACACCTATGACCACCCCGGCGGCTGTCGTCAGGAATAATGTTTTCGAGCGGTGACGGCGTAGAGCAAGTTGAGCAGCCCGGGCGATCAGTGCTCCAGCAGCCGGCGCACCTATCAGAATGATCAGTCCCCAGAAGATCCTGCTTGCCATTACTACGAGAATGCTGGCAACTGCGGACAGGATGGCTGTGACGATAAAACCCGATGCATAGTCAATCCAGGCAGCATTATCATAGTTTCTTTGGATGCTGCGAACACATTCCTTGCAGCGATAACCGGTCGGTGTATGAACCGCGCAATTCATGCAGATGGGCTTCTCACAACGATTACAGCGCAGCATGGTCTCACGGGTGGGGTGATACGTACAGTAGAGCGGAGCGGCTTCGGTCATCGCGGCAGTCCTATAGAGGGATTTTGGTTCATATGTGCAGTCAGGTTGCGGTAGAAATAACCGGGGTCACCAAAACGGACGAATTGAGCCGTATATTCACCGGCACGTACATTAACACAGTCATCTTCGGCAAGCCCGATGGGGATCTGGCCATCCACGCTGAGTACGGCATTATCACTTTTGACGTTGATGGCGACAGATGAGCCCTCGGCAAGCACCACCGCACGGTCCACCGACAGATGTGGAGCGATCGGGACAAGCAGGATGTTGCGCAATTCAGGCGGCAGGATCGGTCCTCCGGCAGCCAGGGCGTATGCTGTGGAGCCGGTCGGTGTGGCTGCAATCAGACCATCTGCGACATAATGGGTCAGGAGACGTCCATCCACATTGGCAGCCAGGCGTAAAGGTCGCACATTCGGTCCGCGGCAAACCACTGCTTCGTTGAGCGCTGCCCAGGTTCCCAGAGTTTCCCCGGCGCGCAAGTGCTCAACCCGCAGCATCATTCGATTTTCTATCCAGTACTCCCCCTTTAAAAGCAGATCCAAATATTTATGCCAATCCTTGCGCGCCACCTGGATCAAAAACCCCAACCGCCCCAGGTTGACACCCAGAATGGGCAATCCACAGGGAGCGCACAAGTGTCCGGCACGCAGCATGGTGCCATCCCCGCCGACCGCGATCAGTAAATCAAATTCCCCTGCTTTGACGCGCAGCCTGAGGTTCTCATCATATATCGATCCCTTGGGAGCTTCAATCCCCTTATCCTGTAAAAACTCTACGATCGAATCCGCTTCTGCGAGAGCATCAGGGATCTTTGGATAAGCAGTTACAACGATGCGCCTGGGGATAAATGGGTCCGCCATAATAGTGCAATTATAGTCTCAAATGCGCTGGTCACAGACCTTATGGAAGCCGCAGCGCAGGCAGCGCAGGCTCTCATCGTGCGAGCGGCTTACCTGGGTGTTGAGTTCATCGCGGCGCACATCCGATAGCACATCCAGTAAAGATGATTCAAGTTCGGGTGTATAGTCAACAGCAAAATCACGGCGGTCGTAATGTATGATCCCAAATGGCGGGCGCTGACTGGTCGTCCGCTCGACAAGAAGACAATAACAGGCCAGCTGATAAATGTGCGAATCATAAGGCGCCTCGGGAGCATGACCGGACTTGACCTCCACCGGGATGATCTGCCCGTCCTGTTTAACCAGATAATCAGGCTTGCCCGTCAAGCGCAGGTTCTGGTCATAAAGCGGTTTCTCGACTTTTCCCCACAGGCGTGTATCGCTGTAGATGACGTGCCCATCCGGCAGACCTGTTGCCTTGCGCTGGCGCGACGACAGCCAGAACACAAACAAAGCCAGGATGAGCAGGGCAAGGGAAAGGTAGATCAACTGGTCACCAGAAGCGTGCAGTACGCGGCAAACAGAACCAGAGAGGCAAGCAGCAGGATGACAGCCAGGATCCGCAGCAGCCCGGCAGCCAACACCTGCCGTCCGTGGCGCAGGTGGAGCAACGTACCAGCCTGCATTCCAGCCTGGTTCTCCGATTCAATCCCCTGGCGGCGGTACCACCAGGCACGCCGGCAGTAAAGATAAGTTCCAATCTCGGAGGCGCGGATTACATACGTAGAACGCATAGCACATTTATTCTATCAGAGTTTTCAGCCCTGGAAACAGGTATAATTTCCGCATGGCTGAATTTCGTTTCTTCCACCCGGTCGAGGTACGGTACGACGACCTGGACCCGCAGGGGCATCTCAACAATGCCAAGTACCTGACCTACTTCGAGCAAGCCCGCATCCATTATCTTATCCATCTCGGTCTTTTCAAGGATGGGGGATCCCTCATGGACGTGGGCATCATCCTGGCAGATGCGCATGTGACGTTTTTATCCATCGTGCGCTGGAAGCAGGATGTACGTATCGGGGTGCGCATCTCCCGCCTGGGAAATAAGAGCATGGATTCGGAATATCTAATGGTCGATGGCGCGACGAACCAGGAGCTTGCCACCGGCTTGAGCGTGCTGGTGGCGTATGACTACCGCAAAGGTAAGACGATCCCCATTCCGGAAGAGTGGCGAGAAAAGATCTCAGTTTTTGAGAACATTTGATCTTATAATTAGTGTATGAAAATTTCCAAGAACTTTGATTTAGCAGCGGATTGTATTTTATATCACGGGGATTGCCTGGATCTTTTAAAACAGATTCCTGATGGATTCATTAAACTTGTGGTTACATCACCCCCATATAATCTAGGAAAGGCATATGAAACAAGGCTTGATCTTGATGAGTACTTAGGTCAACAAAAAAAGGTAATTGAGGAATCATTTCGTATATTAAATGACAATGGAAGTATTTGCTGGCAAGTTGGTAACTATGTAAATAATGGTGAGATAATTCCCCTAGATATAGTTCTTTACCCTATCTTTTCATCTTTGGGTTTGCATTTACGAAATCGTATAGTGTGGTACTTTGGTCATGGACTTCATGCAAGCAAACGGTTCTCTGGAAGATATGAGGTAATACTTTGGTTTACAAAATCTGATAATTACACCTTTAATTTGGATTCAGTACGTATACCTCAGAAATACCCTAACAAAAAATACTTTAAAGGACCCAAAAGGGGTGAATTATCTGGAAATCCACTTGGGAAGAATCCTAGTGATGCCTGGGAGATACCTAATGTAAAAGCAAATCATATTGAGAAAACTATTCACCCATGCCAATTCCCGGTTGAATTGATTGAACGTCTGGTACTTTCAATGACGAATAAAAACGATTGGGTACTAGATCCTTTCATGGGGGTTGGAAGCACTGCAATTGCGGCGTTAATCCATAATCGTAAGGTTTTAGGTGCAGAAATCATGCATGACTATTTATCTATAGCTAACGAGAGAGTAGAGAGAGCGGAACGTGGTGAATTACAAATTCGGCCGATGGATAGACCTGTATATGATCCTGATGAACCAGATCTTAATATTCCACCGAAAACGGTACAGCTTGGTGATAAAAAGCCCATCCAATCAAGATTATTGGAATCAAATCCACCCTATAAAACCGAGGATGAAAAATGAAAATTGTATACGAATATTCACACCTGGGTGGTTCGGAAATTCTAAGAGTGCGATATCCGTCTTGCGAAAAAGAGATTTATGAAGTAATAGATTTGGTCAAAGGGAATAAAACCAAAATCAGTGAGGAAAAAACCAAGAAGGGGCGCCGACTCTACTCTCCAATAGATATGAACCAGCAATTCAGGCAGGCATTCAAAACTCGAGGGTATAAAGAACTTCGTGATACATATACGATAACGATACCAAATTCTGAAATTGCCATCTCTGGAGCTTACAAATAAATAGATTGTGTGAAAGAAAAAGTTCTAGTCGAGGTGCAGTTTGGAAAGTATGCATTTATGTTCTATGATATGGCTAAATTTCAATATTTTTTCAATGAGAATAAAGCTGATGTTGGTATAGAAATTGTTCCATGTCACGGATTACATAAACAAATGTCTTCTGGTGTTTCATATGGTGAGCAATTAATTTATGATATTGAACGCTTGAAACGCCATTTTCCTGCTGTTCCGGTAAAAGTTATCCTAATTGATGCGAATTAACAGCATGCAATCGTTACCTACCATTGATGCTCCATACCTAATCGATTTCCTCGCTAACCTGCTCAACACCCCCTCTCCTACCGGATTTACTGAGTCTGCCATCTCCCTGGCAGAACAGACGCTCAAAGCCTTCCCAGCCCTTAAACTCAGCCGCACTCGCAAGGGCGCGCTGGCAGCCCACTGGCCCGGTGAGAAGGCCGATGCGCCGCGCGCCCTGACAGCGCATGCTGATACACTGGGTGCAATGGTCAAGGAGATCAAGTCCAACGGGCGGCTCAAGCTGACCAAAATCGGCAGCTTCCCCTGGAACTTCGTAGAGGGTGAAGGCTGCTCGGTCTTTACGCGTTCCGGGCGCATTGTGAGGGGTTCAATCTTAATAGAAAAGGCTTCCGATCACGTCCATGGAAAAGAAACCCAGGAAAGCCCACGCGATGACGAGACGATGGAGGTCCGCCTGGATGCCAGGACGACTTTTGAGGATGAGACGCGCGACCTGGGCATCGAGGTAGGTGACTTCATCGCCTTTGACCCGCGGGTAGAGCTGACCGAGGGCTTTATCCGCTCGCGCCACCTGGATGACAAAGCTGGCGTTGCCTGCATCGTGACAGCAGTAAAAGCCCTGAGCGATGCCGGCTTGAAACCTGCCCAGACCACGTTTATCCATATCAGCAACTACGAAGAGGTCGGGCATGGCGCCGCGGCTGGCATCCTGCCCGAAGTCCACGAGCTGGTAACAGTGGATATGGCTGCCGTCGGCGAAGGCCAGGTATCGGACGAGTTCCATGCCACATTGTGCGTCAAAGATTCGGGGGGTCCATACCACCACGGTCTCAGCAATCACCTGCGCGAGCTGGCAGACCGGTACCACATCCCCTACAAAGTGGACATTTACCCCCATTACCACTCGGATGGGGAGGCATTCTGGCGCGCTGGCGGTGATGTGGCGGTTGCGCTGCTCGGTCCTGGCGTTGACGCTTCGCACAATTATGAACGGACACATGTGGAAGCCTTGGTGGCTGCAACGAGATGGGTGATGGCGTATTTATTGAATTAAATCACGTAGAGCCCGCATAGATCGCTGAGATTCCGTTATTGACTTTGTGAATTCAGGTTTCTGACTGGTAAATCTTCCAGAGGTTACATGATATTAGACGCTGCCCTGCCCCCCACCCACCTGAAAAATGTCCCCACTATCGCTGAAGCCGCAGAGCGGATTGGTTTCGCCTGCTTGTGGACGACTGAAACCCAGCATGACCCTTTCCTGCCCTGTTCGTTGATCGCCGAGCACACTCAAAAACTGGAGATCGGGACTGCGGTCGCCATTGCGTTCGCGCGCAGTCCAGCCAACCTGGCATACACTGCCTGGGACCTGGCACAGCAGTCTGGCGGGCGTTTCATTTTAGGGTTGGGGACCCAGGTTAAAGCCCACATCGAACGCCGCTTCGGCATGCCATGGCCTGAGTCGGTCGTAGGAAAATTACGTGAACAGATCGAAGCGGTGCGTGCTTTCTGGCAGGCATGGCAGCACGGCTCGAAGCTCAACTATCGCGGTAAGTACTACAAACTTTCATTGATGTCACCATTCTTCAATCCCGGCCCGATCGATCATCCCGATATCCCGATCTATATCGCCGGGGTCAACCCCGGTCTGGCACGCCTGGCCGGTGAGGTATGTAAGGGTTTCCTGGTCCACCCTCTGAACAGTCCGCAGTATTTAGGGAAAGTGATCCTGCCGGCAATTGAGGAAGGTGCCGGCAAAGCCGGGCGCTCGCGCTCTGATGTAATGATCTCTGTCTCAGCGTTTGCTGCCACCACACCCGAGGAGCAGAACTTCTGCCGGGCGCAGGTCGCCTTTTATGCTTCCACGCCCTCCTACCGGCCGGTCTTTGCCCTGCACGGCTGGCAGGAGGTTGCCGAGCAACTCTCATTGCATGCTGCCAAAGGGGATTGGGGTGAGATGTTCGGTATGGTCACTGACGAAATACTGGGGGCTTTCTGCGTTACCGCCGATCCCGCCGAGCTGGCTGCTGCGCTCAAGGAGCGCTACGCTGGCATTGCCGACCGTATCACGCTGTATATTCTCTTCAAGCCGGGTGAGTGGGATGCGTTTTGGCAGGCAATGACGAAAGCGCTCAACGAGAAAGACAACTGACCGGAGGTCTCCACCGGCATTCGGGACCTGCGGTAAGACCCTCGCCGAGCCAGGAATTGAAAGGAAATAAAATGTCCCTAAAGAAGTGCGCCTGGATATGCATCGGGCTGGCGATGATCGCAAGCACCTGTAACCCAACGATCACACCTGCCAGCATGCCGACCATCAACCCCAGCGCTACTCCAGACCTGGCTGTCCAGGCCTGGCAAGAACTAAAACTAGGCAAAGTATCCGGAGTGGATTTAGGCATGAGCGGAGAAAGATACGGCTTGCCGGAGTCGGTGCTGGTAGAACTGGGTCAAATGGGCGGAGCGCCGGTGGTTGGTCTTGGCAGTATTATCGGAGCCAAAGATTCTACGGGCTGCAGTTTGATTTTACCTGACCATCTGGTGACCGGAGAAAAGGTAAAACAGGCGACTGACGGAGTGGTTGAGTACAGCTTTGACGGTAAGATCGGGACAGAGTCAATCTGGAAAATCCCGGTTGGCGAAGGCGTTAACTGCGTGGCGTTTGTGGTCAAGGACGACAATAAATGGGGTTTACGGTCAGGCACAGTGGCAGTCTGGTTTTATCAAGACGGCGGCAAGGCCGGCAGCACAGTCTTAAATCCGGAGACACCGTTAAGAATTATGTATGACGCCGCCAACCAGGCGCAATTAACAAGTTTGGAGAATAGCGGAGTCAGTTTGACGGTTTCTGACCAAAACGGAACAGTAATCGATAACCAGGAAGTGAAGTTAGTGCCGGCGGTGGTGTTAGCACCAGATTTGATTGACAAGATGAATGCAGATCTGACGGAAGACCAGACATATTTATTAAAAGACAACACACTGGTATATTCTATCGCCGGACAGGAAACTACGGTGGCGAGAATCGCCGGAGGAAAAGTAGAGCTGGTTCTTTCAAACGGAGAGACTGTGTTTTTGACGGCAGAACAACTGATGGTGGCTGAGGCGCACTGGTTTGTTGAAAACCCGCAGAACAGGCTGGTAGGAACTGACGAGAACAATGTTTGGCGTTATGAATGGGATGCAACCAAGCTTACCTGGGAGGCAAAGAGCCTGCCGGAATTTTCGACAACAGTCGAGGACAAAATGCCGGAAATTACCTGGGATGACATAGTTTCCGGACGATTTGCACAAGCGGTGCATGAAGCAGTGGCTGCAGGAACAGTGCCAACTTTTGGCAATAATACAGTCTTTGTTCCTCGAAAATACTCGGAAAATTTTTTCAATATTTACGGTATTGGTATTTATGGCTTTGATTCTGAAGATTCACAATACTCACAATATCTTACGGATAAAAGCACGCGCCCGATTTTGGATACAGCTTATGCAACTATGAAGCTTGGCAGAATGGAATACACGGTTGTAGGACAACAAAATAAAGATTCAGCCGGAAACATAAGGGTTATCCCCCTGATTGCACATTCGAGATTTAATCAGTATTTAATTCAGCCGGAAAGATATTCAGTACCGGTGACCCGTTGTACGGCAAAAGGGTGCGATACCATAAGTTTAGGTGATACTGCCTATAGCTCATGGTTTCTTGAGTGGCCAGGCAGGGAAGAGGGAGAGATTCAGCGTGCGGTTGACCAGTGGGTGGAAAAAAATATTCTGGAGGAAATTTTAGAGAAAGTTCCCTTTCGATGGACTAACTCTCTTTGGTAATTGTTAGTTGGTGATTATTTAAAATAGAGACTTTACTCCCCGGGTGATTGTGTAGTAACATAAAATCAATGAAGAATTGGTTGATTTTGGCTGTTGTTATTTTGGCTTTTTGGGTATTTCCTTTACCTGTTTTTGGTGAGCTTGAAGGTGGAGGGTGTTGTAAGGTTGAAGAGTGTGCAAGTAATTGTGTCGGTAAACCAGCGTGTTCGTATTGGTGTGTAGGTGCGGGATTGTATTGTCCTATAATCAATCTCGGCCATTGTGTTTGGTCAACAGCTAATAGTTGTCCTTCCACAGATTGGGATTGCGGTGCTTGCGGAGATGATGGCTGGCAGCAGTGTTTTTGTACTAATTCCTGCTGTCATGCTGATTATAAACTAATATGTTGTAACGAGGAGCTGTGTTCCGGGGATTCGGGGTGCGGCGCAGCCGCAGCTCCGGCATGTGATGGAGCATGCAGTGAAGGGGTTTGTTCACCAACTACCACTAGTGGCTGTGAGCGCACCCTCACCGAGCCAGGGTCTCCTGGAGAGTAGGAGCGCAGTATGGGGATTGACAGATAATATACTTTAGTGTATATTATCTATTAATGCGATATTCAGAGCTTAAAGACAAGATCAATCAACATATTTTTTTCGACTACCAGGTAGAGCGCTTGTTTCGCCAGGAGCCGAAAAACCAGATTAATGTTCAACTTTCCCGCATGGTGCGGCGCGGTGATCTGATCAGATTGAAAAGAGGCGTGTTTTTATTTCCCGAGAGCCAGGTGGATGAGTTTGTGGTCGCTAATGTTCTCTACAGCCCTTCTTATGTCAGCCTGGAATCGGTTTTATCAGGAACAGGAATAATACCGGAAACGGTTAACAACGTTACCAGTGTTTCGCCGGTGACCTCAAAAAAGATCAGCAATACTCTGGGGGTATTTTTATACAGCAAGATTAATCGCAGCCTGTTCTTTGGCTTTACGCAAGTATATGATCCGCAGAGCAGCAGGTATTACCAGGCAGCCTTACCAGAAAAGGCACTGTTAGACTGGCTGTATATCAGGCAGATTAAGCCATCGGAAGACTTAAGGATTAATAAAGATACATTGGATATGAAATTATTACTAAGTTTTGCTGAACAGTTTCCTGAGTGGATCAGAAAGGGGGTCAATGAATAATCTTATAACCAATTTCGAACAAATATTAACTTTTGCCCAGGGTACAGGCATCCCTCTGACAAAAAAAAGGGGCGTAATCAGGGAATATTTGCAGACAAAATTGATTGATCTGATTTATACTCAGGTTTTTTCAAAAAAATTATCCTTCGTCGGCGGGACAGCCTTAAGGTTATTAAGAGGTATTGATCGTTTTTCCGAGGATTTGGATTTTGACAACCTTGGATTAAGCGAGAGGCAGATTGCCGGGCTGGTTATGGAAGCAGTGGAGAAATTTAAAAGAGAAAATATTGAAGTGGAGTTAACCCGCCAGGAAAAAGAAACGAGAACTTATTTCCAGCTAAAATTCCCCCACTTGCTTTTTGATCTGAAGGTTTCTACCAATGAGAGAGAAAAATTGATGATCAAAATTGATTACTCAAGCCTCTGGAAAGAACAGCAGTCGGAGACGATATTTATGAATAAATATGGTATGGTTCAAAGTGTGGTGACAAATCCAATTAACCAGCTGTTGGTCCAAAAATTAGCAGCCTACGCACTGAGGAAAACAACCCAACCCCGGGATGCCTATGACGTGGTATGGCTTTATGCTCAGGGTGCCAGACTGGATCGAACTTTTATGGCGAAGAATAAATTGGAGGATTTGGTTATTAGAGCAGAGGAAAAATTAAAGAGCGAGGGTATTTCCAGCAACTTCAGGCAGCGCCTGAAGCCATTTTTGTTTTCCGAAGATTCCTGTAGTAAATTGGGTCTTATTACTGATGTGCTGGAAAGCTTGAGGGTTGATTATGGTTAGATTTTTCTACCAAAGCAGCGTTATATGTTGTTCACACAACCGACCAAAGTTCTCCCTTTGCATTTGAGACCTTCGGACAGACGCTCAGCGGGGTCGAGCTCTCTATGAGAGTACACAGTATACGCCCTGCGGGCTTGCTTGCGCGAAGACCCCTGCCGAGGCAGGCGCAACGAAGCATTTCTTCACCCCGAGGAGACCCTTCACCCTCAAAAGCAGGCGGGTGCGCTGCGGTCGTGAAGAACGCTTCCTCAGGGTGACAACCAGGTGGAGAGAAACCCTTGCCGAGCCCTAAGGTCTAAAAGATATGAAAATCAAACACGCAACTCTAGAAAATTGTCATGAGGAAACTGATACGGTTGTTGTTATCGACGTACTACGAGCCTTTACAACTGCCGCTTTTGCTTTCGAAGCAGGTGCTTCAGAGATCATACTCGCAGGTTCTGTTGAAGAGGCATTTAAATTCAAAAAGCAGTTCCCGGAATCCCTGATCATGGGGGAGGTGGATGGTTATCCTGTCGAGGGATTTGATCTGTCCAACTCTCCTTCCGCACTTGTTGGTAGGGATCTATCCGGTCGGCAGATCATCCACCGCAGCACTGCTGGAACCCAGGGCGTATTGGGATGTAAAAATTCGCTGAATATCCTGGCTGCCAGCCTGTGTTGCGCCAGCGTCACGGTAATCCATATTCGGCTGCTTTCCCCACGATATCTTACTCTCGTAGAAACAGGAGTTTTTCCAGGTGGTTGGGGAGATGAAGATAAGGCTTGCGCAGATTTTCTCGAGGGAATGTTAATATACAAACCGCCTGACCGTGATGCGATCATCCAGCGGGTGCGATACTCCAGATCAGGTCTTCATTATAATGATCCATCGAATACGATTTTCCCACCCCGGGACCTGGCATTGGCTGTCGATATCGACCGGTTTGATTTTGCCATGAAAGTGGAGAGAAAAGACGGCTTGTTGGTGATGGCTCCAGTAAAGTAAAGGGTAAAGATAATCAAAAAAAACCATTTACTCATAACTAATCATCCAGAGCGTATAACCTGCATGTGAGATCTTCGTTCACTCAGATAATTGACGTGAACTGGCGGTCCTCATGGGTGTGTAACATCCTGAAGATTCCGATGTCTAAAGGGTCTGTGGCATGATCCCTGCAGATTTACTAAGCGATGCTATGAACCCGGCCAATAAGTATCTTCGTTCAAATCCTTGACGAGGCAACTCCCTACCCACTCACTTTTTTCACCTGCGCATACGCCGAAACTCTAATCTTCCTCATATAAAACTGCCTTGATAATTTGGTACAATCATTCTTGACTGTTCTGGTCTGAATGAAGGACGGAGTTTTTTATGGCAAGCATGGAACGTTTTACACAGCGAGCCCGACGGGTGCTAAGCCTGGCTCATCAGGAGGCTGAGCGCTCCCGCAAACAAAAAATCGGTACCGAGCACCTGCTCCTTAGTTTGGTGGACGAGGAAGGCGGCGTGGCAGGGCGCGTCCTGCGTGAACTTGGCCTGGAACCTGACCGTGTGCGTGAGGTTGTTGAACGCGAAGCAGGTGAGGGGAAGTATACAGGCAGCAAGATCGAACTGGCAGCGGAAACCCAGCTGGTGCTTGAATTTGCCATTGACGAAGCCCGCCGGCTCGGACATCATAATATCGGTACTGAACACATTCTGCTTGGTTTGGTGCGTGGTGAAGGTGCTGCACGGGAAATCCTGCGCAAACTGGGAGTGACCCCTGAACAGGTACGCCGCCAGACCCACCGCGTAATCAACGAAAGCTCAGCCTCAATTGCCCAACCTGCTGGCGGGAAAGAGCAGCAGAAACAATCCACAAAGGAACAGAAGACACCCCTGGTGGATCAATTGGCGATTGACCTGACCACCCTTGCTGAAGAAAAGAAACTCGACCCTGTTATTGGCCGCCAGACGGAGATCGAGCGTGTGATCCAGATCCTGGCGCGGCGGAATAAAAACAATCCAGCCCTGATCGGTGAACCGGGAGTCGGTAAGACTGCCATCGTCGAAGGACTGGCACAGCGCATCACCGATGGCGACGTCCCCGCCCCTCTGATGAAAAAGCGGGTCTTGCAACTGGATGTAGGATCGCTTGTTGCCGGGACGATGTACCGCGGCCAGTTCGAGGAACGGTTAAAACGTGTCATCGACGAACTTAAACAGTCTGGCGCGATCCTTTTTATAGATGAAGTGCACATGCTGGTCGGTGCAGGTGCCGCCGGTTCTTCTGTGGACGCAGCCAATATCCTCAAACCGGCCTTATCGCGTGGAGAATTGCAAGTCATCGGTGCCACCACCCTGGACGAGTACCGGAAACACATTGAGTCCGATGCAGCCCTTGAGCGCCGGTTCCAACCAATTTTGGTGGATGAACCTACCATTGACGAGACAATTGACATCCTGCGCGGGGTGCGCGGCGCATACGAGGAACACCACCACCTGGTCATTTCGGACGAGGCGTTGGATGCTGCAGCCCACCTGTCGTCCCGCTATGTCACCGAGCGCTTCCTACCCGATAAAGCCATTGACCTGATCGATGAATCAGCCTCGCGCGTCCGGATGTACAAGAGCCCGGCTGCCAGACAATCCAAGGACCTATTCGGGCAGCTGCGGCAGACCCGACAGAAATTCACCCTGGCTCAGGAAGAGGGAAACGCTGAGGAAGTCAAGTCGCTGGAAAAACATGTGCTAGAACTCGAGGCGCAGATCGAACGCTTGCGAACAGGATGGGACCGCTCGAACAGTCCCGTCGTCACTGCCGATGACATTGCTGAAATGGTCGCCATGTGGACTGGCATACCGGTCATGCAGATTACCCAGCAAGAATCAGAGCGGCTGCTCCAGATGGAGACAGAACTGCAAAAGCACATCATTGGTCAGGAAGAAGCAATCAAAACCATCGCCCGGGCTGTACGGCGCGCCCGTGCAGGTCTCAAAGACCCCCGCCGGCCGATCGGCTCGTTCATCTTCCTCGGACCGACGGGTGTTGGCAAGACCGAGCTGACCAAAGCGCTGGCGAAATTCATGTTTGGCAGCGAAGATGCCGCCATCCAGCTGGATATGTCTGAGTTCGTGGAACGGCATACTGCCAGCCGCCTGGTGGGTGCACCACCAGGTTATATCGGTTATGATGATGCTGGCCAATTGACCGAGGCAATGCGCCGCCGTCCTTACTCGATCATCGTCTTCGATGAGGTCGAGAAGGCTCACCCTGAAGTGCACAACATGTTGCTGCAGATCATGGAAGAGGGTCACCTGTCTGATGCGCGCGGTCGCAAAGTCGATTTCCGCAATGCCATACTGGTGATGACCTCCAATATCGGTGCGGAAGAGATCAAGCGCCAGACTACTTTAGGCTTTCAGTTAAAGCGTGATGAAGCGAATGCAGAGCAGATTTCATATGAAGAAATGCGTAAAAAGCTGACCGAGTCACTCAAGAAGATTTTCCGACCCGAGTTTATCAACCGTGTAGACAGCGTGGTGGTTTTCCGCTCACTAAACAAGGAAGATATCTTGCAGATTGTCTCGTTGGAACTGGATAAGGTTGCACTGCGGTTGGAGGAGCATACCATTACTCTGGATGCAACTAGCGCAGCGCTTTCATTACTTGCAGAGCAGGGCTTTGACCCGGAGATGGGTGCCCGTCCATTGCGGCGTATCATTCAACAGAAGGTGGAGGATCCCCTCTCGGACCGCCTGCTGGCAGGTGAATTCAACGACGGCGATTCTGTGTCGGTGGATATAGACTCCGATGGTGAAATCGTGCTGACACGAGCGGCTATACCAGAAAAAACTATCGAAATCAAGGCGGCATGAGTGGAGTGAAAATCTGGAACCCCGTTTTCTAGGAGAAGACGGGGTTTATTGATTTAAATAGAGCTGAATAGAAGTATAATTTTTTATATGCCCAAATCCCACGCACGTTACGTCTGCCAGGAATGCGGCCGCGTGTCGGCTGCTTTTATGGGACGCTGTCCCCAGTGCAATGCATATAACAGCATGGTGGAAGAGATCGTCCATGATGAACCGGTCGCAAAATCTGCGCTTGTATTGCGCGGTCTGACCAGCCGTTCCACGCCGCACCGCATCCCGGATGTGAGCAGCGGCGAAGAAGATCGCCTGCCCCTGCCCATGGAAGAATTCGCCCGCGTTCTGGGTGGAGGCATCGTGCCAGGCTCTATCGTGCTGGTGGGGGGGGACCCGGGTATTGGAAAATCCACCCTCTTGCTTCAAATGGCAATGGACATGGGGATCAGCCAGCGCATTTTGTATGTCTCCGGTGAGGAATCCGAGCGGCAGATCAAGATGCGCGCTCTGCGCTTGCAGGCGGAAGGGGAAAAAATAGATCTACCAGAAAACCTTTACCTGGTAACCGAGACCAATCTGGAGATCATCCTTAATCACGTCAGTGAGGTCAAACCCACGCTGTTGATTATTGACTCAATCCAGACCATGTATCTCTCTGAACTGGATTCCTATGCTGGATCGATCTCGCAAGTGCGCGAATGCGCCTCACAGTTGCGCGAATTAGCAAAGTCTTCTGGCATCTCTATCTTTCTCATCGGTCATGTGACCAAAGAGGGCGTGATCGCCGGTCCGCGTGTGCTGGAACATATCGTGGATACAGTCCTGTACCTCGAAGGTGACCGTTTCCAGGCTTACCGATTGCTGCGGTCGGTCAAGAACCGCTTTGGTGCGACCGCTGAGGTGGGTGTTTTTGAGATGAACGAGCGCGGGCTGACCGAAGTGACCAATCCATCCGAAGCGTTCCTGGCCGAACGCATGATCAACGCCCCTGGCTCAGCCATTGCTGTGACCATGGAAGGTACACGTCCATTGCTGGTTGAAATCCAGGGACTAACCAGTCCGACCAACTTTGGCAACGCCCGCAGAACTCCCAATGGAGTGGACTACAATCGCCTTTTGATGATTGCAGCTGTGCTCACCCGCCGCGTTGGCTTGAAGCTGATCGAACAGGATATTTTCGTAAACGTGGTCAGCGGTTTAAAAATTGATGAACCAGCCGCTGACCTGGCGATTGCTGCTGCGATAGCCTCATCCATGCGCGATAAAGCCATCCGTGCTGAGGCAGTCCTGATTGGTGAGATTGGCCTGGCTGGCGAACTGCGCATGCCCGGTCAGATGGTGATCCGTCTGCGCGAAGCCGCCAAACTGGGCTTTAAAACCGCAATTGTGCCGCACCGTTTGCACAGAGGTGAACCTTGGCCGGCGGATATCGAGATCAATGAAATACGTTCACTTTATCAAGCTTTGGAAGTGGCAATGAACCTGGACAAGACACCAGCGCGTGAACGGAAAGTGGTTTAATCCATCTGCGTCATACAATCCAGTTACTTGTTAACTAAGCCAAAACAACACCCTGGTTATCTCTCATAACCAGCACTTTATGCATTAGTGCAGCTATCCTGCAGCCTTCTTTGGATGATCTGGTAGATGCTGCGCAAACCGGGACAGTCTTGCTCAATGACCGATGTACCAGAGTAGTGTTTTTTGGTCCTTCTGTTTGGAATTGATTGACGCGCAACCAGCTTTCGATTTTTGCGTATAATTGAATAGAACTTGTATTTCACGACAATAAATATTAAGGAGGTTTCTCTATGATTCGTTATATCATCCCCATTATTTTAGTCTTGGCCCTGGTTACCCTGGCATGCGGTGTGGATTTCAATTTACCTGTTAAGATGGTGACACCGGGACCAGATGTAACCGATAACATTAACATTACTCTTCCATCGACCAACAACGACATCAATCTTAAACTTGCTTTTGGCGCGGGAAGTCTATGCCTGGCACCTGGTGGTGGGAATAGCCTGGTTACGGGTACGGCTACCTACAATTTACCGGATCTAAAACCCAAGATCACCACTGCTGGTTCCAGCGTAAGTATCGCTCAAGGAAAGTACAAGATCACCGGGATATCCAATATACCCAACCTTGAAGGCTTGAAAAATGAATGGGACTTGAAACTGGGTGATATTCCCATGGCGCTGACAATCCAGGCCGGAGCCTATGACGCTCATTACGATTTGGGTGGTCTCTCCTTGAAATCCCTGACGGTTCAAGATGGTGCTTCGGACGTAGTCTTATCCTTTTCATCCCCAAACAAAACGACCATGTCTCTTCTGCGCTATGAGACCGGTGCCTCGAGCGTGGATATTAGAGGCCTGGGAAATGCCAATTTCTCTACTTTCATTTTCAAGAGCGGAGCTGGCAATTATACGCTCGATTTCTCCGGAGACCTAAAGCGTGATGGGACAGTTACGATTGATACCGGTATCAGCAACCTCACCTTGCTCATTCCTGCGGGCATCCCGACACAGGTGACCGTGGAGGGTGGTCTGTCTAATGTCAATGCAGGTTCTGGATGGGCGACCCAGGGGAACGTGTATACACAAAGCGGCTCTGGTTCCAGCCTGACCTTCGTTATCAAGGTCGGCGCCGGGAATCTGACCATAAGCCAATAGTTACAAGAGCATATCTCATGAGCCCAGGAGTATCTATCCTGGGCTTGTTGTATTAATCGGAGTTAATTGTCATATTTGGGGAGTGACCTCTATCACTTGATTTATACACCCAGGCGCAATAAAATCACTTATAACGATAAACATTACCTGCATTACATAAAGGAAGGTGCCATGCAAATTACCCGCCAAGCCGATTATGCCGTCCGAGCAGTTCTTTACCTATCCCGCATGGATCCTGCTCAACGTGCGGCGACCAGACGGGTTGCAAAAGAACAGAAAATACCACCATCCTTCCTGGCCAAGATCATCTCCCAGTTATCAATAGCCGGTTTAATTCACACTTCTCGTGGGGCACGCGGTGGCGTGGTTCTTGCACGTCATCCCAAAGATATTACCCTATTGGAAGTCATCGAAGCTATTGACGGTCCGATCAAGCTCAATGAATGTGTCAACGGTAATAGTATTTGCACATTTGACGATGACTGCCCGCTCAAACCAATCTGGTGCGATGTCCAGGATGATTTGGTTAAACGATTGAAAGGGACGAATTTCGCCCAACTCATCCAGTAAAACACAGCACCGGATTTCTGCCGGCATTATTTGATAATCATTTCCTCTTGATGATTATTCGTCAGGAGGAAATAATTATTTAACCAAATCGGTGAACGATCCAGTCCATTCGTGCTATCATTGGCACAACTAAACAAAGGAGACTAAATGAAAATACTTCGCTCGATTATCGCCATGCTTGGGATGCTTATTCTGGCATTTTCTCTGGTATATTTCAGGGATTACCTTTCAAACAATGCCAGTTCCCCGCTGGCAGCCTTCTGGCTGCTAACCCTGGCAAGCCTGCTCTTTACCGCGGCCATCCTGGCGTTTGCCTGGTTCGTGCTGGTCAGATCTGAGCCGGACAAAGTGAGTGCCATTATCTATCTTGTTCTCGGTTTAGCTATACAGGTTTTAACCCCATCGATGATCACATTTAAGGTAGAGCCGATGTCTGGTATCCTTGGCCAGCTCCTATTTTATATGCCGGACTCCTTCTATGGGTTGAGCGGATCGTTCGTTGCCGGCATCGGACTGATCAACCTGCTACACAAACCGGAAAAGCCAGCGGAAGACCTACCGGAAAAAACATAGAGGACAGCCCCTCTCGGCGTATAATAGCCGAGAGGTTTTTTATCAAGGGAAAGGAGATGCCATGTCCGGTCCTCGCACAGTACGCGCCCCGCGCGGCACCCAACTCACCTGTAAATCGTGGCAGACGGAAGCCGCTTACCGCATGATCCAGAACAACCTCGATCCCGAAGTCGCCGAGCGCCCACAAGACCTGGTCGTCTACGGTGGGCGCGGCCAGGCTGCCCGTTCGTGGGAAGCCTTCGACGCCATACTGGATACTCTCAAGGAACTTGAGGATGATGAGACGCTGCTTGTCCAATCCGGCAAGCCAGTGGTTGTATTTAAATCACATCAGGATGCTCCGCGCGTATTGATTGCAAACTCGAACCTGGTACCGCACTGGGCCACTCAGCAGCACTTCGATGAGTTGGCTGCCAAAGGTTTGATCATGTATGGTCAGATGACCGCTGGTTCGTGGATTTACATTGGCACCCAGGGGATCCTGCAGGGCACCTACGAAACTCTCGGTGCCCTGGCCAGACAACGCGGCTGGGGTTCGCTAAAGGGCAAGTTCATATTGACTGCCGGTCTAGGTGGCATGGGCGGCGCGCAGCCGCTGGCGATCACAATGAACGAGGGCGTAGGTCTGATTGTGGAAGTCGACCCTGCCCGAGCCAGACGCCGCCACGAGATCGGATATGTGGACGTGGTCGTGGATACGCTCGAAGAGGCCATGACCCTGGTCGATGAAGCCAGGGAGCAGCTGATCCCACGCTCGATCGCCCTGATTGGTAACGCGGCCGATATCTATCCGGAACTCGTCATGCGCGGCGTGATTCCCGACGTGGTCACCGACCAGACTCCCGCTCACGACGTGTTGATGTATGTCCCCTCCAGTCTGAGCGTGGTTGCTGCGGAGGAGATGCGGAAATCTGACCCAAAGGAATACGAGAAACGCTCAATGGGATCGATGGCAAGACACGTCCAGGCGATGCTGGAGTTCAAGCGACGGGGTGCCGAAGTCTTCGACTATGGCAACAACCTACGCCAGCGTGCCTACGACTGGGGTGTTACGGACGCCTTTGAGTTCCCCGGTTTCGTCCCCGCCTATATTCGTCCGCTCTTCTGTGAAGGAAAGGGTCCATTTCGCTGGGTGGCGCTTTCCGGCGATCCGGAGGATATCCATCGCACAGACCAAGCTGTCATGGATCTTTTCCCGCAGGACCAGCACCTGCAGCGGTGGTTGAAGATGGCAAAGGAGAAGGTACCCTTCCAGGGATTGCCAGCACGGATCTGCTGGCTGGGGTATGGCGCGCGAGCCAAAGCCGGCCTGACCTTCAACAAGATGGTAGCTGAGGGGGTCCTCAAAGCTCCGATCGTGATCGGTCGTGACCACTTGGATGCCGGCTCGGTTGCCAGTCCCAACCGTGAGACCGAGGATATGAAAGATGGCAGTGATGCCATCTCGGATTGGGCTATCCTTAACGCCATGATCAATGCCGTCAGTGGAGCGACCTGGGTCTCCTTCCATCATGGTGGGGGGGTGGGCATCGGCTTCAGCCAGCATGCCGGGCAGGTCATTGTTGCTGATGGCACCCCCGAGGCAGCCAGGCGCCTGGAACGTGTACTGACCACCGACCCGGGCATGGGGGTGGTGCGTCATGCTGACGCAGGTTACGAAGTAGCCATCGAAGCGGCAAAGAGGCATGGAATAAAAATGCCTATGCTCAAATAAATCCCATCTCATGTTATAGATGAGAGCTATCTGGAAATAATGGCTGGTGTGCTGTGTGTCCACTGCGAAAGATGGTGGTTGCCGCTCATGATTTGTGATTATCCCGCGTATATCGTTGGTATACCATCTGCTGTCCCTGGCTGATACTAGACCATATACCGTTGCTGCAGAACCAGATGACAACCAACGATATCTGAATAGGAAGGAAATACCAAACCAGACCGCAGATGGGGCGGATTGGATTATTGTCTTTATCCATTTCTACGGTAAAATTCAGCCCATGTCTTATCTGGGAAGATCGCCCATCTTCTGGTTTGTTATCCTTCTTCTATTCATCGCCATGGTCACTTTCCTTGGTCCAGAGGAAAGGTCGCTTGGGGCTAACGTGCGTATTGTCTACCTGCACGGCGCCTGGGTGTTGGCCGCAGAAGCCGCCTTTATTGCAGCCGCCATCGTTGGTCTTACTGGTCTGCTAATACGCCGCCTCACATTCCATCGCTGGTCAGGAGCCTTCGGACGAACAGGGATTTTCTTCTGGGTGACTTACCTGCCGCTCTCGCTGTGGGCGATGGAATCCAATTGGAACGGCTTGTTCCTTTCGGAACCACGTTTCCGCCCGGCACTGGTTTTCGCCGTGACTGGCCTTCTCCTGCAGGTCGGACTGTGGCTGATCAATACGCCATGGCTGACCTCAGCTGCGAACATCCTATTCATCGTTGTGCTGCGCTTCGTTTTCTCTCAAGCTAAATACATCATGCACCCACCTCCCTCGCCGATATTCAGTTCAGGTCTTTGGTACATTATTGCCTTCTTTATAGTACTCAATCTGCTGACGTGTCTGGCAGCCTACGCGATGACGAGATCGTGGCTCGCTCTCAACTTTCGAACATATAATTTGTGAACCGTTTACGTTTCCAGCTCCCCCTTTTTGTCATTATCCGCACTGTTTTCAACACCGCCTTCAGGATGGTTTATCCTTTCCTGCCCGTTCTGGCGCGCGGTCTGGGGGTGGATATCCAGGCTATGTCGCTGGGAATGACAGCACGTGCGGTGGTGGGTGGTTTGGGTCCTTTCGCGGCTTCCCTGGCAGACAGCCGCGGTCGGAAATTCGGGATGCTTTTCGGTTTGAGCTTTTTCACCCTCGGCACAGCCATCGTCGTGTTCTGGCCGACTTTTCCGGTTTTCGTCATCTCACTCGTCCTCACCACCCTGGGTAAGTATGGTTTTGATCCCTCTATGCAGGCTTTCTTGGGTGATCGGATACCCTATGAACGGCGCGGCAGGGCCTTGGCGATCACTGAGGTTGGCTGGTCAGCAGCTTTTATCGTAGGTGTACCATTGATGGGCTTTCTCATCGCCCGAGGTGGTTGGATGGCACCCTTCCCGTTGTTGACCCTGCTCGCCCTGTTGAGCATGATCGGTTTATTCGTGCTGGTGCCTGCGGATCGCAACGATCCTCAAGAGGCAGCCAACTTGTTTAATAATTTCCGGGCAGTATTGATCTACCTCCCCGCACTGGCAGGATTAGCGGTCGGATTTTTGGCAACGACCGCGAACGAACTGGTGAACTTTATTTTCGGAGTTTGGTTGGAAGATTCCTTCGGTTTGCAGATCACAGCCCTGGGGGCAGCCTCGGCCGTGATCGGCCTCTCTGAGTTCGGGGGTGAGGGACTCGTAGCCATCTTCGTTGATAAACTGGGTAAACCGCGCGCGGTTGGGTTGGGATTTCTCGCCAACAGCCTGGCTGCGCTGCTCCTCCCCTGGCTTGGAAGGTCGACTCCCGGTGCACTGGTTGGTCTCTTTCTGTTTTATATTACTTTTGAATTCACCTTAGTCAGCATCATCCCCATGATGACCGAGGTCATGCCGCAGCGGCGGGCGACATTGATGGCATTCAATATTGCTGCCCTCTCCTTTGGACGCGCTCTGGGAGCTCCGCTGGCACCGTTATTGTACCGGTCCGGATTTTTTGCTGTGATACTCGGGGTGGTCACTTTCAACATCCTGGCATTGCTGGCACTCCGATACCTGCAAAAAGAACTCAAATAGCTGTATCATTCTTGCTCGTCTCTGGGTAAAATATACTCATGCTGATCCATTCTGCTTCCCAGCTCCTGACATTATCCGGTGGCTTGCAGCGAGGCCTCGATCTCGGCAAATTGAATATATTAGAGAATGGTGCGGTATTGTTACGAGATGAAAAGATCGTCGCTGTTGGTACTACCGATGAACTCCGCTCAGCGTATCCCAACGAACCTGCCCTCGATGCATCGGGCTGCGTGGTCATGCCCGGTTTTGTTGATCCGCACACTCACGTCATCTGGGGTGGTGACCGGGCTGCGGAATTCGAGATGCGCCTGGAAGGCAGGCACTACCTTGACATCCTGGCTGCTGGTGGTGGGATCCTTTCCACGGTACATGCCACAAGGACTGCCTCGATTGAATCCCTGATCTCCCAGACTCGTCCACGCCTGCTGCGCATGTTTGCCACCGGTACCACCACCGTTGAAGTGAAGACTGGCTACGGCCTTCAAACCGCTACCGAGCTGCGTCTCCTGAAGGCATTGCTGATGCTTGCCGATGAAGGACCGCTCGACCTGGCGATGACATTCCTGGGTGCGCATGCCATTGCTCCCGAATATAAAGACAACCCACAGGGCTATACTGATTTGATTGTCGAGACCATGCTACCGCTCGTCCAGCTTTGGTGGCAGACACACGCGCCGCGTCTTCCTCTGCCCTTTGTGGATGTGTTTTGTGAAAATAAAGCCTTCGACCTGGACCAGACGCGCCAGATCCTGGAAAAGGCTAAAAGCCTTGGCTTTCCGCTCAAAATCCATGCCGATGAGTTCGACAACCTGGGTGGCACCAGTCTGGCTGTGGAGTTGGGAGCTGCCTCGGCTGACCACCTGGTCAAGACTACCGAGGTTGACATACAGGCATTGGGTAACTCCGATACCGTTGCCGTCTCCCTGCCCTGTACACCCTTTGGCCTCGCCGAGCAAGCCTACACTCCTGCGCAGAAAATCCTGGAGGCGGGTGGGATCCTGGCTTTGGCCACCGACTGCAATCCCGGTACTGCCTGGAACGAGTCGATGCAGTTTGTCATCGCCCTAGCCTGCCGCTATATGGGATTGACTCCGGCCCAGGCTATCGCAGCCTCCACTATCAATGCGGCGCATGCAATCCGCCGTGCCGACTCTATTGGCTCGCTGGAACCCGGTAAACAGGCTGACCTGCTGGTACTTTCTGTACCCGATTACCGTCATCTGGGTTACCGCTTCGGCACCAACCTGGTCAAGCAGGTAATTAAACGCGGCCGGGTCTATTCTGTGGACGTAGGCTACTACCGTACTGCATAAGACATTTTTTTTGCAGGGTTGACCCCCGGAGATAGTTTAATATTACAAGGTGAGAAAAAAACATGCCAACCCCCGAACAAGCCCGAGCCTGGTATGTATACGCCGACGCTGTCCATGACTTCGATCATGTCCTGCGCGTTTACCGCATGGCTGAACGCCTCGCCAGAGCTGAAGGTGCGGACCTGGAGATCGTACGCGCCGCCGCATTGCTGCATGATGCCGAGGGCGCCGCACCTGGCAAGAATTCCAGGCGCAAGGATCACCACCGGACTTCGGCAGATCTCGCTGCTGAAGTTTTAAAGGCAGAAGGTTGGAGTAAAGAGAGCATTGCAGCTGTCCAGCACTGCATCCGGGCTCACCGCTACCGTGTCCAGAATGAACCGCCAGATACCCAGGAAGCCAAAGTCCTCTTCGATGCTGACAAATTGGATGTGCTCGGCGCGGTCGGCGTGGCGCGGGTCATCGCCTATGCCACTCTCGTTGGACAACCTTTTTTTCACACACCATCGGAGCGATTCCTGCTGACTGGTGAGGAAGAACCTGGTGAGCCTCACAGCGCATATCACGAGCATCTTTTCAAGCTGCGCAAAGTAAGTGAACGGATGTTCACACCCTCCGCCCGGGCAATCGCCTTGGAGCGCTTGCAATATTTGGATGACTTTTTTGTTCGTTTAATATCCGAATGGAATGGGGAAAGTTAATTCTCTGATATCATAGGGTGATGAAATATCTCACTGTACCTATCACTACTTATCCGGGAAAACCCGATAAAATCCTGGTGTATGTGTGCTGATCCATCCGGTATGTTTAAGCTCCACTGAAAAACGGTAATCCTGTAAGAAACCGGTGAGAACATGAACGAGACACTCAAACCGACCTACCGCATCTCTGACTTGCCTGCCAACGACCGCCCACGCGAGCGTCTTGCCCAGCTTGGTCCGCAAGCCCTGAGCAATGCTGAGCTACTGGCGATTCTATTGCGCGTCGGCGTGACCGGTGAGAATGCGGTTGAGGTGGGTCAGCGGCTGCTGCAGACATTTGGCGGCCTGGGTGGCTTGCACCGGGCAGGGATAGAAGAGGTATGCGCCCAACACGGGATTGGTGAGGCAAAAGCCGCCCAAATCAAGGCTGCAATCGAGCTGGGGCGTCGCTTGACGCTCGAATCACCTGAAGAGCGCCCATCGATCAATAGTCCTGCCGACGCGGCTGCGTTGCTGCAGTATGAGATGAGTGGTTTGGAAAAGGAGCATATGCGTGTCTTGATACTTGATATCCGCAACCATGTTCTGGATACCGTAGAGGTTACTTCCGGTTCGGTCAACTCAGCCCATCTGCGGGTTGCTGAGATCTTTACGCCGGCAGTACGACGCAATGCCGTCGCAGTGATCGTCGTTCACAACCATCCCAGTGGTGATCCGACTCCCAGCCCGGATGATGTGGCGATAACCCGCGCCATCGTCCAGGCAGGGAAACTGCTGGACATCGATGTGCTCGATCACATCGTCATTGGTCAGGGAAAATTTGTATCGTTGAAAGAGCGGGGATTGGGATTCCAATAAATATGCAGTTGTGACCTGCTGGTAGTTCCATTCTAAATATCACAGACTCCTGCGCACTTCAAATCTTACGAATTCCCCTGTCGCTGGTTCCCATTCTATCCGGGCATCCTGTACGAACGAACCATGTGGTCCCCTTTTTACGACCAGTAAAAATCCATCCAATTGTTTGCGACCACCCTCTGCCACCACTTCGACCGTGTCATAACTAACATTACGTACCCATCCGGTTACTCCCGAGAACGCCGCATTCTGTGCTACGTAGACTCGAAAACCAACTGCTTGCACGCGCCCAGTTACCCAGACGTGCAGGCGGGTTTCAGATAGTTCATCAGGTTGGTTGGATTTCATTCCTCCTCCATTTGCAATGGAAATCCCATCACTGTCGGTTATCCTGGTTGGTCGTGTGTGCACGCATCTTATCTCCCAAGATACACCAGCAATGGTGTTAATGTCAAAGGACTCAACAGTGTGCTGATGAAGACAGTAGCGGTGACCAGTGCAGGCTCGAGACCATATTCCGTAGCTAAAACGATGGTCATCACTGCAGTAGGCATGGAAGATTCGACCACATTACTCTGGCGTGCAGCTCCTTTCAACCCAAATGGGATGGACAACAACAAGCTCACCACAGGTCCGAGTATCAGGCGCATGACCGTCCCCAGACCGATTGCGCGCACGCTGTTTGACCACTTTACCCGTTGCAGTTCAAGCCCAAGTAAAACCAACATCAAAGGTATGGTCCCGGAGGCGATCAGGTTTATGGTTCGCCCGATGGGCAGTGGCATCTGTATATGAAGTTGATTCAGAAAAACAGCGAGTATCACCATATAAACGGTTGGCACCTTAAATAAACCAAGTGCGGCGTCTTTGAAATTCATATGACCCATTGAAGCAATTAACACTCCAAGTGTATTGGACAGGATCGAGGTCGTGATGAAATATAGGCTGGCATGGGCGAGCGCTTCCTTTCCAAAGGCAAACGAGACCAATGGCAATCCGTAATTTCCGGCGTTGACACAAGTGGATGTCAGTACGGCTGCCATCAGGACTGGCCGGTCAAGGTACATCAACCACCCTGCCACCAGAGCTATCAGGCCGATCGTTGTCATCACTGCTGTTGCAAATCCCATTGTGACCAGGATATCTTTGAGTGGCAGCCCATTATTGACTAGCAGGTTAAATACCAGCACCGGGATGAGAAAGTAAAAATTGACACGACCCAGACTGCGGGGATCAACTGCCAAATATTTACCCATCAAGAATCCCACACTGCTGATCAGCACGATGGGCAGAAGGTTGTTGGAAAAAGTCTTTATGAGATCTGTTGGTGACATCAGGAAAGGCTGTATTGGTTATTCTTTTGGTTCGTCATCCACGTCGAAGGTCAGCAGGTCAAATTTTGAAAGGTCATCTGTAAAGGAAAGGTTGGCGAGGGCATCCTCGAGGAATTCTGTTTGCTCACTGTCTTCCGATTGATCCAGTAGATCGATAAGATAGGTACGTGCGTCTTCGCCACCGATCTGCGATAGCGACCAGACGATCGCGTTGAAAATGTCCAGATCCTCTTCTTCCTCCAACATTCTTAACAGCATACTCCGTGCCGCGATCAGTTCCAGTTCACCCGCGGCTTGTACAGCTGCCATCCTTACACCCCTGTTCTCGTTCATCAGCATGGGGAGGATATGTTCCTGCCAGCGCTCATCGCCAGAACGATCCATGGCAGCAAGAGCACAGGCCGTCCATTCTGGATTTTTATTTCTATAGGCTGCTTCCACCAACTCCGTGACCTCTGGACGGGAAGAAAAACCCAGCGATTGAAGCGCCTGCCGTTGCACCAGCGGCTGATCGCCACCACGGGCGACCTTTAAAAGATGATCCTCGATCTCACTTCTGTTCTCCACGGGGATTTCGTCCAGCTCACCCATTTGGACGAACATCCCTAATGCAGTGGCTGCCGCTGCCCGGACATTCAGATCATCATCCTTGGAAAGGATATCCAGGAACAGACGGATTAGCTTGATATCTTCACACTCATCCAGTAGACGGATCGCCGAGAGGCGTACTGGCGCATCCGGGTCTGATAACAAGGCGCACGCCAATGCCTCAAACGATAACAGTGTGTCGTCTTCTATCAATTTTTCCAGACCTTCGAGCAGTTCTTTTTTGCGGGATAGCGTTAGCCGAGGCCATACTTCCAACAGTTCCTTTAATTGTTCTGGTTCCAGGTCTGAGAACAAATAACTGGAATACTTGGGGAATGGCTGCTCATCATCGGTGAGGGCTTCCAGGGCATTCTGGAAAGATACTTTTTTTGCACTCATTAACGAGATCTACCATCTCAGGGAAAAACGACATTCGCCGGGTTAACAAAGTCCATCACATTTACATACAGCATAAAAGCCAGTAAGATCATCAATCCGGCAGCGTGAACAGTATTCTCGAGACCCGGGGGGACGCGCCGTCGCAGGACGATCTCCGATATGACAAACAGGATGCGCCCACCGTCCAGGGCTGGGAAAGGTAATAGATTGAAAACCCCCAGTGTGATCGTGAGGATCGCGACCAGGTTCAGGGTGAAATGCGTCGGCTCGACCGGAGTTGATGGGGCAGCAGCGACCGGTACGCGGCTCTCCACATCCCGGCTGACAGCCTGCCGGAAGAAATCATAGATCCCTTTTAGACCAATGAAGCGACCGTCCTCAGGCGAGATCGATCCGCGGATCAACTGGGCGGGAAATGAAAGGATGTGATATGCCTGACTAAAGGTTACATTGATGCTGTACGGCAGGGTGGCAAACCAGGACCTGGCTGGGATAGATGCATAACCTGGCAGGAATCCTAGAGCTCCTTCTTCTGCGGTCCTTTTGCTGCTCGGCGTTGCTGTGATTTTCAGAACCTGGCTGCCGCGTTGAACGGTAAGCTGCAAGGGCTTGTCCAGATTGGAACGTATGATGCTGCGTAACTGCTCATCATTGGTGATCTGCTCACCACCGGCGTTCAGTACGATGTCATCAGCTTTCAGACCAGCCAGCTCGGCAGGCGAGCCAGGTGTTATTTCATATAACTTTACAGAATTAAAATCCGGGATCCCGATCTGGGTGAATAAAAGACTATAGACAAGCACGCCGGCTGTTATGTTCATACTGGCGCCTGCCAGGAGTACTGCCAGACGCACCCACGGGTTGGCTGCAGCCAATCCGCCGGGTACAGCCGGGTCGTTTTCACCTTTAAAACGGTTGAAACCTCCCAGGGGCAGCCAGTTCAAGGAAAAAGCCGTCTCCTTCCAGTGAAAAAGGGTCAACATGCGCGGCGGCAGACCGATCCCAAATTCTTCTATCTCCACTTTGAATAAACGCCCCACAAAAAAATGCCCCAGCTCATGGATCAGTACGACGCCGGCAAACACAGCCACGAATATCAATCCGGCAAGATAACCTACATTCATTCACAACTCTCTTTCATGTTATTTCACTAATCGATAAATATTTTCAGCCTCGTATGAGGCGATTTTCGTGCTGATTATATCCTGGTTTGAAAAGAGGGAAATGAGAGAGTGATTAGCCTTCAGAGACCAGGCGTGCCGGTCCACCGACCGGGGCGGTCAGCACCTGTCTGACCCCGTTCAGCGCTTCCAGCTTTTCTGCTATCATGGCGCAGTTGACCTGAGGACAGATGACGTGCACGTTCGGTCCCGCATCGATCGTGTAACAGATCGGCAGACCTACTTCTCGCCATCTCCGCACAGCCTCCATTACAGTTAATGTAGCCGATTGGTAATAGAATAGCGCTGGCCTGGAGGTCATCATTACCGCGTGCATCAGGTTGGAATCGAGCTCGACCACATCCGCCAATGCCGTATAATCCCGATCCAGGATCGCCCGGCGGCAAAGCTCCAGGCGACGCGGCGCATCCTCTACCCGCGCCGCTTGCAGCGGGCTGGAATCTGCCCGGGTGTGACCTTCGGTCGATCCGGTCGTTTTCTGTTCGCTGTTGACAATTGCCACACAATCTACCAACCCCCAGTATTCAGGTGGTGCGATCGAAAAGGCAAATGAATCCTCGTCGCCCTTTCCAGCCTGCCACTCTACAAAGCCGCCCGGGATGGAACGACAGGCCGAACCTGATCCGTGCCGCGCCAGGCGGGAGAGTCCCGCCTCGCTGAGGGATAGACCCGCCGCTGTGCTGGCTGCCAGTGCCAGGGCTGCAAACGCTGAAGCCGACGAGGCAATGCCAGCAGAGCTGGGGAAGTTGTTCTCGCTCTGGATTTCAGCATGCAGGTTGGTTCCAGCCATACCGCGCACTTCGTCCAGCATGGTTTGCACCCGCTGCAGACCTTGACCGGTCACCTTTTTATTATTTAGTGTAAGAACATCACCTATCAGCCTGGTATCGAAGGTAACCCGCGTGCGCGTGAACAGTCCCTCTAGGTTAAACGAGATCGAGCCGTTGGAGGGCAGGCGCAGGCGCTGGTCACGGTTGCCCCAGTATTTTATGAAAGCTATATTCGGACAAGCCTGGGCTGTGGCGGTATGGGTGGACATTCCAAACTCTTTCTCTTGTTCTTTTGGCAATAGTGTATCATTAAGTCATTGAAAGCCATGAGCATTCAGCGGGTGAACCATGACCACTGACCTTTCATCCAATCTCCACGCCAACTTTGGATTCTCCACCTTCCGTCCCGGACAGGCTGAGGCTATTTCCAGTTTGCTGGAGGGTCGTCACACCCTGGCGGTCATGCCGACCGGGGCGGGGAAGTCGTTGATTTTTCAGTTCACGGCTCTGCAACTGCCGGGACTGACGCTGGTCATTTCTCCATTAATTGCGCTGATGAAAGACCAAGTGGATGCGCTCAATCGGCGCAGCATCGCGGCGACGTTTATCAACAGCGCTATTGCGCCAGCGGAGCAGACAAAGCGGCTGGAAAAACTGACGAAGGGGGCATACCGGCTGGTGTATATCGCCCCGGAACGTTTGCGCAGTGCGCCGTTTCTTGAAGCATTGCGCCGACAAACGGTCAGCCTGCTGGCTGTGGACGAAGCCCACTGCATCTCCGAGTGGGGGCACGACTTCCGCCCCGACTACCTGCACATTGCCAACGCCCGCGCCGCGCTCGGCAACCCGCTCACCGCCGCCCTCACCACCACCGCCACGCCGCAAGTTCAAAAAGACATACTTCGTTTATTGGGGTTGGGGGATTCGCCCACCCGCATCATTACCGGGTTTAATCGGCCGAATCTCAGCCTCGACATTCTCTACACGAGTGGACTCCCTGCCAAACTGCGTTCGTTAAACGAACTGTTATCCACTCGACAGGATAGCGCTGTTATCGTCTACACTGGCACGCGCCGCGACGCCGAGGAAGTGACCGAGTTCGCCCGCGAGGTCGTCAAAATCCCGGCCGAGTTCTATCACGCCGGTTTGCCTACTGAGGAACGCACGCGCATTCAGGATGCCTTCATCACCGGCAAGTTAAACCTTGTCGCCGCCACCAACGCCTTCGGCATGGGCATTGACCGCGCCGACGTGCGCCAGGTGATTCACTGTTCCCTGCCCGGCTCGCTGGAAGCCTACTATCAGGAAGCCGGTCGCGCTGGGCGAGATGGTCAACCCGCCAAAGCCACCCTGCTCTATGATCCGCAAGACCGCGCCTTGCAGGAATTTTTCATCGCCAGTAGCGTCGTCTCTCTCGATGAGTTGCGCGCCATCCACAATGCCATTCGCAGCGGCGAACAGACCTGGGCAACGCTGGACGACCTTTCACGCCTCACCGGTTTGCATCCCGTTCAAATCAAAGTGGGGTTGGCTGAATTGGAACGCGCTGGCGCATTGGAACATCTCGGCGACGAAGGCATCCGCATGTTGTTTCGCAAAGGCGCGTGGAATCCATCCGAGATCAAGAAATCCGCCGTCCACAACCAGGGACATCTCAGGCATCGTCAAACGCAATTGAACGGTATCATCCATTACGCGGAGGCCAATGTATGCCGCAGGAAAATTATCCTCAACTACTTTGGCGACGCGGGGGAAGCAGAAGCAGCCGATTGCTGTGATAACTGCCGAAGCGCAGCAACCAGCTTAGGGTCGAAGAAAGAAGCGAGTGGAATGTCACACGGAGAACGCGCCGCGCTTATCATCCTGGATACCGTCCGGCGGCTGAATATCAAAGTTGGCAAAGAAAAACTGGCTCAAATTCTCAAAGGCTCCAAAGCACAGGATATTTTGAAATATCACTATGACCGGAATGCGAATTACGCCAAACTTGCTGTATTCAGGCAAAGTGAAATCAAGGGACTGATTGAACAACTTGTTAACCTGGGACATCTCAAGGTGATTGGCGGCGAATACCCGGTATTGAGCCTGACGCCGCACGGTGAAAACGCCATCAAACAGAAAGAGAGCATCGCGCTGAAACTTCCGAAGTCGTTTAAACCTGCGGAAGTCTTGCGCGCCAAGGCCAAACTCGAAGCAGGCGGCACCGTGGAATACACTGCCAAACTGTTTGCCGAGGGCTTGAAACCGGAGCAAATTGCCCGCGAGCGCGCCCTGGCGCTGACCACCATCTATGGGCATCTCGCCCAACTGATTGCCGCCGAAAAACTCACGGTAGAGCAGGTCGTTCCAGCGGATGTGCGCCAAAAAGTGGAGGCCGCCATTCAACAGGTTGGCTCCACACAATACCTCGCGCCCATCAAAACCTTGTTGCCTGATGAGATTGACTTCAATATTATTCGGTGTGTAGTGGCTGGACGAAACAGCCAGACATCCGAACCACCCGACATCGTCGAATCCTTCCTCACCAAATCCCACCCCCGACCCATCATCGGCTCTTGGCACAGCGGCTGGGCGCTCGGCTTCCACAGCCGTTTCGACGGCGGCGACTGGACTCGCAGTGGCGTCGGCGACCTGACCTACCGCCTGAAATACGAATCCGACCTTACGGTCTTGCCCGCGCTCATTCAGCAAACGCTCGAACTCTTTCAACAGCATCCCGCGCTCGCCCAGGTGGACGCCATTCTCCCCGTGCCGCCCTCCACCCCGCGCCCGTCAGACCCCGTGAGCGTCTATTGCCAGGCATTGGCGGGTAAAATCAATATGTCGGTTGCGCCGCTGGTGGTCAAAACCCGTCCGACCCAGCCGCAAAAAGAGATGAAAACCCTCGCCCAAAAACGCGCCAACGTCAGCGGAGCCTTCACGCTCAAAGGCGATGTCCAAGCCAAACGCCTCCTGCTCGTGGACGACCTGTTCGACTCAGGCGCGACGCTCGACGAAATCACCCGCCTTCTGCTCAAACACGGCGCCGCCCGCGTCAACGTCCTCACCCTCACCCGCACCATTCACTCAGACTCCTGAACGGGACACGCAACACGATGCCATCTCCCGACTCTCTTGCCATACTCCTTATTTGCTCTCATCTTGGATTGGATGACGACTCCGCCCAACCGCTGACTCTGCGTGAATGGAATCCCCTCGCCCGCAAATTGCAAACCGCCTCGCTCCGACCCTCTGACCTGCTCGCCGTTTCGATGAGCGGACTCCAGCCCCAACTGGGTCTCTCCACTGACGAATCTGCGCGCCTTTCGACCTTACTTTCCCGTACCGACAATCTTACCCGCGAACTCGAACGTCTCGCCTGCCTCGGCATTCATCCCCTCACCCGCGTCGACTCGGACTACCCTCCGCGTTACCGCCAACGATTGAAAGACTCCGCCCCGGTAGTATTGTTCTACGCTGGGGAAAGAGCATTGCTCGGACAGCCCGGCATCGCCGTTGTCGGCTCGCGTCACCTCGATGAAGCCGGGCAGGAGTGCGCCAAATTTATCGGCAATGCCTGTGGGCTTTCGGGGCTGGTCTTGTATTCTGGCGGTGCGAAAGGCGTGGACACCCTCAGCATGGACTCCGCTCTCGAAGCGCGCGGTACATCGGTGGGCGTGCTCGCCGATAGTCTGGAGAAAGCCGTCCGCAATCACCGAGACGCGTTGAAACGCGGCGACTTGTGTCTTGTCACACCTTACACCCCAACTGCAGGCTTCTCCGTCGGCGCGGCGATGGGACGAAATCGTCTCATTTACACTCTAGCAGATTACGCCATCGTAGTCGCCAGCGACACGGAAACGGGCGGCACCTGGGCAGGCTCGACCGAAGCCCTCAAGCACGGCTGGATTCCAGTCTTTGCGCTAGAACATGCCGACATGCCCGAGGGGAATAAAATGCTTCTGCAAAAAGGCGCGCTGGCCTTCCCGCATCCGTTCAAAGAGTCTCCATCCAAATTACAGACATGGTTGCAGGCACAGGCGGCAAACGTCAAATCTCAGCCTGCACAGCCCAATTTGTTTTGAACAAGGAAGAGATAGACGATTCCAAAAAAACACTCTCCGCTTCATGAATGGAAACGCGAGACGACAGCGGCATTCCACGATCTCTGCTGGCGGCAGAACGCATTTGACTTTTCAAGGTTCAGATTAACAGCAAGTTTAACCCGCAGGGAAACACCTTCTCGCTTTCACAGAAAACCTCGCATTATCATAAGATGATCTTGAGTTAATATGTAATGATCCTGGAGGCGGTCTTCCCAAAAGTACTTGGTAAGGGAATTACGTCCTCTGCCCAGTCCAGGCGGAGGACGTAGCTTTTTGAGATTGGATCGCTTTATAACATGCTACTTTGCTAATTACCAACCTTGCCGCGATGGAAATAGGCGTTCCCTTGTGATTACATCGCCAGGATGATATTCAGAGAAACGATAGCAGTGGCGGTGTTGGTGGTCATGAAAGACATTGTCACATTAGTTTATCATTGTCAAAGAAAAGCGGCTTCGCAAAGCCGCTTTGGTTATGTTACATCGGCTTATTCGCTGACCGAATTATCTTCTTCAATGCTCGTATCAAGTGTGGAATATCTTCTCGAGAAGCCTTCCAGAGGATCTCTTCATCCAGGCGAAAATACTCATGTACCAGCACATTTCGTATCCCCCGGAATTTTCCCCCAGGGGACTTCCGGGTAGCGCTCTTGAATTTCCACAGGAATGACGCGAGCGGATTCACCGATCGTGGTAAATTCAAACGCCACGGCACGTATCGTCCGTGGATCCTTCAGGAAAGATTCAAAGGTCATGCCCGCTGTAAAATCCTGAACGTTTTGTGCGCAAGTCAGAATGTCTTCGATACGTTCCTGCCAGGTTCTAGGTGACACGGATTGCCTCTCTTAAAACCTGTTCTTTGATGCGCGGCTTAAGGGAACGCGGCGTACCCAGATCCACCTTGCATCCCAGCATGGCCTCCAGGTGTTGTTGGAGTTCAATGAACAGGAACAAACCCACTGGCTGACTGAATTCCACCAGTAAATCTACATCGCTGTCTGGAAGGGCTTCATCACGGGCGACCGATCCGAACAGCGATAGAGATGCCACATTGTAGCGTTCTGCCAATTCTTTTTGTTGTATTCGGAGAATACGAAGCACATCTTCGCGTTTCATTATTAACCTTTTGTTTGCCTTAAGCATAGCGAATATGGTGCGTTTTGTCAATTTAATGTCATAGTGTTTGAAAAAGAAAAGATGGCACTTGTAACTCCCGAAAGCATTTTATATATAGTAATTGCATCGATTACATATATATGGGGAGTACCAACCTCACTGTGACCATTCTTTGCGTTCCCTTGTGATTACATCGTCAGGATGATAATTGAATAGACAAGATTAGTGGCGGTGAGCGATGAGTACCGTGCTTATATGCGCACCGAAATGGCACCGGGTGTGGGTAGGGTCAATCTTTAATATCAGCCATACGTATGGCAGATTTGAAGTCGCATCTCGCTCGCGCGAGAGAACAAATATGAGCAGAATATTAAAACAAAAAGGGCGTGAGAACCCGCCCAATTGTCTCGTGTTGCCTAACCTGGGTTACGGCTTCTGCAAGCCCACGTAAACCACGCCGCCAGCCAATTTGACCATCATTCTTTATCGGATGGAATATACGACGGGGTCATCCACATTCATAACGGTTATTATAAATTCTGTGAAATCTTTGATCGTGGCATCGAATTCTACAATTTGATCTTTATTGAGTGCGATAAGAATATCTCTCGGTAAACCACTCAGATAGACCGAGTCAAAGAGACCTCCCTCGGTTGCCGAAAAATACACCGTGTTATCTTCATGGACCTCGTTTACGGTGGCTTTCAAATGGATTCTTTGCCCCTTTATAGATGACAAATATTCTTTGAACTGGATATCGGTCATTGTATTCTTGTTATCCAATATCTGTTAGTACAGGCCAGGAACTGGTTGAGGATACTCTCTAGAACTATCCCAGAAAATCGGCGTGCTGGTGGGTGTTGCCGTTTCGTTTTTGTACGGCGTGGCTTTGTTGCTACTTTCGGTTTGGGTCGGTGAGGCTTTCTTACTGCCGCTATTGCCAATTACGAATATCCCACAAAGACACAGTAGTGATATGCCAACTATTAGTATGAGCCAAACGGGCGTTTTTTTCTTTATCGGTTTTACTGGAGCCTGGGGAATAACAGTTGTAGGTGTCAGGTCTCTACCGCAGTGCTTGCAGACAATGGCCGCATCCTGGATTTCTTCAGCGCAATACGGACATTTTTTCATAACCAACCTCCATTGAATTATCCAATTATAACTTATACAATGTATTGTCCCCTGTCTTTTGACATGTCAGTTATAACAGGGCAAGCCGTGAAGCCTGCCCCGCTCTGGGTCTCATGCGATCTGTTTTGTCTTGGTCACATTGCTAAAAAGCATATCTGCCAATGATAACCCCTGCCCCAAAACAAGCCGCGCAGTCAATTCAATTGTGTTTACTTCGTGACTACGTGATGAAGGCTATATTTGGAGAAGCGATAGCAGTTGCGGTGAGCGTTTTCACATTCTTTTAACCGGATAATTCATGCACGATATGGATATTATAACCAGCTTCACACAGACGGATGCCGAAGACCTGGGTTTCCAAAGCACCTGTTTCTACGGGATAGATTTTATATTGTGAAAGAGAATTTACTGCAAGAATGGCTAGACTATAAAATGCTTTTTAATATATAATGATTATTGATATAAGGCATTTCTCAAGCTGTATGAAAATAACCAGAAATTATCGCAGTATGTCGTCTTAATAAATTCGGTTATACAGGATCAATGCAATATAGCAATAGTCCGTAGAAATAATAGTTAGGCCGCTATTCGCCCATTCCTTTTTCGATGGCTTTGAAAGGAGGTTTTTATAATGCGAAGGAAAAAACAATGGCTCCTGCTGGTGATAGTGGGGTTAACCTTTTTAGCTTGTACGCAAACAACCACACCAGTGGTCCCGATGCCCGTAGAAGCTACTCCAACACCAAAGCCAGTCGAAGTGCCTCCTGTTCCGACAACAAAGCCAGTTGAGGCGACACCCACTCCAAGTCAGGTGCCTGCTCTTGGGCTTCAGCCCGGTGCCACTTTTAGTGGCCCCATCAAGATCAGCGGCAAGGTAAGTGGCGCTACGATCAGTTTCGCCATCTCGGAAGACGGGACCTCGATCGCTTTGGAGATCACTCTGAGTGACTTGAAGTGCGATGGCATGACAGCAAGTTCAATGAGCACTCAAGCCTCAGGTCCGCTTTCGATTACGGATGGTAGTTTTAGCGCATCTTTTTCTAATTTAGGAGAGGTAGAGGGCCGGTTTGCCTCGCCGACTGAAGCGAGCGGAACGATAGACCTGAGCCTGAAGATCTCCATCTTGGGGCAGACGACGGTGTGTGAGTTGGGGTCGTGGGATTGGAGTGCCGAGACTCACTGAGCCCGCTGTGTTCCAAAAGCACTTCCCAGCAGCGACTGGGCAGAGGATCATGCCCTGATCCGTCGCTCCAGTGGACCCCGCAAAGGACACGGGACAGGCAGAGGCTTCCCCCTACGCTTCACTCCGGGGGTCCACAGGATACGCCCTGCGGGTTCCCACAGGGTACGCCCTTCGGGCTTGCTGCGCGACGCCGCTCGCTAGTCAGGCGCGTTTTGCCAGCCGTGTAGGGATTAGGGCGAAGGTGTCTTGCTAGTCCCACCGCTGCCGCCCTGGACTGTCCGTCCAGGACAGGCTGAGCCAAACCGTTGGCTTGCTTCTTTTTCGATAGGGGACTATTTGCAAATAAAGTGGGTATAATTGGAATTGATGTTCCAAGTTATAGAGATACGGTGGTATGACTATGACTGACCAAAGCCTTCCTAACTTCAAAATTGATAGGTTGCCGAAGGATCTACAAAAAATATTTCATGAACTGTATTCTAATGGAAGCGCACATACAAACTATTTGCGCCCTAATGAAATATATCATGGCGACGCCCGAGACCTCCTGCCGCAGATTTACCCTAACAGTATAGCCTTAAGCGTTTGGTCTCCCCCTTATTTTGTTGGTAAGGATTATGAAACATACCTCACATTTGAAGACTGGCAATATTTGTTAGAAACGGTAATACGTTTACATTTGCCAATCATCAAACCTGGCGGATTCCTTGTAGTGAACATTGCTGATATTTTATGCTTCAAGGACGCTGAAATGCCGCGCATCCAAGCTGAAGCAGTAAATAAAAAGCGTTCGCCAGTAACTAAGGATGATGTTTTAAGAGCAATCGCACAGCATCCTATCTATAACCGCTATCAATTAGCTAAACTTTTAGGATGTAGTGAACAGACAATCGACCGCCGACTTCATGGAAATAATATACGGGGTGGAAAGCATGAACCTCAGACAAGAGTGAAAATTGTGGGCGGTTTGATAGAAGATTGGGCGCTGAAAGCAGGCTTCTATCCCTATGACCGTCGAGTCTGGGTAAAAGACGCGGCTTGGGAAAATTCACGTTGGGCTAGTTTATCTTATCGTTCTGTGGACGAATTTGAGTATTTATATTTCTTCTGGAAGCCTGGTATAACGAAATACGACAGGGAACGATTATCACCCGAAGAATGGAGAGATTGGGGGTCAAGAGGGGTATGGAATTTTCCATCCGTAAGAATTAATGATGACCACGAGGCAAAATTTCCTATAGAATTACCACTAAGAGTCATTCAACTATTAACCGATCCTGACGAGATCGTGTTAGATTGTTTCATGGGCAGTGGAACAACAGCTAACGCTGCTATTCAAAAGAATAGGCAATATATCGGAATTGAACTTGAAGAGAAATATGTTGAGCTCTCCCAAACAAAAATTAAATCGGGAACGCAAATAAAACTTATCTCTGAAACCGAACCTGAACCTTATGCTTATTAATCCCGAAGAACTTAACCAGAATCTTGACCGTCTGGAAGAAATCGAAAAGGTATCCTTGCGGCTGGTAACTCAAGCGATTTATGATTACCGAATAACCGCTCAGGAAATATTTCGAGAGGAAAGTGACTTGGTTGCCGATATAGGTGAGGATATAACGCGGGAAGCGGTAGAAAGCCTGGGAATGCCAAAAATTGACCAGCGTTTATTCGGAAAAGTTGATTATAAGCGCGCTTGTTACCTGTTTCACCCTGATTACGCGCTAAAACAAGCCTTATTTGTTGAATCCAAAGCGGAAAAAGTCGGCGGACAAGGCACAGCCACATTACAAACATCACAGCTTTCGATGGTGGTGAGGCAGGTTCGTTTTGATAGAGATGTAGAGGTTCCAGGCAAGTTGCCCACAATTCTTACTCTCAAAGGCGAGACTTATCTGACCACTACCCTTTTCGTCAAATATAATTACCAAGAGCAGAACGGCACGAATACACTGAAAAGTATAACGGTGGCGGCGGTCCCAAACGGGATGTTGCAGGATAAGTATAATCCCACCACGCAAGACACGATTTGGATAGCAGGCCGCAATGCACCTACTTTGGGAGAAGAATTCAGGGTTCGTTTAAGCTTTTCACGATTAAAGCAAAAAGCAAATTGGCGCGTTCAAAAGATTTTTTTACTGCCAGAGGAATTTCACTGGGACGCATAAGGTTATAAATAGTATCGCAGGCAAGGGAGTCCGAAAGCATGAGGCAGGCCAACCCCTCAATGCAGCGGACGTGGGGGATTATGCCGGTTTAGAGAGATTGTTAGCATCCCGAAGTGGTTCCGGTCTTGGAGGGGGATCCCATCCTACCCCCAAGCCGCTGATTTTGACCGTTGGGCTGCTTTTTTTAAGCCTTCTCGCTGCGCGACTGTATTCCATCGCCCATAGAGTTACCTACTTCTCAACTTATGACCGGGAGGTACTATCATGTCAGGTTTGGACGATCTGGAAATCTTATTTGTTGTCAGTTCTTTTCTGTTTCAGAGCATCCTGATCGTGCATTTTGCGCTGCGAAAATGGCATTTTGATTATGTTATGCGTTATGGCTGGATCGTGTACGGCTTGAGCCTGCCCGCTGCCATCGTGAGTATGCTTCTGCTGCTCAATGGAAAGACATGGTCGTTCTGGCTGGGGGGCGTGGTTTATCTTGTCTGGGCGGTTTATGGTTTTGCGGTCGAATATATAAAGAAAATCCAATGGCGCAATCCCATACGCTAGCCCATCTTTGGTCCCTATGTATTCTTGTACCTG
>Ga0315285_10000391_pt1 | contig 45285 bp, 67 predicted proteins | sample YL17G09_36_MG_FD_203698 | JGI IMG/M metagenome (GOLD analysis project Ga0315285, IMG submission 203698) | Sediment microbial communities from Yellowstone Lake, YNP, Wyoming, USA - YL17G09_36 | ecosystem: Environmental > Aquatic > Freshwater > Lake > Sediment | place: USA: Wyoming | collected...
TGTCACGTTTGAGTCAGGGTCGAGTAATTAGAGTCGGTGTTCCGTCGGTTCCATAGGAGGGTGTACGTGTACTCCTACTAGCTGCAAACCTAAAAAAGCTAACCGCGTGGAGGAGCAGGACCTCATCAAACCCACCTTGTACTTTCATGGAGAAATGAAAATCTAACTGATGTAGTACATAGATGCTGTAATCACCTGCTTTCTTTAGGAACTCAAAGGAACAAGGTTTTACAAGGGAGTATATCAAACATCTAGTGAACGTTAAATGTTATATATACCCCACCCTCATGGAAGGCGAAGAACTAGTGATATGGTATAGACTATTACCAATCCACCGTACCCTCTTAAACAACAACGATGACTGCTCTCTCTGATGTGATGTCGATTCGATGTATGTACGTCTGTTCGATGTTACGTCCCATCCCTCTTAAGGGATGGGATGTACGTAACGAGAGAGAAGATGTTACGTCCTAATCCCCTCCTCTCCTTCGGAGGAGGGGATTAGGATAGGCTAGGAGAGAAAGTTAATGCTGACAAGTTCATCTCGGGTTTACGGAGAGGAGGAGGGAAGGACGTTCACACATCGTTTCCTGTAGGACCACGGGAGATGCTCTCTCAGCAGGTGACCAAACCTTTGTCCAACCTATATCGTTTATATACCAACCTATACTCCCCCTTCATCTGCGTTAGTACTACGGGAAGAAGCGCAACGTAAGTCCTGACCCATAAACTGGGCGGAGGCAACACGACTTCTTCCGTGTCGACGTTGTTCAACCGAACGACGTCAGACAGAATCAAATCTCCGATATGACTGCCCTCAGCGGACAGAAATATCGGATTAACAAAATATACCGCGTCGGGAATCCGTACGAGCGGACGGCCCGACACCCGGTGAGGAGGTCTCGGGACGCTGAGACTAGAACTCGTAAACCCTCACCGGGATTAATAACACGAGGGTAAGATGGGACGACCGAGTAAATTAACGCCAGAGTTGCAGGAGCAGCTCTGCGCAGCAATTGAAGCAGGTGCACACCCAGAAACAGCTTGCAACCTCGTGAAGATTTGCATTCCGACTTACTACAACTGGCTCGCTGAGGGACGAAAGGAGAGCCGCGAGGATTATACGGAATTTGCGCTAGCGGTTGATGCGGCTAAGGCGAGGTGCACGCAGCGTAAGTTACAGACGATTGAGAACGCCGCTGCGTCAGGAACGTGGCAAGCTGCCGCATGGTACCTTGAACGCACGCAGCCGGATAAATACGCCCTTAAACGTGACATCAATATACACTCATCCCACGAACCACTTCAAGTGGAGGTGAAAACCGTTGAACCCAACGCAGACCGAATTGCCTCCATCCTCTCTGTACTCGCCACAGTGGGTGTCGTCCCTACCGAAGGAGAAATTAAGGCAGCTGGAACAAATTACCACGCCTAGGATGACGAAGTACATCAAAGCCGTCCCAACTCCTAAACAGGCTGCGCTGATGCTTTATAACGGACGCGAAGCATTTTATGGTGGAGCAGCTGGTGGCGGTAAGAGCATGGGTCTCTTGATGTGCGCGCTCCAGTACGTCGACCAGCCAGACTATAGCGCGCTGCTTCTTAGACGTACGTTCACGATGCTCAACCAGTCGAACGGGCTTATTCCAATGTCAAAGGAATGGCTGATGGAGACTGATGCTAAATGGAGTGAGATGGAACGGCGCTGGGTGTTTCCAAACGGTGCGATGCTTTCGTTCGGATATTTGGAAAGTGAGAATGACAAATACCAGTACCAGGGCGCACAGCACCAGTTTGTTGGCTTCGATGAGCTTACACAGTTCACCGAAAGTCAGTATGAATACCTATTCTCGAGATTACGAAGGTTGAAAGATTCCGTGGTGCCCATCCGCATGCGTTCTACAAGCAATCCTGGTGGAGTTGGGCACGAGTGGGTAAGACAAAAATTCGTGAAGCAGCCAAAATCATTGGACCGCATATTCATTCCAGCCGGGTTAGCAGATAATCCGTACCTGGACCAAGCGGAATATATTCTCGCACTCAAAGAACTCGACCCTGTCACACAAGCCCAACTGCTCAACGGTGATTGGGACGTTAGGCAGGGCGGAGACATTTTCAAGCGTGAGTGGTTGAGGTATTATGACGAAATTCCCGGAGACCTTGAACGTGTAGTTCAGGGCTGGGATTTAGCTATCACGCAAAGAACAACGGGCGATTATACCGCTGGCGTAACACTCGGCGTCAAGGAAGGTAAGTGGTATGTGCTGGACATTTTCCGTTCACACGTAGACTTCCCAACAGCGTTAAGGATTATCAAGTCCAAGGCTGAACAGTTCAATCCGGAAGCTATTGCAATCGAAAGTAACAGCTACCAGTTGGCTGTTGTACAGGAATTAAGAAGGAGTACAAGCCTTCCAGTTGTGCCTCAAATTGCGAAGACTGATAAGGTGCAGAAGCTGATGAGCTTGGGTGCATTTTTCGAAGGCGGAAGGATTCTTCTCCATCACAAGATGCAGGAGTTTGTTGGGGAATATCTCGAATTTCCAACCGGCGGGCACGATGATATGCTTGACGCACTCTGGTATGCAACTGAACGACTGAAGCACAGAGGCATACGTTCGACGAACATCAACATCGATGATTTGGGGGCGATTGTGTGAACTGGAAAGCGTTGTTCGGAAAACCGCACACGGAAGAACCGAAAGACACACCAACATCGGTTAAGACGGTTTCAGTGTGCTTTATCTGCGGACGTGTGTTTACAAACGAGGATAAAATCCCAACGCATCTATGCACAAGAACTTTCTATGCACGTCATGAAACGTGCCCCGAACGAGCCGAAGAAACCGCTACGTTCACAATTGACATGGGGGAACCGAAATGATGTATGATGAGGGAATCACGTTCGGAAACTCATTCACTTATCCGCCAGCTCAATGGCAGACACATATAGTCTACTGGTATTATGCTAGCTGCCCGGTTTGCGGATATGGCGCATTTTGCCCGAACGGCGTTCTTCCCATCCATTCATGCATTCCATGTGACCGCGCGGAGGAGTTGTACCGATGAGACTAGGCAGACTCCCAGCAAGGGTGGATAAGAGGACATTGAAGCTTACAAACATTCTCAACGTTGCAGCTCTTCCGCCGTTACCAGGTCAGTTTGATGTCGATTTCAATCTTCACGCAGACATCCTGCCACAGATGTTCGGCAACGATACGTGGGGAGACTGCGTTATCGCTGGTCGAGCTAACTGGACGCTGAGGGCGGAGTATTTCGAACAGAAGATAATCCTTCCAATAACGACCGCCGAAGTTCTTAAAGAGTATTGGATAGAGCAGGGCGGCGGATGTTGCAGGCATCCAGATAACGGGCTTGTGATGCTTGATTCGTTGAACGATTGGCGTTCATACGGCTGGAAGACTGCAAAGAACGTATACGCGATATTTGCGTTCGCAGGTATAGACTGGAAAAACCATGACGAATTCTGCTATGCAACATTTCTTCTGGGCGGCGGATACATTGGCATCGACGTACCGGAATCTGCGATAACACAGTTCAACAAGGAGCAACCTTGGACTGTTGTTCCGGATTCGAACATCGTCGGCGGTCATTGCATCTACATTGTTGCCTATAACAACACTGGCCCAATCTGCGTAACGTGGGGCAGAAGGCAGCAGATGACATGGGAATTTTTGGATACATACTGCGAAGAAGCATATGCTATCGTAGATAAGCCAGACAGGTTTGTCCAAAACAGCCCGGTAGACCTTCCGAAGCTCGTCGAATATCTCAACATTCTGGAGGCGCTGTAAGTGGCTACGCTGAGAGAACGCTTCGCAGATTTCATCACAAGCGGTAGCTTAACGAAAGCTCGTAAGGGTATGGCCGGGTATGAAATGTTCACGAAAGCCGGTCGTGAAGCTGCTGGTAGACCGCTTGCAGATGTTTATCGGGCGGATGAAGATTCGAAAATTCAAATCCCAAGATATCCACAATCAGTAGATGAGCTGTTCGCAATCATGCGGGACTGCTCAGTAGCGGCAACGTGTAAGAAGGAGCTACGCAATCAAATCTTCCGACGCGGATGGGAATGGTCGGAAATCTTTAGCGCGAAGTGTCTTCTTTGTGGGAAGGAGTATGACAATCTAGACCCGGATAAGAGTGTGTGCGAGGAATGTGGCGGAGATATGGAACCGCCACCGCAGAAAGAAACAAACTTTATGGATGCGCTTTTGCGCTCTTGTAACGAAAATCATCAAGACATCACTGCGGTGTTTGGAGAGATTGAAGACGACATGAACACCGTTGATGACGGGTATATGATTGTTCGCCAGCGCTATCACCAAAACAACGATGGTTCAATCGAAAAGCGCGAGATAGTTGAGATTATCAGCGGTGACCCGCGTGTGATGAGGATTGTCGCGGATAACACGGGTAAGAGAGGCGGGATGCTCTTTACGTGTCTCCAACACCGCGAAGTGTTAGAGAAAGATAAGACGAAGATGTGCCCGAAGTGCAATCTTCCCTTGTTCGACGTTCATTTCATTGCCGAGAAGAGCCGAACCGCGACGCTTGGGGGCGGAGATATCGGACAGGCGTTCGTCGAAGGAGAGGTGTATCACGTAAGCAAGTACCAGCCAAGCCTGCTTTATGGTCAAGCACCGCCAGCTGTTATTCTCTGGAATGAAATGGCTGCGCTTGTGTATATGACAAGATGGCAACGGGCTCTTTGGGAGAAGGGACGTATGCCAAAAGGTATCGGTGTTGCTTCAACGATGAATCCCGATAGCTTTTATGCTGTTTGGGCTGCAGAGATGGAGAAGGTTCGCACCGACCCACAGTACATCCCAATCATCACAGTCGAACCAGCTACTTCGGAGGGTAAGGCGGGATTGGAGTTTGTGCCGTTGATGCCTGATATGAAGGAGATGGAATATAGCAACACACGCGATGAGCTCAGAGAGCGTATATCAGCGTTCTTCGGTGTGAGCAACGTATTCCTTGCCGATACAAGTTCAAGCGGAGGTTTGAACAACGAAGGTATGCAGGTTCTCGTCACGAACAGAGCGGCTGAGAGAGGCCAATATCCGTACAACAAAATCCTGTTCCCAGCTATCTGTCGCATCCTCGGCGTAACAGGACATCAGCCTAAACTCTTACCGCCTGAAGAGCAAGATGAGATGCGTGCACTTCAAAGAGACCAGATGAAGATTCAAAACGCCCAAGCGATGAAATCGATGGGCTTCGAAGTCACGCTTGATGAGTATGGTGATTTCGAATATAGCCGTGCACCTATACCCGAACCAACAGCGGTACCAGCAGCGGGGCAGTTTGAACCCAGCCCTCCAAACGAAGCTAGAAACGTTCAGGGACAAGGTGGCTCATCACCCGAGCCAACTGGTGGAGCTGGTGCACCAAGCGAAGGTGGAACACCAACGAAGTCGAGCCGAATCATCCAAGAAACAGTGTACAAAGCTCCGCCAACAAATCTCGAAGCATGTATCAACAACGAGCTTTGGTTCAACGAAGGCATGGAATATGACGAAGCGAAGCAAATCTGTTATGAGTTGATGGGCGGAGAAGAGTATTTCGGGAAAGTAGAGAAGGCGGGCGGTACGCTTAACGTAGCTTATGATGTTACAAAAGCCCTTGAAAAAGCCATCGAAGCGGTTTGGGAAGCAGCAGAACCAAGATTCTCTACACAAGACCGAACCGAGTGGATACAAGAAACAAGCAAGGCGATGGAAGAGGGCTTGAAACGAGCGGTTGAAACAAACCTTCGATATGCTCTGGATTATGGCTACAGACACACAAGTGCTGTGACAAAAGCATATGTTCCTCCGCCCGATGAAAAGTACATCAGCATGATTAACCGCAGCCCAGTTTGGGGTGCGTTCAAAGACTTTCAGAAAACGCTGAGCGACAAGTTGAGCCAAGCAGTGAAAGACGTTCTGTCGAGTACGGAACCAACCGTTGACAACATCGTTAAAGCGATGCGTAACATAGTGAACGGTGAGCGATATAAGCTAGAACGTATCGCCAGAACCGAATCGCACTCATTCGTTTTGTCCGGACGAGAACTTGCATTCCGCCAGAGTGACCCGAAGAACAACTGGCTGTATGAATGGGTCGGACCAAACGATAATCGCACATCAGGCGTTTGCAAGCTCATCAAAGAGCGTGTGAGTAAAGAAGGAGAAGGAAACGGTGTTCCTCTCGAAAGGCTGAAGACAATCATTAAGGAGGAATCAGTGAAGTTCAACAAAGCAGGTTGGCAGTTCAGAGACTGGCAGCCACACATCAACTGCAGACACACAGCAGTCAAAAGCGGGAGCATGAAAAAGCGATGATAGAAACGTTGGTAACGCATAGCGTGGACAAAAAGATGATGGCCAAAGTGACAAAATGGCTTGGTCAAGCTCTTTCAGACACAGCTTTCGACGGACAGGCTTATGCAGTGAAAACGCTTATCGCTCACGACAACGTAGACACCGGTTTTCTGATGGATAACATCAACGTTGATTTGACGCGTATCCCGAAAGGCGAAACGCGTGTATACACACAAGTGCCATACGCTCCGCCCGTTGAATTCGGTGCGGGGCCATCAGGTGAACAGCCAACCGGAGGTTGGTGGCCGCCTGAAGCACCAATCAAAGCCTGGGTTGCAAGAAAACTTGGTAAAACTGGCAAGGATTTGGATAAAACCACTTGGGCTATTCGAAATGCAATCCATAAGAGAGGTCTTGTACCAGCTCCGTTCATGCGACCAGCAGCAGACCACATGCGAAAACAACTTGCAATTTACGCAGAAAGAGCTATAGGCCGAGCATTCAAAGAAGAAACCGGCCCGCTCACCATAGTATCGAAGGAGGCACACTGATGCCGTTTGCAGGGTATGATGATTTCGACGATTGTGTAGCACACAACCAAGATAAAGGCAGTGGCAAAGAAGCATACTGCGCAGAGATAATGCACAGAACAGCGTCTCCTTCATGTGGTGGAGAGAAAGCAATTAAGTCTGAATGTCCTAACTGTCCGGATTGCGGCTACGCGATGCAATATGGTTTCAACGACAAAGAAGCTTGGTGTTACTGCGAGAATTGTAACCGCTCGATGCCGATGAAGAAGGGCAACGGTATCCAGACATGCGCAGAAGAAGGATGCAATATACCAGCCACTAAAAGAGTTTTCATCCCAGTCCTCGGGACCGTTTGGTCCCTTTGCGACGAGCATGCTCAACAGGAAATACGTCAACGGGGTGGAAAGATGCGTGGAACAATCGGGCAGGATAATGAACGCGAAACAGGTACTTGGTCGGAGAAGGCCGAGGAAGCCTCCACCGGAGAGAATTACGGATATGGTGAGGAAGAGGCAACCCGACCGAATTCACAGAGATGGCAAAATAGAACACGCCAGATGCAGGAGTGTATCAAGGCTAAACGAGCAGAGGGACTCAGCTTTGATGAGGCTTACATAGCGTGTATGGAATCCCGCACCGAAAAGACTTGGACAGAAAAGGTTGAGAAAGTCCTAATTCCGAACATCAAAGAACTTACCTGGACAGAAAAAGCAGAGATAGCTTTCAAGGCGGAACACGGTGAGAAGGTATTTGCTGATGCCGATGTGAACGTTACCTGGGTGGAGAAGGTCGATGAGCCAACTACAAGAGAAGAATTTATAGCAAGGGCGCAAGAAGCGAGTCGAGAAAACCGACTTTATGATGCCGCGTACTGGGATGCTCGTGCCGCCGGCAAGGAACCCGCTGAGGCGGGGAAAATAGCAGACCGTATAGCAAATCCTTCGAGAAGAATTAGTTCAGAGAAAGTTGATTCCCCAACCCCTGGTGCCTTCGCCTCGGCTTTCCCGGGAAGAAAACCGAAGAATGCTTCACAATGCTCCGGAAAAGAATGCCCTGATTGTGGCTCCCCTCTGGCGTTGAAGAACGGAAAATGCGTTTGTACAGGATGCGGCTGGGTTGAGGGTGAACCGTTCGGCGAACCCATGGGATACAACGACGAAGCGAGAAACAGATATCTGCAACAACAGAAAAGTTCTGTGCAAAAGCAAGACACCGGTGAACGCAAGTTCTGTGGATGGGGAACTGTTAGCATCGTAGATAAATCCGGCGAGAAAATTTCGGCTCAAGACGTTGCAAAGCGTATGCCTGAATACCTGGAGCGGGGTGCGCCGGTAACGCTCGGTCATACAAACAGGGTAATTGGGAAGATTGATTCATGGAAACTCGAGAACGCCCCATCCGGTGCAGAAGGCATACATATCTGCGGACATATCTTCAACCACTACGACGTAGACGGTAAAGTTTGGAAAGCAATGACATCTGGCAAGCTTGCAATGCTTTCAATCGGTGGAGACATTTCCAACCGAGAAGCAAAATGTGAAGGTGGAAGGTGTCACATCGATTTGAACGACCCACAGCCATACGAGTTTGCAGTTGTTCCTAGCGGAATGAATCAGGAAGCTAACATCGACTACGTGAATAGAACAGCGAAGAGCGGGGAACAGGAAATTACGTTTGCAATTTGGCCAACAGTAGACAAACAACATCACTATGGTGGTGATACCGGCGAATATCTAAGAGACGTCGCTCGCCGTCCGGGGAGACCGCAACCAAAGCCTGGTTCCGGTCCGTCCGGTATGTTTTGTAAGGACTGCTGGAACTATCGGATGGATTCGGCTTCGGGAGAAAAACTGTGCAATAAGAACATCGACTTTCCTGCCGAAGACAATACACCGTCATGCCAGCTTTTCAAGCCGAGACACGGAACAACGAAAGCCGTTGCAACCACCCTCCCTCCGGCTGTTGCAAATTGCATCGATGAAAAGGCGAAAGAAGGAATCAACTTCGACGACGCAAAGTATCTCTGTATCGAAGAGATGCAGGAACCGGTGAAACCAATGTATGCTGAAAAGGCTAACCCAAAGTGTCCAGAATGCGGACGTCCGCTGTCATCGTTCACCGAACATCCGGGGTCTGATTTCGCGGAAAAACACTACTACTGTAACCACTGTCAGATTGAGTATGGTGTTGATGATGACAGACTTACAAAAGCAGCAGGACCGTGCGGTGACTGTCCCAACTGTGGCGTCCAACTAAAGCCTGAACGCGATTCACAAGGAAACAGCTTTTGTGTTTGCCCCGAATGCGGTTGGGATTCATTTGAAGGCGATGCTTCGAAGTGCAGCCATGGAAGGAAGAAGCAGATGGCCGGACACCAAGATGAACCAAACGTGTGTGCAAGATGTCCTGAATGCGGTTCGATGAACACGCAAGGTTACGGATATAGAGACCAAGGTCCCGGGAAGCTGAGAATTGCAACCGAATGTCGGTGCAATGATTGCGGGCACATCGAACACCTTCGGGAAGAAAAGAGCGAGAGTAAGATGAACATCAAGGTCAAGCAGTATTTCGACGAGCGCAAAGCAAGCAATCATCCTCGTCCAGATGTCTGGACGATGATAAAGAACTGCGTCCATTGCAGTGAGTGGGTAGAAGATTACGTGAAATCAGGACGCGGGAATCTTGTGAAAGCTGTAGCAGCGCTCGACAAAGAACTTGACAATCTCTATAATGCGGACGGTTCGTCCGCAGGAACAAAGGAGAAAGCAACTATGGTAGAACCTCAAAAAAAGGAAGGAGACCCTTTGACAACCATGGTTAAGGAGATGGCCGTGAGACTCGATGCCATAGAAAAAGCGTTGGCAGAGAGAGCTCAGAAGGACGTTGCTCCAACACCCGCTCCCAATGAGAAGGCGGAGCAGGAATGCCCACCGGGGATGAGTTGGAACGCGGAAGCTGGAAAGTGCGTAGAATCGCAACCAGCGCCAGCTGAGCAGAAGGCGGCTGAACCCGAACCGAAGGCGGACCCAATCAAGATGGAGCGCTTGATACAGGAAACTGTACACAAGGCTCTAGCTGAGAGGGGCGTCATCGTTTCGGAGACTCCAAGACCAGAGCTTGCAAAGGTGGAGCAGGACAAGTTAGTATCTAGTGGCGAGAGGATACCAACGCAGAAAGAACTCGCTGAACAGAGAACAAGGAGGAGAGGAAATGCCCTCATTTGAACTAAGAACACTGAGCGACTACATCGCCGCGTACGGTGATGAAGAGTTCGGCAGGCGGGCTTACCTTGGCCTAGGAGCTCTAGATGGACCAGCAGGTACGGACATCGCGAAGACAAACTACCCACTGTTGACCGGCACATCCGGTGGATACAGCGCAATCTACGGTCCGGAGCTTTGGGCTAACATAAACCTGCGTGCCACAGTATGGGCGTCGATGCCTAAAGTGCCCTATCCGAAGAAATTCGGTTGGAGAGCATTCACAGCTTCGCCGACGAACAAGGCGATTGGGTCAGCAGATGCTGGCACGATTGCTGATACCGAGATTGGAACATTCGTGCAAGTCACGAAGACGCCAACCATCATGTACAAGAACTTTGATGTTGGTCTGCTCCAGCAATATGCTTCCGAAGGCGGACAAGCGATTGACTGGCAGACATACAGAGACCTTCACGGAGACTTGTTCGCGAAGGGGCTGAATGGTGCGCTGTTGACCGATGTTGACACGGTTGCAGGAAACAACATCGAATCTATCGACAGGATAGTATCCTCATATGGTGAGGTTACAAACTGCGGTATCCACGCAAACGACTCCGACATCTACGCCATCGACAGAGATGCAGGTGCAAGTTGGGCAGATGCAACGGTTATCCACAACAGCAACGTGGACAGAGACTTTGACCTCAGCTTGGTCAACACTCTGAAGAGAACCGTCGACCAGACTTGCGGTCTGGATGACATGGGAACCACGTGGTGGCTCACGAAGCATGACACCTGGCAACGATGGTCTGAGTTCTTGCAGCCACAGCAAATGTTCACCGAAGCTACATTCAGCACGAGCGCTGAGGGTGGACTTACGTCTGCATCCGGACAGGCTGGCGGGTTTGCCTTGGGCACATATATGGCGCACCCAATGATAACAGACGCCGATACTCCAGCAGACACGCTTGGTAGAGTATACTACCTGAACACGAGATACCTCAAGATGGGTGTCGCTGTTCCAGTGAAGTATGTCGAGGTTGGCGGTGGGAATGAGACAACGTTGCTGCTGAACAGATTCTCAACCGTGGGAATGTTCTGGATGGCAGGTCAGCCGTTGACTACAGCGTTCTTCACGCTGGGCAAAGTCAGGGACATGAAGTAGGAGGGAAATCCGATGGCGAAGGTTACCTATATTGGTCCGGGACCCGCGGAGGTCTTTCCGTACATGTATGTCGTCAAATCAGACGGCGGCACCCTCGTTAAGGGTTGGGGGCACACGCTGCTCAACTATGGCGTTCCCCTGGAAGTAAAGGAGCCGGAGAATCTGGCAACCTTCCTAAAACGTGACCGTGCCTCCGTGAAAGTTGAAGCAAGCAAAAGCGAGCTGGCAGCGGTTGAGGAATATCTCAATCCGCCGAAGAAGAAGTGAGGAGGAACAAACATGGGAAATGTAACAGTAACCATGGATGGGTCAACCACGGGTCTCAAGATATTGGGAACCAAGCGTGTGAGAACGGGCACTATAACGATGTCCTCCTCATACGCCACCGGTGGTGATTCGATACCGGCGGCCAACCAGAAGTTCGGTCTTCAGTACATCGAAAAACTCCTCATCTACCCGCTGCTGGGATATTGCTTGCAGCCAGACAGCCAGACCGCCCCAACGAAAATACTGAGTTACACGAGTGGTGGAACGCAAACAACGTCCACCACGAACCTGAGCACGGTTGTAGCCCAGTTCATCGCAATGGGCAGGTGAACGGAGGGAACGTAGATGGTAACACACTACGTAACCGTAACGTTGGATGCTCAGATGCAACAGCCGAGAAGGGCCGGCAACAAACGCATTACAACCGGAGTGATAACGATGTCGGCTTTATACGACACCGGCGGTGGGGACACTATCCCCGCCGGATTCACCAAGTTTGGTCTTGGCTCGCTTGAGCGGTTGTACATTTGGCCACGTCTAGGGTACAAGCTGCAGCCGGATGTTGCTGGGAGTGCACCAACGAAGATATTGGCTTATATCTCTGGTGGAACAGAATCCACTAGCGTGGATTTAAGCGGCGTCAGTGCGCAATTCATGGCAGTAGGAAGGTGAAGAAAATGGACCAAGGACTAGCAGCGAGGATAATCGCGGCAGTGGTAGCGATAGGCGCCTTTACGTATGGAGCTACGCAGGGTGACCTTATCAACCTGGGAGCAGGTCTCGGCGCAGCAGTCGTAGCCAGCGTTGGCATCTATATCATGCCACCGGTGTCCACAGGCTTCGCCAAGCTAAGAGACCATCTTTTGCTAAGCGTTCCGATAGCAGGACTCAGCGTCGTATCCGGAGCGGTTATACTTTATACGGATGCATCGGGACTCAACGTAGCAAATTTGATGGCTCTCATACTAGGGCTACTCGTGCCAGCGAGCATACTCGAACAACGGTTGATAGCATCGGGAGGGTAGACCGTGCGTATCATCTCTCTCAGACAGGTGCAAACGGATAAAGACACCCGTTTCACCACCGAGCTGATTACGAACGCCGGTGAGGATGAAGACATACCAACAGGACTCGAATGTAAAGAAGTCGGGCTTGTTGGAATCGAGATAGTCTCGAAACAGAACCTCAGCTGGGAGATTTGGTTCTCAAGCCAACCGGTTACGGGCAGTGGCATATATTTCGGGAACACGAACATGGATTTGGATGGTTATCTTGGCAGGTATTATTTCGTCTCAACGGACGGAAAGCTGACGGGTGATACGGTAACAAGCTACTACTACAGCAAAGAGTTGCCGAGCCCTATGATGCTTAGAGACGATACGACTGCTGATACGAAGTTTAACCTCCACATGCGTCTTGTAAACCGATATGCAACAACGAAGCTCGCAACACCGGATGGCGACCTAATCATACGACTAGCGCTTGATACGGGGGAAAAGTAAATGAGAATAATTTCGTTACGCCAGGTCAAAACGGGAAAGACCGTTCAGTTCACCGGCTCAATAGCTCAGAACGCTGGAGAGAACGAAGACTTTGCCAGCGGACTCATGATGAAAGAGGCCGCGGTGGTTGGCATCCAAATCATTTCGGTTCAAAATCTGGACTGGGAGCTTTGGTTTAGCAGCCAAACGTGTACGACGTTTGGTAACGCAGACCTAGACCTCGACGGTTATCTTGGAAGATATCTCTTCGCTGTAGCAGATGGTAAAACGAGTGGAGACACCCCGACTAGCTATTACTACAACAAAGAGCTTTCGAGTCCGCTGATGATTCGTGACGACACGACGACCGATAGCAACTTTAACCTCCATATACGGTTAGTGAACCGAAACGCTTCGGCTAAGAATGCTGGCGTAACAGGCTATATAGTCGTGAAGCTAGTGTTCGATGTCGGGGAGAGATGACGATGTTTGGCTCGCCGAAAAGAAAACTCAAAACACCGGCGGGTAGTTCCATTCTCGGAACTGTACCCGTCGGTCAGATTTGTTTAGCGTGCCGGGAGCGCTTCATCACCGAAAAAGAATATCTGCAACATCGCTGTAAGGCGAAATGGGGATTAACCCCGACCGAGGTTCGAGATTAAGGAGGTAGAATATGGACTACTTAAAGAGATGCGCACATTGCGGCAAAAGAATCTGGTTTTGGCAGAAGCTCGAGATTTGGGCAGTCCCGAAAAGGATACGCATACACAGTGACAATATTCACGATAAAACAGGTAAATCGTGCGCTGAGAATTTCAGAGAATCGATGAACTGGCCAGCAGTAATAGTACACGAGGGAGGGAAAATAAGATGACAGCATTAGACCTAAGACCAAACGGAGACTTGACACCATTGAACTGGACGTCAACCAATACAACACATTCTACGGAGATAGACGAAGATGTAGACACGCCCAGTACTGCGGATAAGATTAGCTCAACAACAAACGCTCAAGTAGACGCGGTTTCGCTGGATAACAAACCCGCGGATTACGGGTCGAGCAACACCGTGACTTTGAGAGTTAACGGCAAAGCATCCGCAGATATCGGATTCGTCGCAACGCTGAGGAAGGCGGATGAAACGGTATTAGCCACCGTAACATTCACGAAAGCTGTTGACACTTCCCAGACAACGAAAACAAGTGGTGCGCAAGCTGTGTCTCTAACACCAACCGAAGTAGATGGTCTCAAGATTGTGTTCACAGCAGCGACATAAACGCGGCACGAGGTAACGAGGAATGAATGGCGACAACACTTTACTTCCGCAACACAACGGCTGCCGAGCCGAAGCCCAATGCGAAGCAGGCGGGCACCACAATCACCCAATGGCTTACGAGTACGCTGGGCGGCGGTCAGGACGGTTCATCGACCACCTATCCTTGCGATATGTCCGTGACACCGGGAGCATCAAATGTAACCATCGGGACTTCTCTCACAGAAACGGGCGCGGCGCACTATGCTTGGGTGAAGCAGTTCGTCTCCCCAGCTCTCACGGCTCAGACGATAAGCGGGACATTCTCCCTATCTTGCGACTTCAACGAAGGGAACGGCCTTCACAATATGAACCCGCATATCCTCATTTATGTCTGGAAGGCGGACGATTCGGGTTCGCGAGGGACGCTCTACGCGGCGGCAACATCGACTCTGGAAGCGGATACGACCAACGGGTCGCTCCAGACATTCACATTCGCGTCTTACACACTTTCGAGTCTCGCGGTGTCGGCAGGGGACCGAATAGTCGTGGAGTTGATGGCCTACGACAACAACACCAAGACATCTGCCTACGACCATATCATCGGGCTGAACGGTGCAACATCGAGCGGGTACGAGAGCAGTATCACGTTCTCGATGAACCTAGCATGGAACTTGGCCGCGTGCGAGGCATACGCGGCGGAGGCGATACTTGACTATGTCGCTCCTACAGAAGCATATGCCGCGGAGGCCATCCTCGACTATCTTATTCCTCCGACAGAAGTCTACGCAGCAGAAGCCATCCTTAACTATGTTGCTCCAACAGAAATCTATGCAGTTGAAGCAATTCTCGATTATCTCATCAATCCATGCGAAGCATATGCAGCCGAGGCTATTCTTGATTATGTTCCCGGCGCAGTTGCAACGGAAGTTTATGCAGCCGAAGGAATACTTGATTACGTTGCGCCCACGGAAGTTTATGCAACAGAAGCTATCCTCAGTTACGAAGTGCCTCCCTGTGAGGTTTATGCAGCTGAAACCATCCTCAGCTACGTTGCACCAACCGAGGTTTATGCTGCTGAAATCATTCTCAATTATGAAATTAACCCGTGCGAAGTCTACGCTGTTGAAGCTATTCTCAACTACACCGCACCAACCGAAGCGTATGCGACAGAAGCCATCCTTAACTATGAAGTTCCTCCCTGCGAAGTCTACGCTGCGGAAGCCATTCTGGACTACACCGTGGCCCTCGCAAGCTGTGAAGCTTACGCGGCTGAGGCCATACTCGACTACAACATATTCGCCGCCTGTGAAGCATATGCGGCAGAGGCTATTCTCGATTACGAAATCAATCCGTCTGAAGTTTACGCAGTTGAAGTCATTCTCGATTACATTGCAACAGTTGCAGCCGAGGAAGAGGTTAGCGGCGGATGGTGGTATCGGTGAGCGTTGACACGAACATAGAGACGAAATTGGAAATGAAGATTGAAACGATGCGGTTAGAGAACAACATCGACCACAAGGAGATAATCCAAAAGCTCAACGTTCTCTGCACAAAGGTCGCCGTCACCGAAACCAAGGTGCACACACTCGAGGGATGGAAAGGTGAGCATACGAAAGACCACGAAGGCGATTCCAGGGCCCGGATGGGGTATATAGTTGGCTTCATCGTTCTCGCGGTATCGGTAGCGGTGTCAGTTTTAATCACGGTTTTGGGAGGGTAACAAACATGGTAGATTACACGGATGGAATGAAGCTCTTCGACACAGACATGGACGCCATAGAGCTCGGCATTCAAGGGATTGGCGTTCTCAGCGGGTGTGTTTGTTCAGCTACTGGAAGCGATACATCGGTTTCATGGACGGTTGGGATTGTCAAGACCCGGACGATAACAAGAAGCATCGCAGCCAGCTCGCTTAACCTGTCAAGCCTTCAGAATTCGACTTACTCCCGAAAGGTGATTATCTACGTTGATGATACCGACGGGAATGTTAAAGCGGAAGCCGGAGCCGCTGCTGCAGCTTATCCGGTGGGTAACACGGGAAGAAACACCTGGCAACCAGCACCACCCGATTTCTCAGGTACATTTGCTATTACGGAAGACGATGTCGTATTGGCTGAGATTTGGCTGAGCAAAATTGGAACCGTTATTGCATCAAACGATGTTTCCAATCGTAGAGTTGAAATAACAAATCCTCATATCATCAGCGATGGTTTGGCAACAGAAATTACACAAAAAATCACCGGTGCCAGTGGTCAGACGGCAAATCTGTTTGTCGTGGAGGTGTACGGTGGGACCGACAAGTTCGTGATTGATTCGGACGGAGATGTTACTGTTACGGGTAATTTTACACTTACCGGTTCGCTGGCGTACACTGGCGAAATGGTTATCACTGGTGATACGGCTGCAACTATCACGCTCAAGATAACCGGCGCTAGTGGTCAGTCTGCAGACCTTTTAGTCGTTGAACAGAACGATGGTACAGATAAGTTTAAGATTGCGGCGAATGGCGACCTAACGCATACAGGTGCGCAGACGCTCACCGGGGCCATCGGACTGACTGGAAACTTGACGCAAACGGGTTCCCAGGCTGTGACGGGCGAGGTCCAGATAACTGGCGACACGGCGGGCACGATAACGACGAAGATAACGGGCGCTTCGGGGCAAACTGCCGACCTGTTCGTCGTGGAAAAGAATGATGGAACGGACGCGTTCAGGGTCGATAAGGATGGAAAAGTCTATACCCCTCTTTCCGGGGCAGATGGTTCGGCTACGGTGACGGTCACGAATACATATGTCGTGGTAACTCACGGCTTAGCGATTACGCCCACATTAGGAGACATACAGATAACCCCGCAGGGAAACCTACTCGGGAGAACTTTTTGGGGGTCTGATGTGGGAGCAACAACTTTCAGGATAAACATAAGCACGAGTGATACGATAGACCATGTGTTTTCATGGTCGGTGGTGATTTAGATGGCAGCAGTTGGAGTGAATGTAAATCAGCAGGGTGCATCATACATCATCGGGAAAGATGATACGACGTATTACGCAATTAATTGCGCAACTGGAACAATCGCATATTCGGGAACTGATTATGCCACCGTATATGCCGACGCGCTTGCTGCAGCTGGGAATGGCATTGTTATCGATAAGACGGGGGGAACAACCACACCCAATCATCTACAGATAAAGGGCACAGACCCTAATGTAATCACGCACGAAGTCGTCGCGGCTCCGGGTCAGGCAGAGGACATCGCGGAATACAAGAAAAGCGATGGGACAGTCACATTCAGTTTGAACAAGGATGGTGCGGCATCCATATTGACGATGGCCCCAACGGTCAGAGGTGGTGTGAAACCGGACTACATCGTTTTCCCGCAGGGAGAATCTTACTATGCCAAGGACGGAGTCACTGGAACCATCATCAAGACTGACACAGACGCAGGCGTGGTCATCAACTACTGCATCGAACTGATGATAGCCACTGGAGGTTCAGTTCACCTGACCAGTGGAATCTTCAACATCAATCACCTGACTCACTACAATCCTGAAACATGGGTTGATGTGTACTATGGCATCGGAATCCCAGGAGTGCTCACAGGGAATGTCTATGGCCGTTTCTCCATTGAGGGGAATGGTGCACCTACATGGCCGTCATTCTATGTGCCCGAACCGATACCTACGAATGGAACCATAATCAACATCACCGCAGGAGCGATGGCAGAGGTTCCCAATGGAAAACTGATTGCTGGTATCTATTGCAGATGCCCTCCAGACGCATTCATCCATGGAACCTATGTGGCCCTCAGCGACCTTGGTGTTCGCTTGGGGAACATCCTGAGCCCACTGACTCATGGCATCGACTTGTACTATGCAGCCGACATGGAGATGCACTATGTCAATGTGGACTTCGACACGGTGACCACGGGCAACTTCGTGGTTCCGATTGCGACATCCACAGGCGTTGTGACCATCCGACCCAATATGTTCTCCACCAGAATGGACCATGTGTTTGCCACAGGATTCATGTACGGGTTCGATTTCCGTGGGGAACACGTGATATGTGCAGATTGCCAGTCGGCTCACTGTGTGTATCCATTCGTCCTTGGAGGGGAACAACCACCAAACTGGCCTGTAACCATCAACAAGTTCATCGAGTGTCAGTGCAAGCGCAGCCCCAACATCGCCACAAAGCCTGGGGCACTTCTTCAGATTGATGCGTATGGGCTTGAGTACACGAACAGCGGCATCTGGAACAGGCTTGGTGGGGCCACGGAGGGCTATCCAGGCGCACCAGGGAATGCCCGTGGTCGTGTGAACTACGAATCGGTTGAGGCGGGAGTCGGGCCCGGCGACATCCCGTTCTGGGAACCGTATGATGGTGGCGACTGTGGAAAGAATGTCATCACCACTAACACATACATTGTGAGGGAGAAACGCGGCATAGCGACGGTCCTCAATGGTCAAGCCTCCGTCACGTTCACCACTGGGTTGGGACTGACCGCAGAAGTCGTGACCCTTGGGGCCATGCACGCTGAGGTGGCTGATGCCATCTGGTCAGCCCCGAATGCAACGCAGATAACGATAACCGTGCCCTCGGTGGTGACGGCAGACAGGACAATCGCATGGTACGCATGGTGCAAGTATTCGGTCTATGCGAGGGCCTTCATGTAAGGATGTGAGAACATGGGCAGCATAATCGACTTGAACGGGGGAGCGCACACGATAACTGATGGAACTGAAACTTACTTCACATTCACGGATTCGGTGGGTGGCGGGACATTGGAGTCCGGGTGTGCTCGTCTGGGATGCACAACAGAATTCGTAAGATGGAGGGGATTCATAATTTGACATTAGGCGCAGAAGACGGAACTTTGGGCGGTCCAGGATTCCTTTTCGACGGAAGCAACGGATATTGCACAGCAGATGATGTTGCCGTTCTTCTGGAACAGGATTGGACTGGAGCAACAAAACCAACACTAGATTCCATCCAACTTCTAATAGTCCAAGCCACCGAGATGATTGAACAAGAAACGAAACATGCTTGGCGAGCAGTAACAGTTGTGGATGAATATCATGACTCCCGTTGGCTAGCATTTTCCAGGGGTTTCTGGGGTTGGGAGGTAGCAATCAAGCTCAGACACCGTATGGTGCGGTCTGTTGCAAAGCTCGAATGGTGGACTGGTTCCGCGTGGACGGATTTCATCCTCACCGAAACCGAAGGACGGGATGCTGCCTGGTGGGCCAACTATAGCACGGGTCAACTATTCCTCCGCACGCGTTTCCCACTCACCTCTGTTGAGTCGGTTCGTGTAACTTACGTCTACGGTGAAACAGCGGTACCAGGCGACATTCGTCTGACGTGTGCAAAGATGGTGGCCAAGGAATGTGCACGGGGAGAAAACCGTGTTGAACTCCTCACAGAAGGTTCCAGCCACCTTACATGGGGCGACAAGATAAACATGTGGGACAAGGAGATTGAAAAGACGCTGGCAAGACACAGAGAGATGACGGTGGGAATGATTTGACGACAGATTACACACAAGCAGTCATTGACGCCCTGAACACGGGTTGGACTAAAATCAACACATCAGACCGAAAACCAACCATCGTCAAGATTATCACGCTCACCGACTTCAATCTGTCCGGAGGAGACTTTTGCGGCGTGTATGCAGGAGATGAAACCGATGAACAGAGGTTCATTGGCTACCCAGCCGTGAAGGTTACGCGGGCAATATCATTCAATCTTAGCACAGCAGTCAGTCATGCACACCTGATTGCAATGAAAGAAGAAGCTCGAAGGGTTGCGCATCAGCAACGCAAGACGCTGATTACGGGTGGACTATGGCACTGGAGACGAGCGATAGACGTCAGCGATAAGAGACGCGGAACGTTTAAGTACGTTTGTGACACAGTTGTGGAAATACAATCTGAAATGCTGGTGAGTTAAAAATGACTATAAAAGGAGGTCATCCCACTGCTGAAGCGAGAGAAAGGATGCACCAGTCTCATCTCGGAAAACGTCACACTTTCGAATCAACAGAAAAAACGCGCCAAGCCAATTTAGGAAGGCATCATACCTCCGAATCAATAGAGAAGATGCGTCGGGCTAAGCTAGGAAAGCATCACACTCTCGAAGCGAAAGAGAAGATGAGTCGAACTCATAATACTCCCGAAGTAAAAAGGAAGCACAGCGAGTGTCTTAAACGACTTTACGAAGACCCGGAATTTCTCAAGAAGAAGTCGAAAGGCCTTCGCTCGAAAACCAAACCCGAAAAACATCTCGAAAAGCTTCTTCAATCGCTGTATCCAAACGAATTCAAATACAACGGCCGATATGATTGTGGCATCAGCATAGACCGAATGATTCCTGATTTCGTTAATGTCAACGGTAGGAAGCAAGTAATTGATATGCACGGCTCATATTGGCACAAGGGTGAAGATGCAACAGTTCGACAAAAGAGATACGCAAAATACGGCTACTCCTCGCTCATCGTCTGGGAAAACGAATTAGAGAATGAAGATAAAGTTGTTCAGAAAGTTGTTGAGTTTGTTGGGAAGGAGATGATAGTATGAGTCCGTTAGAAATACCGAAAATACAAGCCAGGCGCATCGATGAAAACTACGTCGACCATTCGGATGGTTTTTTTGTGAAGCCCTTCCATCCATTCAACCAGCTTTCACACGACGAGCGACTGAAGATGCGGCATGGTGAAACAAAGCGGTGCGGATATTGTGGAGAAAATGTTCAGATGAAGGACTGGGACGCACATAAGCGCTACTGCTGGTTTGGCGGTGGACCGCACCCGACTTGGTTCAACGGGGCGTACAAGCATTCAAAGAAACTGAGAATTATCGACAGGCAGTGGGCGCAAGGAGATAGGGATGTGAGACGATGACGGATACGACAATAGTGGCAGCCAGAGATGTGACGCTAGTAAACGTTTACGGTACGACAACGCTCACAAGCGGGCAATCAATCACTGTTTCATCCGATGTAGCGGAGTCGCTTTTGGGTTCAGGGAACTTTAATCGCGTAACAGGTACTTCGGTCGAAATCAGGGAACAGAAGAAGAAAAGGAAAGGTGAATAAAGATGCCGTTTATAGCAGAGAAAGCCCAAGTAACTTATGGAGAAGAGGCCTACGGCGCATACGGTACGGTAGCAACAGCCCGGGCTCGAAGCCTCGGCTTGGTGCAAACGGCTGATGTCCCTGGGCCTGAGAACGACCTAATCAAGCTCTACACGATAGGTGGAGGGCGAGACCCGATAGACGTTATCGTTGGAGCGCAGAAGAACGATGGGCTATCAATCAACATGATGGTTCAAAACATGCGGTTCTTTGCCCAAGCGATGGGCGCGGTCGCAGACACTGGAACTGATTCTCCCGCCGGAGGGGGGTCAACGTTGAACGGAGCAACGATTGTTGGAGCAACTTCGGTAATTCTAGCCGACTCAACCGGATACGTTACAAACGATTACGTTCAGATTGATGTTGGCGCAAATGCTGAAGTGAGGAAAATCACCAACGTTGTATCACAGACTCTAACGCTGGATGAGCAGCTAAGGAAACCACACCTAACTGCTACGGCTTGTAACGAAGTTATCGCGCCGTTTACACACACAATTACAGGCGGTAACTTGATGGTTGACGGTAAGAACCAGTTCAGCCAGTCCATCGAAGTTGGTTATGCTGAACTCGGAACAACGGATTTCGGGCTGCAGTTTCTCGGATGTATGCTTGACTCGTGTGACCTGAGTATCGAGGCAGAGAAAGAGCTCACCGCCGGTCTCACGTATAATTGCGCCCAGGTTCTGAAAACCGTTTCACTACAGACAGTGTCGATAGCTACAACGAGCCCGTATCTTTATTCGGTTGGTGAGCTTATGTGGAATTCATCCCCGATTGCACGAGTGGGAAGTTGCAAGCTCAGCGTTGTAAACAACGGTGGAACGAAACGGTACATCCGAAGTACAGGCGGACGGTATGGGTTTGAATATATTCCCGGTAAGCGGGAGTTAAAGGTTTCCGGAGAATATATAGCCGATGATGCAACGATAATTGACGATTTCATCGCCGGAACACAACGAGTTCTATCGCTAACATTTACGAGAGCTGCAAGCGATACAATGACTCTTACCGGAACACTTCAGCCGGGTAAATTAACGATGAGCGTTCCAGCTTCGGGAGAAATACCAGCATCATTTGAAGGCGTTCTAAAAACGCTGACGTGTACAGTGGTTGACAGTATAGACCACTATTGAATGGAGGAGTAGGAATGGTAATACCACAAGTAAGTGAGTCACGAAAAGAAGCCTCCATCGACTTTGAAGACAAGACGTACAAAGTTACGTGGAGAGAACTAAGCTATGCCCAGCAAGTAGACATAGCGAATGGAGCCATGAAAACGAACCGCAAAGGCGAAATCGAGGTTAATAATGCCATCCTCATGCGACAGACGCTGCTCGCATCAGAACCCGAAATCGACGGGGAAAGAATGACGACGGAACAATACCTTCGTCTCCCAAGCGAGTTTGGCGCCTCGTTAAGCGACTTGATAGGTTTGCGCAAGACGCGCGCCGCGGAGGAAGCCGAAGCAAAAAAGTGAAGCTGGCCATTAGGGGTGATGGTCAACGGTCGCTTCTCGACGTTGATATCATCGAATATGACCTGGTGGCCGGATTAGGCTTGCAGCCGAGCGAAATCATGGCGATGTCGTTCAACAAAGTAATGCTCTTCCATAAACTGATGTGTGAGCAGAAGCGGCTAGAAGCGGAGAACAAGCAAGAGGAGGCTAAAGCATGGTCGCGATTGACACGCTCGAGATAGTCGTTAAGTTGAAGGACCTGGCAACGGGCGCATTTGGCGCCGTTACAGCAAAGACGACTGTGATGGCAAAGAAGATGAGCGAAAGCTTTAGAGGGTTGCAGAAAGAGGTTAAAGCAAACCAGGTTGCTTTCGCAGCGCTATCTGCTGGTGCAACATACATGTTCATGAAGATTGCATCCAATTCGGCCCTATCGTCTGCGGTGATGTCCCAATTCCTAGCCGTGTTAAGCTACTTCTCCGACCTCGTAATGATGACGTTGATGCCCGCAATTCAACCACTGCTGGATATATTGTGGGATTTCACGAAGTGGTATGCTGATGCTCCGGAGGGTCTCCAGCTTGTTATCGCCGCCGTAACAGCACTCGGCTTCGCGTTTTCGGTTCTAGCATTCATCGTTGGGCCGATTGGAACGATGATTAAGATATCACTAGCGGTTGGAGGAGCAGCCATCAAAGGGATGATATGGCTCTGGGGATTGTTGTCTGACACCGTAGCAGCTATTGTTACCCCTAATATAATCAAAGCATTAGCAGCAATGAAAGCTGCAATTCTTGCAAATCAAAGCGCGCTTATAACGATGGGTGCTGCCGCAGTCGCAGCGTTTGCCATCTATATGGCTTTTACTTCGAAAAGTCCTGCCATGAAAGCTGCTTTCTCAGCTCTCGCTGGAATAATGATTGTTTTGGCTGCAAGAACATGGGTAGCAGCTGCAGCTGCGATGGTGCATATGAGTGCGTTGACGTTGGGTATCGCAATCGCGGCAATAGTTGCTGCATCGGTGTTCGGCTTGGCGATGTTGTATGGAGCGAAATCGAAGGCGGAAACCGCTACAACACCCGCTATGGCAGCTGGTGGCATCGTAACGAAACCAACAGTTGCGCTTATAGGTGAAGCCGGACCAGAAGCCGTTATACCTCTTGGAAAAGGGATGGGAGGCGTAACGATAAACTACGACCTTAAGGGAGCTTACATTCTTGACCAAAACCGGTTCCAACAAATCCTGAAACAGAACGCAGATAGCATCGCTACAGAGCTTTACAGAAGAGGGGTGATATCACGACCAATCTAACGTTGACGAGACACGATGCTGGAGTTTCAATGACGTTGAACTGTGACACGATAACATATGCGATGAACAGACAGCTGATTTCAGCGCAGCTAGTATCTGCAACCGGGAGTGCCCCCCAGCTCGTTGAAGATATCGGTAAAATGGCTGAATCGTGTACAATCAAGGGAGTAATCAAGACTCATACAGATTACGACCTCTTACTCACCGTCTGCAAAACTTGGCACGATTACGGAACCATCAAACTCACCTACACTTGGGCTGATACAACGACGACGCTCTACGAAGGTTTCGTAGATAACTACTCGTGCACAAACTCCGCTGGAAATGTTGATTTATGGGACTTCGGCTTCACGCTCAGCGTCGGCGAGGAGAGATAACTGATGTCAGTTTACATCAAAGTGAACGGTGCAGCTGCCGACACACATCTGATAAGCATGAGCGCCGACAGCAGCGTTGCTGAGCGTTTACCCGTTGCACAAATCGTTGTCGACAACTCGGGCAACCTGGGTATTGGTCTCTATCACTCATTCGACGTGGTTGAAGTATGGTTCGGTTCCCGCGGAGCGGAGCAGCGCATATTTAAGGGCTACATCGAAGACATCGACCAAAACCACGAGCGGAGAAATATCACGCTTACGTGCCGAGGCTACGCTGTTCTGCTGGCAGACGCAATGATTGACATCATCTCTTACAGCGGTAAAACATCGAGCTACATCGTCGACAATTTGCGCTCACTTTACGGGAAGGATGGAGATGGTGTTCAAATTATCACCGGCACCAACATCCATGCGACAACCGACAGCATAACACGGTCAATCAAAGGTGCAGCTGCTTGGGATGCCATTCTTGACCTAGCCGTTGACCTGGGCTACGATGCATGGGTAGACGATAATGCCGACTTACACTTCACCGTCAGAGCATTTGCTGACTGCGGTGTTACAATCAACACGAGCTCAAAGGTGTTTTCGGTTTCAGTTGGTGCGAAAGCTAGCCAAGCAATTAACAAGGTTATCGTCTACGGGGGCGGTTCGCCACAGGTTGTTGGTGTAGCCGACGACTACGCTTCCCAACGCGACCTTGGCGCAGTAAAGACGCTCTTTCTGTTCGATGATTCATTGACTACGCAAGACTCCGTGAACACGAGGGCCGTGGCCGAGTTATCAAGAATTGTTGGAATGCCGACAAAGTATACAGTTGTTGGGATTGGTTTCGAAAGTGTTGTCGCCGGAAAGGTGGTAACAGTTGCTCTACCCAACTTCAGTATTCCCAGCGGTAAGTACTACTGCATGGAAGTGGTACATTCTGCGCCACCGAGCCAAACGACGCTGACGCTCTATGCTTACCACAGCACGCTTGAAGATGTTATACTCGACATCATTAAGCAGCTTAGAAAGCAACGACAAGCTTCCCTGAGCGCGGCAATCAGCACAAGAGTACTTCGATTTCATGAACTGCTTAAACTGTCACCGAGATTTCGTGTTTTCAAGAGAAGTCCGGGCACGGCATTTCTCGCGGAAGAGGTGAGCGGTTCGGCTACAGGATACGGAAGCACCGCATCACTTGGCAGAGGCGGATGCGGAAGTGAAACAGTTGTATATGACAGTGGAGCGTGATAAACTTGGTACTAACTAACAACGGATTGAACCAGCTGAGAGATTTGCTTGTCGGCGTAGCGACGACAAAAGCTGACCGCTTCAGTATGGGTACGAGTAGCACACCAGAGCTGGTAACTGACACACAGCTTGGTGCGGAATCGGCAATCACAAGAGCGGCCGGAGCTTACACAACACAAGACAAACAAGCTCTCCTGACCGCAACGGTTGGTACGTCTGACTGGACGGGAATCAATTTCAGAGAAGTTGGTGTATTCAACGCAGCTGCCGCAGGAACGATGACAATGCGTCAGACGTTTGCTACGGTTAATAAACCAGCGAGTCCGAGTGTAACGTGGAGACTAGATTTTGCGTTGGAGCTGGGGCAATGAGAACCCTTGTGGAAGGCGATAAGGTCGGAGGATTACTTCTCGACAACCTTCTACGAGCACAGTCAAAGGTTGGTGTGATTCTCGGTGGAGACATATCAGCTGGTTCCGGCGATGCTGTCAATGTGCGAGGCGGGTATTGCACAAGACCTGGTGACCGAAAACTGTGGCGGATAGGTGCAGCAACAAACCTGTCGCTCGGGTCGAGACATGCAACCTATACGAAGTGGGGAATCGTATGTGTAGATACTGCAAACAACGGTGCGAATGTTTCGGTGACATGGGGAACTGCTGCAGCAAACCCCGTTCTTCCATCTATCACTAATTCGGCATACCTACCGCTGGCGGCAATTAAGCTACCCCAAACTGCTGGTGGGGCGTTTACAATTTATGACCTGATAGTCCCTTCGCCGATGCACGAAGACGGGTTTCACGAAGAATTTGCTTATAAGGATACAACTAACACTTGGACCGAATTTCTCGATGGTGGTATTGCCACCATCTATGAAGGAACGATTATGGCTTTGAATTCCGGCAATACGACTTATTCGTACTTAGTATCAAAGATTGCGTCTTATACCGTTTCGTTGGAATGGCAAAATCTCGTTCATGTTCGCGCAAGATTTAAAATGAACTCTACAGTTGACCACATCCACATCGGATTAACTTCGCTTGCCGCTACGCCTCCAATGGCAGCAACAAATGGGTATGTTTCTTTTGAACGGGGAACCAGCTATTGGTGTCTTACAAATTGTAATGGGAGTGCCAGTTCAAGCGTACAGAGCACCGTTTCAACCGACGACTCTTGGCACACGTTGGATTTGCTGTGGTTGTCGGACAGAACGATGGTATGGTTTGATGGAGCATTTCTTTTAGAACACACCGCATATGTGCCATCCGTAAGCACTGCCGAAAGAGTGTTTCTGCAAGCAGACGATACCATATATGGAGCATCAAACCTTTTTGTCGAATATGTGCAGGTGGTGAGCGATTGGTGGTAGAAGCCAGATTCCGGGAAGGATGGTATGTTGATGCTCTGCTTATTAATCAGATTGCCAACGCGCAAGCCGGACGTGGCGTGTACCACGGTGGCGAAATACAACCTGTTGCCAGCGGCTTCGGAGGAGCACAGTCGTTTGATTCTTCACGACTCATCAATTGTGGTCACGACGCCAGATTTGATTTCACAAACGACTTTACCCTCTCTGCTTGGATAAAGCCAACCAACGTTACTGGTTACAAAGGCATTATTTCGAAAGAGGTTGGAACAACCGATGTGGAAGGAAACTACTACATGATGTTGATAGCAAACCATGTTCGCTTCTTTATCTACTATGGCACGGATTTGCACAAAGGTTTTGATACCGTCGGAGCGGTTCTTGCCGGGGTGTGGACACATGTAGTTGCGCGGAGAAGCGGAAGCACCATAAATGTGTTTATCAACAATGTAAAAGACGCGAATACAGACACGCTTGTTGGAACCCTTGCTACAACGACCGATGATGTAAAGATTGGCCTTCAAGAGATTTGGCCTTCGTATTACTACTTCGTTGGTAGCATCGACGAAATACAGATGTACAACGTTGCTCTAACCGATGTCGAGGTCACAAGCCTATATCAAACTGGTTACGCCGGGACAACCGTCCCAATAGCGTGGTATGATATGGAACATACACGACTCAACAAGATGCAGAATTTTGTCGACGAATCCGGTAACAGCGATGGAACAATAACTGGATGCACAGCTAGTGCTGGTGGTGTACAGGCAGACGGAGTTAAAGCTGTTCAAGCATTCATTCGCGGTGCCGATGGCAAGTTAAAAGCATCCACTTGGACTGCTGATTTGGCTCTTCCTCCGAGACATTTAACATCCCCGAGATACAACCTTGCTTACATCAGAGCAAGTGACAAAACCCCTGCCCTCTCTTATGTGAGTCCGAGCACTTCTCCGGTCTTAGCACATCCAGCTACAACCACGGCGGACTATGCGCTTGCATCAATTTATCAGCCCGGGGTTGGGAACGGCGGACTTATTGTAGAAGACTTGCGGATGAATCCGTTGTTAGATATGACAGGCTTACGGGATTGCTTTCAAATGATTCCGGCATCAACACGGTGGGTCATAAACACAGCCGGTTCATCTTCCGTATTAGTGCTCCAGGGACTCACAGATGTATCCAGTTATGCTGGCACCTCGGACTACGCTGCAATCGAATCAAGAGTTTCTGGTAACGCCATCCTACAATGGGACATGAGTACAAACCCTCTGTTCTATATGCGGTGGCTCGTCAAAGTGGCTACGCCAACCGCAACTACCCCGAACGCATGGTTTGGTTTTGGTATAGGTGCGGCGGCGACAACCGAAGCTACATCTCACATCGCGTTCAAGCTTACAGGCGGGAGCTGGTATCTTAGCAACAATAATGGCGGAGATGAAACAAATTTGCTTCTCATGGCTGAAAACACTAATGACAGCGATTGGCATGTTTTCGAGGTTTTCCGTCTGTTAGACGATGACGATAGTGGCTACAAATCTGTTGCATACATCGACGGTGTATATAAGGGTCAAAATCGGTGGAACATGCCAACCGAAACGTTGAAGATTGGGGCGAAATGTTTGGGTGTAGGCGGCCAAGCCCATCTCATGCTGCGAAATCTTAAGCTCATCACACAGGAGGAGTAATCATGCGCTGGTTTGCTGAAGGGGATAAGCTAAGCGCAGTTTACGTAAACAGCCTGTTAAAAGCTCAGAGCGGAACCGGCGTGGGCATCGGAGGAGAGATTGGTCTCGTTTCTGGTGACGATGTATACGTTCACACAGGAGCAGTTCTTCGAAAGCGTGCGAGTGTGTTAGAAATCATTCCATCATCAACCAGCTACTCAGGTGGAACAAGGGACGCGACAAACCCGAGACGGAATCTCATCATTTACGATGTCAGTGCTGGAACGATTGGGAGGGTAGATGGAACCCCTGCCGTGATACCCGAATGTCCGGCTTTAAGTGATAACGAAGACATCGTGCTGGCTGAAATCTACCTCCCTCAAACAGCTGGCGGTTCGATGGTAATTTATGATGCGCGAGCTTTCGTGCCTAAACCCTGTTGCTCAACGTTTTTCGAAGAGTATGAGAACACCGACGAAACAAACCTTTGGGAGCAGAGGAATAGCACCAATCCAGGTACGTTCACATTCAACACGAATACCGTGTTCAAGATGATACGATATAACGGGGGCGGCGAATGGTGTGCTCATATTTCGAGGTTTGCGATGCCGTCGAGTAGTATGTACTATAGTGCGCTCTGGTTGAGAGGATTCGTTAAGTTTCACGACAACGTGAGCAACAAGTATGTTGGCTTTTGGAAAGATACCGCTGGACAACCGTATATTGGCGGTGCAGGAGAAGCTGCAGTCTTCTTTTGGCAAAATACGGATGTGTGGTCTCTTTCCTCTATCGACGGTGGAAGTCCGACCACACAGAATGGTGGAAGCACAGATACGAGCTGGCATAAGTTTGACCTTGTGGTTTCATCTGGTGCCAGCGGACGAGCCGGTCTTTGGGTTGATGGAGTATTTTCTGTTCAGCTTACAAGCGTCTGCCCAACAGATTTCGTCAAAAAGATATGCGTAGCGGATGAGGCAGGCGGAACAAGTGGGATGAGTTTCCAGCATCTCGAACTGCTCCACAGTTCGTTTTGAAGAGCAAATTCGCGAATATTAGAACAACGCCCTCGTGGATGTGCGTGTCTGAATGAAATGGTCTGCACCAAATAGCATTTCTTCGGCCAGAAACAACGGGCACCTTAAGAACTCATGGAGAACATGAGACAGTCTGGTGGATGTAAATTGATACTAACCGCCCCGAGTTCTTTTGTAGAACTCAAAGGAACAAGGTCGTTTGTCTGAGCAAAAAGAAGGACCGGAAAGAGTTTCAAGGTTTCGGAGATATCTTGCCGAAGTTGGCTTCGATACCTTTCACCATGCGATACAACCCGAAGACCTCTTGAAGGATGTCCATGTCTTCAGCGTTGCTTACTTCGGTACGAGGTTCAGGAACCTCTCTAAGTGCTTTCGCACCAAGATAGAGTGCTTGTGAAAGGATGAAGCTTCCTCTCTGTGACTCTAGCATGTTCATAGCGTGGTTCTTCTTCTGCTTATCTGTCATCTGGTCCCAGTTCGCTGGTTTCATGTTTTCACCACTGTTTGTCGGAACGGACATCTGACTCTCCCAGTTCCGAGATATTCAACGCACGGCTCTTCATCATAGCTCTGCGACTCAAATGCACACCCGATACATTCGCATTCTCTTGGCGGGTTGTTAACCCGGGTAGTACACGAATTTATGGCTGGCTGGCTTGGAAAATCTTTTCCATAGTCTGCTGGTGGCCAACAGTGCTTCAACAGCTCACACTTTCCGCAGATGTCGTTGTTGTATGCACCCGAATGTGAGCAGTGAGAATAGACAAAATGTCTCGTTGTGTAGAGTTCATCCTGCAGCTGCTTCACCCAGACGGTCAGGTTGTTGATGCGCTCCGTCAGACTCTGGTCTAACGCTTTGATAAGCTCCGTCTCCGGCATCATGCCTTCGCCTTCCTGAGCGTTCTGAACGTTCTTGGCACCATCGGGTCAACGGAGTACGGGAACGGTGCAACCATCTTCATGTGACGCTCGCAGTACCACATCCCGCTCTCAACGCTTTGATACGTTCCTTTGTCCGGACATCTGAGGATGAATGGTGGGAAGGATGTGAACACACGACTCTGGCATCTGTGCTCAATCATTCTTCCACCTTCTCCTCATGACCGCTTATCCACTCGTTACATTTAGGGCAATACCAACCAAAGTCCCACTCCGCCATTGGTGGTCTAGTCGCCCCGCTCCCGCACTTTGGGCACTTCACTACGTCATCTCCCACCGTACTAACCGCGGTGCCGGTCTTCTTGCTTTCTGTTATCACTCTCTCACTCCTGTTCAGCTCAGCTGTCTTCTCCGCCAGATATTTCTCCTGCGCGTCTTGCTCTTCATCTGTCATCAGCCGCTCCAGCAGCCCACTGTATGTCGGTCGGCGATATCCCATCTACTCACCTTGCGTTCTGAATCTGCTCGATGATTCCCTGCAGCTCTTCATCAACCCTTGCCTGCGTGTTCTCATCCGTCTCTGCGCTGAGGTTTTCAAGCGTTTTTCGGATGATGGCTTCCTTCTCGCCGAGGTCTTGTGGTGGAAGAACCTTCGGCTCATCGCTATCAGCTGCGGCAGCACAGGCTTCAGCATAAGCATCATCTATCCCTTCGCCTATTTGGTCCGCGAGCTCCTGCTCAATCTCTTCCCGAATGGAGGTTTCATCCACCTCAACATCGATGTCTTCAAGGTTCGATATCCAGCCGTCGAGCTCATCTATCCGCTCTTGGAGCATCTGACCCGAACTTGAAGACTCTTGTAACTGCTCAGGCATGTTCTCTAGTTTCTCTTCCTGCTCGGTCTTTAGGTCCTCAAGCTGAGACTTGATGCTTTCAAGCTCATCAACGACGTTCGTTACATCGAGCTTGTCAATCTGTTCCTCGATGTTCATGATGGTTCGCTCATACTCGCTTCCGGTGAGCTGCTGTGGCTTCGGAGGTATGAGACTAATATATGTCGGTCCGAAGTTGAACGCCCACCAGTAGTAGCTCGAGCCGGCTGGAATTTCCTGGCCGGTGAAGCTGTCCTTGTATGCTTTCCTGCTCTTCTTCACGAAGTGTGCTTGTGTCATTTCACTCACCCCCAGCTGGTTGCGAAGCCTGGTAGCACGGAGGATTTGCGTTTAGCTTCTCGACGAGGAAGTAGATTGCTTCAGCTCGAGCCTCATCGATGTTGCCACATCGCTTTTCCTTGTACAGGTCATCCTGGATGATGTCGCCATCCTTTACCCAGTGAAGAGCGTAGCCCCAGCTCTTCGAACCGCTAACATCCATGTTCTCACGGATGAGCTTGTTTGCATTCTTCCAGCCCAGCTTTGCTCGAAGTTCCTTTTTGGCTTCCTGAAGCATGATGTGGCAGAATGCGTCGTTGACTTCACTCATGCCAACACCTCCTCAACGGGCCTCACACCAGCCAGGTCTCTGAGCTCCTTTGAAACTGCTATTCCAAGGAAGAGGTATGCATCAACGATGTTGCAGAACCCTTTATGGTCAAGCTTTGCGAACTCCCTCATGTTCTTCGCTCCGCTGGCTTCCATCGCTTCGACGCCCTTCTTGAGCTGCTCAAGAACGTCGTCTCTGCTTTTCACCAGAAACATGCTCATGCCTTCACCTTCTTGAAGTTCGTCATCTTGCCATCTGCATCACAGCAGTCATCGCACCAGCTTGCATGTCCGATGTGTTGGCAGTCACAGCACTTGTAGCCCTTTGTTGCTTCAGCTTGCATCTTGTTCAGCTCAGCCTCCGTGAACTCATTGCCGGTGCTCATGTCTTCACCTTCGGAACCCACTCGCCGTTCTTCAGCTCGCTCTTCTTGCTGTTGCAGTCATAGCACAAGCTCCCAGGGTTGTCGCCGCTGCATATCGTTCCGCCGCATTCCGGGCAGCGTGGGCTCGAATCATGGTCTCTGTAGAACAGCCCCTCGTGGTCAAACTGCCTGTAACCGTTGGCCCACATCTCCTGCGTTCCTTCTGTAAGGAACTTTCTCTTCTCTTCTTGTTTCTCGGCGCACCTTACCCTCCACTTGCACGCCTGGCGGTGGATGCACCCAACATCTCCGATGCACGTTGGCTCAGGGTAACCTTCTCTCATCGGTGGCGCAAACTTCTCCGTCCACATGTCTGTGTGCTGCTTGCACCTTGTGCAGTCCTGACAGGCACTACCCATGTAGCCATGCTTCTCAACGTCTTCGCCGTATTGGCATCTTACACACGTTTTGTTCATTCTTACACACACTCTCTTCGAGGTCCGGAAGCTACGCTTCCCTTCACCTCTACATATCATATATATGGTTCTAGCTTAATATACTCTTGTATTGCGTTATTAAGGTACAACGATGTTTCGACATACTTTAATAGGTGGTTCGCGTTGTTAGTAGGGCATGTATTTATTTTCAAGCAAATCGTTTATCATCTTAACAACAACCCTATTCATCGGATGACCATGAACTGCGCACCACTCCCGAAATCGACCCAGCTGTTCCTCACTGATGTAAACGTTCATCTGCGCTTTCATCGATACATACTTGAAAAGAGTGCTACGTTTTTCATTCGGTTTGAGAGGATGAGAATATTCGGTATGCAGTTTTACATGACAGACGCGATGCACCAAAACCATGATTTCTGGATGATAAGATGTGTGGTGGCGAACCGCGTCTTCGGGCACAATTGGCTGTTTACAGTATTCACACATCATCTCGATGCCTCTCAAACCTTTTCCTGACATTTTCAACTCCGCCTGTTTCACTGTCTATATACTGATGGTAAGTTATATAACCTTGTATTTGGTTAGTAAGAAGTGCACGAATAAATGCGGGTTATTAGTAAGGTTCACCATCGTGTGCTATATACAGCTACACCTCGGAACGTACGTACTACTACTACCACTATAACGAAATATGTTATTGTATGGTATATACCCACGATTTGATACACGGCATCTTTTTGAAACCCTTGATACCGGGTGCCTGCTGTGAGAAGCAGAGATTCGTATATACTCGTATTGAAAACACTCCTAACATCCTTCACAAACACGCGTGAAGTTATTAAACCAATACCAAGGTTTATATTGTTGTACCTGTTATGGGTAATGGGAGTAGGTGTGTAACCACTTGCTTCAGATGCAACTCGAAAGGAAAAGCGGGATACAACACCGTAACCTTCGGCAGAGATAGAACGGAGCCGGAAAGTAACTGATGTGGTCAACCGAGCAATCGGCCCGGGTGTGTGACCGTAGGGTGAAGAGCTGATGATTCAGCTTAGCGGCTGAACTGGACGCGATACGGTTTCGTTCGACATCCACCGGCAGTCGGTGCGCGCCCCGTTCCGGATTTCGAGCTGCGTTTCGCCCAACGGTAACCAAAGGGACGAACTGCACGCTGGTCATCACGGTGCAACTCCGTGCATGCCCACCATGGGCGTGTGAGGTAAGACTATCCGAACCAGAGCAACCGTAACAGTCACCGTCCTGGTTGCAACCGCTGGGCGAATCAGAGTCATAGGAGTGAGAGAGTGAGCAAAAATTTAGAAGGCATGAACCGAACGGAGAGCAAGCTGTACCGCTTGCAGCTCGAAGTGCTTAAAGAGGCACGCTGGAACAAGATGCTTCAGAGGGTTGACTTTGGTAAGGAGCTCAACCCTTATGAACCGGTGCCGATAAAGCTCTTTCGAAGCAAAGCACATCTAGCAATAGCCTGGAGCGAAAGAATTGAGTTTCAGAAAGACTATGCCAAGCGTTCGGATTATACTGACCTGCTCCACACGATGAGGCATGAGATGATTCATACGTTGCTCGGGCAGAATCAAATCAGTGATTCGCATGGTGCGCTGTTTAAGACATGTTGCTCGATAGTTGGACTCCATAATCCGAATTCGAAGGAAGCGGAATGGAAGTACAAGTACGTCTGCACCGTATGTGGCTGGTGGCAGAAACAAACGACGAAGCAAGAAAGCGTTCGTTGCGGTCACTGCTTTAAGCGGATGGTAACACAAACCGACTATGACAAGCTTAAGCAGATGGTAAAGTTGAACTGCAAGGCGTTCCCAGTTAAGCTTGAAGACTACATCGTGATGAAGGTTGAAGTTGATAACGGAAGCTGGATGAAGCTCAAGAGCGGAAAAGACGGAGGGCCAACTACTCTCGTACCTCCCCCAGAAGTACATGACGCGTCGGTTATACACACACCCTCCGTCTCCGCAATTCCATCCGTTAGTAAAAGCATGGAGGGAAATACATGAGATTTATTAACTCATCCAAAGAATTCATGTCCTCGAACATCGATTGGAGGTCAGGACTAGCTTCAACTAGTCTGGAGTGTGAGAGCGATTGGCAGAACAGCAGAACGTGATTCAGCATGAGTCAGGGCTGCGGTTCATTGAGCCCGAATACCCGTTTGCGCGGAATTCGGGTAATGACATGAGCTGCTGGGGCGCAAGGCTAAACAACCCTCAATTTATCGACGTTGAGGGGTTGGGCAAGCGAATGAATGAACTCGACAGTGTCGAGGAACGGAGCGTCTACATTCAGGGCAAGAACCCTCATATCGGTGTGGAAGGCTCTGCAATAGACCCGAAGCACAAGGCAATCGTAAGCACGAAGTCGGGTAAGCTGTACAGCATCGTGAAGAAGGATTGGCAACCCATCAACGACATCGAGATGGTGAAGCCCCTGTATGACCTGGCTTTGGAAAGAAAGCTGAAGCCCGTCGGAAGATTCGATGAAGTGGGAACCGGCAGTACACGAGGACACGTTGTTCTTGCTAACCCGGACTTCACCGTGCAGCTTTTGAAGGAGCACGACGACCCGATAATGCTCGGCGTGAGCATCCAGAACAGCTACAACACCGACTTCACATGCGGAGCGGAGATTTTCGGTATCAGGATGGTGTGTTCGAACTACTGCCTTTGGGGAGCGTTGCTCGGAAAGATTCGCTTCAGCCACAAGAAGGAGATTGACGGGATAGTAGAATCATACACCGAGCTGGTAGAGAACCTGTTGGATGGAATCCCAACCCTCTCGGACAAGGTGCAAGCTGCAATGAACGTTGTGATAGCTGAGAGCAACGTTGAAGACCTTCTCTGGGGACTCAGCTTTCCGAAGCGCGGCATCGATGAGATAGCTGCGGACGTCTCGGCATTCGAGCCGATGGTGAAGACCGTTGGTCTGAACGCATGGACGCTGTACAACGCGAGCACAGCGTGGCTGTCGTATAGGGCGAAGGGTTCAGAACGTCTAAGCTCAACGACGTACTACACGCGAAAGGCAACAGACCTGCTCACCGTAGGATACGATGCCCTGCTCGACAGAGGAATCGAAGCGCACAAGAAGTACACCGAAGCTCTCGAGCAACAGCGCAAGGAAGCACAACTGCTCAAGGAGGCAATGATTGCAAAGAAGGTGGCTTGAGTGGCGTCCTCTCAGCCAGCCACTCAGCAAGATGTTACGGCGGATTCGGTGCCCGCCGTACAACTCATTTTCGGCGACATGGGACTGCAGCTAGTGCTCATGCACGTAGAAGCAGTGAAGGTTCCGAACCCGAAGTTCAACCAGCCACCAATCGAAGGATTCGACCTCACGTTGAAGACAATCGTGACGTGTGACGATTTCAAGAGCTTGGTGCAACTGCTCAGCGGACATAAGATGAACGCGAAGTTCATCAGTGAGAAGGAAGCGCTCGAAGAGCAGGGGGCGGAGGAATGACGCTGAAGAAGCATATGCACGCATGCTACAAGTGTGAGCACTGCAGTTCTGGCGAACGCTGCAAGATAGCAGCAGTACTTCGATGCTACTACAACCCAACGGAGTTTGGTAATATCGCACCGCTCCCACATGAACGACCACCGCTTAGGATGTTCAAGCGGAGAACGGAGCAAAGAGTGTTCCTTGCCGACTTTATCGGAAAGTTGGAGGACGGCATTTCATGTCTTGCTTGCGATGCAGTCACATCAGCAGATACACTCGTCTGTAATATCTGCGCAGCAAAGCTGGGTGCAAAGCTGGTGGAGGTGAAGGAATCATGAGCATGCCAGGAGGAATAGACTGGGAAAGGGTTGCAGAGCTAATCGAAAACGGTATAAAATGGATTAACAAGAAGCAACCAAAGGGCGCAATTCTCCAGCACCACGGAATTCATGCCAGCGTGTCCGAACTGCATATATCGCTCGGAACCGGGTTTTCCCCCATCAACAGCGGTGGGGTTGTTATTGTTTTCGATATCGGCATCCGGCGGCTCTTTTCAAATAAAGCTTGCAAGAGGTTGGAAAAGTTAGTGAAAGATGCTGGCGGGGAAGTCGTGGGTAGATGGAACGGCGTAGGCTGCGGTTCATTTTCTATCGCCATTAGCAACGAGTACAGAGGGCTGAAAACAGCTGTAAACAACTACGGGAAAATGTGCCCGAAGCATAAAACCGTTTTCTGCGGTTGGCAAGGAACAACCAAGGATGAAAAGGCTTGTAACTGGTTTTCGGAGGGTTACAGGAAGGTAAAGAAACCGGAAGGGTGGAGTTGAGAAGTAATGAGCGATGATATAGAGAAAGACCTCTTCAAAGCCCTGTCCAAAGCAAAGCGAGCGTTTGAGGAGTTCGTAGAGAAGGATGGATGGGACTTAGATTTGGAGTTATCGTTCTCCGTTCGGGAGCTCGACTGTGAAGGAAGAACACTGCGGAGAATTACCTTAGACAACGAGGAGAAGGTGAACCGATGAACTGCCCCAAGTGCGGGAGCGAGATGGAGAAAGAAGCAGATTGGCCCGACGAGGAGATACATTGGCATTGTTCAACCTGCGGTCACGAGGCGAAGGTGGAACCATGATTACTTGCAGATGTGGAAAGAAGTTTCGTACAATCGGAAGTTTCACAAAACATTATGACCGGTGTTCAAAATACCCGAAGGTAGGCGGTGAGAAGTCTGTCCACTAAGAAGGGGAAGGCGAAGCCGAATTTTCCTGAATGCTACGGCACATCGAGAGATGATGATGAATGTGAGGATTGTCCCTGGGCCGGAGACTGTCTTATGAAATCGGAGGTCGAGAAACCATGAAGTGCCCTAAGTGCGGGAGCGAGACGAACGACTTCTACTTAGAACGAATGTGTGTGCTTCACGGAAGACGAGATTGCATCCATTATCGTTGCTCTTGCGGATTTGATGAAGGTCACGAAGAGAAGGTAGACAGATGCAAGGATTGTGTCAATGAGTTCATTCTCGAAGACCCAAATCCGTGTTGTGATTGCGTTCGACGCGGATATGGTAGCAACGACCATTACCGTCAAAGAGGGAAGATGGGCGGTACAGTGATTGATGCGCCCGTCCGAAAGACGAAAAGGCGGGCGTTGCTAGATATGGTCATCACCGGAGACGGATACTGGAAGAAGCGTAGGCGGTGAGAAGAAATGAAACTGTATCTAGCACACCCATTTAGAAGCAGAGTAGATGTTCGGAAAATTGAACTCGAGCTAGAAGCAAGGCTTGGTATTGAACTCGACAACCCATTCTACGATGTCAAGCGTCCTGATGTCGAAGCAGTAGACACCAATCAGAAGAAGGCATGGGACTGCGACTTCAAAGCAGTCGTGGAAGGCGACATCGCTAGAATTGAAGCTGCAGACGGAATTGTTGCACTCCTGAATCATGAGCTTTCAATCGGCACAATCATGGAGATTGTGTACGCAAAGATGGCTCACAAGGTCATTTTTGTCATCGACGGTCGGGGCGTAGCTGGACATCCTTGGGTGCGATATCACGCAAAAGCAATTTTCGACGGCTGGGAAGCGTTTGCCGAGTATATGCTGGAGAATGAAGAGAATGTCACGTAAGGAGGAACCCGAGCGACAAAAGACTGGTCGATTCAAGGCGCTGAAGGTTGGTTCAACACCAATACGCTGTGGATGCGGCTGGAGCGGCTCTTCTTCAGCTTGGGCAGAACACAGACGAACAGCACATGGTGAGGTGAAGAAGAAATGAGCGGACCAAGACCACCGGCGTGCCTGCCGACAGTGGAAGACAGAGTGTGTGAGCTAGAAACGAAGCAGAAGATAGCGGATGAACATATGAGCGAACTCATCCAGCGCGTCAAGACGCTTGAGGCAAAAAGGGTGAAGCGATGATAGTTGAAATCAGACTTGCGCGACCGAATGAAGAGAATACAATACAAGGACTCTTCAACCATAAGTGTGCGATAGCAGAGCTCGGGGGTTTCACCTTCCTTGATGCAATCAAGCATCAGGTGAGAGACAATATGTTTAAGCCATCGCTTTTCGTTGCAATTGATGACGAAGGCACAATGGTTGGGTGTGCCGAGATAGGAGGACGGAAGCAAGCGCACGTAGCTCATCACGGCAAGGTGATGGTTCATACGGAGTTCAGACGGAGAGGAATCGGGTCTGCACTATACATGGTTCAAATTCTTCAATGTCTCCTTGAAGGACGGAGAAAGGTTCAGGACACAGTTGTCGGAGATAACCCTGTGATGCATTCACTCCTTCCAGCATTCGGGTACACGAAAGAGGGTGAATTGAAGAGACAAACAGCAAGTGGAAAAGATATCGTGCTCTATGCAACGTATATGGATGATGTGCTACTGCTTGACAAGCAAGTTGAATTCCTCCGCAGCAGGAAGGAGAAGTTCCAGTTCCAGATTTTGAAGACGGGTTACACATTGGATTTGCTTGCGAAGAATGAGGAGATTTACCGTAAGCATGAAATTGTGTTCACGCCAACTGCGACATCATTGATGATGAACATGCGTCTAGATGTGCGCGTAGCGGAAGGCGAGCTTATGAAGAAACCGGAGGTGAAGGAATGGAATACACCGAAAATGGAAAAAACAACGGAACAATCACACTTGCCATAGATGGCGGATGGATGAAAGTCATCTGGAAGAATAGAGCGGATACATACGAGACCGTGCTAGCTGTTCCGCTTGAGCTTGTTGCACACTTTGCTGCAGAAGCTATTCCAGAGGAGTACAAGAAGGAGGTAATCACGGATGGGGCAAGAGGAAAAACCACTCGTCTGTAAAGAGTGTAAGAGTTTCGTCGGATGGTACAGCAAGTATTGTATCGAGAAACAAACCCCAGTTAAACCCAATGCACCAGCGTGTGAGAAAGGAGAGAGAAGATGGCATGGATAACGGAAATACATGTGGAAGACGGACGAACCGTCAATCCAAAGGAGTATGAAAGTGCGAAAGCAAGTCGCGGGATAACCGTGCAGTTTGCACCAGGTGAACTACATTCGGAAGATGACATGAAGATTAAGATGTATCTTCAACACATCAGCGAGTTCGTGAAGATTTCGGTGGATGAAGCTGTTGGAAAGGATAACACCGCAGGCGAAGCAATTCACGGTGCTACCAAACCTGCTCAAAAGCCAGCTGAAAAACCGAACGAGAAGCCAGCTGAAAAGCCCGAGGAAAAGCCTTCCGAACCAGCTAAGCCAGCTGAAAAGGTGCCTGAAAAGACGCCTGAGAAAACACAGGGTGGTTTCCCACCGGTATCGGAACAGACACAGCTTCCTGAACCACCGAAAGCCCAACCAGCTCAGCCAACTAAGCCAGCTGAGCCGACGGAGGATGAGAAGTGGAAACACGGTGTACGGAAGGATAAGTTCGGAAATGTTTGGCCGGAGAAAATCACATGTGAAGTGTGCGGACAGATGCTCGAAGTCCGACCGAACAGAAACAAAGAGCCATATGTGATATGCAGCGGAACAGATGCTGACCCACACGTAGCAAGCTTCCTGAAGCAGGATGGAAGTCTCGGGGAACCAGCACGACCAATGGGGAAGCCGAGTTGAATGGATGCCGGAATCGAAAGGCATCTGTATCAGCATCAGCGAAGATGACCTGCTCACGCTTCAGGAGCTCGAAGCGTTGGGCATCATCACCAACCGTTCGGCTTGGGTATGCAACTGCATTCGCGAGCTAGCGGAAGAGTGCGGAATAGGTCAGGTGCTAGACAGAGAGACCGCTCGCTTGGAGACCCGCTTAGCGGAGCTCCATACGATGCGCAGCGAACAGCAAAGGAGAAATGTGGAGAAAGAACTCATGTGGGACAGAGTAGTGAGACAGTTCTGTCAGCGGAGAGATGGAGACCGTCAGGCTGATGTCAATTGGCTCAAATCACGGAAGAAGGAAATTAAAGCTTGCAGACCAGGAAGGTTGTTTGAGGAAGTGCTCGAGGAGTTGCAGCAGATGAGGGATACAACATGAGTGAACTAACCTGGCAACACCGTAAGCACGGCGACCATGAACACGACACGATGCGCTTCATAGCTGAAAGACTCTTCGTTGAAGCAGGCTACCCGATAAAGGATACATCTGTCTTTAAGTCGCTGTACAACATGCCTTGCGAACCCGACCTTTACAGCATTGTGAAGGAGAGACGTATCATCGGTAACACAAGAACGACTGTTGACGTTCCGGTTGTTGTTGAGTTCGAGACCCACGCAACCAAGCAAGGCAACCTGCTCAAGCAGAGGCAGTACGAAGAACATGTGAAAGGAATAAGGCTATATGTTCTCGACCTAGCCGAGTTAGATACAGATAAGGTTTGGCAGAACTGGGTTTGGTGTGAACGTTGGCTGAAGGAGAGGTTACCGCTATGACTGAACCAATGAACTGCCCAAAGTGCGGGAGCGAGATAACGGTTGACGATTATCTCTACGACCGCTACAACTACTCCAATCCGAAAGATTGGCTAAGTCCGCTGGATGGTTGCGATACTTGGATTCATTGCCCCAACTGCAACTATGAAGAAATGATTCGTTCCGTAAGAGACGGTCACGAGGGGAAGGTGAAACCGTGAACTGCCCCAAGTGCGGTCGTTTTATGAAGTATGGGGTCGAAACTTTTCCAGACGGCGCAACATTGGACCGCTTCTGGTTCTGCAAATGCGGTCACGAGGAGAAGGTGAAGCAATGACAGTTGAAGTCATCCGACGCAGCGGTCAATACTGGGGTAAGATAGTCGGAGGTAGAGGGGTTGGTAAAGGCTACAAAGGTTTAATCAACGGAAAGACCTATGTTGCGTGGAGAAAGCTTGACCAAGAATGCGGTAAGTTTAACGGCTTCGGAATCCAGTATGACCTCTTTCGAGAACTGAAGGAACGCGATGTTACAACGATAATTATTGTCACACCAGATAATGAATACACTTCAAGCTTGTCTCATTGGGAACTCAAAGGAACAATAGCTACGATATCTTCTCATTGGGGTGAGCAGATATTCCTTTCGACCGGAATGCAGGAAAAGGTGATTAACCGTGGCTGAAGATGTTTGTCAAAACAATCCGCTCTGTCCATCACATCTTTACATCGCATGCAAAGACTGCCCTGAGCAAGCAGAATGCTATCAGACATTTTCATCCCGTTCAGAAAGAGTGGAATGGGAGTATGCTATCAGAAGGAGCGAGTTGACGTGGATGCTTCAAAATGTTGAGCAGCGGTATAGAGGTGCAATTCGGTTGCAGAAAGGAAGTGCAAGTCGTAGCGATTGGGATAGAGAAAAGCTTAGACTTGAAGGTGAAGAACGCGTGCTGAAATCCGTGCGTAGCGACGTTCTGTTTCGCATAAACGGCAACCGAAGCGAACGGGAACAGCAAGGTGTTTTGCTATGACAAGCAGCACAACACGCACGAGATGGCGTTATTCATGCCAAGGGTGTGAAAGACGGTGTAGGTCAAAATCAAGCTCGAAACATGCAGAAATACCAACAACGTGTCTGTATCAGGAGATACACAATATTGACAGTCATCCGCCGAAATGGCATCTCATCGCGGAAGGCAGCGAATACACGCACAGCGGCGTAAGCGGATTAAGGAGGAAGAGGAATGGGCGTTAAAGATTTCCCACCAAGGGTTCAGAAATACATCAACCAGCGGATGACCAGAGAATGGGGACCAAGCGATGATTCAAGGGTTAGCGTAACAGAGCTCCTCGGGTGTCTGAGGAAGTCGTATCTCAATCGCAGGCACCCTCTTCCAGCGGATTTCAAAGGGAATGTAGCAATGTTTCACGGCATCGTTTTCGATGAACTATACACGCATCTATATCCTAGAAACCAGATACGGGTGACACACAGATTACCGAACGATAACATAGTTATCTCGGGTCGTCTCGACTTCATCGATGACGACGGAGCGGTAGCGGATTGGAAGACTGTGGAGCAGATGTACTACATCGAGAAAGATGGCGCAAGAGAGGACCACATTTCACAGGTAATGTTCTACTGCTGGTGTGAAGCAATTCCAAAAGGGAGATTGTATTACCAGACTCTGCGCAACTGTTTGAAGATAGACATTAATCCGACACGGGAGCAGTTACAGCTTAACCTGGAGTGTTTGGAAGTTTTGGCAAAGACGTTCCATGAAGCGTTGAAGACAAATATGATGCCGCCTGTGAAGGTGAAGAAGGACTGGGAATGTACCTATGGCAAGGGTGAGGATGCCACCTACTGCCAATACTACGACCAATGTTACGGAGGTCGAAAACATGGTAAGACCTACGACATACTGGAAGGACGGGGAGAAAAGAATAGCAATGCTGTTTGATGGAAAGCGAGTTCCGTGTTCAGGCTCATCAGCCGATATGAAAGGGGATGTGCTCCATGATAACTTCTTCATCGAAGTGAAGAACAGAGGTCAGGGTCAGATAAGCGTTGTCGGATGGTATAACATCGCCCGCGACCAATGTGCGAAACAGAAGTATGAGAAAGACCGACAGAAGAAAGTACTACTCGTTGTGCACGAGAAGCGACTCAAGCGCGACCTCGTGGTGCTTGATATCAAAGACTTTATCGAGTTGCTCGGAGGAATGCCGGTTGAAGAACCTGCTCCATCAAGCGTACCACCGATGAAACCGCTTACAGAAGAAGAGTGCGCTGAAGGGCTTTCAAAGCTTTTCGGGGACGATGAAGCTGAAAAAGCAGCAGAGTGTTCAGCGATGGCTCGGCGGATAATGGGGGCGCAGGAATGAGATGTGGACATTGCGGAAAGGAATTCACTCCCAACCCGCACTACCGAAGAAAATCCCCACAGATATACTGTTCCCGTCAATGTGCGTGGAATGCAAACTACATAAGATGGAATGAACGAATCAGAAACAGTCGGAGTTCTGCTTATCTTAAACGTCTTGCGCTCTTTAAAGCGTATCGACAGAAACGCATTTTGGCGGGAGGCTGTTCGAGATGCGGAGGGAATAACGACCGAAAAAGCATAGGGTTGAAAACCTGTTCCAGTTGCGCTGAATACGTAACCAGCCGGAGATGAAAAGATGAAACACATCGACTTCAGAAACATGACGACAAGTGTGAGAATGGATAACGGGCGGATAGTTGCAGAAAAGCTTCCATACGCTCCGCTTCCAGAGAATTATGACCTCTATGAATTGAACGACTTCCATGATGGTAACGCAGCCATGAGCGAAAAAATGGTGAAGAAAGCGGTCGCTGCGATTGCTGCTCAAAAGCACTCGTATGTGATTCTTCAGGGAGACCATCTGGAAACGGTTGCAATCACAGATAGCCGGTACAGCATTTCTGTACACGGGAATCGTTTGACAAGATTCAATGCACAGCGCAACGACTTCATGCGGTTGTTAGAACCCATAGCAGATAAGGTGCTTTGGTTGCTCGACGGTAATCATGAGGCAAAGATACACAACATCTATCAACCGAACGATGACATCGCTGCGAACTGGAATACGGTATATGCAGATTCAACATTTGTCAAAGCTCTATTCGACAACTGGAGACTCGGTTCGTGGCACGGTGCAGGAGTTATCAACAGCAGAGCAGGTGATGAACTTCAGAGGAGAACCAATCAGCTTATCGGACTGAAACGCAACCTGAGAAACCTTCCTGTCGACGACTGCGACATTGTGACATGTGGACATTATCACCAATGTCTCTACCATCCGCCTACAGAAAAGCTTGTTCTTATCAGCAAGAGTCTTGAGCTGCAAGGGGCGTATTCTAAACCGGGGAAGATTTGGGTTGATAAAGCGAAAGGCTTATATCGTATCCATGATGATGATAGGCACTGGATGTGTTGCGGTAGCTTCCTTCGCGCATACGCAGAAGGTATCTCAAGCTACACAGAAAACGCCGGCTACCAAGCTACGGAGCTAGGCTACGGACATATCAGAGTGAGGAAAGGTATACCAACAGTCGTTGAAGTCGTAAAGATGGAGTGAGGAAGATGACAGAACAGTTTAAAGCACTCGGAAAGAAGGTGAGAAGGCCTTCGAAAAAGTCGTTGGAGACGTTTGCCAAGCCTGCAGACGTGACAAGAGTGACGATGGAAAGCGAAGAAGTAACAAGCCTCTGTCCTGTAACCGGACAGCCGGATTGGGATAAGGTGAGCATTCACTACAGTCCGAACAAGCTGTGCTTGGAATCGAAAAGCTTGAAACTTTACCTTTGGAGTTTCCGACAGAAGGGTACATTCTGCGAGAATTTGGCTAACTCAATTCTCGGAGACTTGCTCGACGTTCTTGACCCACTCGACTGCA
>Ga0315285_10000392_pt1 | contig 45201 bp, 32 predicted proteins | sample YL17G09_36_MG_FD_203698 | JGI IMG/M metagenome (GOLD analysis project Ga0315285, IMG submission 203698) | Sediment microbial communities from Yellowstone Lake, YNP, Wyoming, USA - YL17G09_36 | ecosystem: Environmental > Aquatic > Freshwater > Lake > Sediment | place: USA: Wyoming | collected...
GCGGGTTTGTCGCTCAGATGGATTAGGAGCGGGCTTGAAGCTTACCGGCGACCCCCGGGGACTCGAGGATCTCCGGGAAATCAAGGAAAAGAAGGTTGAATACCTGAAGTTCCTGATCACCAGCGCCAAGACCAATTTCGACCGGAAAATGGAGTTCAAAAGCATCGATAACCAGAGAAGTTACTACCTGGTTTATGACCCCATCACCTCCGAATTCCGGGTGGAAGTGAAGCCGGGGTAAAAAAAGTCCGAAGTCAAATATTTTAAGCCCGGATTTTAATTGAAAAATCTGGACAATTTTAATATTAGAGACCGTTGAAAAATACCCACTTTGTCATTCTGAGCCCCCGCCTGTGGCGGGGGAGAAGAATCTCTCTTCCGAAGGAGAAGCCAGGAAAACCAGACCCTTCGCTAGCGCTCAGGGTGACATTTTAAGTATGTTGTAACGGTCTGATTTATTTTGTTTCGCTCCGACCCGCCTGAAATTCAGATTTATTAATTAATGAAGCTAAAAACCGGCCGGTCCGGGCGGCCCCGGGAAAAATTATTGAGAATTTATCGCCGTCTGGCCGGAGCCTATGGGCCCCAGGGCTGGTGGCCGGCGGAGGGGGCTTTTGAGATGATCGTGGGGGCGATCCTCACCCAGAATACTAACTGGGCCAATGTCACCCGGGCGCTGGATAATCTCAAACGGGCGAAGCTCCTGTCCCCGAAAAAAATGGGAGGGCTGGAGGCCGGGGAGCTTTCCGAATATATCCGGCCGGCCGGGTATTTCCGGCAGAAATCCCGGACCCTGATGGAATTTCTCCGGTTTTTGCGGGCGGATTACGGCGGGGATCTCGAAAAAATGCTGGCTTCCGGCCGGGAAAATCTCCGGGAGGGGCTTTTAGGGGTGCGGGGAATCGGACCGGAAACCGCGGATTCAATTGTTTTATACGCCGGTCATTATCCCATTTTTGTTGTCGACGCATATACCGGCCGGATTTTCCGCTGCCAGGGTTTGATCGCGGAAAAGGCCAGCTATGGGGAGGTCCAGGAAATGGTGATGGCCAGCCTGGAACCGGACGAGCGTTTTTTCAATGAGTTTCACGCCCTTCTGGTCCGGCTGGGGAAAACCCATTGCCGCAAGGTACCCCGCTGTGAGGGTTGCCCCATAATAAGAGACCGGGTATTCTCAATAAGTTAAGCGGTGGTTGATAAAGGCTGGGGAGTAGGGCAAACTTTCGGTGAAAAAGGAAAAAGGTAATATTGAAAAATAGTATTATCAAGGGATTGATCTTGAGTTTCCTGGTCTTTAGTTTTCCCGCCCCGGCCCCGGCCCTGCCGCCTCCCGACCCCCGTTTTCCGGAGGCGGGAATCGGTTTTGAGCTTAATTATTTAAAATCCCACGCCGCCGGGGTGGGGTTAAAGGGTTTCTTCCCCGAAGCGGTAATCAAACCCGAGGATGGTTACAATATTTTGATCATAATGATGGATTTCTCAGATGCCACCTTTTCCACCGGGGCGGAAGCGTACTTCTCGGATCTTTTTTTCGGCACCAGAGACAGCGGGGCTTACGCCGGGAGATCTTTTGTTCTCTTTTTTGAGGACATGGCCGCGGGCAAGTTCTGGTTCAATCGCCCGGGAGAGGGGAGCAACCTCTTTTACTGCCCGGAGAAGGCCACCGGGAAGCATGACTATTATGGAAGCGGAGGCGATACCCTGGCCCACCGGGGACTGGACTTCGCGAAGGAAGCGGTCACCTGCGCACTTAATAATGGCTACAACCTGTCTGAATATAATAACAACCCCGGTCAAGACAGTGTTGCCGAGTCGATTATTATCATTCACCCAGGTTTCGGAGCCGAACAGACCGACAGTCCAACCAATCCCACCTATGATATTTGGTCCCACAGCGTTGAGCTTGACTACTCTTTTCCTCCTGATGGGGTTCGAATTAAATACGCGATGGGTCCGGAAAAAGACCAGAGCCTCGGTTTGAGCGGGATCGGGGTTTTCGCCCACGAGTATTGCCACGTCTGGGGGGTTCCCGACCTTTACGACCCGGATACCAGCCGGTCGCGGGGTCTGGGTTTTTATGACCTGATGTCCTACGGTCTTTACCTCAACCCCCCGGTTTACCTCTCCGCCTGGCCGCGGCATAAGCTCGGCTGGTTGAAGGAAAAATCGGCGGCCGCGAACGCCTGTCCGGCGGAACTGGCGCCGGTGGAAACCTCCGGGGAAGGGTATCTTCTTTATCCCAACCGCGCCCCGGGAAACGAATATTTCCTGGCCACCTTCAATACCGCCGAGGGGAATGACGAGTTGCTCCCGGCCCGCGGCCTTTTAATCTGGCATGTGGATGAGGACAAATGGACTGGCGAAGCCTCTGGAACTCCCAATGTTGAACCATGTTACCCACCCAGCAGCACCGACTGCTGTACCCAGCATTTCCTGGTGGCCCTCGAACAGGCGGATGCCGCCTATAATCTGGAGATACCCGGCAGCTATCAGGTCACTGGTTACACCCCCTGCCCGAACAGTAACGGATACTTTTGCGATGCCCTGGATTACTGGAACGGGGGGGCTTCCTTTAACGAAAATACCTCCCCGGCGAGCCAGACTTATTGCGGCGGCGGCAGTGGCATCTCCCTCGACAATATCAAGGTTGACCCTTCCAACCCGGGACGCCTGTTTTTTTCCCTGACGGTGGATCCCGGTACCAATCCGATCATCGCTCCCCTGATTACCTCGATCCCTGGGGTGGAAGCCCCGATGGAAGAACCTTACCGGTACCAGCTGGCGGCCCAGGGGAATCCGCCCCTGGAATATCGCCTGCGGGATTACCCGACCGGGGTTTCAGTGGAGTCCGGGACCGGGCTTTTAACCTGGGTTCCGAATGACACCCAGATCGGGGTCAATCATCTGAAGGTCGAGGCGGAAAATTGCCGGGGTACGGATGCCCAGGAATGGGACGTCACCGTTACCTACGCTCCGCCCACAGGGGAGGAAAAAAGCCAGGGTTGCGGCTGCAACTCCCTGGAGGGGTTCGGGTCCCTGCCGCTCGGGATGATCGGGTTCTCTTGGGCCAGAAAATCAAGGCGCGGGAAATCCCCGCGTTAAAGATTTATTTCCCGGCTGGGGCGGGCTTGCCAAGGAATCGGAGAAAAGAGATTATTTATCCGCGTTTGAGTCAAAGTTCGGAATAACCAGTTCGGCAAGATAAGGGGGTAAGTCACTTATGGATGAAATTCGGAATGTGGCGATAGTGGGCGCGGACGGGAGCGGGAAAACCACCCTGGTGGAGGCCGCTTTATACAACGGAAAAGCCATCAGTCGTTTCCGGCCGGTGGAGGGAGGCCCGCCCATCCTAGGCACCGATCCGGAAGAAGCCAAGCGGGGATTAACCCTAAGCTCGGCGGTATTCGGGACCAAGTGGAAAAAGGGGGACCTGACCCTGATCGATACCCCGGGAGAAGTGGATTTTGCTTTTGATTTGTACAATTCGCTCCTGGTGGCGGATGGGGCGGTCCTGGTCCTGAACCCGGTTCCCCCCTTGCGTTTCGAAGCGCTCAAGGCCTGGCAGATCATGGAGGAACTGGGGGTTCCCCGCGTGATTTTCGTCAACGGGATGGATCGGGAGAAAGCGGACCTGGACGAACTACTGGCCGAGCTGGAAAGCTTCAAGGGGGCCAAGCCGGTTCTGGTTCAGTACCCGGTCGGGAAGGAAGCCGGATTCCGCGGGGCGGTGGATCTCCTGCGGAAGAAGGCCCTGATCTTCTCCGCCGACGGTAAAGGCAAGGTCAGCGAGGAAGATATCCCCGCGGATCTGCAGAAGAAGGTCCAGGAGATTCAAGCCCAAATCCTGGAAACGATTGTGGAGGAGGATGACCAGATTCTGGAGAAATACCTGGAAAAGGGCGAAGTCAGCGAGGCCGAGGTGGAGCAGGCCCTCCAGGCGGGGGTTCGGAACCGGAAAACCGCTCCGATAATTTTCGGCGCGGCCACGAAAAATATCGGGGTCACCGTTCTCCTGGATATGATTTTCAAGGTCTTTCCCGCTCCCCGGGAAGGCCGGCAGTGGAAGGGGATCGAGCCGGCTACCGGCAAGGAGGTCGTCCGCGCCCCCGAGGCCCCCTTTGCCGGATTCATTTTCAAAACCCAGGTGGAGCATTTCACCGGAAAGCTGAGCTTCCTGAAGGTTATCTCCGGGACCCTGCAGTCGGAGACCACGGTTTTCAACAACGGGAGGGGTCTCAAGGAAAAAATCAGCGTAATTTCCCGTCCGCAGGGAAAAGACCTGCACTCGGTGGGCACCGGCGAGACCGGAACGATCCTGATTCTGTCCAAGCTGAAGGAAGCTCAAACCGGGGACACCCTGACCGATGAATCCAGCCCGATTCGCCTGCAGGGCTACCTGCCTTCCCAGCGTCTGATCAGCTATTCCCTGAAACCGAAAACGCGTCAGGACGAAGAGCACATCTCCCCCGCCCTGGCCAAGCTGATTGAAGAGGATCCTTCCCTGGAGTTCAAACGGGAGCCGCAGACCAAGGAGCTTATCATTTCCGGAATGGGCCAGACCCATATCGACGTGGCCGCGGAGAAATTGCAGCGGAAATACGAGGTGTCGGTGGACCTCCTGACCCCCCTGATTCCCTACCGGGAAACCATCCGCAAGAAATCCAGCGCCCAGGGCAAATACAAGCGCCAGTCCGGAGGCCGGGGCCAGTTCGGGGACACCTGGATCGAGCTCGAGCCGCTCTCGCGGGGGAAGGGTTTTGAGTTCGCGGACAAGATCACCGGCGGCGCGATCCCCCGGAATTTCATCCCGGCCGTCGAGAAAGGGATCGTCGAGGCCTGCGAGGAAGGGCAGATCGCGGGTTTCCCGGTGGTGGACCTCCGGGCCTCGCTCTACGACGGTTCTTTCCACGTGGTGGATTCCTCCGACATGGCCTTTCGGATCGCGGCCTCGATGGGTTTCAAGAAGGCCTTTTCCGAAGGCGACCCGGTGCTCCTGGAACCGATTTTGAAAATCAAGGTTTACGTTACCGATGAGTACATGGGGGATGTCATCGGCGACCTGAACAGCCGGAGGGGAAGGATCGCCGGAATGGAAGTGGAGGCTTCTTCCCAGGTGATCAAGGCGGTGGTTCCGATGGCCGAGGTGGTCAAGTACGCGGCCGACCTTCGCTCGATCACCCAGGGCCGGGGGACTTTCACCCATGAGTTTTCCCATTACGAGGAGGTTCCCGCCCAGATCGCCAACCGGATCATCGAGGTACACAAGAAGGAAAAAGAGCAGGAAAAATAGCAATAAAAACGAATGCTAAGAAGAATTGACGAATTACGATTGACGATTGACGAATGAAAACCAAATGAACCGGAACGTAGCCTCCGGCTCGGAAGAGCCTACGGCTCGGAGAGGGCAAGGCTTCCTTCGGCTGCGCTTCCCTCGATAAGACTCGGGGCAGGCAGGACAAGTCAGCCTTGCGGGAAACGATAAACGGCAAACAAAGGAAATCGGTTTATAATGCCACCCCTCCAATTCTTTCGAAAATAGCGCTCATGAAACGAACTGATTTTTGCGGACAGGTCACCGCCCGGGACCTCGGGAGGAAGGTATACCTCCAGGGATGGGTGCAGAGACAGCGCGATCACGGGGGCCTGATTTTCGTGGATCTGCGTGATCGGGAGGGACTCATCCAGGTCGTGCTCAGCCCCGAGCAGAACCAGGCGGCTTACGAGCAGGCCAAGGAGTTACGGGCCGGGTATGTGCTGGCGGCCTGGGGCCTGGTCCGGATGCGCCCGGCCGGGACGGAAAACCCGGAGATCAAGACCGGGGAGGTGGAGGTTTCCGCGGAGGGGATGGAGGTTCTTAATCCCGCGAAGACCCCGCCGTTTTTACTGGACGGGAAGGTGGAGGTGGACGAACAGGTCCGCCTGCGCTACCGGTATCTGGACCTGCGCCGGGAGAAGCTCCAGGCCAATCTCATCCTCCGGCACCGGGCGGCCATGGTGACCCGGGAGTATCTGGATCAGCAGGGCTTTATCGAAATCGAGACGCCGTTTTTAACCAGCAGCACCCCGGAAGGAGCCCGGGACTTCCTGGTGCCTTCCCGCTTGAACCCGGGGAAGTTTTACGCCCTGCCCCAATCACCCCAGCTCTTCAAGCAGATTTTGATGGTGGCTGGTTTTGACCGTTATTTTCAGATCGTCCGCTGCTTCCGGGACGAGGATCTCCGGGCCGACCGCCAGCCCGAATTCACCCAGATCGATTTGGAGCTTTCCTTCGTGGACCAGGAGGATATATATCAGATCGTCGAGGGCCTGATCGCCCGGGTTTTTACGCAGACCCTGGGGATAAACGTGCCCCTGCCTTTCCCCCGTTTGTCCTACCGGGAGGCGATGGAACGTTTCGGGAGCGACAAGCCGGATCTCCGCTACGGCCTGGAAATCTCAGATCTGACCCGGGATTTTACCCAGAGCAAGTTCAACCGCTTCACCGAGGTGGTCAGCGGCGGGGGAGGGATCAAGGCCATTAACTTCAAGGGCGCGAGCCGGTTTTCCCGCAAAGACCTGGATGACCTGACCGCCTGGATCGGGCAGTTCGGTGCCAAGGGGATGGGCTGGATAAAATCCGAGGGGGGAAAACCGGTTTCCCCGATCCTGAAATATCTGGACCCTTCCGAGGTTGATTCCATCTTTAAAAAAATGGGAATGCTGGAAGGGGATCTGCTCGTCCTCGTGGCGGATTTAAACCCGAAGGTCGCCCTGGAATCCCTGGGCCGGCTCCGGGTCCACCTGGCCGAAAAGCTGGGGCTGGTTCCGGCCGGCGACTTTAAGTTTCTCTGGGTTAACGATTTCCCCCTGCTCGAGTGGAGCGAGGAGGAAAAGCGGTACATGGCCATGCATCATCCCTTCACTTCCCCCCGGGACGAAGATCTGGAAAAACTCGAATCCCACCCCGGGGAAGTTCGGGCCAAGGCCTACGATATTGTCCTGAATGGAATGGAGATCGGCGGCGGGTCGATTCGAATTCACCGGCAGGAAACCCAGAGCCGGGTGTTCAAGCTGCTGGGCATCGGCCCGGAGGAAGCAAAGGAAAAATTCGGGTTTTTACTTGAGGCCCTGCAGTATGGGGCCCCTCCCCACGGCGGCCTGGCCCTGGGCTTTGACCGCCTGGTGATGATCCTCTCCGGGGCCGATTCCCTGCGCGAGGTAATCGCTTTTCCCAAGACCCAGAAGGCGGTCTGCCTGATGACGGACGCCCCCTCCGACGTTACCGAGCAGCAACTCCGGGAATCGCATATTCGGAAACGTTAGCCATCCTCCCCGAAAAAGGCGCCTTCATTTTTCCAAGGCAAACTGATAATTAGGCCGGTTTGAAAGAACCAATCTATCTAAATAAAAAATGAACCTTCGTTTACTCACCACCGAAATATTGATGGTCCCGATCCATGCCCTGGAAGGGCTCTCGGTTCGCCACGGTTTCGCCCGGGATCTTTACCGGAAGATGTCTTCGGTTTACCAGCTGGGGCGGCCGTTTTTCTATTTCGGCGAGGATTACTTTGAAAAAACAGTGAATCCGGGAGACCGGGTTTTGGAACTGGGATCCGGCACCGGGTACTTGTCCCGCCGGCTGTCCCGCCGGGCGGGGATGATGGCGGGGCTGGAACTGGAGAAGCCGATGCTGAAAAAGGCTTCCCATTATGGAGGCCGGGTCATTTATGTAGTGGGGGATATGACCCGGGTGCCATTCAAGCCTGGCGCGTTTGATCTTTGCGTCTCCCTAGGCGCGATCCATTGCGTCGATCCGAAGGATTTTTTCCGGGAGGCGGCGCGGGTCCTGCGGCCGGGAGGTAAAACTATCGTTCTTTCAGAGACGGGGATTATCCCGCGCTTCGCGCCCCGGGCGACGAGGGAGGCCATCCAGCGGGGGATCGAAGAATCCCGGATGAAATTAATTGAAGAAATTAAAATTGGCCGGCTCTATACCTTTTTTGTATCGATAAAAAAGAATTGAAGCTTCTTCCTTTCCCGGCAGATCCACCCCGGCAGATTTAATCCAGATAATAAAAATTTCGCTTGACATCAAATTTCCGATAATTTATAAATCAATCGATTGATTGAATATTGTGCCGAATTACTCCTAATGAAAAAGAAGAAAAAAGATACCTCGGATAAGGTGCTCGACGCCGCCGAGGCCCTTTTCGCCCAGCACGGCTACGATGGAACCACCACCCGGCAGATCGCCTCGGCCGCGGGCATATCCATCCAGACCCTGCATTATCACGGCGGGAACAAGTTAAATCTCTACAGCCAGGTGCTGCAGAGATCCATCGTTCCCGTCACAAAAATGATTAACCGTCACATTGAGAACATGATGACCGGGGATTTAAACGATGATGGAGCCATGCAGGAATCCCTGGAAAAACTCATGGATGAACTTCTCGAGGTTCTCCATCAGAATCCCAATTTTCCCCTGCTTTTTTTCCGCCAATGGCTGGAGCGGGATCCGAGTTTGCGCCGGGTGGAATGGGAGCAGCTGGTTCCCTTTTTGCGGAAATGGATTAAAGAGGTGGAAGGAAGGGTGGACGCGAAAAGGCGCCGGGGCATTGACCTGCCGCTGGCTTTCATCTCCCTGAGTTTTATTTACTGGGGTTTGTTTTCCAACCCGGTTTTCATCGGGAAGTTTCTCGATCTGGATCCCGAATCCCCGGACTATTTCGAACGTTTGAAAATCCATACCAAGGAAGTGACCTCCCGGATTCTCGGGAGAAAGAGCGAATTCCGGTCATCAGGAAGGAAGGGTTGAACATGGGCAAAGCGGAGGCAAAACCGAAGAAGAAACGCCAGCCGGCGGCTAAACCGAAGAAAACCCGCCAGCCGGCGGTAAAACAAAAGAAGGTCCGCCAGCCGGTGGGCCAGGACCAGCTGAAGAAAATCTTTGGGGCCGGCCGGGTAATAAATGATCCCACGGTCTTGAAGCAGTACGCGGGCGACCTGAGCTTCTCGCCGGCGAAGTCGCCGGATTTCGTGGTGCGCCCGGACCGGGCCGAAGAAGTTAAAGCCCTGATAAAATGGGCCAACCGGACAGCGACGCCCCTGGTCCCGGTCAGCTCCGGCCCCCCACATTTCCGGGGCGATACGGTTCCCGGGCACGGAGGGGTAGTGGTCGATCTTTCGGGGATGAAGAAAATCCTGCGCCTCGACCGACGGAACCGGGTGGCCATGATCGAACCCGGGGTGACCTTCCAGGAGCTAAAGCCCGAAGTAGAAAAACAGGGAATGAAACTGATGATGCCGCTGGTCCCCCGCGCGACCAAATCGGTGATCGGCAGCTGCCTGGAGCGCGAACCCATCCTGGTGCCCAAGTACCACTGGGACATGTCCGACCCGCTCTGCTGCACGGAGGTGATTTTCGGGACGGGGGACCTCTTCCGGACCGGCGCCGCCGCCGGACCGGGCACGCTGGAGGAGCAGTGGGCCTCGGGCCAGGCCCAGAAGAGTCCCCTCGGGCCCGGCCAGAGCGACCTTTTCCGGGTGGTGCAGGGGGCGCAGGGTACCCTGGGAATCCTGACCTGGGCCACGGTGAGGTTGGAGCTCCTGCCTTCCATCCAGAAGGTTTATCTGGCGGGCGGCCAGAAGGTGGAGGAATTTATCGACCTGGTCTACGGGATGCAGCGCCTGAAACTGGGGGACGAGTGCCTGATCCTCAACCGGATGGATCTGGCCGCGATCCTCGAGACCAAGCCGGCGGCAATCAAAAAGCTCATGGCCGGGTTTCCCCCCTACATCCTGATTTTCGTGGTGGCCGGCTACGACCGGTTCCCCGAGGAGCGGGTGGATTACCAGACCAACGACATAATGGCGCTGGCCCGGAAACACGGGGTCCAGCCGGTCACCGGTCTCCCCGGGGTGGACGGGGGAAAACTGCTGCGGGCGATTTCCGGCCCCAGCGCGGAGCCCTATTGGAAACTTCGGCCTCGGGGGAACTGCGCCGACATCTTTTTCCTGACCACCCTCGATCGCACCCCCGGCTTCATCAAGGTTATGAGTGAGGTTCTGGAAAAAACCGGCTTCCCGGCCTCCGACCTGGGCGTCTATCTCCAGCCTGTCCAGCAGGGCCGGTCCTGTCACCTCGAGTTCAGCCTCACCTTTGCCCCGGATGACCCGGCCGAGGTGAGCCGTGCCCGGGCGACATTTGACCGGGCCAGCGAGGCCCTGTTAAGGCAGGGGGCCTTTTTCTCCCGGCCCTACGGAACCTGGGCGGAAATGATTCGCAACCAGGATGCGGAGAGCGTGGCAGCGCTGCAAAAGGTGAAAAAGATTTTTGATCCCAATAAGGTGATGAACCCGGGAAAACTTTTTTTCTAAAAGAATGGACCGAAAATAATAAAGGAGAAAAACCATGCTGCTGGAGCTGAAAGATTACCTGGGGGACATGAAGAGGTGCGCGAGATGTTCCATCTGCAAATGGCCGCCCCTGGCCCAGATGAAAAGCTGGAGGTTTTCCCAAAATTGCCCCAGCGTTTCCCGTTACAACTTTCATGCCTACTCCGGAGGGGGAAGAATGGCCCTGGGCCTGGCCCTGGCCGAGGGCAAGCTGGATGAGACCGACGAGGAACTCATAAATATCGTTTATCGCTGCACCGCCTGCGGGGCCTGCGATTCCTCCTGCAAGTACAATTCGGAGCTGGAGGTCCTCTGGCCGATTTACGCCACCCGGGCCCGCCTGGTGGGCGCCGGCTGTTTCCGGGAGGAACATGGTCCGATCATTGAAAGCCTGCGCCGGGAAGACAATCCCCTCTCGAAACCCAAGGCCGAGCGCGGACTCTGGGCCCAGGGCCTGGACGTGAAGGACCTCTCCCGGGGAGGGCAGGCGGATGTCATTTACCACGCCGGCTGCCTTTACTCCTTCGATCCGGAGCTTTCGGCGGTGGCCCGGGACACGGTGACCCTGCTCCGCCAGGCGGGTGTGGAGGTCGGGATCCGGGGCCAGCAGGAATCCTGCTGCGGGAGCATGGCTTTCCAGCTCGGGTTCCAGGGGGAGTTTATCAAGTTCGCCGAGAGCAATATCGACGATTGGAACGCCCTGGGCGCCCGGAAGGTGGTCACCTCCTGCGCCTGCGGGTTCGGGATCATGAAGGCGGTCTACCCCTTGCTGGGAAAGAAAATGAAGTTCCAGATCCTCCATATCAGCCAGTACCTGGACGAGCTGATCCGGGAGGGCCGGCTCCAGCTCTCGAAAAAAATTCCCCTCCGGGTCACCTACCACGATCCCTGCAACCTGGGCCGGAATTCCGAGGAGTACGTGCCCTGGAAGGGGATCGAGAAAAAGGTCCTGGGACAGCTGATTATCCGGGAGCCGGAGAAGACGGTCCGCCGGGGCTGGGAGGGGGTTTACGATCCGCCCCGGGACGTCATCCGGGCCGTTCCCGGGATCAAGTTCGTGGAAATGGAAAGAATCCGGGAATACGCCTGGTGCTGCGGGGCCGGGGGAGGGGTGAAGACCACCATGGATGATTTTGCCCTCTGGACCGCCTCGGAGCGGATCGCGGAGGCCCAGTCGGTGGGGGCGGAGGCCATCGTGACGGCCTGCTCCTGGTGCGAACGGAATCTGAAGGACGCGGTTTCCGCGCAGGGAAATAGAATGCAGGTTCTGGATATCGTGGAATTGGTTAAACAGGCTCGGTAACAACCGGCGGGGAGGCGAAAATGGCCCTGGAAAAAGATATCTATCAACAGTTAGAAGCCGTGGTTGGTCCGGAAAATATTTCCGGCAATCAGGCGGTTTTGTGGTCCTATATGTATCAGCCCTTCGGCAATACCAAGGGGGTCTGGGCCAAAATCATGCCGGAGGCCGTGCTTTTACCGCAAAGCACGGAAGAAGTTGTGGCCATCGCCAAGATCTGCAACCGGCACCATATTGTTTTCAAGGCGATGAGCACCGGCTGGGGCATCCATAACCTGCCCGGGGTCAAGGGTGCGATCCTCTTGGACCTGCGCCGGATGAACCGCATCCTCGAGATTGACGAGAAAAACATGTTCGCGGTGGTGGAGCCGCACGTGATCTGCATGCAGCTCCAGGTGGAAGCCCTGAGAAAGGGCCTCAACTGCCACATCATCGGAGCCGGTTCCAACACCTCGGTCCTGGCCAGCGCCACCTCGGTGGTGGGGTACGGCCCGGACGGGTTATCCATGGGTTTTTCCGGACGAAACCTGCTGGGGGTCGAATGGGTGCTCCCGACCGGGGAAGTGCTCAAACTCGGTTCCCTCGGCTCCGGCGCGGGCTGGTTCTCTGGGGACGGGCCGGGGCCTTCCCTCCGGGGCATCCTCCGCGGCTGGGAGGGCGCCTGGGGCGGGCTGGGGGTGATCACCAAGTGCGCGGTCAAGCTCTTTCATTGGAACGGCCCGCCGAAACTGGAAATGAAAAACGTCCCACCCAACTACGTGCTCAAGGAGCCGCTCAAATATTTTCGGGCCTCGCTTTTCAACTTCCCCAGCCTGGAGAGCCTGGCGGAGGCGGCCTACAAACTGGGGGAATCGGAAGTCGGGTATTTCATTTCCCGGCTCAGCCCGGCCTTTGTCGGACTGCAGATGGCGGGCGGGCAGAATTACGTGAATTTGTGGGAGTCGGGGATGCCTCAGCAGATGTTGAAATACGCTTTTTTGTTTGTTATTTTCGCCAATTCCGAAGGGGAATTCGCCTTTCAGAAAAAGGTTCTGGAGCAGATCCTGGAAGAAACCGGGGGGCAGGCCTCCCCGCTGGCCGAAACCGAGGAAATGCAGGAACTGACCGCCACCTCGGTGATCAAGGTCGACGCGGTGACCCGCTCCTGCTTCCGGAGCGCGGGGGGATTCAACACCTCATTCGGCTCGATGGATACGATCGACCTGGCCATGAATCAAATCAAGGCCGGCACGAAGCTCAAGAACCGCTATATCCAGAAGGGCGTGCTCATGGAGGATGGCGGAGACAATTCCGCCACCCTGGTTTTCGACCAGGGCCACCTAGCTTACACCGAGGTTCTCCTGATGTATGATAATCATGACGATGAATCCACCGGAGGGGCCATGGCTTATCTTGCGGATTCCAACAAGGCCTGCCTGAACCAGGCCCTGGGCCTGCCCATCTTCCAGCTCTCCCAGGTGGGGACGGGCAAGCACGGGGCCTTCAGCCCGGCCTGCGGCGATTACGACAAGTGGCAGAAGAAAATCAAGAAGGCCTTTGATCCGAACAACACCGGGGATCCGACCGCGTATACGGAGCCGGAATAAGAATAAGATGGTTGGGTAGTTAGGTGGCTAGAGGGAAAAAAGAAATGACGATCCCAGCGAACCAAACGGGATTGGCGAAAGAAACCAAATTGACCATATAGACCAAACCGGTAACCGCAGGCTTTCCTTACAGGATAAATAGCCTGCGTATCAGAATTATCATTATTCTGAAAGAAAAAGGGAGGGAGGGAAAAAATGAAGAGTTATGATTTGATCGTCGTGGGCGGCGGCCCGGGGGGCAGCGCCGCCGCCAAGGAGGCCGCGGATGCCGGTCTGAAAACCGTCATCCTGGAGCGCGGGCGGTTCTGCGGGGAGAAAAATTCTTCCGGTTTCGGACTTTCCCCCAAGGCCGCGCGAGATTTTGACTACATCAAAGATCTGGATGTGCCTTCGCTCTGGCCCACCAAGTTCGGGGTGATGCACATCGTCAAGCCCAAGCCGTCCAACGAGGACCGGATGATCTGGGGTTTCACCCCGCCCCGGAGAAACAGCTACCCGCAGGCCAGCGAATACATGATCCAGATGATGTACCGGCCGGACTTCGACCAGTGGATGTCCAACCTGGCCCGGAAAGCCGGGGCGGAGCTCAAGCTCGCCACCCTGGCGACTGGGGTGATCCGGGAGGGGGAAAATATCGTCGGGGTGGTCGACGGGAAGGGCCGGGAATACCGGGCCCCGGTGGTGATCGCGGCGGATGGCGCGCATTCCCTCATCGCCCAGAAGGCCGGGCTCCGGAAGCGGTGGGAGAAGGATCAGGTTACGGTCCTGGCCAACCTGGATTTCAAGGCCAACCCGGAAAGGATCGCGGAATACTTAGGGGATTCCAACGTCCATATCTTCATGGGCCCGGACCGGGGCGGTTACGTTTGTGCTTTCCGCGATGGTTTTCATGTTGGTTCCCGCCCCGCCAAAACCCTGCAGAGCGAAATCGAGGCGGGCAAAAACCTTTCCACCCGCTCGGTGATGGAGAATGTCCAACTCGACTTTATCCAGAAACTGATCAAGGCCACCCGCGCCAAGCCCGCGGAATTTCAGCTCCATTTCCTGCCTTGGCTGAAAAGATTCAACGAAAGGATTTACGCCGGCGGCCTGATGCTCACCGGCGACGCCGCGGGGGTTCCGGAGCCGTTTATGGCCGAGGGGGTCTGGCAGGCCATGTATTCATCGCGCCTGGCCGCCCAGGTGGCGGTCCGGGCCCATAAGGGAAAGGATTTCTCCTCGGCCTTCCTGAAGCAGTATATGGAGGAGCTCAAGGTTTCACCGGTGGGGGTGGATTTCACCTCCGGCCCCATCCTGCGGGATTTCTTTGAACAGTGGACCTCGGATACCTTCTACCAGCTTTTTGATAACCTGGCCGACATCATGTTCTACGGCATGCTCACCATGGCCGAGCCCCACGCGGAGGGGATGCTCCGGGTGCCGGGGATCCTGCTCGAGATGCTGCCCCAGATTGGTTTCCTGAGCCGCTATTATTTCCCCATTGCCGAGGAAGCCGCGCGGGACAAGGTTACTAATTTCATTACCGGGATGAAGATGATGGCTCCCATGCTTCAGGGCATGATGAACCAAACCTCAGGAGGTAAATAACCATGGCGGAATATCCCATCGATAAAAAGAAACTGGTAAAGGTGATTGAGTCCCCGGTCGATTTTATCAAGGTCGACCGGGAGAAGTGCGTGGGGTGCAAGAATTGCGCGATTATCTGCGGGATGAACCTCTGGAAGATCCGCAACGGGAAGGCGGCGCTGGATAAGGATTACAAGAAATTCTGCACGGAGTGCGCTTCCTGCTTCACCGTGTGCGACTTCGACGCGATCGAGTTCACCTTCCCCCCGGCCGGGTACGGAGTGGTTTACGAAAGAGGCTGAACCGACAAAGTTCAATCCTCCTTCGCTAAAGCTACGGAGGACATGGGTTCCAAGTTCAATGTTCAAGGTTCAAAGTTCCAAATTCTTGTCATTCCCGCGGAAGCGGGAATCCAGGGTTTCCTGGGATTTTATGGATCCCTACTGAAGTAATGTTTTCGTAGGGGAGCCCCTCCGCGGGCTCCCTTCTTCGGGCGACCGCGGAGGGCCGCCCCTTCTGGGTGCGGAACGTTCTTAAAGATGAGCAAAACTAAGAAATACATTTGGCGGGCAAGCTTGTTCCTAGCTATTTCCGCTGGGGTATTATCCGGCCCGGCCTACGCCGGCGCCTCCGAGAGAGAAAAGTGGGGCGGACACTATTACGAGCCGGTCGAGGTTCCGGGCGAGATGCTGGCCCCCCTGCTGGGCCAGAAGATTAACCGCCTGGCCGTTTTTTCCTGGCAGGGAGGAGCGTGGAAACCGGTTCTTTCCCAGGTGGACGAACGCACCCCCGCCGGGCAATTCATCCTGACCCGGGGGCCGGAAGCCAACGCCGGTCTGGCCGACGGACTCTTTGACCCGCAAGACCTGCTGGTGTTTATGGCCAGGGATTCGGGAGAGAAAGCCCCGGCGGGGAAAGTGCCCGAGGGCGCGGAACAGATAGTCCCGGTGGAGCTGGAAGATCCGGTTTCCGGAAGACAATCCTGGGTATACCCGGTATTATTCAAAAATGAAGCCCAGGCCCTCCCGCTCCCGCCCATATCCGATTTGAGCGAAAGGGAGGGAGGTTTCTTTTTAAAGTTTCCCACCTACGATTACCGCGCGCTGGTAAACCACCGCGGAAAAACGACGATCCCCACCATCTTCATCAACCAGCTGCGCGTCCTGCCCGAGGCGGGGGGGAACGGGGAAAACATCATCGATCGGCAGAAGATCCGGGGGACGATTCGCTTCCTGGGCGGCCTGATCAAGGTTCCCTTTAACGAAAGCATCGTCAGCGGCGGGGTGGTCGCCTATCAGCCGGGTCCGATCCGGATCCTGACCCATTCCTGTATGTATCCGGTTTTTCCCATGGGGATTAAGGGACCGAAATTTTATCTGGATTCGATCATGGTTGACACTTTGACCCTGACCACCACCATCGTGGATGTGCCCTTTGACCCGGGATACCTGATCCACGATATGACCCTGTCTTTCGGCACGGACCTGACCCCGGCGGCCAAGGGAATGCGGTTTTACGACTCGGTTAACCGCCTAGGTTTCATCGTGGATGGCCGGATGGACGAAATCGAGAAAAAATTCAACACCGACAAGGAGGAATGGCGCCTGATCACCGGGCCGCAGGGCACCCAGATTCAAAAAACCGATTTCGACCCCAAGTTTTTGGTCAAGGGAAAATCTTTTTCGACTTACAACGATAATGAAAACGATCCCCATCCACCTGAGAATTTCCCGGGCGATATCGGTTCCGCCGCGGACCAGCTGGTCATCAAGGGCCTTTCCTCCGGGACTTACCGGATTGGAACCTTCGGTTGCATTCCTTATGACTACTACAGCCCGGAAGGGTTAAACCTCAAGTTGCTGAAAGAAATTCTGGATATTTCCGCCAACCCGCTTGTCATAAAAGTGGGGGATAAAAAGACCGGCAACCTGGGCGGCCGCCCACGGGACATTCTGACGCCACAATGAATGTTGCAAATCCAGAACGGTACATTTGCGGGCAAAAAAATTATACATTAACCAAATGTGTAGATATTCCCCGGGGACTTGAACCGGCAGAAAAGAGACAAGGAGAAATAACCATTAGTACATGCGGCCGGCTATTGCAAATAATGAGGGTCGGAAAACGGGATAAAGCCGGGGACCGTAACTTATTTTTCCAATCCCCGGGAGCATCTTGACTTCTCCGGTCTTTAATGACATAAAAGAAGGGTTTTTCCCAAATTAATTTTTTCGATGCCGACCAGGAAATCACACCACCAGCAGGAACCAGGACACCAGGCCATGCGGCTGATCAGGCCCGTCGATCGGGTCCTCTCTTACCTGGAGGAGGGGTTCGTCGCCTTGGCCCTGGCCGTCATGGTCATCCTGGCCTTCATCCAGGTGATCATGCGGGATTTCTTCTCCATCGGGCTCGTCTGGGCCGACGAGTTACTCCGCCACCTGGTTCTCTGGACCGGTTTCATCGCCGGCAGCATGGTGACCAAGCAGGGCCGGCACATTGCCATCGACGTCATGTCCCGGACGCTTCCCAAGAACATGAGAAAATGGAACGAAATGATTCTGACCGCCGGTGCCATATTGTTTTCCGCCTTTCTCTTTAAAACCTCCTTACATTTCGTGGCGGTCGAGAAGGAATACGGGCAGATGTCCGCGCCGCTGCATACGCCGCTCTGGATAATGGAACTTGTTTTTCCGATTACCTTTGCCCTGCTCGCGATCAGGTTCACGATCAAGTTGGTGGAAATTTATTACCGGAAAGAGGAATAAGCGGGCATGGTGACCTTAGCCTTCATTCTTTGCCTCGCGGCGGCCGTCTTCGGGATGCCCCTCTTCGTGGTGATCGGGAGCGCGGCCCTGGTGGGGTTCGTTTTCGTGTCCATGCTGAACCCGGCCGTTATCTTCGGGGAGATGTACCGCCTGGCCTCCGCCCCCGGCCTGATTACCCTCCCGCTCTTTATTTTCGCGGGCTACATACTGGCGGAGAGCAAAGCCCCGATCCGCCTGGTGAACATCACCCGGGCCTTTTTCGGGTGGATGCCCGGAGGGGTGTCCATCGTCGCCCTGGTGGCCTGCGCCATCTTCACGGCCCTGACCGGGGCCTCGGGGGTTACGATTATCGCCCTGGGAGCCTTTTTATACCCCGCCCTGAGGGAAGAGGGGTACGACGAAAAATTCACCCTGGGCCTTTTGACCTGCGGGGGAAGTCTGGGGTTCCTGTTCCCGCCCGCCCTCTCCATAATCATTTACGGGGTGGTATCACAGGTCAGCGTGGATCAGTTATTCATCGCCGGGATTATTCCCGGGATCGTACTAGTCCTGATCCTGTCCGTTTACGGGGTGATCAAGGGGCTTAAATTCTACCGGGGCCGGGTCCGCCCGAACGCCAAGGAATCCCTGAAGGCGCTGAAGGACGTGGCCTTTGAAATCCCGATCCCGATCATCATCCTGGGGGGGATCTATTCCGGCTTGTTCACCGCCAGCGAATCGGCGGCGGTTACGGCCTTTTATGTTATTCTCGTCGAGGTTCTGATCAAACGGGACATCAAAGTCGGGGCCCTCCCGAAAATCATGGTGGGGAGCATGCTCCTCGTCGGAGCGATTTTCCTCCTGATCGGAACGGCCTTGGGCCTGACCAATTTTCTCATCGACATGCAGATCCCAATGAAGGCCCTGGCCTTTATCCAGCAGTTCGTCCACAGCAAGCTGACCTTCCTCCTGATCCTCAACCTGTTCCTCCTCATGGTCGGGGGTCTCATGGAGATCTTTTCCGCCATTATCGTCATCGTTCCCCTGATCATCCCGATTGCCCACGGGTTCGGGATCGACCCGATTCACCTGGGGATCATTTTTATCGCCAACCTGGAAATCGGTTACCTGACCCCGCCCTTCGGGATCAATCTTTACATTTCGAGCTTCCGCTTCCAACAGCCTATTGGGAAGCTTTTCTCGGCCGCGCTCCCCTTCGTGGGCATCCTGATCATCGCCCTCATGCTGATCACCTATATTCCCCAGCTGAGCCTGCTCCTCATTAAATAAATTACCGCGCTGAAAACACTTTTCTTTTTTTCATTGCAGGTTTGTCTCGCTGATTTTCTTGTGATAAATTATTTCAAATTTTCGTTAATGGAAGAAAATCATGTGGAAAGACCTGTTCGCGCATAAGCCGTTACACCTGTTTCACGAGGAAATGAAGGGTGAAAACCGGCTGCGCCGTGTGCTCGGGCCCTGGTCCCTTACCAGCCTGGGAATCGGGTGCATCATCGGGGCGGGCATCTTCGTCCTGACCGGCCTGGCCGCCCATTACAAGGCCGGCCCGGCGCTGACGGTTTCTTTCGTCGTCTCGGGGGTGACCTGTGTTTTCGCCGCCCTCTGCTATGCGGAGTTTGCGTCGATGACCCCCGTGGCCGGTTCGGCTTATACTTACGCTTACGCGACGCTCGGGGAGTTGATGGCCTGGATCATCGGCTGGGACCTGGTCCTGGAATACAGCGTCGCGGCCGCCTCGGTCGCCCACGGCTGGTCGAAGTACTTCCAGAATTTGATCGGCATCTTTCACCTGAAAATTCCCCTGATTCTGGCCAACTCGCCGGTTGATTTTGACCCGGCGGCGGGGAAGTTCCTCGTTACCGGGAGCTGGTTCGATCTGCCGGCGCTTTTAATTGTCGCGATCCTGACCGTGATCCTGGTCCTCGGCATCCGGGAGAGTTCCCGTTTCAACAACGTCATGGTTTTCATCAAGGTCGCGGTGGTGCTCCTGGTGATCGGCGTGGGGGTTTTCTATATCAATTCCGATAACTGGCACCCGTTCGCCCCTTACGGCTGGTCGGGCTTGAGCATCTTCGGGAAGACGATTCTCGGGCAGACCAGCGCCGACGGCTCCCCGATCGGGGTCCTGGCCGGGGCCGCGGTGATCTTTTTCGCCTACATCGGTTTCGATTCGGTTTCGACGCATGCGGAGGAGGCCAAGAATCCCCAGCGTGATGTGCCCTTCGGCATCATCGCCTCCCTCCTGATCTGCACCGTGCTTTACCTCGCGGTCACGATCGTCCTGACCGGCATGGTGCCCTACGACCAGATTGACATCCATGCTCCAGTCGCCGCGGCCTTCGAGCGGATCGGGCTGACCTGGGCCCAGTTCGTGATCTCGATCGGGGCGGTCGTCGGAATTACCTCGGTCCTGCTTGTGCTTCTGCTCAGCCAGCCCCGAGTGCTATTAGCTATGGCGCGGGACGGGCTCCTGCCCCCGAGCTTTTTCGGATCCGTGCATCCGCGCTTCCGCACCCCCTGGAAATCGACGATCGTGACCGGCCTTTTCGTCAGTTTGATGGCCGCGTTCATCCCGCTCGGGATCCTGGCCGAGCTGGTGAATATCGGCACCTTGCTGGCTTTCGTGATCGTGTGTCTGGCGGTCCTGGTCATGAGGTACAAGAACCCCGGGGCCGAGCGCCCCTTCCGCTGCCCGATGGTGCCGCTGGTTCCGATCCTGGGGGTGCTGTTCTGCCTCCTGCTGATGTTTTCCCTGCCTTCCCAGAACTGGCTGCGCCTCTTCGTCTGGATGATGATCGGGATGGTGATTTACTTCCTTTACGGCCGGTATCACAGCGTGATGGCCCGGCGCCGGGAAAAAGGTTTGGACAGCACCGGCTAAGTTCAAAAACCTCGTTAAAGTGATCGGGATTTTTTACTTGAACCCTGGGACCCTCGAATCCTGGAACCCTATCTTTTTTACTTAACCAGCGGCAGGGTGGCCCGGAATTCCTCGGTTCCGGCCTTTCGCAAAAGCTCAAAGATCAACATCTCGGTGGAGGTGATGACGGCGCCGAACTGGCGCATCCTCTCGATCCCCACGCTCCAGTTTTCCGGGGTGCGGGACGAGACGGCGTTGCTGACCACGTGAACGTTGAAATTGGGCAGGGCATGAATGGCCGTCTGCGCCACGCAGACGTGGTTTTCCACCCCGGCCAGAATCAAGGTGTTTCTTCCCGGTTTTTTGATCCGCTCGGAAAATTCCGGGCAATAGAAGCAATTGAACGAGGTCTTGATAATCGGATCCACCCCCGGGATCTCTTTTTTTATCTCCGGCAGGGTAGGGCCGAGCTTGTCCTGCTCGGTCAGGATTACGGGCAGGCCGATGATCCGGGCAAACTTGAGGAGCCGGATGACATTGTCGATCACCTGCTGGCGGTTAAAGATCGCCGGCATCAGTTTTTCCTGGACGTCGATGACGACCAGCATGCTTTCCTTTCTGCGAATTAACTTGGTGGGAGAAAAAACATTGGCCATCGGCAAACCTCCTCATTAAAAACAAGCGCCAATTCCCAAATCCCAATAACCAAACCCTTCGACTACGTTTACACTGAGCGAAGCGAACGTGCTCAGGGCAAGCAGGGCGGGCAAATGACCAATAACTTAATTCCAATAGCCAAACTCTAAATACCAGTAAACAAAAGATAATTTCTAATAACCAATAGCCGAATTTTAAATCAGAAACCCGAAACTCGAAACTCGAAACTCGAAACTCGAAACCCGAAACCCGAAACCCGAAATTTTAAAAGCTATTGTCTGATCTTGCCCCGGGCCAGGGAGGCGAAGATCCCGAAAAAGCAAAGAACGGAAAAAGTGGCCGTGATGAGATGCATACTCTTTAAAAAAGATGGGTAATACTCCGGGGAGATGGGGTTTTCCCCGATGATGAAGGCGAAAACCAAAGTCACGATGCCCATGCTCAGGGTCTGCCCGGTGAGCCGCATGGTCGCCACGATCGCCGAGGCCACGCCGTAATCCTTTTTTTCCACTGAACTCATAATTGCGTTGGTGTTGGGGGAAGCAAAGAGGGAGAATCCGAGCCCCAGAATGACGAGGGAAGCGATGATGTGGAGCAGGGGGGAGTCGCTGTGGAGGAAAATGGAGATGACCAGGCCGACCACGGTCAGGGCCATTCCCAGGGAGGATACGACCCGGGGCTCGATCCGGTCGGAAAGCCGGCCGGCAAAGGGCGAGAAAATCGCCATGACCGCCGGCTGGGAGATCATGATCAGCCCGGCCGCCTGCGGCGGGAGGCCTTTGATATATTGAAGGTAGATGCTGAACAGGAACCCGATCCCGTGGGTTGAACTGTAGTTGATCAAGGCCGCCAAACTGGAAAAGGTAAAGGCCCGGCTCCGGCTGAAGAGCTTGAAATCGAGAAGGGGCGCTTCCTTTTGGCTTTCCGAGCGGGCAAACAAAACAAACATGTAGGCGCCCAGGAGGGCGAGAAGGAACCCCGGAATGGTGGAGAGGTGGGTAAGGCCATACATCGCGGTTACCAGGGCCGAGCCCCAGAGAAAAGCCCCCCGGGAGTCGAAGGGGCCGGTGGCGGGGCTGGTCTGGGGCCGCTTGAGCTTCCAGAACGCGAGGAAAAAAACGATCATCCCCAGAAGCGCGGAAACAAACAAGATCTTTCTCCAGCCGAAATTATGGGTCAGGAACCCGCCCAGGGGTGGCCCCAGGGAAAGGCCCAGGTAAATCGCGGCGGTGCTGATCCCGAGGGCCCTACCCCGCTCTTTCGGCGGGTAGAAATCCGAGAGGATTGCGACGCCCGTCCCGAAAAGCATGGCTCCCCCCAGCCCCTGTAAAACCCGGCAGAGAAGTAGCGAGATCATGTCCCAGGATAAGCCGCAGCCGAGAGAAGCGGCGGAATAAATAACCGTTCCATAGCTAAAAATCCGGGTTCGCCCGCGGAGGTCGGCGAATTTTCCCATGGGGAGGAGACAGACGTTGGCGGAAAGGATATAAGCCAGGTTGACCCAGCTGAGCGTGACCGCGCTGATGGAGAGCTCCTTTCCGATGGCGGGCAGGGCGATGTTGAGCGAGGAACCCGTGAAGGCGGTAAGAAACGAGGCCAGGGAGATAGAGAGGAGGGCAATGGATTTGCTGGAAAGCTGTTTGGGCATATGATCAGGTTGAGACCAAGATTATAAATTAAACTTGTAATTCCCCATGGTCTTGCCACGGGGTTACCTTATCCCGTCATTCCGCACTCTGATGCGGGACGGGAATGACAACCCAAAGCTTAAGAATCGTTTTGAGAAAGATACCCCGCGGTCTCTGCCGCGGGGAGGTTCATTATTCATTTGGGGGTGAAGGTAATTGTTAAGAAGTAAATCTGGGTTCCGCACACGCTGGTCTGGCCGCCAATCCAGCTGAAAGCAGGATTATCCCGTGGAAGGAGGCGTTCCGGGCTTGACGATGGTCGCATTTAATTTGAGGGGATGAGCTTTATCTCGAATAAATTCGGCCAGAGTTTACCCGTGACAAACAGCCGATCGTTCTGGGAGTCATAGGCGATCCCGTTCAATACGTCCACCGGCCGGGTCACGGCCTGGGGATTGAGGATTCCATCGAGATTGATCCAGCCGGTAACCCGCCCGGTGCGCGGATCAATCCTGGCGATGTGGTCCGTGGGCCAGATATTGGCGTAGATTTCCCCGCGGATGAACTCGAGCTCGTTGAGCTTTTCGACCGGGCCATTATTATCGGTGACCAGGATGGCCCCGGATTCGACAAAGGTTTCCGGGTCCAGCAAGCGCAGGGTCGAAGTACCGTCGCTCATGATCAGGTGCTCCCCGTCAAAGGTGAGGCCCCAGCCCTCGGCGGAATAGTTGAAATCCCGGATCAGGGTGAGATTTTCCTTGTCGTAGACGAAGCCCAGTTTGGTGTCGTAGGTCAACTGGATGATGCGGTTCCCGCAGATGGCGATTCCCTCCCCGAAATACCGTTCGGGCAGGGGCAGGGTTTTCAAGGCCTTCCCGGTTTCCAGGTTCACTTTCTGCAGGGAGGAATGTCCCTTGAGACCGGTGCTTTCATAGAGCAGGCCGTTTTCATAAACCAGCCCCTCGGTGAAGTTGCCGGGGTTGTGGGGATAGGTGTTGACGATCTGGTAAGTGGAGATCTGGATTAATCCCGGGGCCTTGTGGTCGGAGCAGGAGGAGAAAAGAAATAATCCAAAGATAATCAGAATTGAAAAAGGAAATATTTTACGGGCGCTATTCAATTAGACTCCAAATTTAAACTTGTAATTCCCCGTGGTCTGGCCCCGGAGTTACCCTATTTCTGTCATTCCGCACTTGATGCGGAATCCAGTTTTTTTATTTACCTGGATTCCTGCTTTCGCAGGAATGACGATTCTTAGCATGATTATTTTCAATGAAAAATTGTTAAATCCATTTCAAAATCGTGGAGAAGACCACCCACATGATAATGTCAACCAGGATAAATATCCCCAGCGCCCGGACCTTGAATCTCAGGGAGAGCCGGTCGTAGGCCCAAGTGATGAGCAGGAAAGGGGCGGTGTAGTTGATAATGATGATGTAAATGTTCGGCCAGCGCCACCAGCTATATTCCCAGATGAGGACATTCATCCGGTTGAGGGTCACCTCGACCAAGGTACAGAAGATTCCCCAAAACACCGGGATCAGGATCCGGTTAGGGAGTCCCTGGATCTTTAAATTCCGGTCCGCCGGCAGGGTCTTAACGACGATCAGCCCGGCGACGAAGAACATCATGCTGATTTCGATATTGAGGCCGACCAGGATCACATAAGCGGAGTCCGCCGGGGTGGTCCAGATCGCGGAGCGCTGGGTAAAATAGAGGACCAGGCCGTTGATCATCTCCCAGAGAAATTCCCCGGCGTAAAAAAGCAGGCCGATCAGGATCCCGTTCCAGTTTTTTCTTTCAATCTCGACCACGTAAACATAGAGGACGAAAGCCAGGAGAGGGACCAGGTACCACTCGAAGTGGCCCGGGTTTCTCAAAACGCTAAGGGCCTGGATACTGGCATCAGTCATGTTTAGGTCTCCTGTGATTCGGTGATCAGCTTTCGGCTGTCAGCTATAAGCTATTTGCTGACTTTCATTCGTCAATCGTCAATCTGCAATCATCATTTTTTCGGGAGGATTTCCTTCCCCACAAACGGCGGGGAGGCGTGATAGGCCCGGTTCAGGATTATGGCTCCCTGTTTATCGCCCAGGTCCCGATATTCTCCTTTGACCTGGAAGGCCACGGGCTCCATGGTGATTACGCAGGCGGCTACCCGCGCGCGGTCCCGGAGGTTTTTCAGGTAGGGTTCCATCGGTTTTTTCCTGAAGACGAGCACATCGGGAGCCGCGGGCTGGATGGACATGACCGGGACGGCCCAGGGAAACCCCTGGTCATCCGGAAAAGCCATCACCTTGACCGCCGGGATCAGCCCGAATTTTTTCATAACCAGGGGATGCATGACCGGTTGGTTTTGAGCATGTTTTCTGCCCGGACCCAGGTGAAATTTGGAGAAGAGGTTGCCGGATAATACGTCCAGCTTGGAAAGCTGGAATACTTCGGAGATATCGGTAATTTTTATGGAGCCGGCGTTCCGGATACCCGTGTAGGCGTTGTAGCGGATGAAAGAACCGGAGCTGATCTGGTCAGCGTAGGCCCCCACTTTCTGGAAACCCTGGAATTGGCCTCGGATCGTGGCGCCGAAGAGGCTTTCGGTAATGAAGGTGACGCTGACCTTCGGGTTTTTTTTGAGGTTGGCTTCAGTCTTGGCCATGAGAAAATTGCCGAAAATCAGGGTTTGCCGGTCATAGGGTTCGATGGAAATGACGGGAACGACATTGGGGACACCGGCTTCGTCCTGGGTGGCCAGGAACTTGGGGACCATCTCCCCCTTCAGGGCCTCAAAAAGCCGGTCGTCCAATTGCGCGGTCATCATGCCTCCATAATACAATTACCAATAACCAAATAGAAAGAAAAATTATCAATGACCAAACATAAGAAAACTATTTGTTGTTGTCATTCCTGCCCCGTATCAGAGTGCGGGATAAACTCCAGCAGGAATCCAGCGTTTCCATTGATTATCAATTGGAATCATTCTTGTTTCCCTGGATCCCCGTTTACGCGGGGATGACGGATAGAAAGGAATATTGATATTCAGATAAAATTTCATGCTGCGCCGAAGAGTTATTTTGCGTTTGTTTCCCCTGATACCCTCATCGGTCCGGAGATAACCACATTATTTACCCCGGCAGAAACCGCGATTCTCCTTAAATCCAGCATCTCTTCCTCGGTGAAAAGGAGGGCGCCTTTTAAGGAAAAATCCATCCCCAGCTGCTCGTACTTGGCGATACAGAGATTGCTGAAGGCGAGGAGATCCAGGCGTTCGACCTGCCGGAGCTCGGAACCGATAAACCGGGCGATGGCCTCGATGTTGGCGGGTGAATCCGTGTGGCCGGGGATCACCGGGACGCGGACCCAGATCGGTTTGTCCCGGGAATCGACCAGGCGAAGATTATCGAGAATCAGGTCGAGCTGGCCGCCGGTGGCCTGCTTGAGCGCGTCGCGATCCAGGGTTTTCAGGTCAAACAAGACGAGGTCGACCTCGGGCAGGAGGGCGGCCAGGATTTCCGGACGGCACTGCCCGCAGGTGTCGAGGGCCGTGTGGAGGCCGGCGGTCCGGCTGGCTTTCAGGAGCTCGAGTAAAAATTCGTTTTGCAGGGTGGGCTCTCCGCCGGAAAAGGTGACACCGCCTCCGGATTTTTCGTAATAGCGGGAGTCTTTAAGCACCTCGGTCATGATCTCTGGCACCGAGACTTTTTTCCCCAGGATTTCGAGGGCGCCAGCGGGGCACTCCTCGACGCAGATCCCGCAATTATTGCACCGCTTCCGGTTGATTATTATCCCGGATTTGGCGCGGGAAAGGGCCTTTTCCGGGCAGGCCTTCTGGCAGGCGCCGTCCCCTAGGCAGCGCTGAGAATACCAGACGAGCTCTGGTTCCCGGGAAAGGCTTTCCGGGTTGTGGCACCAGGGACAGCGCAGGGGGCAGCCCTTCAGGAAGACCGTGGTGCGGATGCCGGGCCCGTCTTCGGTGGAAAATTTCTGGATGCTGAAAACGATCCCGCTTTCGGAAGGTTCAGGGTTCAAGGGTTCCAGGGTCCAAGGGTTCGAGGGTCCAAGGGGTAAAATAAAGTTCAAAGGTCAAAGCTCAAAGTTCAAATCAAGCTCAAAGCCCAAATGATTAAATTTAGAAATTTGGATTTTGGCATTCATTTGGCATTTGGATTTTGAACTTTGGAATTTAGAGCTGTCCGTTTTAGGGCCGGTGGGATTCGCGGGCGATGATTTCGTCCTGGATTTCCTTCCCCAGGGTCACGAAGTAGGCATTGTAACCCGTGACCCGGACGAGGAGGTTACGGTACTCATCGGGGTTTTGCTGGGCTTTTTTCAGGGTTTCCGGGTCAATGATATTGATCTGCAGGGCCGAGCTGCCGTGCTCGATATTCGCCCGCAGCAACCCCATCAGTTTTTCCTGGTGTTCCTTCCCCCGGGCCAGGGAGGGGGAAAGGCTTAAGGTATGGGAGGAACCGTTGGGAATGGTGGCCAGGTTCAGGTTGCCCACCGAGTTGATCACCGCGGTTGGGCCGTGCCGGTCCGCCCCGTTGACCGGGCAGACCCCGTTGGAAAGGAACGTCCCCCGTTTTCTCCCGTCCGGGGTGGCGGCGGTCTTGGGGGCGTAGGCGATCCAGTAGTTCCAGGAAAGATAGCCCGCGCGGTAGCGCCGGCCGGTGAAGGGAGAGGTGTAGCGGGTAACCGCCTGCGACCAGAACTGGGAAACCCGGCGGGCGAGTTCATCGGAGGAGGGATCGTCATTCCCGTATTTGGGGGCCTTGTGGGTGAGCCTTTGGCGGAGCAGATCGTAGCCCTCGTAATTGGCCTTAATCGCTTGGATAAGCTCGCTCATCCCGACCTTTTTTTCCTCGAAAATCAGTTTCTTGACTGCGAGGAGGGAGTCCACCGTGGTGGCGAGGGCCGCTCCTTCCATGGTGATGAAGTTATACTCGGGGCCTCCCTGGGTGACATCCTTTCCCGACGCTTCGCAGCCCCGTACCAGGGTGGAGAGGTAGGGGACCGGCTCGTAGCGGGCCCGGATCTCGTCGGAGAGGTTGTAAAGCCCGATCAGCTTCTCCATGACGTGGAGGGTTTGCTTTTGGTAGGCCTGGAAAAAATCCTCGAAGGTTTTAAATTGAAGCGGGTCGCCCGTCCGGGGGCCGACTTGTTTACCGGTGGCCTGGTCTTGGCCGTTGAAAAGGACAAGCTCGACCGACTTGGCCAGGTTGATATTGACGTCCACCGTGCCCGAGCGGTCGTTGCCCTGCAGGGTGTTTTCCAGGCAGCCCACCGGGGCGTAGTCCCAGAGTTTGTCTTTGGGCAACCCGATCCACTCCAGGGCGCGCATGCTGATCTCGTCGAAATTGATCAGGAAGGGGGCACCCTGGGCCCGGGAAACGATTTCCACCGCCCGGCGGAGAAGTTGGCCGGGGGTGTTTTTGTGCAGGCGGACATTGGGCTTGGGTTCGAGAAGATTGATCTCCTCGATAACATCGAGGCAGAGATAGGTGAAGTCGTTGGTCAGGTCCTCGCCCCGGGGTCCCATCCCGGAGAGGGTGATAAGCTGGCCGAAAGAGGAGTTGATGCCCTGGTTATTCCCGACCCGGCCCTGGAAGTCGTAGACGTAATTGTTTTTGATGAAGAAGGATTCCAGGATTTCCTTGGCGAAATCCCGGTCAATGATTCCGGACTTAAGATCCTGTTCGAAATACGGATACAGGAACTGATCGAACCTTCCGTAGGAAAGACCGGGGCCGGGGTAGGATTCCGCCGCCATTACCAGCATGTGGGTGAACCAGAGACTCTGGAGGGCCTCCCAGTAACCCCGGGCCGGTTCCCAGGGGACCCGGGCGCAGATCTCCGCCATTTGGAGAAGTTCCCGCTTGCGCCCGGGCTCGGATTCCCGCTGGGAAAGTTCGTGAAGTTTTTGGGCATAGCGGCCGGCCAGCGTCCGGGGGACTTCGGTGCAGATGATCAGGGCCTGGAGGAAATCGCGGTGTGATTTCGAAACGGCCTGGGTGAGGAGGGACTCGAATCTTTGCTGCAGGCCCTTAAAACCGATTTTCAGCACGGTGGGGTAGTCCGGGATCAGGTGGCCGGGGGTGGCGCCGGCGTTGCCGTACCCGAGGGCATCCAGCTCCTTGAGCGTCTGGACGTAGCGTTTCTCCATTTTCTTGAACTTCCGGGCCTCCTTTTTCGTGAGGGTTCGGGAGGAGGCGGTATTGAATTGACCTCCGGCGATGAGCTCGCCTTCGAGCACCTGGACTGGAAGATATTTTTCCGCCACCTCTTTGAAGAAAAGCGCCCGCCTGATGATGGTCGGTTCCCGCCAGAATTCCGGGTTCAGGGGAACGGTTTGGGCGTCCACCAGGAGGGAGGCCTTGAACGCGTCCATGAAGGGGAAGACCTCGGGGGCGACGCCCCAGGTATGCTCGGAATAAACCACATCCCAGGGCTGGCCGGTGGTGAAGGACATCACTTCATTCTGGAAGTAATCCCTTTCGGAATAGGAAAAATATTCGTCCCGGAGCCTCCGGATGCGGGGGGATAATTTATCCGAGGGAGACCACAGATTTACCGCGGGTTCGGCTAATGCGGCCATAATGAACCTCCTGCTTAAGACTTACTTTAAAAGAATAATATTTTGCGGGGGAAATAGGTATATCCAAGGTGGATATTAATTCCTCGTGGTCTTGCCACGGTATTACTTCATTTCGTCATTCCGCACTTGATGCGGAATCCAGTATTTTTATTCGCCTGGATTCCTGCTTCCGCGGGAATGACAAGCTAAAACTTAAGGATAATTTTTAAAGAGATACCCCGCAGTTTTACCGTGGGGGATTCATTTAAAGTCTTATAAGATAAATTATAATTCAACTAATGAAAAAATTAATCCAGGAAATAAAAGCCGGGGAAGGAAAGGGGGCCCCGGGGTCTGAAAGGCGCGGACCTGGTGGTGGGTTTCAACCTGGAGGGATTTGACTACCAGGTGCTGTCGGCTTACCCCGAGTTTGCCGACGTCGAGATCAAGACCCTGGATATCCTGCTCGAGTTCAAGAAGACCGTGGGGATGAGGATCAGCCTGAAAAACCTGTCCCACTCGACCCTGGGGAAGGATAAATCCGGGGACGGGCTTCTCGCCCTGGAATGGTTCCGGACGGGGGATTTCGACCGGCTTTTCGAATACTGCGAAAAAGATGTCGAACTTACCCGGGAGCTTTTCGAATTCGGGTTGAAATACGGCTACCTGCTTTTGGAAAGGGACGGCCGGATTGTCCGGGTGCCGGTGGACTGGCAGGAGGAACTAGGGCGTAAAGGAATACGTTATTGCAGATTGACGATTGACGAATGACGATTGCGGAATAAATACAAAACGAAAAATGTAGGGCCAGGCTTTAGCCTGGCAAAGGGTAATAGTAAACGGTAGCCGCAGGCTTCAGCCTGCGTTTTCGATGGTTAGGTGGTTGGAGAAAACAGAAGGCAATCAGGTTATCGGGAAAACAGGATGTGAGTATCAGTGCATCAGGTTATCAGGTAATCAAAGAACCAAACAAACCGAAATATTGGATAAGGCTTTTCGATCAGATCCCGAGGTATTGCGGTCGTGGGGAGCCTTGCGTAAAAGCGATCCTGAAGGGTCGCATAACTTTGAACTCGAAACTCGCAACTAGAAACTAGAGACTGATTTTAAGCGGGCACGATCCGGACCGCGCAGAGCCCGTCGATCGGAATCCGTTTCTCGATGATCAGCTGGCCCCCGGAAGTGGAGACCAGGCTCTGGTCCAGCTCCATCGTCGCGACGCAGGCGCTGAGATGCTCGAATTCGGTGTAACCGGCGGGACAGCGGACAAAGGTATAGACCTTGGCGGTGGGGCTGAGATCGTCCTTTTTAAATTCGGCCCCGATGAGTTCCAGGAAAAGCTCCCAGTTATAAAGGGCGTTCTCGTAGGAGGGATCGGTTTTAAAGCCCAGCAGTTTATTCCGGGCGGTGAGTTTGCCGAGAGACTTGCTGGAGCCCGCCACCATTTTTTCCCCGACGAGGGGGACCTTCACCAGGGCGCGGTTGAGAATCCCGATGACCGGGGTGGCGCTTTTTAGAATTTTGGATGTCTTTTTGGTTTTATTTTTACTCATTCATCCGCCTTCCTCAAATTAGGTTTCTTTTTTCCAGGTATTCAAACAGACCCTTAATGATTTTTCTCTTCCCGGTGGGAAGATCCACCCGGGAATCCCGGAGCATGTTGATAATGTCCGACCAGGTGGTCCGGTCGATATGCCCCCGCAGGCGGTCCAGTTCCGCCTCGCTCCGGTGGGGGAGACGGTTCTTGAGGAAATCCGGATCGCTCCGGTAATGGGGTATGAGCTCATCGTATATTTTCGCGGGTTTGTGCTTGTCTTTGTCGGTGATCAGCATCAGGTAGAAGGCTTTTTTACCCTCGGTGAATTTGAGCCCCAGGTCGATTACCTTGCCGATTTCATCCCTTTCCTTGTCCCAGGTTTCTTCCCCGATGATATCCTCCGTGTTCCGGGCGATCACCGCGATCACGAAGGAAGGGGAGTCGAGGATGAGATCCAGTTCCGACGGTTCCTCCAGGCAGCCCTCCATCCCCGGGTTGAGGATGCCTTCGCGGGCCAGGTCCCTCCAGTAATCCACGTGCCGGGCCACCTCGGCCAGGCGTTTGGGCTCCTTCCGGCCTCCGCGGCTTGCGGCGATCCGGGGGTGATGCAGATTTTCGTAAATCCAGAGATAGCGTTGCAGGGGAGGGGAGACCGGCCTCCAGAAATGAGGGGCGATGTAGGATACGTTTTCGATCGTGCGGCCATAGACGAGTTCGCCCAGGCGGGGGAGCCAGAAACCATAATCCAACTTATTAAAAGTCATGAAAACGCTCCAGACCAGCCCGTCCTTTTTATGGGGGTCGGCCAGGTCAACCAGGTTCTGGGTGGGTTTACCCTTGCTATCGATAAAATGGGGGGTTTTAAAGACCGGATGGTCTTTATCCACATAGATGTTTTCGCGGTAATCCATAGGAATATTTTTATATCATAATCTCAGTTTTTAGCAAGAATCTACTTATTTGGAAAAGAAAATTACCCTTGACATAATGCCCCGAAGGGGGTAATTGTATACAAAAATTTACCGGGCTTAATTAAATTTCCATTAGATGATTTAAAATACAAATTTCAAAACAAAGGAGGGAGAGGAATATGGCTGAAGACGTGAAAATTATGGGAATGCCGGCGGAATCGGGCCGGTGGGTTTTTGTAATTGCGGGCATGCTGATGAATTTTTGCCTGGGGGCCATTTATGCGTATGGAATTCTGAAAGTGCCCTTGGCGGCTTACTTCAAAACCCTGGGAGTGGAAGCGACGGCAACGCAGATGTTATATCCCTATATCGTCTTCCTTCTGGTATTTGCTTTATCGATGCCCTTGGCCGGCCCGTATATCGAAAAATTGGGGCCGAAAAAAATCTCTATTATCGGAGGAATTTTAACGGCTTTGGGTTGGTTCCTGGCCTCGATGGTAACGACGCCGACCAGCCTGTCCATTTTTTACGGGGTTATTGGCGGCCTCGGCGTGGGGATCGCTTATGGAGCGCCGATCGCGGTTTCAGCCCGGTGGTTTCCCGATAAACGCGGACTCGCGGTCGGCTTGACCGTGCTGGGATTCGGGTTCTCCGCGGCATTAATCGGCCCGATCGCGGACGCGCTGACCAAAGCTTTTGCGGCGAGCGGCGGGATATTGGTTACTTTCAAGATCTTTGGCATATCTTTTCTGATTCTTTTGACGCTTTTAGCTTTACTGATGAAATTCCCCCCTGCGGGCTGGGCTCCGAAGGGATGGAAGCCGCCGGTACCCAAAGCCGGGGCGGCGCCGGTTAAGGATTTAATGAGAAATGAAATGGTCAAAACCCCCACTTTTTATGGTTTATGGTTCTGCTACACCATCGGAACGCTGGCGGGGCTGATGGCTATCGGGATCGCCAAATCAGTGGGGCTGGAAGTGGGCGCCAACGCCGGGATGGACAGCGTGGCGGCGGGGGCTTTGATGACCGGCCTGGTAATTCCTTTTGCCGCATGTAATGGATTCGGGCGTCCGATCTTCGGATCCTTGACGGACAAGTTAAATCCGAAGAATACGGCGTTGATTTCATACGTGCTGATTGCGCTGGCTTCCCTGCTTTTATATTTTAATCCGTCGAGTGTCTTGATCTACACGATCAGTTTCGGCATCCTCTGGGGCTGCCTGGGAGGCTGGCTGGCGATCGCACCGACGGCATGTGCCAGCTATTTCGGGACCAAGGATTACGCCAAAAATTATGGCTTGCTGTTTACGGCTTACGGCGCGGGCGCGGTGATCGGTAATCTTCTGGCGGGTCAGATGAAGGATATCTTTGGAGCGTACCTCCGGGTTTTCCCCATTGTCGCCGGTCTGGCGATTCTGGGGATGGTAGTCGCGGCTCTAACTCTGAAGCCTGCGGCCGCGAAGAAGTAAAAAAACAAAGAAAGTTACGATCTGGATTAGCGGGGCTGGTTCGAATGAACCAGCCCCGATTTTTTAACTTGTAATCTCCCGTGGTCTTGCCACGGGGTTACTTTATTTTCGTCATTCCGCACTTGATGCGGAATCCAGTTGTTTTGTTTTTCTGGATTCCTGCTTTCGCAGGAATGACAATAGACAAAATAGGATTAGTTTTGAGTTAGATACCCCGCAGTCTTGCCGCGGGGAGGTTCATTGAGATGGCTGACCTTGCGGCGTGGTCAGCAAAAATCAGTTTTCCGCGACGGATTTTCGCCGGAGGAAGAAAATTATGAATGCGGTGATCAGGATAAAATTTGATCCCATTCCGGAGCCATTACGGGTACCGGGTGTGGAGCACGAACAGCCCGAGGTTTTTTCTCTTGCCACCACCCCGGTGCCGGAAAGGTTGATCATCAATTCGGGTTCATCCTGAACATCGGAGGTGATCTGCAGATTTCCCGCGCGGGTTCCGATCCAGGTCGGGGTAAAACGGATCACCAGGTTTTGCGATTCTCCCCCGGCTAAAGTTAAAGGCAGCTCGGGCGGGGAAGTAATCGCAAAGTCCCCGTCCCCGTTCCAGCTCAGATTGGAGATGACGAGATCCCCCTGGGCGGTGTTGGTGACGGCCAGGGGTGTTTCCTGGAATTCCCCGATATTAACTTCCCCGAAATCCAGCTGCCGGCCGGAAACCAGAAGGTGAGGGGACCCGGCAGAGGCGGCCAGGCCGTTTCCCCGGACAGGGATTTCCACAAGGGGGAATCCCAGGTCGTTGGAGGAGATGGAAATGCTTCCGTTGAAATAGCCTGTGGAGGAAGGGAGGAAACGAACGGGGAGATCATAAGTGCTCTGAGGAGAGATGACCTGGGGCAGGGTCGGCGGTTGGGGGAGAGAGAATCCTGCCCCGGTGACCGATATTCCGTCAATAACCAGATCCGCCGTGCCCAGGTTACCCAGGGAGAAGGTCAGGTCCTGGGCCGAACCCGCGACCACGTTGTTGAAATCAATCTCGGAGGGAGAAAAATCGAGTTGGGGCCGGGGGGGGGCTTTGCCCGTTCCGAAAAGGGGGATTATTCGGATAGGGGTCTGAGGGTTGTCTGAGTTCAGCGTAATTGAACCTTCGAAGTCTCTGGGGTAAGCGGGGGAAAAGCTAACCCGGATTTGCTGATTCGCGGAGGCAGCGAGGGTAAGCGGAAGCGGGGGAGGATCAACCAGGGAAAATCCGGATCCGGAGAGGGTATAAGAAATTATTTGTAAATCCTGGGTTCCCCGGTTCTCGATTGTAAAAGAAAGTTCCTTGTCGGAATTGACTTCCACCGTGCTGAAATCCAGGGAGCTGGGGGAGACCAAAAAAGTCGGTGGTGGACCGGGTGGCTGCGGGACCGCCCCGATGCCAAAAAGTGAAACCGTCGCGGTGGGGCTCAGGGGGGCAGTGGACTGGACTTGGACCTGGCCGGAATAAACGGCGGTGACGGGAGGGGAAAAAACCACCTGAATGTTCTGGGAGTTGCCCGGATTGATCTGGAATGGTTGGAAGGGGGATGAAGGCAGGGAGAAACCGGTTCCGAGCGGAGAAATGGAAATGGAACTGACCGTGAGGAGGCTTCCGCCGGTGTTCAGGATCGCGAAAGCCAGGTTCTTTGATTCGCCGATGGCGACCGTCTGAAAATCCAGGAAAAAGGGGGAGAGTTGAATGTCCGGCGGGGAAAATCCCGATCCGGTCAGGGCCAGGCGGACGGCTGGTTTCCGGGGATCGTTCGAGGAAATGACCAGGGTGTCGGAATAAGCGGAAACACCGGTGGGATGAAAACTGAGGCTGAAATTCTGGCTGCCGCTGGGGGCCAGGGTCAGGGGGAGGGCGTGGCCCGTCCAGGAAAAAGTGTGCGAACCGCCCAGGACGGAGATGGAATAGATGACCAAGTTGGAGTTTCCCTGGTTTCCCAGGGTGAGGGTAAGGGAAGCGGTATGATCTGTCAGCACCGGTCCGAAATCGGCCGCGGGGGCGGGGCTGACGGTCAGATCAGGGGAAAGCACGCCTTTGCCCTGAAGAGGAATACTAAAGTTCCCGCCGTAGGAGTTGGATTTAACGGTCAAGGTTCCCGCGAGCGTGGCCGTGGAGGAGGGATGGAAGACCAGGTCCAGGGCCTGCTGGCTCCCCGGCGGGAGGGTCAGGGTGAGGGCGGGGGGCGAGGAGAGAGAGAACTGCGAGGGGGAGATCGAAAGCGAGGTGATCGAGAGGTTGGCATTGCCGATATTGTGAAGGTAGATTTTCTGGCGCGATTCCTGCCCCACCCGCGTATTCGGGAAAACCACGTATTCGTCCTCGGCTTTTAAAAGCGGCGTGGGGGGGAGGGAGGCCGGGGTCCACATGATGGCCAGGTTGTTCTGCGGGGACGGGGGGAGAATGGCTCGGTTGTAGCTGTATTGCACCCCCCAGTCGGGGTTGAACTGGAGACCGGAACTTGCGGAAGCTCCGCGGTCGTATAATATATTTCCGAAAATCGTACCCTTGTCCTTGTATTGAAAGAGGATCCCGTCGGAGCCCTCGGTAAAGATCACCTGGAAGGTCACTCCCGCTGTGGTCACCCCACCCACGAGATAATGCGGCATATTTCGCCATTCCAAGATGAAACGGCGGGGGGAACTTCCCGTCACCCCGTAATACACATTCTTCACGCCATTGGGAACGAGGTCATCCCAGAAGGGGGCGACCAGGCTGGCCTGATAAGGATCGGGGAGGGACCCGTTGGCGGAATAGACCGGCCCCCGGGAGAAACTCAGGGCGCCGTTGTCACTGATATAGAGCTTGTTATATTCCAGCCCGTAGAACCAGAGCGGGAAGGGCGGGGTCAGCAGGGCATAGGTATCGTCGGAAAGATTAAGATTGGTTCCCGTGATATTTACCCAGTCACAAGAGATGACGGCCGAGTTGTAAGTAATAAGCGGACCGACCTGGACCGTCGCTGGCTGGGTCCCCGAACCGTTTTGGAAGTTCAGGATATAATCCCCGGTGGCGGTAGGGGTCCAGGTGTCGGAATAATAGCCATCCCCGTCGTCATGAAGAGTGACGGTGTCCCCTCCGATCTGGACCTGGACGGGACCGGCCGGGTCGCCGCAGATGATATTGAGGGCTTCGAGCTTGACCGGGGAGTTGATGATCGCGTAGAGGGGTTCCAGCACCGGAGCGCGGATTCCGAAGACGCAGCTTCCGAAGCAGTTAATGGAACCGGCGGCGTCGATCCTTCTCCCGGTCAGGGTTTTCCCGGTCAGGGAGGCGAGGGAGTCGCCCCCGGCTAGGATCAGGTTGCGGATGGTTTTTCCCGACCGGACCGGGTTCTGGGCTTTGAGCAGGGCGGCCAGACCGGCTACGTGGGGGGCGGCCATGGAGGTTCCGGAAAAGGTGGCGTAGGGGTTGTCGGGGTTGGACCCGGAGGACCCCCCTTGGATGCATTCGTTCAGGCTTCCCGGGCAGGTGCTCAGGATGTTGACTCCCGGGGCTCCGACGTGGACCGACCGCGGCCCGAAATTGGAGAAATTGGCCAGGAGGTCCTGGTTGTCGGTGGCCGCCACCGCGATGAGATTGGGCAGGTCGAAAGCCCCCGGGTATTCGGGGCTTTCGTCGGTGTTGGCGCCGTTGTTGCCGGCGGCGGCGTTGCCGGCGGCGGCGATGAAGAGGATGTCGGTGTCGAGGTGGGATCGGATTGCCTCCTCGAGTGAGCGGGAGTACCCCGGGCCGCTCCAGCTATTGTTGGTGGCCACGATCGGGATACCCAGATTTTTAAGCTCCCGGGCGTATTCCAGGCAGGCGATCGCGTCCGAAGTGTACCCGCTGCCGGTGGAATCGAGAAACTTGCAGGCCGCGATCCGGACCGTCCAGTTGACCCCGACCACGCCCCGGCCGTTGTTACCGACGGCGCCGATAATGCCGGTCACGTGGGTTCCGTGCCCGTTGTCATCCATTGGGTCATTCACCACATAACCGGAGGGGGGGGAGCTGTCGCCCCCCAGCCCCACGGCGTTGATGCCGTGAAGGTCGTCCACGTACCCGTTGCCGTCATCATCCAGGTCATTCCCCGGGATCTCCCCGGGATTGTTCCAGATGTTGTCGACGAGGTCGGGATGGTTGTAATCCACGCCGGTGTCGTTCACCATTACCACCACCCCCGGACTGCCGGTGGAAGTATCCCAGGCGGCCTTGGCGTTGATATCGGCTCCGGAGAGACCGCCATTCTGGCCGGTATTGGACAAGCCCCAGAGTTGTCCGAAAAGCGTGTCGTCCAGGGTGCGGGTGGCGCTGACCAGGTAGTCGGGCTCGGTGTAAATAACGAGTGGGCTGTGTCGGAAAAGTTCCAAAACCGCTTCCAGGGATTTTTCCGCCGGGACGGTCAGGAGTTGCAGGTGGGGGACGATCTCGAAACGCCGGGAAACGGTGGCCTCGGCCAGGGCGAGAAGGTCAAGATAACCGGGGGAATCGGGCGGGGCGGCTTTGAATTTGACCAGGATTCGCCGGGGATGGGCCCCCGTCCCGGCCCAGGCTGATTTTTTGGAGGGCAGCCACCCGCAAACCAGGAGGCCGGCAAGAAAAATTGAGAGGACGATTTTAATGAGCCGGTTCATAAAGAGCGCTAATCTATTTACCATACGCCAGGAGCAATGAGCGATTGGCTCCGGGTTCCCGAAAAGGGCTGTTGTCATCCCTGCCCCGCATCAGAGTGCGGGATAAACTCCAGCAGGGATCCAGGATTTTGTTTGTCTGGATTCCCGCTTCCCTCCGGGCAGTAGGCCCTACCCTCCGGCCTGTAAGCCCTACGGGCTGGAAGCGTGGGCCGGAGGCCGCGGGAATGACGGATAAGGATATGTACCAATTATCCGGATTTCCGTAATTAGCATCTTTTCGCTTTATTTTCAAAGCTCCCTTTCTAAAGTGAAGTCGTTAAAAATCGCGAGGTATTCCCGCTTCTCCTCAGCGGTCAGCCAGGTTTCCCTCCGGTATTCGAGGTTTTTCCCCAGGTTTTTCGATTTGGGGATCCAGAGGGGATTGTAGGGGAGGAGGGCCAGGCGTGCAATCCCCAGTTCTTTCAGAAATCGGGCGAGATTCTGGAGATTTTCCCGGGAGGCCGTGACCTCGGGGATCAGGGGAACGCGGGGGAGAACCGGGACGGAATTTCGCCGGACCAGGCCGCGGAAATTTTCCAGGATCTCCGTGTTGGGCTGGCCGGTAAACCGGGAATGCAGAGAGGAATCGGCAAACTTGAGATCGAAATAGATGAGGTCCAGGAAGGGAAGGACCTTTTCCGCGAATTTATTGAAGTTAAAGAATCCGGTGGTTTCGATGTTCAGGTGGACGCCCTTTTCCTTCAGGAGCCGGGCCAGGTCGCCCAGGTAATCGAGGAAGACCGTGGGTTCCCCTCCGGAGAAGGTCACCCCGCCCCCGGAATTTTTAAAGAAGGTAAGATCCTGGGCCAGGAGCCGGGCCAGTTCCTCGACCGGGTAAAATTTCCCGATCATTCTTCGGCCCCGACCGGGACAGGCCTCCACGCAGAGACCGCAGCTCTGGCAGAGTTTCCGGTCGATCCGGCCCGGGTCACCCGAGGGCATGGCCCCGTGCGGGCAGGCCCGGAGGCATTCCCCGCAGTTCCGGCATTCGGCGGGGTTAAAGAGGATCTCGGGGCCGGCCTCCTGGCACTCCGGGTTGTGGCACCAGGTACAGGAAAGCGGGCAGCCTTTGAAGAAAACGGTGGTGCGGATACCCGGCCCATCGTCGAGGGCATTGCGCTTTAAATCGGCGATTAAAGGGCGGCGCTTTTCCAAATTTCTAATTCCTAATTTTTAATGTCCAATCAAATCCCAAGAACCAATCAAATTCCAATTACCAAGTTCCAATGACCAATAACCAAGCCTCAATTATCAAATCAAACAAATACCACTTTAAACTTGCAATTCCCCGCGGTCTTGCCACGGGGTTACCTTATTTCTGTCATTCCGCACTTGATGCGGAATCCCGTTATTTTTTTCTGGATTCCTGCTTCCGCAGGAATGACACCAGATAACATAAGAGTCTTTTTGACTTAGATACCACGCGGTCTTGCCGCGGGGAGCTTCATTAAGGAAAAAAGGCAAATCTGCTGAAAAAATATTTCTCTTGGATTTAGTTATTGGTAATTATATTTTTATTTGGTTATTGGGATTTGGTCATTGATTATTAAGCATTGGACATTGATTAGAGATTCGTCATTAGAAATTAGGAATTTTAAGGCAGCGTTTAAATTTTGGGATTTTTTTTATTTTCCCAGCTGCCTTTCGATCCGGCCGATGAGCTCTCCCTGCATATTCTTGTTCAGCTCGGTGAAGTAAGCGTTGTAACCGGAGATCCGCACCATCAGGGTCCGGTAATTCTCCGGGTGGCGCTGGGCGTCCCGGAGGGTTTCGGTGGAAACCACATTGAACTGCATCTGCATCCCTCCCAGGTCGAAGTAGGACTTGGCGTAGGCGGTGAAGTAATCCAGGGTCTGGGCCTGGCTGTCCCGGGGGTCGGGGACCACTTTCACGTTAAAGGCGATATTGTTGGGCATTTTCAGGGGGTCGAGCCCGGCGACGGTCTGGATGTTGGCGAGGAAGGAATCGTGGGGATTGGGCGCGGGGGTAATCCCGGGCGTGAAAGGCAGGAAGCGGAGACGGCCGCTCGGGAGGGCGCCGGAAAGGTTGCCGAAGGCGACGTGGTTGGACATGCTCCAGAAGCCCGAGGTGTATTTTCCGCCCCGGTAGTTTTGCTGGGATTGGTAGGTGTCATAAATAAAGTTAATCAAATGATCGGCGATCTCTTTCACTTCCGGGTCGTTGGACCCGAACTTGGGGACCTTGTTCATGATCCGGGTATGGAGGTTCTCGTGCCCCGCGAAATTCTGTTCCAGGGCCTTTAAAAGGGCGGGGAGGTCAAGCCGTTTTTCCTCGTAAACCAGTTTCTTGATCGCCATCAGGGAATCTACCACGTCGGAGAGGGCGACCAGGGCGGACCCCGAGCTGTTATACATCGCTCCCCCCTCGATCAGGTCCTTTCCCTTCTCCATCGGCCCGTCGATCAGGGCGGAGAGGAAAGGGGTGGGGCGGATAAATTTATGGGATTCACCGAGGAGATTGTTGCATTCGACGGACTGGTCAATCAGGTAGCGGAGCTGGCGATAGTAGGTGTCCCGGAAACTTTCAAAGCTCCGGAAGTTCGGGCCGGTGATTTCCCCGGTCTCCGGGCCGATCTTCTCCTGGATCAGGGGGTGGACGCCGTTGTAAAAAGTCATCTCCAGGGGCGCGACGAGATTTAAAAGCATGCAGTTGGTGTGCCCGTAATGCCGTCCGGCGCTGGTGGGCTCCACGCAGCCGGTGGCGCACCAGTCCCGGGCGTGCTCGGGGGCGAAGCCCTGGTTTTCGAGGGAGGCGATCATCGCGCGGTCGTTGTGGATGGAAGGGGTGGAACCGGTGATCCAGTTCACCTCGCAGAGCCGGCGCAGGTATTCCCGGGAATTGACCTCTGGGTGGTAGCGGGCGTTCAGGTTGGGGTCGCGCAGGCAGAGCATCTCCGCCACCTTGAGGATGATATAGGTCATATCGGTGACCGCGTTCGAGCCGTCCTCATTGACGCCGCCGATGGTCAGGGCCTGGTCGCTCGAGCTGCCGGCAAAAAGATAGTTCCCGACATCCGGTACCATCGGCAGGTGATCGGTCACCCGGAGGAAAAGACAGCCCAGGAGTTCGATCGAGCGCTTGATGATCTCCCCGCGCTCGGCTTCATCCCGGGCCTGGGCCATTTCCTTCAGGAAAAAAGGATTGAGCCACTTGTCCAACCGGCCCAGGGAGAAGCCGGCATTGGTGTTCTCCTGGTGCAGGCAGAGCCAGGTGATCCAGACGGCGTTGACTGCCTCGGCCAGGGTTTCCGAGGGGCCGGCGGGGACCTGGGCGCAGATCCGGGAGAGCTCGAGGAGTTCCGCTTTCCGGACCGGGTCCGCGCCCTCGGGGCCCTGGGCGAGCTCGCGGGCCCGGGCACTCAGGTTCTCGGTGTATTTCATCGCCCCCTCGAGACTCAGGGCCATGGCCAGATAGAGGTTCTTGGCCTTCTGGTCCGGGGCTTGCTCTATTCTTTCCCGGGCCTCGCGGGCGATGTCCCGCAACCCGCGGGAGAGGACCGCCGGAAAATTGGGAATGGTGTGGGAGACCGCCTGGGTTTTCCACATGAAGTAGAGGACAAAACGCTCATCCAGCTGCTGGGAGCGGGGATGATTGAACTTGGTCCGGGCGTATTCCCGGACATTGCGCTCCATCCAGTAGGGAAAAACCTCGAAATTCAGGATGTCGGCGTCCTCTTTGGCGATCCGGTAAGGATTGAGCGCGCGGTAGGGCAAGGTTTGGAGCTCGGGCCAGAGGGCCGTTCCCCCGCACTCGGGATAAATCACCACGCCGATCGGTTTGGAGGTGGTGGTCCCGGCGATCAGATCGTTCGCGCGGATCAACGGCTGCTTGTGGGTGAGCACATAGTTGATCGCCCGGCCCTGCCGGAGCTCGGGATCGATCGGTTTCCCGGCGGGGTCGGTTTCGAAGCCGTGGGCCCGGAAAAACCGGGTCAGGAGCCGGGGCCGCTCGGTGCAGATCTCGGGTGGGACGTTAAAAAAGTCGTCGCGGAAGGCCCGGAGCCGGGGAAAATCCTCGAGGCCGAAGCTCGCCAGGGCCGGATCTTTGAGGTATTTGACCGCGTCCACCCGGGGCAGGGAAAGCCCGCGCATTTTCGGGAGGGGCAACTCGCCCCGCGGGGATTCCGAGAACCGGTCCGGTTTGCCCTTTCCATTCCGGGCGGTCAGGCAGTTGACGAGGTAAAAGAAGCGGGAGGCGTAACTCAGGTTGCCGTCGAATTGGATCTCGTTCTTGAGCAGGAGGTTCATGAAGACGGCGGTGTCCTTCTCGGTCAGGATCCGCATCAGGATCTGGGGATTTTGGAAACGGAGGGTCAGGTCCGGGCTCCCGATTCGCCCCTTCCGGGTCCGCATTTTTCCCCGGTCGAAGATGGAGTAAAGGTTGACGGCCTGGTCCTTGGTCTCGATCTGGATACGGGCGGAGAAGGCGTCCCCGTTGGATTTCACCTGCCGGCGGAATCTGGGATCGAACTTGATCCGGAGACCCATGTATTTGAGCAGCCCGTAGAAGAGATTCCCCGGGATCCGGTCGGAAATGATTCGCGGGATGGCTGCCATATTTTCACTCCTTGTTGGTCTTAATTGTTTAGATTAATTCAGATTGGAAAAAAGCGGAAGCCCTGTTTTTCGAGATCAAGTCGGCCAACTGGGGACGGGCTTGCGGTCGGAGGGTGAGGGTGGAAAAAAGGGGGGGAATATGGATATAATGACCCCTAACCGGCCGAGTCGAAACCGGAAAAATCCGGAAAGGAATGAATTTGACCGAACGTAACCAGAAGTGGGCGGATTCCAAACTGGAACCGAGGTTTGGCCGTAGTCTCAGAGGGATTTTTTCCGGGGACCGAATCAGCCGGAGGAAAAAAGCAATTGCGCTGTTTCAAAGTTTGAGCATCAAGCTGATTTTTTCGATTTTTTTAGTCGCTATTCCCTTCCTGGCCGTTTACACCTATTTCAATTTCCAGGTACAGAGAAAACAGTGGATCGAAAACATGATCCAGGAGGCGGAGAGCTTCAGCGACACGATCAAGCAGGGGACCAAATATGACATGCAGAGGTTTGACCGGGAAGGGGTGAAAAATACGATTGAGTCGATCGGCCAGCAGGAGGGAGTGAAGTGGATCCGGATTTTTGATAAGGAAGGAATGGTGAAATTTTCCACCACTCATCAAGAAATTGGAAGCATGGTGGACAAGAAAGCCGAGGCCTGTTATGCCTGCCACTCAGTCGAGAAACCCCTGGAGAAACTGCCCATTTCCCAGAGATACCGAAAATTCCGGTCCCAGGAACACGGCGATCAAATCTTGGCGATAATCAAGCCGATTTATAATGAGCCGGCCTGTTTTCAAGCCCCCTGCCACGCCCATCCTCGGGAAAAAAAGGTTTTGGGGGTAATTGATGTGGCGCTTTCCCTTCAAAATGTGGATAAACAGATCCGGGAAAATCGCGACCGGATGATTTGGTTCAGCATTTTCAGCATCGTGGGAATTTCCTTTGTAATCCTGATTTTTTTCCGTCGTTTCGTGACGATCCCGGCGAAAAGATTAATCGGTGGTTTCCATGAGATCGCGGATGGGAATCTCAGCAAGAAGATCAAAATCCCCACGAATGATGAAATGGGGATTTTGGCCCGGGCCTTTAATCATATGGCGGAGGACCTCAAGAAGGCGGATGAGGAATTGAAGGAATGGGGCCAGACCCTGGAGGAGAAGGTGGAGCAAAAGGCGGTGGAACTGCGCAATGTCCAGGAACAATTAATTCACGCCGAGAAGATGGCGGCCATGGGAATTATGGCGGCCGGGGTGGCCCATGAGATCAACAATCCCCTGGGAACTATTTCCATGTACGCGGAGATGTCTCGGGATGAGATCCTGAATCAGAATGAGGAATCGGCCCGAGAAATCGAGGAAAATATGAGTTTAATTGTCCGGAAGGTTCAGGATGCCAGCCGGATTGTGCGCAACCTCCTGGAATTCTCCCGCCAGACCAAGGCGGAAAAGGGGATGGTGGACATCAATCAGAACATTCAAAAAAGCCTGGAGATTATCCACAATCAGGCGGAGATTCAAAATGTCAAGATCGTGACGGCCCTCGAACAAGGCCTGGTCCCGATTTTTGCCGACGAGAGCAAGTTACAGCAGGTTTGGACCAATATCATCTTAAACGCTTTGCAGGCCATGCCCCGGGGCGGAACTTTGACCATTACCACCCGAAGCATCCCGAATCGGAAGATTATCGAGGCCAAGTTTAACGATACGGGAGGGGGGATACCCAAAGAGAACCTGGTCAAGATCTTTGATCCGTTTTTTACCACCAAGGAGACCGGAAAAGGGACGGGACTGGGTTTGTCCGTAAGCTACGGGATCATCCAGGAGCATGAGGGGACGATCACGGTCGAGAGCGAACCCGGGCAGGGGGCGACCTTCATCATTCGCCTTCCCTACCAGGAATCCTGATTTTCCCCTCTCGGATTATCTTAAAAACTGCTGGATGGCCTTGGTAAAAGGATCCGGTTTCAGGGGTTTTTCCAGGTAAGCTTCCGGTTCCGGGAGCGGCTGCGGATAGAAACGGTTCAACTCCTCCAGCGTGCGGAGAAAGGTTTTTTTCTTGATCTTGGTGTTAATGATTACGGGAATCTTTTTCCAAGCCTCGTTGGTTTTTAAATCCACGTAAACCATAATCCCGCTTTTCCGGTGTAAAATCAGATCAAGAATGATGAGGTCCGGCTTGAGCTGGCGGATCTTGTTGGTCGCTTCCTCGCCGTCCTTGGAACCGGATACCTGATGGCCCAGCTTTTCCAGGATCGAACCGGCGGATTCAATTACTTCCGGCTCGCTGTCGACAATCAATACGTTCTTTCCCATGGTTGGCCGCCTTTTTTAAGCGATCAAATCTTTTCGGAGTGATTCCAACCTCTGCCGGAGGCTGGCGTCGATGAGGGTGTCGGAGATTTTGGCTTGGAACCCGCCGAGGATGCCGGGGTCGGTTTGGGGGTGGAATTGGAGCTGGTGTTTGAAGGTATTCTGAAGGAATTGGGTGAGGGGCTGGATTTCGGCGGGGGAGAGGGGGAGGGCGGTGGTGAGCCGGGCGTGTTCGATGCCCTGGTGGGAGTCGACGAGTTGCTGGTAGAGGAGGAGGATTTTGGGGGTGAGTTTGAGGTGGCCCTTGGAGACGAGGAGGAGGGCTAAGTTGCAGGCGAAGGGGGGGAGAGGGCCGGTTTTTTCCTCCAGGAGTTTTTTCTTGACCGGGAGGGGGTGGCGGGGGTTTTCCAGGAGATC
>Ga0315285_10000393_pt1 | contig 45107 bp, 42 predicted proteins | sample YL17G09_36_MG_FD_203698 | JGI IMG/M metagenome (GOLD analysis project Ga0315285, IMG submission 203698) | Sediment microbial communities from Yellowstone Lake, YNP, Wyoming, USA - YL17G09_36 | ecosystem: Environmental > Aquatic > Freshwater > Lake > Sediment | place: USA: Wyoming | collected...
AAGATGGTCGCGAACATCGTGATGCTGGGCTGCCTCGCGGCGCTCGATCAAAGCGTATCGCCGGACGCGCTACGGCAAGCCGTGCGCGACAGCGTGCCCAAAGGCACTGAGGATTTGAACCTCACCGCGTTCGAGCGCGGGTATGCATATGGGAAGCAGTTGGGCGGCACGAAACGTGATGCGTGAAACGTGATGCGTGGTGCGTGATTCACGTTTCACGTCTTTGGTCACCAGTCCCATCTTCGGAGGAGTAAGAACATGAAGCGGTACAATCTCATTCAGGCACGCGGCGCCGAGTTTACTTCCGGCACGGAAGGACTCGCAATGGAAGGCGAAGGCAACGACGTCGTTGAGTGGAAAATCAAGCGCGGCACGGTGAGTATGATCGTCCCCGCCACCTTGCCCGACAGTGAAATCTGCGAAGAGTGTTTTGACGAACAGACTTACCTGAGCGTCGAATTGGAGGATGGCACGTATATTTCCGGTTCGATCCGCAACGGCGAGGCGCATCTGGAAGCCGATTTTGCGCGGCGGCAACGGAAGCGACCGGTGGCCAAGCCGGTCCGGCGACGCTCCAAACGATCCTTGGTAAAACACAACGTGTTTTCTAGACGCGTGGCGATGGAATGATGATGTTGCGTCTGACGATTGACGAACGCACGATTCGAGTTCCGGTGGGTTACACATTGCTCCAAGCCGCGCGCGAAAACAACATTCCAATTCCAACGTTGTGTTCGCACGAAGCGCTCTTGCCGTACGGCGCGTGTCGGCTTTGCCTGGTCGAGTTGGTAGAGCCGCGCGGAAGCCGCCTCGTCGCATCCTGCGGGTATCCTTGCCAAGACGGTCTCGTTGTCCGCACGCAGAGCGACCTGGTCATCAGCACGCGGCGCACCGTCATCGAATTGCTGATGGTGACCGGCGCGCACTTGCCGATCATTCGCGCGCTCGCGGCGGAAGCCGGCGTTGACGCGCCATACGTCGCGTTGCCGCCGAACGATTGCATTTTGTGCGGGCTGTGCGTGCGCGCCTGTCGCGACCTCGTCGGCGTGAGCGCGATCAGTCTGACTCATCGCGGAATGGATCGCACGATCAGCACACCGTTTCGAATTTCCTCGGCGGATTGTATCGAGTGCGGCACGTGCGCGCTCGTGTGTCCCACGGGCGCGATCCGCATCGAAGATGTCACGCGCCCGATTCGGACCGCGCACACCTGGGGCTCGCCGTACGAACGACGCGCCTGTCGTTTGTGCGAGTACGATCCGCCGGGCGCGCCGTTTCCGGAGGATTATCGAGAGTTGTTGGGGATGTCGTAAAACGGGATGTGTGAAACGTGATCGGATTTGCCATGATGGATGAACCGAGCATCGGCGTATTTATTTGCGAGTGTGGCGGGAAAATCTCCGGCACGCTAGATGTGTCCGCGCTGGTTTGCGGCGCGCGCGAATTGTCCGGCGTGACTTGGGTCGGCTCCGCTGGATATTGGTGCTTGCCCAACAACGTCGAACGGATGCGCGCGATTATCGCCGAGCAAAAATTGAACCGCGTGATTGTCGCGGGTTGCGCGCCGCGCACGCACGACGCGCTCCTTCGCCGCGCGATAGATGGTATCGTCGCTCCCAATCTTGTCGGCGTAGCCAATCTGCGGGATCTGTGTGCGCTGCCGCATCATGACAATCCAGCGGCAGCCACAGCCAAAGCGCGCGATCACATCGCGATGGCGGTGGCGGACTGGAGGGCGCGTCAGTCTGGCTCGCCGCGCGTCGCGCGCATTACGCCGCACGCGTTAGTGATCGGCGGCGGCATTGCGGGAATGACTGCGGCGTTGGCGTTGAGCGATGCCGATCTGCCGGTTACGCTCGTCGAACGCGAAGCGGAATTAGGTGGGCTGGCGCGTTTACGCGCGAGCGACTCGGAATCCGCTGCGCTCGTTTCTGGACGCCGCGCGGAGATTGGCGCGCGCGGAAATATTCAAGTATTGATGAACACGCATCCCATCAATGTCGCCGGAACTGTCGGTTGCTATCAGGTCACTTTAGGCAGCGGTCAAGCGATTGAAGCCGGCGTGATCATTGTCGCCACCGGCGCACACTATTCCGACTTCCAACCTCCGACTTCCAATCTTCAATCTTCAATCTCCAATCTCCAACATGTGGCGTTCGTGCTGTGCGATCGGTCGTCCGCAAAAATGCAGTCTTGCGCGCGCACCTGTTGTCTCGACACGCTGCGCCAGGCGACGGAAATCAAACAACACTCGCGTGAGAGCGAGGTCACGATCTTTTTCCGCGAACTCTACACGGCTGGTGGAACCTACGATGAACTGGTGTGGAACGCGCAGCAAGCGGGTGTGCGCTTCGTCCGCTACCCTGCGGGAGGCGCACCTCAAGTGGTCAATGGCGAAATCGTGGTGTACGACGAATTGACTGAGCGCGACGTGCGCGTGCGGTGCGATCAAATGATCGCCGCGATGCCGATGACGCCGCGCGCGGACACAGCCCAACTCGCCGCGATGCTTCGCTTGCCGATTGATTTGGGCGGCTTTATCGCGGACACGCGCGTACGATTACGGCCAGCCGATTGCATCGAGCGCGGCGTCTATGTGTGCGGCGCGGCGCATTTTCCGTGCGATGCGCAACGCGCGATCTTTCAGGCGTACGATGTTGCCGCGCGCGCGGCGCAGCATCTCCAACGCGGCGAGATCGTCAACTGGGCTCCGGCGGCGACGATCGACGCGGCGCGCTGCAATGGATGCGGCGATTGCGTGCGCGTTTGTCCGTTCGCGGCGATAGTGCTGACGAGGAGAGGGGGAGACAAGGAGGGGGGGAGACAGGAGGATTGGGGGAGGCTAGCAGTTGTTGATTCGTTGCTTTGTACTGGTTGCGCGAGTTGTGTGTCGGTGTGCCCGGTGAAAGCGACGCAAGTTCCGTTTGCGACGGACGAGCAGATGGAAGCGCAAGTTCGCGCGGGACTTGGACAAGGAGCGAGTCACCTTGTCTTCGCGTGTGAATGGAGCGGCTACTCCGCAGCAGAAATCGCCGGCGCGCGCGGGCTGACGTATCCGCCAAGCGCGCGCGTGATTCGCGTCAATTGCACCGGGCGATTGCAGCCCGGGCTATTGCTCAAAGCGTTGGAGACGGGCGCGGTGGGCGTGCTGGTGTTGGGCTGCGCGCCCGGTGTGTGCCACTACGAGCAGGGTAACGAACGCGCCGCCGCGATCTTTGAACAGGCGAACGCGTTGGGAAATTTGATGGGATTGGAAGTACGACTCGCGCTGAAATGGATTCCGCCGGACGACGGGGAAGCGTTCGTTAGGGCCGTGAGTGATTTTGTTGACGACGCAAACCGCAACGCACCATAGTGGTAACCCGAACATGACGCGAATAACTCGAATCACGCGAATAGAAAATCAGATTGGCGATATTCGCGGATGAAGAAATCTTCTGGAAGGAGGGGTCTATGAGTACCACAACTGGACGGAAATCGCGCTCTTCACTCGGACAAGTGATTTTGTTTTTGGTGCTAGCCATCGTTTTCTCCGCGCTCCCTTTTGTGCTGGCGATGGTGCTGGACAAATCTAGTCTGCCCTTCGCGATCTTCACAACGTGGTACGCGCTCGTGCCGCCGATCGTTTTGTTCCTCCTCGCGCTGTGGCTCAACTGGCGCGAGCCGCACTGGCTGCGCGCCCTGGGACGCGCTTGGGTGTACGTTTCGATCTGGTTTATCGTGCAGTACGTCTGTGCGGCTCTGGCGGGCGTACATTTGATCTTTCGCCTGTTGTCGTTGCCCGCTGTCACGACCGGCGAAGCCAGTTACTTTCTCATAGGCGGACTGCTCTTTCTGATCGGCGATGCGATCTTTTGGTTCGTCGGTAAGCGTGCGGGAACTCCGCAACCCAAGCGGCGCGCCAGTGGAATCGCGCTCGCGGCGCTTCTGTTGATTGTGTTCGTCGCGTTGCCATTGTTCATCGTCAGTCTCCTGGGACTAGGCGCGGGCATGTCTCCGGGTGCGGCAATTCCGACCCAGGATCAAATCTTCGGCTACATCAGCGATGTGTACAACCTGGGTGAGCGCCGACCGGGGTCTGCGGTTGATCAGAAGGCGATCACCTACCTCGCCGACAAGTTGCGCGCGTTCGGTTACACCGATGTCCGCGTCGAAAAGAGTAACTTTGATTACTGGGATGCGACGCGCTGGTCGCTGACGGTTCAGCCCGGCACAGCATCGTCCTGGGAAGCGGAAACGTTCTTTGTTCCATATACCGGACCGACGAAACCGGAAGGCATCACCGCTGAAATCGTTGACCTGGGAAATATTTCGTCACCCAAGTGGCAGGACGTGACCGGCAAAATCGTGCTGGTGGACATTCCGGCAACCGACCTCAGTTGGGATCAGATGAAACTGTTCAGTTTTCTCGCGTTCGATCCGGACCAATCTGCGAAGGGCTGGCATCATCCTTATCCGATTGGCTGGGGAATGAAGTGGGTGCCATTCTTTGAGCAGGCGGAGAGTCGCTCTCCCGCCGGCATCGTCGGCATCTTGCGCGATTATCCGACGATGGGCAAGTTCACGCACTACGTTCCGTACGATGGCGAACTGCGCGCGATTCCCAGTTTGTACCTTTTGCCCGCCGATGGTGATCGTTTGAAAGCGGAGATCGCCAAAGGCAAGACGACGGCGAAATTGGTGCTCGATGCGCAAGTGTCGAAGCAGGGTGGCGAGTCCGCGAATGTGTACGCGGTGCTGCCGGGCAAAAGTGCAAGTACGTTCATCGTCCACTCGCATCACGATGCGCCGTGGCGCAGCGGTGTTGAGGATAGCAGTGGCGTCGGCATGGTGCTGGGGCTTGCGCGCTACTATTCCCAGATTCCGCCGGCGCAGCGCGAGCGCACGATGATTTTTCTCTTCACCGGCGGTCACGTGGTCGGCGGACAGACGAATGTGGATTTCATCGCCAAGCACAAGAATGATCTGCTCGCGCGCACGATCTTTGATGTCGCGATTGAACACATCGCCGACGATTACAATCCGCCCGCGGCGCCCACCGGCAAAGTCGAACCGCGCGGGACGTTTATGACTGAGAATCCGGTTGCCGTGAGTTTGTTTGCATCCGCCGTGCAGCAAAACAATGTGACACGCATGTTGGTCTTTCCAACGGGAACGCCCCTGGGTGTTCCAACGGACGCCGGTCAATATCAGCGCGCCGGCATTCCGGTCGTCAGTTTGATCAGTGGTCCCACCTGGCTCTTCGACGACGACGACACCTTGGATCGCGTGGCAAAAGCGGAATTGGTGCCGCTGACGCGAATGTATGTGGATTTCATCAATCGGCTGAACGCAGTGCCGGACGTGTTGCTTCAATTCAATCTGACGGTGATGGTCGTGGGATTGCTCGCGTTGGTGTTGAGTCCGCTCGCGGCAATCGCGTTGGGGTGGAAGGAATGATGAAGGTTGGAAGTTAGAAATTGGATTCGCCATCTAACTTCCAACGTCCCGCATCCAACTTCTATCGCCCGGAGTAGTGATGAGTTACGATACATCGTTGCAACAGACGATCCATACCAGCGGCGTCCTCCGCTGTCTGGAATGTGGCAAGTGCACCGCGATCTGTCCGATCGCGCGGTACGACGGCGGCTTTTCGCCGCGCGTAACGGTGGGACGCGCGCTGGTGCGCCGCGACGATGAGTTGTTGCGGGATGATCGGTTGTGGACGTGCATCAACTGCCTGCACTGCAGCCAGGTCTGCCCGGCGAACGTGGATTATTCCGCGCTGACGCTCGCCGTGCGCGTGCAGGCGCGCCAACTGGGGCAAGCCGCCTTCTGCACGCACGGCGAAGCGATTCACGTCTGGATGCGAATGATGACGCAGCCGGAGTTGAAACAGAATCGGCTTGGGTGGCTGTCGCCGATCTCAGATTTCGGATTTCAGATTTCAGATTTGAACATCGCCACTCGTCCCTCGTCACTCGACACCCTCTACTTCGCCGGCTGCGCGCCGCACTACGACGCGCTCTTCGCGTCGCTTGGCATCAACGGCACATCGGTCGCGCGCGCCAGTGTCCGCGTCCTGAACGCTCTCGGCATCGAACTGCAGGTACTGGCGGATGAGCGCTGCTGCGGTCACGACTTGTTGTGGGAAGGCGACGTGGAGCGCTTCCTGCAACTTGCGCGCTTGAACGCCGAGATGATTCGCGCGTCCGGCGTCAAGCGCATTGTTTCATCTTGCCCTGAATGTGTCCGCGCGCTCAAGGTGGATTACCCGGCGTACGGAATTGAGTTAAACGTGCAGGTCTTCCACTTGTCCGAGTTGTTGGTTGATTCTGCGAATTCAAAATTCAAAATTCAAAATTCAAAATCCGCGCCTTCCAACATCCAACGTCCAATTTCTAATCTCCAGCATCCAATCTCCAAAGTGACTTTTCACGATCCCTGCCGCCTCGGTCGCCACCTGGGAATCTACGACGCGCCGCGCAAGGTGTTGGAGCAGTTAGGTTATCAAGTTGTCGAGATGCGGCACAACCGGCGCAACGCGACCTGCTGCGGGACGAACGGCTGGACGCACTGCGGCGCGGCAAACAAAGCGATCCAGGTTCAGCGTCTGCGCGAAGCCAAAGCGACCGGCGCGGAAGTGATGGTGACCGCGTGCCTCAAATGCCAGATTCATTTCAAATGTGCGCTGATGGATAAGCAAATTGCGGATGAAATTGGAATCGAGATGGTGGATTTGGCGGAGTTGGTGGCAAAACACCTATAACCTCGGGACAGTACATTTATGTCCGAACTCGGTGTACTTTTGCCAGGACATGGGCAGGAAACTCTAATGCGAGATATGAAGAAGCGTATTGAGAAAATCCATTCGGCACTTGACCTCGGCTTTAGTGATTACTTCAAGGATGAGAACGTCCGTGGACTGACCATTCACAACAGGTTAGAGATCATAGAAGAAGCCGTGTCGATTCTGGCAGTAGAAGAAGCCATTAATTTCTCCATTTTCTAGGCGCTGGGACACCAACATCCTACATCCGAGATTTATGCCTTGGATTTCCCATCGGATTTGCGTGCTTCTTTCTACTTGCTCTTGGGTGGCTATTATCGGCAAGCAATTTTGTGCCTTCGCAATTGGCTAGAGATGCGCTTATTGGGCATTTATTTTGGTCTTGCGGAGCGAGACAAATCCAAGTATAGTGATTGGAAATTGGGCAAGTTCGAAGCTCCATTTGGAAAACGACTTATCAAACGCTTGTTTTCAATCGCCAAGTTTCAGAAAGCAGACAAACAAGTCGGATTGCGAGATAATTTGAAAATACTCTACGCAGAGTTATCTGCCTTCACACATGGTGCTGGCCTTGAGAAATATGATCTTCAAGCAAACACTGATAATGTTCCGCGTCATAACGGCACATCTGTGGATTTGTGGTTCAGCTTGATGAAGCGCACTTTTGTTCAAGTTGCATTTTGCATGTTCGTTGCGTATGGCTATGAAGTCTTCCGTCACATTAGACCCGATGAAGTCCGGATAGTACTCGGCTGTATGCCGACGACATATAGGCAGGAATTTCAAACGACCACAACAGATCATAAGTGAAAGAGACCAAGCCCAGTCTGAGAATACCGGAGTTTCCATGCCAGAAGACCTACGCATCGGTGCCTTTGTCTGCGAGTGCGGATACAACATCGCGGGCACGCTGGACTGCGAAGAGGACATTGAACGACCGGCAACCTACGAGTTTGCCTTCAACCATTCTTCGGGAGTCTGAACTTTCAGGGGCGTTTTCTGCCGATAATGTTTCGTGTTCCAGGTAACCAGCGCATCACACGCGGTTGATTCGACGGTCCACAAAATGGCAGCATCACCCAGGCGCATACCGCGCTGAATTCGTTTCATCAACTCAGCGTTCTGATGTGCCCAGAGAGCCGTGACGTTTTCCCATGCCATCGGCGGATACAACACCTGAACAGTCGGCGAAGTCAGATACTCTTCGAGGAGCAGCACTGCCTCCTGGGGCTGTCGCGCAGTGGCAATGATGCCGCACAACTCCAAGAGACTGAAGATAGGTACGCTGTAACCTTGCGGCGCGTGACGATTCAAAAAGTCGGCAGTCGCCGCGAAGCGCGGATCGTCTTTGAAGACGTGGTGGATGACCAAGACATCCGTGTCCACTGCAATCATGATTGAGTCATCCAGCGATCGCGACTAACATTCACGATCTCAACAGCATCGCGCGTGCCGTAGGTTTGCTTGAGCGCGCGCGAGACTTTGCGGGCGTTGAACGCGCGCTTGCGCGTGCGCTGCGGTTTAATTCCGAGTGTCGCCAGAGTCACACGTCCAATTTCTTGGGATTGGGTAGAACGTTGGACGTACTCTCGCACCAATTGTGTCAACAAAGCAGCGCGCGCCTGTCCTTGTTTCATCGCGGCGCGATCAAATTGGCGCAGCGTCTCTTTGGGGAGTCGGAATGTGATTTGTTGCATTGCCATATTTGCCTTCCCTTTCACGAGCCATTCTAGCATGAACACCCACGCGCGTCAACAGATGGAGTGACAAGTGACGGGTGATAGGGTTTTCCTCGTCACGTGTCGCCTGCCACACCTTCGGGAGATGATATGCCAGAAGATCTACGCATCGGCGTTTTTGTCTGTGAGTGCGGACACAACATCGCGGGGACGGTGGATTGCGAAGCGGTGCGCGCGCACGCAAGCGCGCTGCCCAACGTCGTCATCGCGCAACGCAATCGTTACACGTGCAGCGACCCCGGTCAGCAAGAAATCAAGCGCGCGATTGCCGACCACAACCTGAACCGCGTCGTCGTCGCGTCTTGCACGCCGCGCCTGCACGAACCGACTTTTCGCGCTTGCTTGACGCAAGCCGGGCTCAACCCGTACCTGCTCGATATGGCGAACATTCGCGAGCATTGTTCCTGGGTGCATCAAGGCGATCCGGTCGGCGCGACGCGCAAGGCGATGGACACCGTAACGATGTCGGTCGCGCGCGCGCGATACTTGAAAGCGCAGAAGGAAATCGAAGTGCCGGTGTCGCACGCCGCGCTCGTCATCGGCGGCGGCGTCGCCGGGATTCAAGCCGCGCTCGATCTCGCGGACGCGGGACACCAGGTTTACCTCGTCGAAAAGCAGCCCTCCATCGGCGGCAAGATGGCGCAACTCGACAAAACTTTTCCGACGATGGACTGTAGCATCTGAATTCTCGGACCCAAGATGATGGATGCCGGTCGGCATCCCAAGATCAAACTCCTCGCCTACAGCGAAGTCGAGAGCGTCAGCGGCTACGTCGGCAACTTTTCCGTGCGCGTCCGCAAAAAAGCGCGCTACGTGGACGAGACCGCGTGTACCGCGTGCGGCGAGTGCGTGAAGGTTTGTCCCGTCGTCGTGCCGAATGAATTTGAAATCGGGTTGGGCAGTCGCAAGGCGATTTATATTCCATTCCCGCAAGCCGTGCCATCGGCGTACGTGATCGATCACACGCACTGTCTCGGCGATGTGCCGATTGCGTGCGGCAAGTGTCGCGACATCTGCGACAAAAAGTGCATTGACTTCGATCAGCGAGATCAAATCATCAACCTCGACATTGGCGCGATCATCGTCGCAACCGGACTCGATGTGTTCGATCCCTCCGCGCTTGACGAATACGGTTACACAAGACACGCAAACGTTGTAACGAGTTTGGAATTCGAGCGATTGATCGACGCGGGCGGACCGACCGGTGGGCATTTGGTGCGTCCGAGTGATCGGCAGCAACCGAAACGCATTGGCTTTATTCAGTGTGTCGGCTCGCGCACGATTTCGCCGGACGGCGACCTGTCGCGCGGTCGCCCGTACTGTTCGAATATCTGCTGTATGAACACAGTTAAGGATAGTTTGTTGCTGAAAGATCATTATCCCGATGCTGACATCAGCGTTTTTTACGTGGACATTCGCGCGTTCGGCAAGGGGTTTGAAGATTTGTATCGGCGCAGCAAAGAAGCCGGAGTAAAATACATTCGCGGCTTTCCCGGCGAAGTCGTCGAAGACCCGGCGACGGGCAATTTACTGCTGACGGTTGAAAACACAACCCAGGGTCGCGTCGAGCAGCACGAACTTGATATGGTCGTGCTTTCGATTGGGTTTATTCCTTCCGAAGATCAAGCGCACGTCAAGAAATTGCTCACGCTCTCGGAAACCGACGAAGGATTCCTGCTTGAATCGCATCCGAAACTAAAACCGGTGGACACGCCGACGCGCGGCGTTTATCTCGCCGGTTGCGCGGAGGGACCGAAGGATATCAAGGACAGCGTGACGCAAGCGAGCGCGGCGGCGGCGCGCGCCCAAATCGTTTTGAATTCCGAACGCTTGCGCGTCGAAGCGATTACCGCGTTCGTTGACCCCGAAGTGTGCACTGGCTGCGGCTTGTGCGCGAAGGTGTGTCCGTACGGCGCGATTCTCGCGGACAGCAAAACGAAAATCAAAGCGCAGGTGATGGAAGCAAAATGCTCGGGCTGCGGTACGTGCGCGGCAGAATGTCGCTTTGACGCGATCGCGATGCGCCATTTCGCCGACGACGCGCTGATGGCGCAAGTTGAATCCGCGCTCGCGGAGAATCCCGAAAACAAGATCGTTACGTTCGCGTGCAACTGGTGTTCGTACGCCGGCGCGGATTACGCGGGCGTGGGCCGGATGCAGTATCCACCCAACGCGCGCATCATTCGCACGATGTGCAGTGGTCGCGTAGACGAAGATTTCGTCCTCCGCGCGTTTCAACTTGGCGCGCCGGTCGTGCTTGTGTCCGGCTGTCACTACGCCGACTGCCATTACATCAACGCGAATCGCTGGACGCAGAAGCGCGTGGATCGGTTGTGGGATCGGCTGGAGCGTAAGGGCGTTCGCCCAGAGCGATTACAACTGGAATGGATCAGCGCGGCGGAAGGCGCGAAATTCCAAATCGTGATGCGCGAGGTGGAGCGGGTTCGACAGAGCGTTACTTTGGAAGAGATTGAGTTTACGCGGAAAATGTTGGCGGAAGAAAAGTGACAGGGTGACACGGTGACACGGAGACGACTTCGCCTTGTCACCCCGTCACCTTGTCTTGAATGTAAGGGGATACCCATGGCAGAACAAGTCACGTTCAAATGCCTCCGCTGCGGTCACGAATTTCGCGGCGTGTACGATACGGAGGTCGAGCGGATGTGTCCCAAGTGCCGCAGTAACAGTGTGCGCCGGGTCAAAGAAAAACCACGACCACCGGATGATGCGAAGAGTGCCAAACCGTGATGTTTTTGGCAAAATGCCCCTTGACAAGCGCTTGCATTTTTGATATTGTATGGGCAAGCGCTTGCACACTAGAATCGACTGAATCTTCCCCTCCTCAAGTCACTTCCAATTCTGGCGCTTGCTCCTGGAGTGCGTTTATGCCCGTTACGATGGACGACGTTGCCAAGGCAACTGGCGTTGCCCTTTCGACTGTCTCGCGCGCTTTGGCGGACAACCCGCGCGTCAGTGTCGCCACGCGGGAACACATCCAAAAATTGGCGCGCGAAATGGGGTACGTCCCCAGCGCGATCGCGCGCGGACTTGCGACCAAGCGCACATGTTCCTTTGGAGTCGTCGTGCGCGACATCGTTGATCCATTCCTGGCTGAGTTGGTGCGCTTGGTGGATATGCACGCGCTCGAACTCGGCTACAGTCTCATCCTCTCGCATGCCGGCAATGACGAACGACGCGAATTGGCAGCCATTCACCTCTTGCGGCAAAAGCGCGTCGACGCGATTATCATGCCAGATTCTTCGGTCTCCGATTCGTTTCTTTCCAAGGTCGCTCATGAGGACATTCCCGTTGTCCTATTGAATCAGATGAGTTATCCCTACTCGATTGGGATTGATAATGTCGGCTCCGGTGAAATGGCAGTGAATCATCTATTAGACTTGGGTCATCGCCGCATTGCCTACATCGGCGGCTTGCGGTGCCGCGCAGAGAGCGATGACCGGCAAAAGGGCTATACGCGCGCGCTTGAAAAACGGGGAGTGTCGGTTGATCCTGCTTTGATCGCTTTAGGCGACAGTTGGTCTGGGGGCGGACAGGTCTGCATGCGCCAATTCCTGCATCTGGAACGTCCGCCAACCGCCGTGTTTTGTTTCAACGATTTGACTGCCCTTGGCGCAATCGGCGCGATCTATTCGGCTGGGTTGCGCGTGCCGCAAGATATTTCCGTAGTCGGCTTCGACGATATCGCGCTGGCGTCTTTTCTTCACCCGCCGCTCACCTCCATCGCGCAAGACAAAGAACAGATGGCGAAGTTGGCAGTGGACATGGCGCATGCTCTAGCGACGGATCAACCGGTGCCAGAGAGGACGATCCTGCCGGGGCGGCTCGTCGTGCGCGCTTCCACCGGTATTTCAGGATTGAGGACGAACACATGAAAAAAGTGCGCATCGCAATTCAAGGGAGCGGCATTATCGCGCGCTATCACGCGCGCGCCTGCAAAGCCATTCCGGATGTGGAACTAGTTGCCGCCGCAAATTGGCGTGCCGAATCGCTGGCGCGCTTTGCCAAAGAGTGGGACATTCCGCGCACGACGACCTCCTTCGCCGAACTTGCGGCAGACCGGGAGATTGACGCGGTCATCGTGACGGTCCCCAACTATCTCCACAAAGGTGAGACGATTCGAATGCTGCGCGCAGGAAAGCATGTGCTGGTCGAGAAGCCGATGGCGATGAACGTAGTCGAAGCGCAGGCAATGGTCGAGACCGCGCAGGCGACTGGACGATTGCTGATGGTTGGGCACATGTGGCGCTTCGACAACGAAGTGGGTTGGCTGCAGAACACCATCGCGCGAGGATGGTTGGGCGAGATCGTTCGCACCAAAGGTTATGCGATTCATCCACCCGGCACGGGGCCCAAGGGCTGGTTCAACGAGCGCGCCAAAGCCGGCGGCGGCGTCATTATGGATATGGCGATTCACGCGGTAGATACCGCACGCTTTCTGATGGGCGATCCATTGCCGACCAAAGTTTATGCTCATGCCAGCACGCGTTTTTCCTCCATCGAAGTGGAGGATAACGCGACCTTCACAGTGGATTGGGATAACGACGCGTATTCGATCATCGAGAGCGCGGCATGGCAGCCGTTTGCCGAAGCGCCGGAAGGAGGCGCCCAAGTTTGGGGCACCCGCGGCTATGGACGCACGTTTCCATCGGAACTGCATCTCTCCCTCGGCGATGTGCTGGGAACGTTCACGCCGGACTTTCCGACGCGCGTTGAACAATGTGATTGGCCGATGTACCAGCGCCAGATCGAGCACTTTGCCTCCTGTATCCGCAACGGCACTCAACCGAAACCCGGTGGCGCGGAGGGACTGGTGCTGATGAAAGTTATGGATGCGGTCTACAAATCGGTTGCCACTGGGACGGTAGTCAATATCAATCACGTGTAACCTTCCAGTTTGTCATTTCGAGCGGAGCGAGAAACCTCCGATCGCGCGGGGGAATGGGATTTCTCGTCGCAAACTACGCTCCTCGAAATGACAGATTGACAGAAACCGGAGTCCAATCATGAAAACCAATTCTCAACTCGCCATTCACGGCGGTCCCAAAACAGTTCCTGATGGGCTGAAAAAATCTTGGCCCGAAATTACGCCGGAAGACAAAGCGGCGGTACTCGCCGTTCTGGATCGCAATGTGTTGTCCGGCGTTCACGGACCGGAAGCCGTCGCGCTGGAAGCGGAGTGGGCAGCGTACACCGGCAGCAAACACGTTCTCAGTTTCAACAGCGGGACCGCGGCGATCCATTCCGCGCTGTTCGCGCTCGGCATCGGGCCCGGCGACGAAGTCATCACCTCGGCTTTCTCTTTCTCCGGATCATTTCATCCGATCCTTGAACAAAACGCGATTCCGATTTTCGCGGACATTGACGAGCGGACATACAATATTGATGTAGCTCAGGTCGAAGCCAAGATTACGGAACGCACCAAGGCGCTGCTGCCGGTGCACATTCACGGTTTGCCCGCCGATCTGGATCAGTTGCTCGCGCTGGGGAAAAAATACGGCATCCCTGTTGTCGAAGACGCGTGCCAGGCACACGGCGCGACTTACAAGGGCAAGCAGGCAGGCACACTCGGCGCGATCGGTTGTTTCAGTCTCAACGTGACCAAGAATTTTTCAGGCGGCGAGGGCGGTCTCTTGAACACGGACGATGCGGAACTCGCCGAACGCGCCAAGATGATCCGCACCTTTGGGGAAAAGGTCGGCAAAGAGAAAGAGAAGATTCGTCCGTACTACTCTCACACGATTGGCTGGAACTATCGCACCCAGGAACTTCCCGCCGCGTTCGCGCGCAGTCAACTCAAACGCCTCGATCATTACAATCGGATCGCGCAACGCAACGGCGAGTATCTGACGCGCGAACTCGCCAAGATTCCCGGCATCATTCCGCCTTACGTTCCGCCTGATCGCACGACGATTTACCACAAGTACCGCATTCGCTTCGATCCGGGTGTGTGGAATCTGTGCGCGACACCCGTCGAGATTCGCAACGCGCTGCTGGATGCACTGGAAGCCGAGGGAGTCGCGGCGACGCTGTGGCACGTGACACCGCTGACTTCCTTCCCGATTTTTGAAAAGTTGGAAGGTTACGGCAAGGGTTGTCCCTGGAGTTGCCCGTTTTACGGCAAGGAGATTCGCTACAATCCGAGCGATTATCCGCGCGCACAGCATCTTCTGGATACCTCGCTCGTCATCAACGACGAGGCATTTCCAATTTACATTCAAGACGTAGAACTGATGGGGCATTACGTCGAAGCGATTCGTAAAGTGGTGAGCCACATAGACGAAATTCTTAGGACATAGAGGGGTTGATGCTCAATGCTTGCGCCGGCTTTGTCGTTTGCTCATTCTGAAGAACTGTTCGCGCGCGCTCAAGAGATCGTCGCTGGAGGAACAACGCAAGGGAAAGCACCCAACACGCTGATTCCGGGCGAGTATCCCATCTACGCCGCGCGCGGACGGGGCGCAACCCTGTGGGATGTAGATGGCAATCAGTTCCTTGATTGGATTCTGGCGTACGGGATCATCGTCCTGGGATATTGCGATCCCGACGTGGACGCGGCAGCCATCGGTGAGATTCGCGACGGCTTTGCCTTTCCACTCACTCGCCCGGTGCAGAACGAACTTGCGGAACTGCTCGTCAAAGTGATTCCGTGCGCGGAGATGGTTCACTTTTTCAAAACCGGCTCCGATACGACGACTGCCGCCGTGCGACTCGCGCGCATTGCCACTGGTCGAAACAAGATCGTACGCTGGGGCTACAACGGTTGGCACGATTGGTGTTGCACGCGCGAAGCAGGCATTCCACGTTACGTGCGCGACGATGTGCTGACTTTTCGTTACAACGATCTCGACTCGCTGGCAGACGTTCTGAAACAAAATCGCGATCAGGTCGCCTGTGTGATTATGATGCCGCTGGAGATCGAGCTGCCGCAGCCCGGTTTTCTCACCGGGGTCAAAGACCTGGCGCATCAGTACGGCGCGCTCTTCATCCTTGATGAGATGCGTTCTGGCTTTCACCTCGCGATGGGCGGCGCACAGGAATATTACGGCGTGACGCCCGACCTCGCGACCTTCAGCAAGGCGATCTCCAACGGGTACGCGATCTCGGTGCTGGTGGGCAAACGCGAATTGATGCAAGCATTGTCGCAAACGTACGTCTCGTCCACGTTCTTCACCAATTCTATCGAAATGGCGGCGGCGGTTGCGACGATCAACAAACTGCAACAGGGTCAAGTGATTCCGCATCTGTGGCGAATCGGCAAAGGATTGATGGACGGATTGGATCGCCTGGCGCGCGACCTGGGTGTGGAGGCGCAAGCCGTCGGTGTGCCGCCGATGCCGTATCTCGTTTTCACCTACACAGACCCGGAGATTCGCGAGACCGCCAAGTACGTCTTCTATCGCGAAACTACGCGCCGCGGATTGTTGCTCCATCCCAACCATCACTGGTTCGTCTGCGCCGCGCACACCGAGCAAGACTTGGCGCGCACGCTGGAGATCAGCGAGGCGGCGTTCCGCGCGGTGAAAGCAGAATTGGCGCGGGGCTATCGCGCCCCCACTCTGCGACCGGTTGCGGTCACCGTTTCGACCTGACCTGACGCAATAAAGCAATCAGTTCATTGGAGGATTCGTGATTCTTTCCTGGAATGGTGAAACAACACCAGACGTTGATCTCGAAACCGAAATTCGCGCGGCGCACGCGGCGGGGTTCGGCGGCATCGAAATCTTCGTGCCGAAACTCGCGCCGTATCTCGAAAAGCACACCGCGCGCGCCCTGGGACGCGCGCTGCGCGACGCGAATCTCGTACCTGTTTCGTTGAATGGACTAGAACACGTCAACCTGCGCGTGGGCGCCGATTTCGCGCAGGTGAAAGCCGAGTGCAAGCAACTCGCAAGTATCGCGGCGGAGTGCGGTTGCCGCGATATCGTCATCGTGCCCGACCCGCGCCCGCAAGGGATGAGCGACGCGGAAGTTGTCGCACAATCGGCGGACGAAGAGTGCGAACTGGCGGAGGTTGCTGCACCATTCGGTGTCACACTCGCGTTCGAGTTTCTCGCGCCTGCCGCTTGCTCGGTGCGAACACTCGCGCTCGCGCAAAAGATCGTCGAGCGCGCCGCACGTGCCAACCTGGGTATCGTCTTCGACACGTTTCACTTTTTCGTCGGCGGGTCGGCGCAAGCGGAAATCAACGCGGCATCCACGCGCTTGATTCGCCTCGTGCACATCAACGATGTCGAATCCAAACCGCGCGAAGCAATGACCGACGCGGATCGCTTGCTCCCCGGCGAAGGAGTGTTGCCGCTCGACGCGATGTTGCGCGCGCTCAAAGCAAATGGCTACGACGGCGCGTACTCGCTCGAAGTGATGCGCCCGGCGTATCGCGCGCGGGAGATTGGCGAGTATATGGCGGACGCGCGGCGGAAAGTGGAAGCAGTGTTGAAAGCGCTTGCGAAAAAATCGTAGGGGCAGACCTGCGTGTCTGCCCACTTGGGCGAACACAAAGGTTCGCCCCTACCACACAATACGGAGATCACATGACTGTAAAAATCGGCATTATCGGTGCAGGCAATATGGGACAAACGCACGCGCGCGTTTTGATCGCGGACAAGCGCGTGCAGATCGTTGGCATTGCGGATCTCGTGCGCGAAAAAGCGGAAGGGTTAGCGCGCGAGGTGAACGCGCGCGCGTTCACCTCGTTTGACGCATTGCTCAACGCCGGTGTGGACGCGGTCTACGTCGCGACGCCGAACACCAAGCACGCGCCGGCGGTGCTCGCCGCGCTTGCGCGCAATGTGAACGTCTTTTCGGAAAAACCGATGGCGACGACGTTTGCCGAAGCCAAGCAAATCCGCGAGGCGGCGCGCAAGAGCAAGGCAATCTATCAAATTGGTTTGAATCGTCGCTTCTCGCCCGCGTACAAACTCGTGAAAGAAAAAATCGCAGAAGGGTTCAAGCCGTACCTCGCGAACGCGAAACAAAACGACGGCGATTGGCTGAATCCACCCTGGATCACCAATCTCGAATTGACTGGCGGATTTCTGTACGAATCGTCCGTGCATCTGCTTGATATATTGCGCTGGCTGATGGGCGAAGTGGTCGCGGTGAACGCACGGGCGCAATCGCGTGTCTATAACCTGCCGTGCGATTTTGCGATCTTGGTGACGTTTGAAGGCAATCGGCACGCGGTCTTTTCGAGTTCGGCGCACGCGTCGTGGGCATATCCGTTCGAGACGCTCGAAATCGTCGGCGAGCACGCGTGCATTCGCACGGAAGAAATGACGCGCGCGTTTTTATCGCCCGGCTTGGCATCGGAAATGGTCACGCGCGATTTCACCCAAGTGCCGCGCCCGATTCAGTGGGGTTACAAACAGGAAGACGACGCGTTCATTACCGCAATTGTCGAACGGCGCGCGTCCGCGTGCGATGTCGAGGAAGCGTACAAATCCATCGAGTTGTGCGAGGCGTGTTATCGCAGCGCGGACAACGACGGCGCAACTGTTGCGCTGCCGTTGAAATAAACGCACTTGACATTTCGAGCGGTCTTTGCGAGAAATCTCGCAGACATGAATCGAGATCTATCGCTTCGCTACCCAGAAACTTGAATTTACATAAGTTTCTGACTGCTAACATACCGCGGGCGGTATGTATTCTCGAAATGACAACGGGGTGTAAGAATCCACAATGACCGAATCACGTCAACATCGTCTCGATTACCCAGAAACTTGAATTTACATAAGTTTCTGACTGCTAACATACCGCGGGCGGTATGTATTCTCGAAATGACAACGGGGTGTAAGAATCCACAATGATCGAATCACGTCAACATCGTCTCGATTACATGACCTGGGCGGACGCGCGCGATTTTCTCGCGGCGGGCGGCGACACGGCGATCTTGCCCGTCGGCTCAACCGAGATGCACGGACCGCATCTGCCGCTCGGCACGGATTACTTGATTGCACTCGCCGTCGCGACACTCGCCGCGCCGGCATCCGACGCGGTGATCTTGCCGCCGCTGCCGTACACGTGGGCTGGCGCGACGCGACATTTCGCCGGCACGATTTCCCTTCCGGCGGATTTGGTGCTACAATTCGTCAAAGCGATTTGTCAGCGTCTCCTTGATCAAGGGTTTCGGCAGATCGCGCTGGTCAGCCAGCACAATCCTGATGCGATGACACTCGGTTTGACGGCGTGGCAACTATTCGAAGAGACGCGCGCGCCGGTCGTCGCGTTCAATCACTATCCCACCGATCCGCATCTGCGCGCCATGCTGCCGGAATTGATCGGCGAACTCGACCAACACGAAGCGACTGACCCAGGTTTTACCGAAACATCGTTTCTGCTCGCGGCATTGGAAATTTTGAACGTCGAACATTTGGCGCGATCGGACGTGACGGCGCTGCCGAACGTACCGCGCCCGGCGGCGTTGCAGCGCATTCGTCAGCGCGGTACGGTCGGCTACTTTTTCACCGATGCTTCGCAACATATTCCGGTGCCGCGTTATCCTTCCGTCACACTGGGACGACGCTACTTGCAAGCCACCGCGGAGCAGTTGACGCTGCTGTTGCGCGATGTCAGGGGATATCGCGCGTTGCTGGAAGGACGACCGCCGACCGCCGCTGAACGTTGGCAGTCTGCGGTCGCTTGAAGGAGGTGATGTTACCAACTCTTTCATCGCGCTCTTCATTGTGTTTCAACTGATTCGATTTTCCAAAGGAGGAAAAGATGAAAGGCAATCGCTGGTTGTTCGCAATTGCATTGTGTGTTTTGCTTGCGACGATGTTTGTCGCGTGCGCGGCGCCGACGCCACCACCGCCGCAAGTCGTGAAGGAGACGGTAGTCGTGCAACAGACCGTCGCTGTGCCTGTACCTCAAACCGTCGTCGTTCAGGCGCCGACGGCTGTGCCAAAACCGACTGAAGTGCCTAAGCCGCCGATCACCGAAATCGTCATGGCAGATGGTCAATCGGGCGCGAATTTCCAAGAGTACTTTCAGAAGACCGCCATCCCAGCCATCAGAGCCGCGACCGGTATCAGTGTCAAGTACATCGTAACGAGTGACGCCGAGCAGTTCGAAAAGATGAAGGCGTGGAAGCCCGGCGCGGGCGACATGCATCTGTACTTTGCCAAATCCTTGGCAGCCGGCGTGACTTCGGGAGTACCCTGGGAGGTGCTCGACACGACCAAAGTTCCGAATCTTGCCAAGAACGATCCGGCGGAACTCAAAGCGCAGGCAGGCGTTGACCTGAAGGGCGCGGGCGCGGTTTTCTGGAGAACCTCGTACGCGCTCGTCTACAACTCGGCAAAGATCAGCAAGCCGCCGCAATCGTGGAAGGAATGGTACGATCGCCGTGCCGAGTTCAAAGGGCACATCGGCTTGCTTCGCCCCGATGCCAAGTCATCTGCGGCGTGGCGACAACGCGTGATGTTCTTGCATGCGTTCCTCGGCGAAAAAATGACGATGCCGATTGACCAACTGCAGAATGACCCCGCGTTCAAGGATGCCTGGGCGAAACTGATTGACTTTGCCGATTACGCCAAGAAACCGCTCGCGTCCGAACCAGTCAACTTGTTCGAGGATTTCAACGCGGGCGACACGTGGATCTCACTGTACGCGCAAGACTATACCATGTGGTCAGCGCGCCAGGGGACGATGCCGCCGACGATGAAAGCGGTCTACCCGACGGAAGGTGCCGACATCGTTGACACCGGCTACATGGCAATTCCTGCGAACATCCCGGATGACTACAAAGCCGCCGCGTTCAAGGTGCTCCACTATCTGTTGAGTGACGATTCGCAGATGCGCTTGGTTAGCACGATGTTCCAGTACCCCGGCACGAACGTGGATCCGAACTTGGTTCCAGCCATCGTTTGGGAGAATATCCCGAAGATGGACGTGCTGAAGAAGACGGCGATGCCGCGCGAGCGACAGCGCCAAGACTTGATTAACTACATCGCCGCGCATGCCGCAGAGTTGACGCCGAAGTAAGACACCGAGACAAGGTGACCTGGTGACACGGAGAAAAACTTGGTCTCCGTGTCACCTTGTCTCCTCGTTTTGACGAACAGGAAAAACCACATGCTCCAAGCCTGGCGTAAGTACGAACACAGCGCAGTCACACTGCTGCTGCTCCTGCCGGCGTTCGCATCTTTCTTCGCCTTGTTCGCCTATCCGATTCTCGTCACGCTCATCCAGAGTTTTCGGCCGGAGGGGCAGACCGATGGGTTCACGTTCGCGAATTACATCAATTTTCTTAGCGACCCACATGGGCGCGACGTAATCATCCTGACCTTTGTGTTAGCGATTGGGACGACGTTCTTCTCGTTATTGTTCAGCGTCCCGCTCGCGCTCATCTTGCGCGAAAAAGTTCGCGGAGACCGGTTCTTCCGCCTGCTCGTGCTGATTCCGATGATGGTCCCGGGGCTGATCGGCGCATTGGGATTATTACTCTTCTTTGGCAGCCGCGGCTGGTTCAATCTGGCGGCTCAAGCATTGCCCTTTGTCCAAGAACCGCTGACGATCAACTATACGATTCAAGGTTTGATCCTGTTCTACGTCTGGCTCTACTTTCCGTACACCGCTCTCACCACACTCTCGGCATTGGAGGGATTGGATCGCGCCGTGGAAGAAGCGGGCGCGGTCGCCGGTGCCAATCCGCGTCAGATCTTGCGTTTCCTGATTATCCCACAAATCATTCCAGGAATCTTGGCTGGGTCTGTGCTGACGTTTATGACCGCGTTTGGCGCGTTCAGCATTCCGCTGATCACCGGCGGCAACTATCGTCCGCTCTCGGTGCAAATCTACAAGGAAATATCGGCGTTCATTCCGGCACATTGGTCGGCGGCGAGCGCGATGGCGATTGTGATGGGGATACTGCAAGTGACGGCACTCAGTCTGTATATGCGATTACTCCGGCAAAGGCAGGTGCGCTGATGCGACTGCTCAAACTATATCTTCAGCCACTTTGGAACGCGCGGCTCTTGCTGATTTATTCGTTTCTCGCGGGTTTCGCGATTCTTATCATCGCGCCCTTTTTGATGATTTCACTGCGTTCGGTCGGCAAGGGTTGGTTCGGCAAACTGTGGTTTCCGCCGGAACTCACTCTGCAATGGTTTCAGAGCGCGATTGATATCGGCAACATTCCCGAAGTCTTGCGGAACACGTTCATCATCGCCGCGATTGCGGTCGGGATCAGCACGACGATTGGCATCTTGAGCGGCTGGGCGTTTGGACGGCGGCACTTGCCTGGCAAAGAGGTCTTGATGTCCATGATCCTTCTGCCGCGCATGATTCCCCCCATCACGTACGCGCTGGGTGTCGCGAAAATTTTCTACGAGATCAACTTGGTAGATACGCACTTTGGCGTCGCGCTCGCGCACGTTTCGCTCTGCGCACCCTACGCGATCTTGGTTCTCTCGTCCACTTTCGAAAGTTTGGATGAGCGCGTGCTGGAAGCCGCCACAGTCTGTGGCGCGAACGCGCTCAAGAGTTTCCTCTATGTGACTTTGCCGATGATTCTGCCGGGCATTCTCGCTTCGATGATCTTCACGTTCACGACTTCGTACAACGAATTCACGCTGACGCTGATGACGTACGGACCGGACACGGTGACGATGGCGGTGCGAACGTACCTGGCTGTCGGCGATGGCTATGTCGAAATCACGAGCGCGATGTCGGTCATCTTGGTTATTCCATCTCTGGTCATCTTGGCGATGATTCAGCGCGGTATCCAGCCAGAGAAATTAGTCGGAGGATTCAAAGGCGTATGAGCGACATTATGATTGAATTTCGCAACTTGACCAAACGATATGGCACGTTGCTCGCGAACGATCACGTCAATTTGCAAGTCAAACGTGGCGAATTGATGACGCTGTTGGGTCCCTCCGGCTGTGGCAAAACGACCGCGCTGCGCGGTCTCACCGGCTACGTACAGCCCGACGAAGGGCAAATTCTCATTGACGATAAAGACGTGACGAATCTGCCGACACATCAACGACAACTCGGCATGGTCTTTCAAAATTTCGCGCTCTTTCCGCACATGACCATCTGGGACAATGTGCGCTTTCCACTGATGATTCGCGGCGTGTCCAAAAAAGAGGGCGAAGGCAAGGTGCGTGAGGCACTGCAACTCATTCGCCTTGAAGGATTGAGCGACCGCTATCCGCGCCAACTTTCTGGCGGACAACAGCAGCGCGTCGGCTTGGCGCGCGCGCTCGTCTATCAGCCGAATGTTTTGCTGCTCGATGAACCGCTCTCAAATCTCGATGCGAAATTGCGCGAAGAGATGCGCTTTGAAATTCGCGATTTGCAGCGACGGCTCGGGATCACCGCGATTTATGTGACGCACGATCAGCAAGAAGCGCTCGCGCTCTCCGACCGCGTCGCAATTATGAACAACGGTCACATCGAGCAAGTTGGCACGCCGGAGGAAATCTACGAGCATCCGCGTTCGAAATTCGTCGCGGATTTCATTGGCTTGTCCGATTTCATTCCCGCGACGGTCGAGTCGTTCGACGCGCAAACCGCGCGCATCACCGTCGCGGGTGTCGCGCTGACCGCGCCGACGGTGGACGGAGTCACACGCGGACAAAAGATCTTGCTCTTCATCCGCCCGAACGATGTAGAGTTGGTGCTCACAGAATCGGGAGAAAATATTTTGGCAGGCACCGTGCGGCAAGCGACCTATCTCGGCGACCGGATGGATTACCGCGTGCAAATTGTAGATGGAATTGAAGCGCGCGTGCAGACCGCCAGCGGATCGCGATATGCGCGGGGCGACCGTGTGCATCTGCGTTTGCCGGTCGCGCAATGCCGATTGATTCGGGAAGAATGAAAGGGTTTTTCGATTTGCGATTTTTGATTTTCGATTGGGGCGTGATGAATCGAAAATCGGCAATCAAAAATAAAAAAATCAGGAATTGCCGGAGCACAATTGTCAAACCTTATCCGCCTTGTCGTCGTAGATATTGACGGCTGTCTCACCCCCGGCGAAGCGCAGCCGTGGGATTTTTCGGTTCTGCAATTCGTCGCGAAGTTGAACCGCCGCGCGCGCGCGGACGCACGGCAATTCGCGGTGACGCTTTGCACCGGACGACAAGAGCCATACGTCGAAGCGATGATGCAGGCGATTGACGCGCACGCGCCGGGCATTTACGAGAACGGCGGCGGCTTGTACTTTCCGATGCAGTACCGTTTCGTCGAGAATCTGGCGATCACACCCGCGCGGCGCGCGAAACTCGCGAAAGTACGCGAAATCCTCGCGAAAGAAATTGTTGAAACTGGAATAGGGCAATTTCAGCCGGGCAAGGAAGTATCGCTAACCCTCTACCCCGCGCGCGCGGGTGTGACCTTCGAGCAACTTGCAGACGTGGCGCGCCGCGCGCTTGACGGCAACATACGCGGTCTCACGATTATGCCGTTGGTCACGTCGGTAGACATCGTGCTCGACGGAATTGACAAAGGCGCGGGCGTCGAATGGCTGGCGCGCGAAACTGGGATTCCGCTCGCTCATATCGCCGGCATCGGCGATTCGTCCGGCGATTTGCCGTTCTTGCGGCGTGTCGGTTCTTCTGCTGCGCCCGCGAACGCGACGGACGACGTCAAGCGCGCGGCGCAATACGTTTCGCCTTTTGAAAACGGCAGAGGCGTCGTAGACATCTTGTCGCGGTGGAGTGAGCAGAGGGCGTGAAAAAGCGCACAGGGCATCAGAAGGCACAGCAGGCATCAGACGCGGCAGTTCGGTTGCAAACGAACCGATGCTGCCGCGTTTTTCTTTGTCGCGCGCAGCGCCATCAACTATCGCAAGCCGATGCGGAGAGGAGGTTAAGAGACGAAACGCATTTTCTTATTTTTCTCTCAGGATTCGCTCAGGATTGTCTCAACGAAATGTGATATAATGAATTCAGCGGGTTAGACGATGGCAACTGTACTGGTCGTGGATGACGATCAAAAACTCTTGAATATGCTCCGGCGCACCTTGTCGTACGAGGGCTTCCACGTGCTTACGGCGGTTGATGGCAACGCCGCGCTCACCCAAGCGCAAACGCATCGTCCCGATGTGATCGTGCTGGATTGGATGATGCCAGGTTTGGACGGTCTTGGCGTAATGAAGCAATTGCGGGCGGCGGATGACAAGACGCTCATTCTGATGCTCACCGCGCGCGATGCGGTCGAGGATCGCGTGGAGGGCTTGGAGACCGGCGCGGACGATTACCTCGCCAAGCCCTTCGCGCCCGTCGAACTGCTGGCGCGGATTCACGCGCTCTTGCGCCGTCCGGCTGTCGTCAGCCAGGATGAGCCGCTGACGTACGCCGATCTCTATCTCAATCCGATCACGCGCGAGACCCGGCGCGGCGACCGCGCGTTCGAATTGACTTCCAAGGAATTTGATTTACTGCACTACTTGATGCAGCATCCGCGTCAGGTCTTGCGGCGCGAGCAAATCCTGCAAGATGTTTGGGGCTATGATTTCGGCGGCGACGACAATGTGCTTGAAGTGTACGTCGGCTATTTACGAAAGAAAACGGAAGCAGGTAGCGAGCCGCGCTTGATCCAAACCGTTCGCGCGGTTGGCTATGTGTTACGGGAAGAATAGTGGAATAGTCCAATAGTCCAATAGTTCAGAAAATCAAGGCGATTCCACGATTGCCGTGTTGCACTATCGCAACTAATTAACTAGCCATGTCCATTCGCTTACGTTTGACCTTACTCTACATCGGAATTCTCGCGCTGACGTTGATCGGGTTCAGCGCGATCCTCTACGTCATTCAGTCCCAAGCCACGCTCGAGACGACCAAGACGACGCTGGCGCGCCAAGCCCAAGAAATGGCGAATGCGGTGCGCCGTTTTCCACCGCGTCCCGATAGCACGCTGCCGACGACGCTGCCGGGCAGGTGGACGCAGACGCGCAGTCTGGATGGCACCGTGCTCCGGCGCACGGCTGACCTCGGCGATACGATCCTGCCGCTCAGCGATGCGGGACTGCGCGCCGTGCAGGCGGGCGCGTCCTGGGTGGAAACAGCGCAGGTTGACGATGACCCGCTCCTGATCTACAGCCAGCCGGTTATGATGCAGGATCGCGCGACGGAAATCGTGCAGATTGCCGCGCCGATCGTCGAACGCGAACAATCGCTCAATACCTTGCGCGTCATTCTCATCGTTGGCGACACGCTCGTGATCATCGCCGCGTTCGCTGTCGGTTGGGTGCTGGCAGGCGCGGCGCTCGAACCGATTCACCGCATCACGCAGACGGCGCAGGCAATCGGCGCGGAGCGCGATTTTCGCCGCCGCATGCAGCACATCGGACCGAGCGACGAGGTGGGGCAACTCGCTGTCACGTTCAACGCGATGCTGACCGAACTCGAATCGGCGTATCGGCAGGTCGAACAGGCGTTGGACGCGCAGCGGCGTTTTGTCGCCGATGCCTCGCACGAACTGCGCACACCCCTCACGACGATTCGCGGCAACATCGAATTGTTGCGGAACGAGTTGCCGATGGATGACAAGGAACGCGCCGACGTTCTCGCGGACACGAAAGATGAAGTGGGACGCCTGATTCGACTCGTCAATCAACTCCTCGTGCTCGCGCGTGCCGACGCGGGCCACTCGCTGCGCCGCGACTCCCTGCCGGTCAAGCCGTTGATCCAGGATGTGTGCCGCCAAATGAAACTGCTCGCGCCGAATCGAGCAATCACCTGCGAAGTGCCGCGCGGCGCGATGGTGCTGGGAGATCGCGACGCGCTCAAGCAAGTCCTGCTCATCCTGCTCGACAACGTGGTCGTGCATACGCCGGAGAGCGCGGCGACCAGCGTAACCACCGCGATCATCGATCAGTGCGTGGCGATCAAGATTCAAGATACGGGACCTGGAATCCCGCCGTATTTGCTGCCGCACATTTTCGAACGATTCTATCGTGGAGATATCTCGCGGAGTGGCAGCGGCGCGGGGTTGGGGTTGTCGATCGCCCAGGAGTTGATTGAAGCGCAGGATGGAACGCTGACGGTAGTCAGTCAGGTTGGGCAAGGGAGTACGTTCACCGTGACGTTGCCGCAAGCCACGGGGTAGGGGCGGCGGCTTGGACGCGCTCGATCAGCGCGACCACAAGAGCCTGCCCTGAGCAAAGTGAAGGGGGCATGTCCTACTCTTATTTGATCTCGCTAAAAGAGATTTCGGTCAAACTGTCAATCAGAACTTTGCCCCTGTTCACGCTGATCTGGAAGATCCAGGGCAGCCTAGACGATTTGTCATCCCATCCCCCGCGGTACTTGACGACACGCTTTGGGTCCGTGGGATCCCAAATCTGCGCGCCCAGTTCACCGTCCTTGCCCAGCGCCAACAATAGCGTGTACCAGATGTCCGGGGCAAAATCGGGATCGTCGCTCAGGCGCTCGCTGCGCGGGACTGTGGAACCTTGCCACGTGATTGCGCGGGCGCGATTGTTGAAAACATTGATCCCAAACCGCCGATAGAGATCAGAGTTCCATCCGCGATTGTCAAAGTGAAATTCAAACTCAGATCCGTGGGTGTATTGAAACCGGATTAGCACACCTTGTCCTGCCGAGAATTCTTTATAGCGCGACGCGACCGCTTGCCAGGGTTCCTCGCCGGTGATTTCGAGGACGCCGTTTGAAAATTTCTCCGTTGTCCAGCGCGAGGTCCATTGGCTAAACGCGCAGGGGTCGTCGAATCCATCGAAGCGCAGCACGCGCACGCCGGTCAACGCGTCTGATTCAAGAGGCGGCAGTGGAGCCGCTGGTGTCGGAAGGAATGGCGTCCCCGTCGGCGGAGGAACAGCCATCGGGAAAGTGCCGAGTTCTGCGCCAATCGGATTGTGATCGGATATATCTTTGGGTACCGGGAGCGACTGAAACCAGGTCGTACTCGTCCAAGGAACGGAAGGGTAGACCCAGATTTGATCGATGCCCCAACTTGGCTCGACCGCCATTGGCTTCCACCCGGCTTGCTCGAGCCGCTGGTACTCGCGCGAAGATGGTTGAAAGTTCATATCGCCCATCAGGATCGTCCACTGCCCGGTGTACGGTTGCATTTGCTGGACGAGGGTACTGACCTGGCACAAGCGCGTATCGGCAGATGCAGGATCGAGGTGGACGATGAAGACATTTAGTTTTTTCCCGGCTGGGGATAGAAGAGTCGCTCTCAACACGCCTTGCCGGCCGACTTCGGCTGAAAGATTTTCGGTCTCGAAAATCTCGAACTTGGTGACAAGCCCTAGATGAAATCCGCTGGGAACTTGCGCGAGAAAATAGTTCATGCCAAGTTGTTGCGCGACTTGTTGAATGACGGAGGGCGTTCCTCTGTCCCAACCCGTAGCTTCTTGAATGCCCCAAATGTCCGGGTTGGCGGCTCTGACAACGGCGAGGAGATCGGGCAGACGATTTTTGCCCACGAGATGCGGCGGCACTCCGGCGTCCCACTGGCGATCAAATCCAGCGCCGTACAGAATATTGTACGACAACACCTTGAAACTTGCCAGAGGCGTCGGCGTCGGAGATAATGTAGGCGTTGCAGTGGCTGTGGGCGTGGAGGTCGGAGTCCATGTTGCGGTGGCAGTCCACGTCGCGGGGGGAGTGTCCGTCCCGGCGGCGCTAGTGGCTGTCGGCAATGGAGTACCTTGCGGTGAGCCGGTGCAAGCCATCAAGAGGACAAAGAAAATTGAGATCAACCAAGCGCGCGTCATCGTTTCTCCTTTGGCGTCGTTCTCATTATACTTCGATCGGTGGGAAAAAACAAAAATGCGCCGGTCTGCGACCGATTGCGGATCCGTCGTTCTCGGAATGACGAATGGGCGAACGCATTTGGGATCGTAGTCTACTCCTAACGACATTCGCGGTCGCTGTCGTTTCCGCGATTTCCATCTGGCTGGCGTGGCGGGCTTCCGCTGGCTTGACGTCGCAGGTTGCTCTGCTCGCGCTTGTGCCGATCCTGGGTGCGGCACGGGTCAGTTATTCGTTACGCGTTCTGCGCTTTTACTATTTTCTCTCGCGGAGCGGCGTCGCGATTTCATTCGCCAACACAATCGTCGTGCAGATGGTGGGGTTCGCGCTCGCGGTCACGCCGGGACGCATCGGCGAGGTGTTCAAATTGCACCTGATTCGTGAGCGCACGGGCACGCCGGTCGTCCAAACCGCGCCGTTACTGCTGCTGGATCGTTTGACCGAAGGCGGCGGCTTTATGATTCTCGCGCTTGCGTCCGCCCCGCTGCTGCCCGCACTGCGAACGCGCCTTCCAATGCCTGCGCTGCTGTTGTTGGGGTTGGCGGCGATATGCGCCTTTGCGCTGACGCGCAGTCTCTGGAGCAAGCGTATCGTCATTACCATTTCTCGATGGACGGGCTCGCGCTTGGAGGAGTTCCTCGCGCCGCATCTGAAAAATCTGTGGCATGGTATCGAGACCAGTTTCACGCCGCCCCAAATCTTGGGCGGGTTGGCGTTGAGCGCGATCGCGCGCTTCGCGGATGGCTTGGTCGTATTGCTTACCGCGCAGATGTTGGGCGTGGAACTGGATTTGGCTGAAGCGGTCTTCGTGCTTGCGGTGAGCGGACTGACGGGCGGCATATCATTTCTGCCAGCCGGGCTCGGCGCGGTCGAGATGACCATGGCGGGCTTGCTCGTGCTGGTCGGCGCGGCGTGGTCGAACGCAGTTGCCGTCGCGCTGGTGGTGCGTCTCTTTACCTTGTGGCTCTGGGTCGCACTGGGACTTGGCGTTGCGTTTCTACTGCGGGTGCCCGCGTTTCGCACGCAGTTCAACGAGGATGAGAAATTTTGATGCGCGTCGCGCTCGCTTCGATTCACCCAAGACCGTTAAGCGGACAGATCGAAGGGCTGGTCGGCTTGGCACAGGCGCTGCAAGCGCAGGGACATTCGGTCCAAGTCGTATCCGCGTTTCCGAATCGTGATTTGCTGGGCGCGAACCGATCCCAATTGGCGTCCCGGTCGCAACGGATTATTCTCGATCAACCCTCGCGGATGACGCGCATCCTCGTCCGCCTGGTTCGCCTGGCGCCCCAGGTGGACGTGATCCAATTGAATCTGCCGACTCCGGCTTTTGCGATCTATGCCGATCTGCTGCAAACGCTCGTGCGTGTGCCGGTGTTGGTGGGTTACGAAGCGCACTTGGTGAACGCGCGTGACTTGCTGCGGCTCGACCGTTTGCGCGCCGCGCCTGATTTCTATTTGCCGCGCCTGCTGATCAACAATCATCTCGTCGCGCGTTTGACCTGGCACCGCGCGGCGGGTTATGTGGTCAGCAGCCAATACCAAAGAGCGGAACTGATTTCGCTTGGCGGCGAGCCACAGCACATTCATCTACTGCCGCCAGTGCTTCCGCAAGACAAATTGGTGCGCGCGCCGCGCGCGCGCGCGCGCGCGGCGCTTCCCGCCGGGCGCCTCGTCACTTACGTTGGGCATTACAATCATGTGAAAGGAGTGGACGTACTTATCCGCGCCTTTCAATCGCTTGCGCCGCGCGTGCCAGACGCCCGACTCGTCCTCGCGTGGAGTGGCATCGGATCGAGTCGCCGCGTGGAACAATTGCTCGCCAGCCGTGCGCTCGAAGAGCGCGTGATCCGATTGGGACAGTTGCGCGTGCCCGATTTGTTGAGCGCAAGTGACGTGGTCGTGCTGCCATATCGTCTAACGATTGGGCAAGCGGCGTACCCGGCGACTCTGCTCGAAGTTGTTGCGGCGAACGTGCCGCTTGTGACGACCGATCTTCCCGTGCTGCGCGAATTGACGGAAAGCGGCAAGACGGCGTCGCTTGTCCCGCCCGATGATCCGATCGCGCTCGCGGCGGCGATTGAGCGCGTGTTGAATGAACCCGCCGTCGCCGCGCGAATGGTGGAGGCACAGCGCGAGTGGGTCCAGCAAATTCAGCCGCAACGCGTGGTGAAAGAATATGAGCGACTCTATGGGCAAGTCATCGCACGCCAAGCGCGCGTTTTACTCCCAGCCCAAGACCGCGAGCGACTATAACGAATTGCGCTTTGGCGGCGCGAGTGGCGCGTGGGTCAATGCGCGCGAGATCGAACTCGTGCTTTCGTTGTTGCCGCCGTTTCAGCGCGCGCTCGATCTGGCTTGCGGTACCGGACGGTTGACCCAGGTTCTCGCGCAACGCGGATGCGCTATCGGTCTGGACGCTTCGCGCGCGATGCTGACAGAAGCGCGGAGGGAAAGTCATCTGGCGTTGGCGCAGGGAGACGCGTTCGTGCTCCCCTTTGCCGACGCGAGTTTTGACGCCGTGGTTGCGCTGCGCGTGCTCTTTCACTTTGCGGATGTCGAGTCGCTTTTGCGCGAGGCAGCGCGCGTCGTCACGACCCGCGGCGTCATCGTCTTCGATACGTATGTGTGGAGTCCGCGTGCGTGGCTTCCGCTCGATCCGGCGCGCTGGGGCGGCGGCGTCTTCGTTCATCCCCCCGCGCAAATCGAAAGGGTCGCGGCTGGGTTGGGCTGGCAAGTGGCGCGGCGCGAATTTTGTTTTCTCTTTTCGCCGTATGTGTATCGCCGCTTGCCGCTGGCGGTCGTGCGCGAGTTGGCGCGAATCGAGACGCGGTTGCCCGCGCGTTGGCGCGCGCGCGTGTTTTGGAAATTGGAGCGTGCTTCTCAGCCACAGAGGACACAGAGATTATTTTTGTTTTTCTCTGGGTGCTCTGTGGCAAGAGAGAAAGGTTCCCCGCCTTGAGCATCTCACGTCTATCGCGCCTCGCCAAAGACCCGGCGCGCTTGGCGACGCGCATCGGCATCGCGCTGTATGTGCTCGGAAGCCTGGCGTACCTGTTCCTCGGTCAGGTCAACGGCGACGAGGGTTGGTATCTCTACACCAGCAAACTCATTTTGCAGGGCGCGTTGCCGTATCGTGATGTTGCCTACACCCAGATGCCGCTCATCCCATATGTTTACGGCGTGCTGCAAATCGTTTATCCAAGTATGTATCTGGGCAGACTCACATCCATCGTCATCTCGATTGGCACGCTCTTGATGGGGATCGTAGTGGCGCGGCGCTATGCCGGCGCGCGCGCGAGTGGGATTGCCGCGCTGCTATTTGCCGCATTCGTTTACGGCATTTATTTCAACTCAATTATCAAGACGTATGCGCTGCTCTCTTTCTCTTTCAGCGCGACGCTGTTTGTTCTTTCTTCAAATTTGCAGGATACCCGGAAGTACCCGCTGGCGCTTTTGTTCGCGATGGCTGGCGCGCTGACACGGATCACCGCTTCCCTTTTTGTTGCGCCGATATTGCTCTACGTTGTGATTGCCGCGCCGGGTTGGAAGACGCGCGCGCTGATTCTCCTGGAATGTGCCGCGGCTGCTCTCTTGATCGGATTCTTTGTTCTCTCCGATTGGCAAGCCGCGCGGTGGGGTCTGTTTGACAGTCACTTGCGGCATTGGGCTGGGGCTGGCATATCCACACAAATCAATTACATTTTGTCGCAGCGATTGACGGATATTGCTCAGCAATTCGGTTTGGTGCTTGCGCTTTTCGTGGCGTCGGTCTATTTTATCCTGCGCGATCAAGGACTCGCGCGTGCTCAACGCAATTGCTTGCCGATATGGATTACCGCGCTCGGGCTGGTGCTTTTCGCAGCGTCGCATCTTGTCAACGGGCTTTGGGATGCAGAATATTTTGTTCCGGCCGTGACTGCTTTCTTACCGATTGTCGCAATGGTGTTGAGTCAAGTTTACGGCGAACAGGAAAGCCAATCTCGGGTCTTTTTTCAAGGCACGCTGCTTGCTGTGTTGCTTTTGTTGCCGTTGACCGAAAGCATCCAACACATTGATTTTACCGGGCGACGCTTGCCGCTGAGCGAACTTGACGAGGTCGCAGCTTTCGTCGCACAACACTCTCAACCGACGGACCAGGTGTTCGCGCTCGAAGCCTTGGATACCGTGGTGATTGCCCATCGTTCCGTCTTACCGGGACTGACGTTGGGACAGTTCTCAGTGCAGTTGATGGACGCGCCGACCGCGCAACGCTTGCATGTGGTCAATGCCGCGATGGTTGCGGACGCGGTGAGCCAGAGGAAGGTGCAAGTGATTGTCCTGACCGAGCGCGATTTTGGTTTGATGGATTTGATGGATATTGGAAGCGGGGCGGCGTTGCGGCGCGCTCTGGATCGAGAATATAAGTTGGCATTGACCGTTCCGTTGTTTGGAGCGTACGCGCGTCCCGTCAACGTTTATCTGCTCCGTCAGTAGGTTAGTCACAGCAAGGAGCGTTGAGATGAAACGTTTGCTTATTCCTTCCGTGGTTTTTGTATCCCTCGCACTCATTGTCCTTTCTGGCTGGCTGGGTTACGCGAGCGTGAATTGGTCTCCTAGCATAAATTTGCCCTTGGCAGCCGCATCGCCAACCCCGAATGCTCAAACTCGCACTGTAGTGGTCACGCGCAGCGATGTGCGCCAGGTACTGACAGTGCCCGGCTCGGTCACGGCTTCCCGTCAGCAGAAAATGGGCTTTACCGCAAACGGTAAACTGATGGAGGTCACAATTCGCGCGGGTGATACCATTACCACGGGGCAGACACTAGCGCGTTTGGACACGGAACCTTTGAAACTGGCTCTTGCTCAGCATTCGCTCAGTTGTGTCTAAGATAATTCCTCTATAATCAAAGCGCGGCTTTATTCTAACAGACCACACCCATCTTCGCGTGGTTCATTGACACGTTCCGCCGCAACAAGTTCAATAATCGATCACATACTTAAAGGAGAGTCTGGATGAAACGTTTCCTCATCCCGGTTGGAATTCTTACCTCTATCGCTTTGATTGTTCTTTCCGGTGTGCTTGGCTATTTCAGCGTCAATTCCTCTTTTGCAATTCCCGTATCTCTGCCTTCGATCCAACAAGCCACGCCCACACCCCAAGTGCGCACGACTGGCGTCACACGCGGCGATGTGCGCCAAGTGTTGACCGTTCCCGGAGAAGTGGTTCCAGCAAACACGCAACAACTCTCTTTCTCCGCCACTGGTCGTCTCGTCGAATTGAATGTGAGCGTCGGCGATGAGGTGACTCAGGGCAAAGTCCTCGCCATCCTTGACCAAGCGCCGCTTAAACTGGCGTTGGCACAAGCGCAAGTTACTTATCAAATCAAACTGGACGCGCTAAACAAACTAAAAGCCAGTACCCCGTCAAATTCGACGGATGTCAAGCAAGCCGAAATTGATTTGCAAACTGCCGAGTCTGCTTTGAAACAAGCACAAGCCGACTTGACCGGTGCGGTCATGATTGCGCCATTTAGCGGTCGAATATTGAGCGTCAGCAGCCCAATCAGCAACACGGCCTCGGCGAATTCGACCGTTATCGAAATGGCAGACCTTAGCCAATTAGAAATCCAGACGAGCATCGGTCAGCAAGATGTGACCGCCGTTCAAGCCGGGCAATCGGCGACCATCACATTTGATGCGCGCCCCGGCGAAACGTTTACCGGCAAAGTGAGCCGCGTTGTTCCGAAAAAAGCCAGCACGTCCGGCGCCGTCACGTACACCGTTTTTGTTTCCGTCGATAAAGCGCCGGCCGGTTTGCTGCCGGGCATGACTGCGGATGCCGATGTCATCGTCGCGGAACGCAAGAATGTCCTGACCTTGCCACGGCGTTCCATTCGCGCCACAGCCAATGCGACGATTAATCTGTCGGTCGTGCAGAATGGCCGAACCGTGAGTCGAAGTGTCAAGATCGGCTTGGTGGGCGACCTCAACGTCGAAATTCTCTCCGGCTTGCAAGAAGGCGATCAGGTTGTAACGACGCAATGAGCGACTTGATTATTGAAACCCAAGATTTAGCCAAATCGTATCCAAAGCGATCCACGCAAGCATTCGCATTGCGTCGCGCGACATTCACTGTCCATCGCGGCGAATTCGTCGCGATTATGGGGCGCTCGGGTTCGGGCAAATCGACACTGCTCTACGTGATCGGCTGCCTGATTCACGCGACGAGCGGTATCTGTCGATTGGAAGGGCGCGATATCACTAACCTGAACGAACGCGAACTGGCGAAGGTGCGCAACCAGTACATCGGTTTTGTTTTTCAATCGTTTCAGTTATTGCCGAGTCTTAGTGCACTCCGCAACGTCGAATTGCCATCGCTCTATGGCAAGCAAGCCCGCCGCGAGCGCCGTGATCACGCGCGTCGATTATTGGAGCGCGTCAGCTTAGGCGAACGATTGGACCATCGTCCGCCCGAACTTTCGGGCGGAGAAGCGCAACGCGTGGCGATTGCGCGCGCATTGATGAACGATCCGCCGTTGATTCTCGCCGACGAGCCGACCGGAAATCTGGACAGCACAAGCGGCGACGCCGTGATCGATTTGTTGACGGAACTGCATCGCGAAGGGCGCACGATCATTATGGTTACGCACGATGCTGAGGTTGCGCGGCGCAGTGCCGACCGCATTTTGCACATTCGCGATGGCGTGTTGTTGGAGGAGTGAGCGTGCACCTTTTCGATAGTTTTCAAACCGCGCTCGAAAGTTTGGCGCACAACAAATTGCGTTCGTTCCTCACCGCGCTTGGTATTATCATCGGGGTAGCATCGGTCATCGTGATGGTCGCGTTGGGCACCGGTGCACAAGAAGCGGTGCAAAGTCGTTTTCGTGGTTTGGGTTCAACCGATTTGACGATCTCGTCGCGCCGGCAAGGTTTTGGCAATCAAGCGGCATTGACCAAATCGATTACGTACGAAGAAACCTTGGGTCTAAAAGATTTGCCTTCGGTGGTTGCGGTTCAGGCAAGTCTAAGCGGCACGGGCAGTGTGGTGCGCGGAAAAGAGAGTCTGGGCGATACGACGATTCAGGGCGTCGCCGCAGATTGGATCTCCACTCAAAGCGCGGGGTATGCTGCGAAGGGTGAATTTTTCAACACGTACGATGTCGAGGACAAGAGCCGCGTGGCGGTGATCGGTCAAACCGTCGCGCAACAATTGTTTCCAGACGAAGACCCAGTTGGGCAAGAGTTGCGCATCAATCGTTTGCGCTTTCAGGTCATTGGGTTGATCAAAGAGTTGGATCGCCCGGATCCACGCGTCGACCCGAACAATATCGTGGTCCTGCCTATCGCTACAGCCGTGAACGATTTGTTTGGTCGAGATCGCTCGGTGTCGGTACGGGTCCGCGTCCAAAATGAAAAAGACATTCCCGCGGCGACGACGGCGATTGTGGCCTATTTCCGTCAAGCCCACGACACGCCAGAGAATCAGCAGGAAGATGTGCAGGTGACGAGTATGAGCCAGATCACGCAAGCGCAATCCGAATCGGCGCAAACATTTTCATTGCTCGTCATCGGCATGGCAATCGTCTCGCTGATTGTGGGCGGCATCGGCATTATGAATGTGATGATGGTTTCGGTGACGGAACGCACGCGCGAGATTGGCGTGCGGCTGGCAATTGGCGCGCGGCAATGGGACATTGTTCAGCAATTTTTGATTGAAGCCGTTGCGTTGAGTTTGAGCGGGGGTGTCCTGGGTGTCGCTGTTGGCATTCTCACGATTCCGTTGTTGACGCGTTATCGTTCTGACCTTGCCGCGACGCTGACCTGGCAGAGCATTCCGCAAGCATTTGGAGTGGCGTTGCTAGTCGGCGTGGTGTTCGGCATTTATCCAGCCGTTCGTGCTTCGCGGCTTGATCCGATGGAAGCGCTACGGTACGAATAATTGGAACTTGGATGTTGGATCTTGGAACTTGGAAGTTGGAAGCCAATTTCCGATCTCCACGCTCTAACTTCCAACTTCCATTCTTCAGGAGCAAAAATGAAACGCAAGCGACTTGTGGTTATCGTTATTGCCTTTGTTCAGATTCTATTGATGGGATCGGCGTTTGTCGGTGGGCGAATGTTGGGAGAGCAGAACCGTCGCACAAACCGACCGTCTGGCTCCGTGCAACTTCCAGTGCAATTGCCAAAAGACCCAGCGGCAGGGAACGGATCAGTGCAAAAGATCCAAGATAATTTGATTACCCTGGGGCGTGGGTTTGGCGGGCCCGGCGGACCCGGCGGGCAATCCTCCAATAACCAAACTGAAGTTGCCGTCACCGCCGATACCAAATTCTATAAAAACACAGCAACGGGGCAACCTGGGAATCCGGGTGGTGGACAAACCCAAGTCCAAGTTACTGATGCGACCATCGCGGATGTTAAAGTCGGTAACAATGTGATGGTGTGGGGCACCAAGAATGGTGAGCGCATCACCGCCGAAGTGATTTACATTCAGACGGCGGGGCGTTGAACGTGAAGGTTGTGGAATGAAGGCAGATGCAATCGCTCGCTGGATGGTCCTTGTCACATTAGCGCTGGTGCTCGGCGTATCTTCGCTGTTTGCGGGTGAACCCACAGGGGATAGTCCAGCGAGCGCGCTGTCGGTCACGTGCCTAGTCAAGTCTATGGCGGCTGGTAGTACGGTGTGGTACAAAATTCCGTACCACAAGGGAATGGAACTCACAATTGATCTGACCGCCATTGACGGCGTTTACTTTGATGTGTTTGCGCCTGACCAGGTCCAATATTTTCCTTCGATTGGACAATCGTTGGGACGCAGTGTTCCGGATCCGAACGATCCTATCTATCAGAGGAGTTGGCAAGGGCAGTTGGTGCAAGGCGATTTTTTGCTCGATTATTACTATGTTCGCCTTACAAATTCAATTGGAATCGAAGTGATGTACCAATTGTGCTTCAAGGAAATCAAATCGTCTGTGGTCGAGCCGACGGGTGATAGCCCAGCGCATGGATTGACGAGTGCGCCTTGCGCGCTGCAATTCCTGGATGCCAATTCGCAAATTTGGCACAAGGTTCCATATCATAGTGGCAATGAACTTGAACTCTACTTGAAAACCCTTTCGACTGACATCTACTTTGACGTTTTTACTCCCGAGCAAGTCCAGACTTGGCCCACCCTTGGGCAACCGATCGGCCGGGGCACTCATAACAACAATGAACCTGGGTACGACAAGTCATGGCAGGGGCATCTGACGGATAGTAATTACTATTACGTGCGTGTGACCAACGCCAATGCAGTTCAGGTCCAGTATCAGCTGTGTCTGATCGAAAGGGAATTCCCAGGACCGTATGAGTCGCCGACACCTATCATGCCAACTCCGACACGCAGGCCACGGTTTGTCCCGTAAGCACCGACCGAATTTGCAGAATGGTATTAAGGAGAAGATCGTCATGTCCATCGTGCGCACGTTGTCCAGAACTCATCGATACACCTGCGGCATTCTGTCATGCGTGTTTGCATTGGTTGTGATGGTTCTGTTGTCAGCCAGCGTGTCTTGCTCGCCGGCAAATCAAATCGTGACGCCCGTCGCGTCCCAAGCGACATCCGCTTCTCCGCGCTCCACCCAAGTTCCGACGGTAACGCGAACGCCTTCGCTTATTCCCACCACGACGCCATCGCTCACTCCGACCATGGGCGCAATCGTTTTGCCGACGCCGCCTGTGAAGGGAGTCTCGCTCGCGCTTACCCCCGATTTGGATCAGACCGGTTATGTGGGAAACAATTCAAAAGCGGTTTTCACGCCTGATAACAATTTGAATGTAGGGATGCTCAAGGGTCAAGCCTTCGCCAGCATCATTCAATTTGATTTGCGAAGTCTGGCACCCGGCACGAAAATCCTATTCGCCGCGCTTGAGTTGAGTGGACGCAATGGGAATAACCTGGGAACGCAGGGGCAATGGACACTCGATGTGTTGGATACAAAAACGTCCGATTGGGATAAGGTTAACTATGATTCGTTGTGTCGTGTCCCGGCTTTGTTCACCGTCGGTAATCCGTTGCCATCCAGCGAACTAATTGCTGGCGCAAGGAAACGTTTCATTCTTTCTGCACCGCAATTAACGTTGCTCCAAAAGCAAATGGATGTTGGAAGCATTTCGATTCGACTCTGCGGACCAACCGAAGGCGGCGACAATCTATTTGTATGGGAGGCGAGTCCCGGCGTGCGTGAGCCAACGCTCTACCTCGTCGCCATCCCCGCCGCATTTACGGTCATCACGGTTATGCCAACGCCGCCTGACATTTTCGCGGCGGCGACCCAGGTCGTGGCGCAAACTTTGCAAGCACGTCGCTTTGGCACGCCAACGTCCTTGCCGCGTTCGATGGTCACGCCGACGCCTTTGCCCTATGTGGTCTACACTCAAGCCCCAACGGCGGTAAATCGTGCTGAAGCGACAACAACGGCGGCTTTTATTACGGCGGTGGCATTCACGACCGGAACCTTTACACCAATACCGCGCAATTGGTACACGGCAACTCCGCCGCCGTTAGCAGTCCCGTTCGCAAGTCTTACACCGGTTCCGAGTGCGACGCCAACCATCGCTCCGCTATCGTCTCCTGACTTGGCAAAAAGACCGCTTCCGGCAGCGCTAAACAACAAGATTGCTTTTCTCAGTGGTTCGCGTGATAGTCCGACGGCGTGGATTATGGATCCCGATGGATCGCATCTGGCGCAACTCAGCGACCGCACGTATTACGACATTGCCGCCGCGCGAGAAATAATTTCTCCGGATGGGACCTGGATGTTGTATAATGCGCCGGATACATCGGGCGGTCAAATTCTCCAAATCTGGCGTACCAATCTCAAATCACCGAGCATCCCGCCGGAGCAAATGACTTTTCATACGCGAGGAATTTCCTTTGCGCCAGTTTGGTCAGTCGATGGGACGAAGATTCTTTACACCAGCACCAAAGATGGGCGCGAGCAGGAAATTTTCTTGTTCGATTTGAATGATCCACACCGCTGGCCCCGATTGTCCTTCAGTCAGGACCAGTATGTCTGGAATCAATATCCAACTTGGTCGCCCGATGGTAAGGAGATTGCATTTTCGTCCGACCGTGGGCACATTGCCGCGTACACAGAAATTTGGGTGATGAAAGCAGATGGGTCGGGTGCGAAAAAACTGGGTGATGGTTCGCGCGATGCTTGGGCGCCCGTCTGGATCAAATGGTCAAAATAAAATATTCCAACCAAACCTGGGATGAAAAAGAAAATCGGCAGGTCGATGACCTGTCGATCAACTCCCGGCTCAGTGGCCCAGAGAACCGGCGGCTGGGTCGGGAGCCGTCCAACAAATTCAAGGTACCATCATTACGCTGACGCGCGCGCGGGGCGGTGGGCAAGGAGCATCCAGTGCAAGCAACCAGACCGATATCGCTGTCACTGCGGAGATCAAGTACTACAAGAGTACCTCATCGGGCGGTCCCAGCGCGCCCGGCGGTAGACAAACCCAGTTACAAGTTCAAGAAGCCAGTCTGACCGATGTCAAAGTTAGCAATCAGATTATGGTGTGGGGAGCCAAGAATGGCGAGCGCATCACGGCGGAGGTGATTTATATCCGGTCGTCCGGACGCTAAGCCCATCTGATTCGCGAGTAAATATGGAACGTGGCGGGTTAGTCACCTGCCGCGTGTTTTTGTCATCTCCTTGCCAACATCGCAGTAATCCAAGCCCGGCACTGGTTCTTTCGGAAAAAGCATTTGAAATGTTTGCACGGCGGGAAGATACGCGCACCAAAATTTTGTAAGAACTCGTCCGCACAGGGACGAGTTCTTCTTGTGCCCCAAAAGTGAGAATCTACTCATCGGTATTTAAGGCGCGGCTTAGGTGCTCGACATAGAATCGTTGTGACATTGAAAGGAGAAAAACCATGAAACAAAAATTGATTCTCACCCTCGTCGTCGTGGTCGCGCTATTGGCAATCGCCGGCTACGCGACGGGTCTTGTCCCGACGACGATTGTTGCAGCGGAAATACAAACCAACGCGGCAGCCATCGCTCCGGCTCTTTCTGCACCGCGATTGGGAACACTAACGGATTATGAAACCGCGTTGGAAAATGTGTATGCGCAGGTCAATCCGTCGGTCGTGGCGATTGAAGTCGTCACGCAACAGTCGGCTTCCTCACGGACCCCGGCGGTGCCGGGATTTCGTGGGCAACAACCGCAACTGCCGCAGGCCCCAATTCAACAGGCGTTGGGTTCCGGCTTTGTCTGGGACGCGCAAGGCAACATCGTGACGAATAACCACGTCGTCGCGGACGCGACTAGAATCACGGTTACCTTTGCGGACGGCACGATTGCCCAGGCGGAATTGGTCGGCGCGGATCCGGACAGCGATTTGGCAGTCGTCAAAGTTGATTTGCCGGCAAACCAATTGCGCCCGGTCCAAGTCGCCGATTCGAACCAGGTCAAAGTTGGACAATTCGCGATCGCGATTGGCAATCCCTTCGGCGAACAAAACACAATGACGACGGGCATTGTCAGCGCGTTAGGGCGGACTCTCCCAGCGGGCAGTGCGGCGGCGCAGGGTCCTTCATACACGATCCCCGACATCATCCAAACCGATGCACCAATCAATCCGGGCAACTCGGGCGGCGTTCTGCTGAACTCGGATGGCAAGGTGATTGGCATTACTGCCGCGATGGAATCGTCAACGCGATCATCGTCCGGGGTTGGCTTTGCAATTCCCTCCGCGATCGCGCAAAAAGTGGTGCCTGCGCTGATCAAGACAGGGCACTTTGATCATCCGTACCTGGGAATCAGCGGCGGCACGCTCGCGCCGAGTCTCGCGCAGGCGATGAATTTGAAAGCCGATCAGCGCGGCGCGCTCGTCGGCAGCGTGACGCGCGGCGGTCCAGCGGAAAAGGCGGGCTTGCGCGGCAGTACGCAACCGGCGACGATTGATGGGCAATCGGTGATCGGGGTGGCGATGTCATCATCGCGTTCAATGGCACGCCGGTCAAAACCTTCGACGATCTGGTCGCGTATCTCGCGCGGATGGACGTGAGGCAATCGGTCACGCTGACGATTCTGCGCGACGGCAAGGAACAAACGATTCAGGTGACGCTCGCCGCGCGGCCGAGTGCATAAGTAATTCGGTTATGCCACAGAGGACGCAGAGAGCACAGAGACCAAGACAAGATTTCCTCTGTGTTCTGGCTGTGGCGCACTTCGCCACAGCCGTGTCCTCTGCGGCTAATCTGATGTGACCAAAGTACATACCTGGAAGAAGGGAAGCTGAAAATGATCAAGACTCTACTTCGACTATTTGCTGCCATCGCTCTGTTGACATTCGTCTTGACGCTGGGAATCGGCGCGGGAGTCGTGCTGGATCGTCAGGCGTTGACGGTGCAGGCGGCACCCCACGTGGCAACGGACAACGGTCCCGATTTTCAGTTGATCACCGAGGCGTGGAACAAAATCCAGCAGAACTATGTTGACCAAGCGGCGGAACAGCCCAAGCCGCTAACTTACGGCGCGATCAGCGGTATGGTGAACGCGTTGGGCGATACAGGACACACGACTTTTCTCTCGCCAGAGATGGTCAAGTCGTCACACAGTTATATGCAAGGCGCGTTCGAAGGAATTGGCGCGCAGGTGCAAAGTAAGGATGGACGCGTCGTGATTGTCGCACCCTTCGACGGCTCGCCCGCGCAAAAGGCGGGATTGCGCGCCGGCGACGCGATTCTCAAGGTCAACGGAAACGATATGACCGGCTTGTCATTGGAGCAAGTGGTGGGGCAGATTCTTGGACCCGCTGGCACCCAAGTGACAATCACGGTTCTGAAAGCCACGACCCGGGAAAATGTGGAGATCACGTTGACGCGCGCGCGGATCACCGTGAACAATGTGACCTGGCAGAAATTGTCCGGCACAACCATCGCACATTTGCGCATCGCCGGGTTCAGTCAAGGCATCAGCCGCGACCTGCGCCAGGCGTTGACCGAGATGCAGCAACAAGGCGTGACCGGGATTATCCTCGATCTGCGGAACAATCCTGGCGGCTTGTTGAGCGAAGCGATCGGCACGACGAGTCAATTCCTGTCGAGCGGTGATGTGCTGTTGGAAAAAGACGCGCAGGGTACGATTACGCATATCAACGTGCGCTCAGGCGGTGCGGCGACTACGATACCACTGGTCGTCTTGGTCAACAATGGCAGCGCGAGCGCGTCGGAAATCGTCGCGGGCGCGTTGCAGGATGCGAAACGCGCAACGCTGATCGGCGAGACGACATTCGGTACCGGCACGGTGTTGCAAGAGTTTTCGCTATCGGACGGTTCGGCGTTGATGTTGGCAATCCAAGAATGGCTGACGCCGAATGGGCGCGTGATCTGGCACAAGGGGATCGCGCCGGATCAAACCGTCACCGTTCCAGCGACCGCGACCATTTTGGCACCCGAGGCGGAGCGCGACCTGACTGCCGCGCAGTTGCAGGCAAGCGACGATCAGCAATTGTTGCGCGCGTTGGCGTGGCTCAATCGGTCGGCGCAGAGCGGTCCAATCTTGTCGGTCTCACATCCAGAAACGACTATGAGCGCGTTCGCGGCGACGCCCACATCATCACTTGCGCTCGATCTCGGTTTGATGCAGCAATTCGCGCTTGTGTGATCCCAGTTCTCTTGATGTCAACGAATTCTCAACGAACAAACGAATGAAAAAAAGACTTCCGAAGTCTTGCGGACTTTGGAAGTCTTGAGGTATGGCATCGGCTTAGACAAGGTCCTGCTTCATCTGTTCGAATTGCTCTTTTGTGATCTCGCCCTTGGCGTACCGCGATTTCAAAATGTCCAACGGCGTTTGCGCGGGCGCAGAAGTATTCGGCGCGAGAGAACTGCCGCGCACCAGCCGGACGACGAGCCACACCCCGCCGCCAATGATGAGTGCCCAGAACACGAGGGACAAGAGCGTGCCGACCAAGTGGAGCCCGAACCCGAGTGGGCTGGCGTAACCTCCCATCATCCCGCGGCCCATCATTCCGAACCGGCCAAATCCAAACATCATCCCCGCGCCGCCGATCAGCAACACGACCAGCACAACGATGAGGACAATGCCGATGACGATACCAATGTTTTTCATTTCGTCTCCTTTCGATTTCACGCGTTGATTCTACTGCGCGATTATGAATTTTTGATGAAGAATGGATGTGAATTTGCTCAACTTTATCTATCCGATCCATAGCGAGCGCATCGAAAGCGCGCCGAATGTCACGCGGTCGGCGAAAAAGCGGGCTGGTTCATTCTTGTCTTGAAGCGCGAGGATGTAAAGCAGCGGCAAGTATTGTTCGTTCGTCTGGATGGACAGACGCGCGGCGCGTCCCAAGTTTTCATAGTGGACGATGGAGTCGTGGTCACCCGCCAAGGTCAATTGCTTGATCGTTTCGTCGAATTCGATTGCCCAATCGTACGCCTGATCGTCGTCAAAGATCGCCATACCCAAATTGTGGACGATGTTGCCACTACCGACGATCAAGACGCCCTTGTTCCGCAGCGCGCGCAATTCCCTGCCGAGCGCGTAGTGAAATGCAGGCGCTTGGAAATGATCGAGACTGAGTTGGACGATGGGAATATTGGCGTCTGGAAACATTCGACATAGAACTAACCAGGTGCCGTGATCGAGTCCCCAAGTTTGATCCAAGCCGATTTTCACTTTCGGCGCGGTCTCCTGCGTCAGGCGCGCCAGCGCGGGCGAGCCAAGCGCGGGATATTGGTACTCGTACAGCGCGCGCGGAAATCCGCCGAAATCATGGATCGTCTTAGGGCGCTCCATCGCGGTGACAAAGGTGCCGCGCGTTTCCCAGTGCGCGGAGATGCACAAAATCGCGGTGGGCTGGGGCAATGCTTTGCCCGCTTCGATCCACGCGCGGCTGAACTCGCTATCTTCAATCGCATTCATCGGACTGCCATGCCCCACGAAGAGCGCGGGCATTTTTTGTGCCGAATCGGCGAATGCGTTATTGGGTTTCATGTTTTGCTCCTGGGTCTTCATTATAGCATACCTGCGCAGTGCTATCAATCCGCAAACACCAGGTTTGACATTTTCGCGCCATCGTGCTATGAGACTGCAATTGGAATAGACCAATAGACCAATTGCCTGTGCGGGGCAAGCCCCGCACTCCTCTGACCATGCGCGCTCCCTTTCCGATCAAACGCTCGATCTATCGTCTCGCCACCGCGGTGCCGTTCTACGTTCAAATCGCGGAAAGTTTGCTCGATCAAATCGAGTCAGGCAAACTCGCGCCGGGACAGCGATTGCCGCCCGAACGCGAGTTGAGCCGCGCGCTGGGCGTCAATCGGCTGACGCTGCGGCAGGCGCTCGACGTGCTGGAAACGCAAGGGTTGCTCGTCCGGCGGCCCGGACACGGCACGCATATTGCCGCATCGAAGATCGAGCGCCAAGCCGGGAAACTGATTTCGTTTACGCGCGGCATGGAACGGCGTGGCTACAAACCGCGCGCCCGCGTGCTCCGATTTGTCGAACGGCATGTGGAAGCCTCCGTGGCGGTTCACTTGAAACTGCCGGTCTCTGGAATGGTCTACGAGATTCACCGCTTGCGCTTGATCAACAAAGAGCCGGTGCTGTTCGAGCGCTTCACTGTGCCCTTTGATTCTTTTCCTCATCTCGAGCACCACGATTTGGCGAAACGCTCGTTGTACGAAGTGATGGAAACGGAGTACGGCGTCATCGTCGGCAAGGCGCGCCAAAGTTTGGAACCCGTGCTCGCGACCGAGTACGAAGCCGAGTTGTTGAGAATCAAGCCCGGCGCGCCGCTGATGCTCGAACGGCGTTTGTCGTTCGATCAGCGCGAACGACCGGT
>Ga0315285_10000394_pt1 | contig 45087 bp, 41 predicted proteins | sample YL17G09_36_MG_FD_203698 | JGI IMG/M metagenome (GOLD analysis project Ga0315285, IMG submission 203698) | Sediment microbial communities from Yellowstone Lake, YNP, Wyoming, USA - YL17G09_36 | ecosystem: Environmental > Aquatic > Freshwater > Lake > Sediment | place: USA: Wyoming | collected...
ATCTGGTCTACGACGGGCAGGAACTGCGCTTCGCCCACGTCTTCGGCCACGGCTTGCAACAGGAGGACGTGGGATACTTTGCCGCGCCCTTCGCCCTCTCGTAGCAGCACAAGAAATGGCAGGCTCTGGCGCGTGACCTTGACAAGGTGCACACCTTGTGCTATAATTTAGAATGTTGTTCTATATTTTAGAACACCCTCGGTCAACTGCGGGACGAATTCCTGGTTGTTGTGACAGGACAGGAGTCAAGCGTTGGAAAACCAGCATGCGACGTCAACCACTGTAGCCAAAGCCTTCGCCATCCTGGATATGCTCGCCTCCAAGGGCGAAGGCGGGGCCTCTCTCACCGAGGTCTCCGGTCACCTTGGGATTTCCAAGAGCACGGCCCATCGTTACCTGACCACGCTTGAGAAGTTGACGGTGGTCGAACGGGATCAGAAGGACCATTTCCTCCTGGGACTAAAATTGATCGAGCTGGCCGGCGCTTTCCTCGACGACCACAACCTGCGCAACGTGAGCGAGCCGTTTCTGAACGAACTGGCCGCCCGGACGCGGGAGACAGTCCACCTGGCTGTCCCCTCGGCCAACGAGGTCGTGTACGTCGCCAAAGTGGACAGTTCGCATTCGATACGGATGGCCTCACGTATCGGTGCCCGCATGCCGATGTCCTGCACCTCGCTGGGCAAGGCGATCCTGGCCCACTATCCCTCCGCTCAGGTGGAGGAGATCGTGCGCGAAGGGTTGCCGGCGCGCACCCCCCGTACGATTACTTCGCCGCAGGCCCTGCATGCCGAACTTGAGCGTGTGCGTGCCCAGGGCTTTGCCATAGACGATCAAGAAAACGAGATGGGCGTGCGTTGTGTCGGCGCTCCCATCTTCGATTATACCGCCAGGGTGGTCGGGGCGATCAGCGTGTCTGGGCCGGCCAATCGGATGAGCAAGGAGCGCAGCCTCGAGTTGGGCCCCCTGGTCAGAGATGCCGCCCTGGAGATATCCAAGCGGATAGGATACCCCCGCTAAAGAACAACCCGTTTCAGTCAGCACTGCTGATAGCGCGATCTCTAACGATGGAGGAAAAGCAGCCATGAAAATGCTAATTGATAGCCAATGGGTAGAAGCCTCCGACGGCAAGTGGCTGGAGATTCGCAATCCAGGTACTGGCGACGTGATTGACAAGGTCCCGCTGGCCACCTTGCAAGACGCCGAGGCAGCGCTGCAGGCGGCCCAACGAGGCAAGGAGGCCATGGGCCGGCTGCCGGCTCACAGGCGTTCGGCGATCCTGTTCCGCATCGCCGAGGCTATGGAAGCGAACAAGCCTGCGCTGAGCGAATTGTTGGCGCGAGAGAATGGCAAACCCATCCAGCAAACCCGCGAGGAGTTGGGGGCCGCGATCCGTATTTATCGAGGGTTCGCCGAGGAAGCCAAACGCATCCTCGGCCGGGTGGTGCCCATGGACGCGGTGCCAGGCCAGGAGCGCCATCTCGCCATCACCATCCGCCAGCCCCTGGGCGTGGTAGCGGCGATCGTGCCGTTCAACTACCCCGTGGAACTGTGTGCTCACAAGGTGGCCGCGGCCCTGGCGGCCGGTAATGCCGTGATCGTCAAGCCTCCCAGCGCTTGTCCCCTGACGTTGCTCAAAATCGCCGCTTTGATGGAGGAGGCAGGACTGCCCAGGGCAGCGCACCAGGTGCTCACCGGGCCCGGTGCCTCGATCGGGGAGTTCCTGGCCCAGAGTCCGGGCATCCAGATGGTCACCGTGACCGGCAGCACGGAGGTGGGCATCAAGATTTCGCAATTGGCGGCCCAACATCTCAAAAAAGTGCACCTGGAGTTGGGCGGCAACGACGCCACGATCGTCTGCGCTGACGCCGACCTGGAGACAGCGGCCGAGGCGGTCGTTCTGGGCCGCCTGGCCCGTGGGAACGGCCAGATTTGCTGTGCGGTCAAGCGCGTGTTCGTGGACGCCCGGGTCTACGACCGTTTCGCCGACATCCTGACGGAGAAGGCCAGGGCCCTCAAGGTGGGCGACCAATTGGCGGAGGACACCGACGTGGGGCCGCTGATCAACGAACAGGCCGCCAGGAAGGTGGAGGCGGCCATCAACGACGCGCTCAAGGCAGGGGCAACGTTGAGAGCGGGAGGGCACCGGCGCAAGGCCTTCATTGAACCCACGGTGCTGACCCATATCCCGCCCCAGGTTGATCTATTCCACCAGGAGACCTTTGGGCCGGTCGCACCCCTGGTGGCCTTTCAGAACGTAGACGAGGCGATTCGGATGGCCAACGATACCCCCTACGGTTTGCAGGCGGCCGTGTTCACTCAAGACATCTCTCGCGCTTTCGACATCGCCTACCGCCTGGAAGTGGGAGGGGTGATCGTCAACTGGTCCTCGGCCGTACGGGTGGAGAGCCTGCCGTTTGGCGGGATCAAGATGAGTGGCCACGGGCGCGAAGGGCTGCTCGACACGCTCGACGAGATGACCGAGCAGAAGATCATCCTGGTGCACAATGCCCTGTCGGTGTTCGCGCAGGAGTAAGGAGGCTACCGATGGAGAGCCCTGATTTCCTGCAGATGCGGGGAATTAGGAAGAACTACGACGGGACGCAGGCCTTGCGTGGGGTGGATTTTTCCGCTGTCCTGGGCGAGGTACACGCCATCGTCGGAGAAAACGGCGCCGGCAAGACCACGTTGGTGAAGATATTGGCCGGAGCCGTGGAGCGGAATGCCGGGGACATCCTGTTGGACGGCCGGCCCGTGGAACTGGACACGCCGCTGCGCGCCCGGCGACTGGGCATCCGTGCCGTGCACCAGGAGTTCAGCCTGGTTCCTCACCTGACCGTCACCGAAAATATCCTGATGGGCCAGATGCCCACGAGCAGACTGAAGTGGTGGGTAGATTGGCCCCAGGCGCATCGCCGGGCAGAGGAAATCCTGGAGGGCATCGGCTTTGCTGGGATCAACGTGCGGACGCCCGTTTCTCGTCTCAGCGTCTCCCACCAGCAGATGGTCGAGATCGCCAAGGCCGTGGCGGAAAGGCCGCGCGTCCTGATCCTGGACGAGCCTTCAGCCGTGCTTTCCCAGGAGGAATTGAGGCGTCTTTTCGCGCTGATTCAGGCGCTCAAGCAAGAGTCCACGCTGATCCTGTACATCTCCCATCGGCTGGACGAAGTCTTCGAAGTGGCCGACCGCATCACCGTGCTCAAGGACGGCGAGTTGGTAGGCACGGTGCGCCCCCAGGAGACAGAGCAAGGCCAGTTGATCAAGATGATGGTAGGACGGACGCTGGGAGAAATCTACCCGAACCGGCACACACCGCCAGGTGAAGAGATTCTGGCGGTGAAGAATCTGAGCCGCGAGGATTCCTTCACGGATATCTCGTTCTCCCTTGCCCGTGGTGAGATTGTGGGCCTGTTCGGGCTCGTGGGCAGCGGGCGTACCCAGGTGGCGAGGTGCATCTTCGGCGCTGAGCCGTCCACCTCCGGCGAAATCTACGTGGGAGGGATGGTGGCCAGGCCGAAATCGCCGCGGGATGCCGTGAAGGCGGGCGTTGCACTTCTGACCGAGGACCGCAAGCGGGACGGCCTGGTGATGGAGTACTCGATTCGCGACAACGTGAGCCTGGCCTCTCTACGCCAGGTGAGCCGTTGGGGGTTCCTGAGCCGCCAAAAGCAAGACACTCAGGTGCAGTCCAAGGTCCAGGAACTGTCTATCCGTCCCGCCCAGATCAGACGGTTGGTCCGGCAACTCAGCGGAGGGAATCAACAGAAGGTGGTGCTGGCCAAGTGGCTCCTTTCCCAGGCTAAGATGCTGATCCTGGATGAGCCGACCCGCGGGGTGGACGTGGCCACCAAGGTCGAGATTTATCACATCATCAGTGACCTGGCTGAAAGAGGGGTAGGGGTTCTCCTCATTTCCTCAGAACTGCCGGAGATCCTGGGGATGAGCGACCGGGCTCTGGTGATGCGGGAAGGCCGCCTGGTGGGAGAGTTCACGAGGGCGCAGGCCAGCGAGGAGACTCTGCTGGCATGTGCCGCAGGGGTGGTCCAATGACGGGAGATGCGATGCAAATATCATCCAGTTCTTCAAACGGACAGGGGGGACGCGTGCGTGCCTTCTGGTCTGCTCAAGTCGGCAGACTGTTTGGAGAGAGGTCGCGCCGCCACTGGGTGGACTATGGCTTCATGGCGGCTTTCGTCGTCCTGCTGCTGATCGCCGCTTCGGCTTCAGACGTGTTCTTTACGCAGCGGAACGTCAGCAACCTCTTCCGCCAGATCGTGACGAATGGCCTGATCAGCCTGGGCATGTTGGTCGTGATCCTCACCGGCGGCATTGATCTTTCGGTGGGGCCGGTCGTGGCGCTGACCGGCATCATGGCCTCTGGCCTGCAGAACCACGTGCCGCTTCCATTGGCCATCCTGATCGCACTGGCCGCCGGGCTGCTCGTCGGTGTCGTGAACGGCTTTCTGGTTGCCCGCTTCAAGCTGCAGCCGTTCATCGTGACACTGGCCACACTGAGCGCGGTCCGGGGAGTGGTCTACGTATACTCGGAAACCCCCCAGACCCCTTCCAACCCGGCCTTCCGCGCGCTCCTGGGCGGCGGTTTCGTCGGGCCGGTACCGGTGGCGGCCATCATCATGCTGGCCTGTTTCCCCCTGGTCTGGATCTTTCTCAACCGGACGACGTCAGGGCGGGCGATTGTGGCCATCGGCGGCAACGAGGAAGCAGTCCGCCTGGCGGGCATCAACGTGGGCACTCACATCTTGCTGGCTTACGTCATATCTGCCCTGTTCTCCGGTATAGCCGGTGTGCTGCTGGCCTCCCGCCTGGGCATTGCCCAGCCGAGCGTGGGGGCGGGCTACGAACTGGACGCCATCGCCGCGTGTGTCATCGGCGGGGCGATCCTGGGTGGTGGTGGTGGTGGGGCGGCCGGTGTATTCGGCGGCGTGCTCACGCTGGGGCTGATTGACAACCTCTTGAACCTGTTCAACGTGCAATCCTATTACCAGCAGATTTTCAAGGGCTTCATCATCCTGGTTGCGGTGTTGGCCCGCCGCAAGGAGCGATAGACCTGTCAGGTCTTCTGCAGACCTGTCAGGTCTCCAGGTCTCTTGCAGAAAGGGGGTGAGTAGAAGACGAAAAAACTCGGACTTGCCAGCACAACAGAAATTTGCTCTGTAAACTTAAACTTTGAGGAGGAGGTCAATCCATGAAACGCATATTAACTTTGAGCATGGTCATGGCAGTGGTTTTGGTGGTTGCCGGTTGCGGCAAGGCCGCCCCCACGGCTGCTCCTGAGGCCGGAGCGCGTACCATCCGCATTGGCATGGTCAACTTTTCTCTCTGTTGCCCCTACTTCATCGGCATGTCCGAGGCGGTGGAGGAAGAGGCGGCCTACTACCCCAACATCCAGTTGATCATTACCGATGCCAACGGTGACGCCGAGAAGCTGACGTCGGACGTGGACGACGTGCTGGCTCAGAAGGTGGATGGGATCATCATCAGCGGCGCGTGGCTGGAGGCCGCTCCGGCCGCCCTGGACGCCATCAAAGCGGCCGGTGTCCCGGTAGTCATGGTGGATAGGAAGTTGAAGGGGGGTGACTACACCAGTTGGGTCGGCCCCGACAACTACCTCATCGGAGAGCAAGACGGTCAGTACATCGTGGACCGGCTCGGTGGTCAAGGTCTCCTGGCCGTGCTGCGCGGTGGCCCGGCAGATAACTCGATCGGCCTGGATCGCACCAACGGCATGCTCTCCAAAGTGCAGCAAACCAGTATCCAGGTGGAGACGGCCCCGGACTTTGGCGGTTGGAGCTCTGACGGTGGGTTCACGCTCATGGAGGACATGCTGGCTCGCTTCGACAAGATTGACGCCGTTTTCTGCGAGAACGACTCCATGTGCCTGGGGGCGCAGAAGGCCATCGCAGACGCAGGGCGCTCTGACGAGATGTTCCTGGTGGGCGTAGACGGTGAGAAAGCGGCGCTGGTGAACATCATGACGGAGGGCAGCAACTATGCCGCTACCGGCCTGAACAACTCCGACCAGATCGGACGGGCCGCGTTCCACCGGCTGATGGCGATTCTGTTAGGAGCCACACCGCCCCACGACACGGTCCTGCCGTCTCCAGTCATCACGATTGACAACGTCTACAGGTACTATAACCCAGACAGTGTCTTCTAGTCCGGGTGGCAGCCAGCGAGCCGTGATAGTCTGATAAACGCTCGCTAAACAATGGTAAATCGGTGGGCCTCCTTTGGGGCCAGTGGCGCGGGAAGCGTCTCCCTCCCTGAGGGGGTCCACCAGATTTCAGGTCAGTTAGACCTCGCATGGAGCAAGAAGGTGCGAAAATGCAGTACCGTAGATTTGGAAAACTCGATTGGAAATGCTCGGCGCTCGGTTTCGGCTGTATGCGCCTCCCCATCTTGGGTGGGAATTTCTCCAACATAGACGAGCCGGAAGCGACCAGGATGCTTCACTATGCCATCGAGCGGGGCGTAAACTACGTGGATACAGCGTACCCGTACCACGGCGGGAACAGCGAACTGCTCCTGGGGCGGGTGCTCAAAGAGGGCTACCGGCAAAAGGTCAGGCTGGCGACCAAGTTGCCAAGTTGGAAAGTCGAAACGCCAGCCGACTTTGACCGGTTTCTCGACGAACAACTCGAAAAACTCCAGACCGATCACATCGACTTTTATCTCCTGCACTCGCTGAACCAGGAAAACTGGCACAAGGTGCGCGACCTGGGCGTGCGCGAGTGGACCGAGCGTGCCATCGCCGACGGCCGTATCGGCCACATCGGCTTCTCGTTCCACGACAAGTACGAGGTCTTTCAAGAGATCGTGGATGCCCACAACTGGACGTTCTGCCAGATCCAGTACAACTACATGGACGTCGAGAACCAGGCCGGCACCCGCGGGTTACAGTACGCGGCGTCGAAGGGCATGGCGGTCGTGATCATGGAACCCGTGCTGGGAGGCCGGCTCGTGAACCCGCCAGAGCCGATCCAGGCAGTGTGGAACACCGCCACGAAGAAACGCCCGCCCGCCGGCTGGGCATTGCAGTGGGTTTGGAACCAACCTGAAGTGTCGGTCGTGCTCAGCGGAATGAATGCGATGGAGCAGGTCGTCGAAAACGTCGCCAGTGCCGACGTTTCGGGCGTCCATACGCTGACAGAGGAGGAATTGGCGCTTTTCGGTCGGGTACGCGAAAAGTACCAGGAACTGTGCCCCATTCCTTGCACCCGCTGCGGGTACTGCATGCCGTGCCCGAATGGCGTGGACATTCCGCGCAACTTTGAGGTCTATAACCGCGGTGCCATGTACAATAAACCCGACCACGCGCGCCAGGACTATAAATGGATACCCGAGGCTGCCCGGGCCTCTGCGTGCATCCAGTGCCGCGAGTGTGAGGAGTTGTGCCCCCAGAGCATCCCGATCAGCGAGTGGATGCCGATTGTGCACGCGGTGCTCGGTGAGGGCCAAGCTTACGATGCGTGCCCGCGTCCTTGATATGGGGAGTTAGACAGATGGAAGCCGAAGCGAAGCTAAAGGAACTGGGCCTGGCCTTGCCTGAACCACCACAGCCAGTGGGGGCCTATCTTCTCGCTCAACAGGTCGGGGATCTCTTGTTTCTTTCCGGCACCACCTGCTACGTGGATGGGGAACTGCTCTACCAGGGCCGCGTGGGAGTAGAATTGACGGTGGAGGAAGGGTACACCGCCGCCCGGCAGACTGCTCTCAATCTCCTCAGTGTGATCAAGGCTGTGTTGGGAGACCTGGAGCGGGTCGAGCGGGTGGTGAAGTTGAATGGCTACGTCAACAGTGCCCCAGATTTTGACCGCCAGCCGGCGGTCATCAATGGGGCCTCCGAGCTCCTGGAACAGGTCTTTGGGCCGCGAGGCAAGCACGCGCGCACGTCGGTTGGAGTGAGCGACCTGCCCGGTCATATCCCGGTGGAGATCGAGTTGATCGTGCAGGTCCGTCCATGAGGAGAGAGCCATGACGCAGCCACTTGAAAGACTGGGTGAACTGGCCCTGGTGCCGGTGATTGAGATCCAACACGCCGAACATGCGGTCCGGTTAGGCGAAGCCCTGGCCGCCGGTGGCCTGCCGTGTGTGGAGATCACGTTTCGGACTGCGGCAGCCGAGGAGTCCATCCGGCGCATCGCGTCGGCGCTACCTCAGGTCGTCATAGGGGCCGGCACTGTGCTAGCGGTAGACCAGGCCCAGCAAGCGGTGCTGGCCGGAGCGCAGTTCATCGTCTCACCTGGTTTCAACCCCAGGGTAGTGGACTGGTGCCTGGAACACGAGGTGCCGGTCACGCCAGGGGTGGCGACGCCGACCGAGATAGACATGGCGTTGGACAAAGGACTCCATATTCTCAAGTTCTTCCCGGCCGAGGCGTTAGGTGGCGTTGCAATGTTGAAGGCCATCGCTGCCCCTTATGGTGGAGTTAAGTTCATCCCAACTGGAGGGATCAATCTCCAGAACCTGGCGGATTACCTGAAATTGCCCATGGTGTACGCCTGCGGAGGCAGTTGGCTGGCGCCGGCCAAACTGATCTCTGCCGGCGCGTTCGACGAGATCACCCGCCTGACGCGCGAGGCTGTGGTCCTCGTGCGCCAGTGCCGGGGCGCGGGAGGAAGCCAATAAGCGGCCGCGTGATCGCACTTGGTGAGGTGATGCTGCGCCTCAAGTCGCCCGGGTTTGAACGCCTTCTGCAGTCGCCGGTGCTCGAGGCCACCTTTGGTGGCGGTGAGGCCAACGTTGCCGTTTCGTTGGCAAATTTCAGCCTGAACGTCGCCTACGTCACCGTCCTGCCGCGCAATCCCATTGCGGATGCGAGTATCGCGTATCTGCGGAGCCACAATGTGGACACCTCGTTGATCGTCCGTGGCGGTGAGCGGATGGGCATCTACTTCCTCGAGCCCGGTGCGAACCAGCTCCCTTCTCAGGTGATTTACGACCGGGCCAATTCGGCCATTGCGACGGCTGACCCACACAGCCTGAATTGGGAGCGCATCTTTGACGGTGCGTCCTGGTTCCACGTCACCGGCATCACCCCTGCCATCAGCCAGAGTGCAGCCAATCTCTCACTCAAGGCGGTACGGACGGCTAAGGAGAAGGGCCTGACAGTCTCTTGCGACTACAACTATCGCAAGAAACTGTGGCAATATGGCAAGACGGCCCCGGAGGTGATGGCTGAACTGGTGCGCTACGTAGACGTCGGCATCGCCAACGAGGAGGACTGTCAGCGCGCACTGGGTATCCGCGTCGAGGCTGGCGATTGGGAGCAAGAGGTCGAGACGGGCAGGCTGGACTACAACAAGTACCGGGCACTGTGCGAGAAGGTGTTGGAGGCCTTTCCCAACTTGAAATACCAGGCTATCACGCTGCGCGAGAGTTACAGCGCCAGCCACAATGGCTGGTCGGCCTGTCTGCACAACAGGCAAGCGTTTTTCCTGAGCACCCGTTACGATATCACAGACATCGTGGATCGCGTCGGCAGTGGGGATGCATTCGCCGCCGGCTTGATCTACGGGCTGATCACAGGGATGAACGACGAAACGGCGTTGAACTTTGCCGTCGCCGCTTCGTGCCTGAAACACTCGATCCCGGGGGATTTCAACCTCGTCTCCGTGGACGAAGTGAAGCGCCTGATGGCCGGGGGAGCGTCAGGCCGGGTCCAAAGATAGATATTGGCTTCTAATCATTATGTCACTTTCCTTTAACGCCATGTGAACGCAAGTATGCTACAATAACATATATGACTCGGTTGAGCGAGATCAGTCAAAAAGCACCTCTTGACAAACTGCACGCTCATACTGGCGTGCTTTGGCGCAGGAGGTGTTTTGCTGATGGAGGCGAATTCGCTTCCTTGACACTCCCTACCAGGGTGGTACAATCACCCTGGCTTCCATCAGCGAAATCATTCAAAGCAAAAGGAGCCAAACGTTGAGCGAGCCATACTATGACATCATCCGGCCGCACGGCGGCGTGCTGGTGGACCGTGCCCTGCGCGGGGAGGTGCGTGAGGCCGTGCACGAGCGAGCCGAGCGGATGGTCAAGGTCCCACTGGATGCGATGGGCCTCTCTGACCTGGAACTCATCGCCATCGGTGCCCTCAGCCCCCTCACCGGCTTCATGCGCAAGCCCGACTACGACCACTGCGTCGAGGAGATGCGTTTGACCAGCGGTGTGGTCTGGTCCGTCCCGGTCACCCTGGCCGTGGAGAAAGCGTGTGCCGATCGCATCCAGGAGGGACAGGAGGTCGCCCTCTGCGAGGGCGACGCTGTCCTGGCAGTGATGGAAGTCGCTGAGAAGTATCCCTACGACCGTCAGACCAAAGAATGGGAAGCCCACCAGGTTTATCGGACGACTGAAGAGGCTCACCCGGGCGTGGCCCGAGTATACCGGCGGGGGGAGGTACTGCTGGGTGGCGACATCTGGCTGGTGGACTGGCCCGGCGCTGCCAGGGCCGAATTTCCCGAACTGCGCCACACGCCGGCCCAGACCCGGCGCATGTTCGCCCGGCGGGGCTGGCGGAGTGTCGTGGGGTTCCAGACCCGCAATCCCATCCATCGTGCACACGAGTACATCCAGAAAACGGCCCTGGAGATCGTGGATGGCCTGTTCCTCCACCCGTTGGTCGGCGAGACCAAGGATGACGACATCCCTGCCGACGTGCGCATCGCTTCCTACCAGGCCATCTTGCGCGACTATTACCCCGCCGACCGGGTGATCCTGGGCGTGTTCCCCGCTGCCATGCGCTACGCCGGCCCCCGGGAAGCCATCTTCCACGCCATCTGCCGCAAGAACTACGGCTGTACTCACTTTATCGTGGGGCGCGACCATGCGGGCGTGGGCAAGTACTATGGCACGTACGATGCCCAGAGCATCTTCGACGAGTTCCCGTCTGAGGATATCGGCATCGTCCCGCTCAGGTTCGAGCACACCTTCTACTGCAAGAAGTGTGCTGGGGTTGTTTCCGTCAAGACCTGCCCCCACGGAGTGGAGGATCGGGTGTTCCTCAGCGGCACCCAGGTACGCCAGATGCTGGAACGAGGGGAGATGCTGCCCGAAGAGTTCACCCGCCCTGAGGTCGCGCGGGTGCTGTTGGAAGGGATGAAGCGGAAGTAAACCATGCTAAAACTATTCAAACGTCATAAACCACGCAAAGTCTTCGTGGTGGGGTTCGACTGTGCGCCCCCAGCGGTGTTGTTCCATACCAGCGCCGAAAACAGCCTGGGGCTGAGAGAGCAACTCCCGAACCTGAGCCGACTGATTGATGAAGGGATCTCTGGTCCACTCTCCAGTTCCGTTCCTTGCATCACCGTTCCGGCCTGGACCTCGATGCTGTCCAGCAAGGACCCCGGCATCCTGGGCTTCTACGGCTTCCGCAACCGGGCAGATTATTCCTACGACCGGATGAACATCGCCACCGCGAATGCCATCCATGAGCCGCGCGTGTGGGACGTTCTGAGCGACGCGGGCAAGACCTCTACCGTGGTGGGTGTGCCACAGACCTACCCCATTCAGCCGTTCAACGGCCACATGATCAGTTGCTTCCTCACTCCCAGCACCGAACGGCAATATACACATCCCAACGAACTGCGCCACGAGATCGACCGTGTGCTTGGCGGCCGCCCGTACGACGTGGACGTACCCCAGTTCCGCACTGAGGACAAAGGTTTTCTCCTGCGGCAGATTCAGGAAATGACCGAGAAGCGCTTCGCGGTGATCCAATATCTTCTCCGCGAGAAGCCGTGGGATTTCTTCATGTTCGTGGAAATCGGCCTGGACCGCATCCACCACGGGATGTGGAAGTTCTGGGATGCCAGCCATCCCAAGCATGAGCCTGGCAACCCATATCAGAACGCCATCCCTGACTACTACCGCTATCTGGATCGGGCACTGGGCGAGATTTTGGGGCTGCTGGACCGCGACACGGTGGTGCTGGTCGTCTCCGACCACGGGGCCAAGAAGATGGAGGGAGGTTTTGCCGTCAACGAGTGGTTCCGCCGGGAGGGACTACTGGTGTTGAAAGAGGAGCCCCAGTACGGGGGTCTGGTGCCCTTCGAGAAGGTGGAGGTAGATTGGGAGAAGACGACCGCCTGGGGAGCGGGTGGCTACTACGCCCGCATCTTCCTGAACGTCGAGGGGCGCGAGCCACAGGGCAAGGTTCCTGCCCAGGATTACGAGAAGGTGCGCGACCAGATCAAGGAGATGATCGAGACCATCCCCGACGACCAAGGTAAACCTATGGGGTCCGTCGTCTTCAAGCCGGAGGATCTGTACCGGGAGGTGCGCAACGTGCCCCCTGACCTGATGGTCTACTTTGGCAACCTGCGCTGGCGCGCGGTAGGTTCCTTCGGCCTGCCCGACTTGTACACCTTCGAGAACGACATCGGCCCGGACGACGCCAATCACGATCAACATGGCGTTTTCATCCTGTGGGACCCGCGCCAGAATCACGGTGGCCGGTCCGTGGAAGGGCTGCAACTGATGGACGTGGCCCCCACAATACTCGACCTGATGGGTGTGCCAGTTCCATCGGACATGCAGGGGAAAGTTGTGCAGCGCTAAGAACCCTCACAAGATCACATGACGAGAACACATACACCGGGGGGCGGCAGACGCCCTCTTTCCTTGTTACTGTGGGCCGTTCTGGCGGCCGTACTGGCAGCCGCGGCCTACCTGGCCGGTGCAGGTTTGGCACGGCGCTGGGTAACGCCGTCCCTGGCGCTTCCCAGCGCAACACAAGTGCCGACGCAGGTTCCGGCCCCAGTCGCTGTCTGGCTCGTGCCTGACAACCCTGTGGAGGGGACGCTGGGTGCGGAGGCCGGGGACGAATGGCAGTTTCGGGGCCGCGCTGGCCAGTCAGCCACTGTCGAAATGTGGTTCCATCCTGGCTCCGGCTCCAGCGTGGAGGCTGAACTGGCCGTACACTTGGTCGCTCCTGATGGGACGATACTGGCCCAAGAGGACGGTTCTATCTTCCTGCCTCCTTACCTGGTCGAGCCGAACCTGCCAACTACGGGTCTCTATCGTGTGCGGGTGGTGCCCGTCTCAGGTGCACCGGGCCGGTATTCCTTCGTGCTGGCCCTCTCAGACGCAGCCGGGCCGGCTACGCCTGGCGCCACTCCTCCAGCGGGGACGACCGAAGCAGTTTCTGGCGGCGACCTCGCCAGCGTGTCTGGAACATTCCAATGGCCCACTTCGCGGCGCGAGATCTCGGGCTGGATCTTCCACGATTCCGGCAATCCCGGTCACATCGGCCTCGACATCGCCGCCGATATGTGGGACCCCATCGTCGCCGTAGCCGATGGGGTGGTGACCTTCGCCGAGTGGGGAGGTGGCTACGGCAACCTGGTCATCGTGGAACACGCCGACGGCTGGCGCTCCTACTATGCACACTTTTCGGAGATCGTGGTTAAAGTCGGGCAAAAGGTACGGCAGGGCGAACTCCTGGGCGGGGCGGGGAGCACCGGCTATTCCACCGGACCGCACCTGCACTTCGAGTTGCGCTACCAGGGCCGCCCGGTGGACCCCCACCTCCACCTGCCGTAAACGGAGGTTCTCATGCTGACGTACGCCCGCCAGTTGTTGCTGTTCCTGATTGGGCGCTCCCCCGGCGAGATCGTGGCGGGTGCGGCTCTGCTCGGTGTGACTGGCGTCATCACCGGCGTGGGCACGTCAGCCTGGGCCGGACGGCAGCGGGAGGCGCACGCGCTCACAATCAAGAGCCTGCCATTGACACTGGCTTTCCTGCTGTTCTGCCTGGCTGACTGGACCTTGTTATGGGCGCTACCTCGCCTGCGTCTCTCTTTCTCTCCCGAAATTATGCCCCCGCTGATCTTTAGCACCTTTGTGCGTTTGCTCGTCTTCTGGGGCTGGCTGGGAGCCGTGCTGTGGGTTCGCTGGCGTGGGGCAGGCTTTCCAGCCTGCCATGGCGGGCGCCGCTGGGGTACGAAGGTGCGGACCCGCCCAGTTGCGATCCTGTTCCTGGTCACCAATCTGGCCTTCACTGCTGTGCAGGTAGACGCCTACGTCGTGGAGCCCCTGCTGGTGGAAACGACAGAACTCTCGCTGGCCTTCGACGACCTGGACCCGGCTGCGCCGCCGGTCCGCGTGGTGCACCTCACCGATATCCACATCGAACGCTCCGGTTTCCGGGAGGCGCTGGTCATCCAGAAAGTTAATGCGCTCCAGCCGGACGTGATCGTCCTCACCGGTGACTATCTGAACCTCTCGAACCTCTCCGATCCTACATCGGCCGATCACTTCCGCCAGTTCGCGGCGCAACTCCAGGCCCCCTATGGCATATACGCCGTGCGTGGATCGGTGGAACCCTCGCCGGAATTCATGGCCCGGCTGGTGGAGGGGACAGACGTCGTGTGGCTGGAACAGGAGGCGCTGACGGTGAATGTGCGTGGGCAATCGGTAACGCTGGTGGGGCTCCCCTTAAGTCCCTGGCAGAAACTGGACGCGGCGCGGCTGGCCCAGGCCACAGACGACTTGCCGGCCGACGCATTCACGCTGCTGCTCTACCACACGCCCGACCTGGTACTTGAAGCGGCCGAGCGCGGGGTGGATCTATACCTGGGCGGGCATACCCATGGAGGGCAACTCCGTCTGCCTTTCTACGGCCCTATCGTCACGAGCTCGAGATTCGGCCGTCGGTATGCCGCCGGCCTGTTCGAGGAAGGCGGTACCACGATGGTTGTCAGTCGTGGGTTGGGGTTCGAGGGCGGCGGGATGCCCCGCGCGCGCTTCCTGTGCCGCCCGGAGATCGTGAGCATTGAACTCAAAGGTGTCGAATAATCAGGTATGCCGTAGCTTCGATCACCTGCACGATCCCCAGCGCATGCCGCTCCACCCGCTGCACCTTGAATCCCGCCTTCATCACATTGCGCGTCGTCTCCCGGTTCAAGCGGCATTCATGGCTCCAGATGCGCCACAGCCGTTGCAACGCGTCCGTCAGCCAGGCTCCCAGGCCATGACCGCGGGTGTGCTCCAGTAGCACCAGCCTTCCGCCCGGCCGCAACACGCGCCGCGTCTCGGTCAGCCCCTGCGCCGGATCGGCGACGGAGCAGAAAACGAGTGAGCCCGCCACCGTGCTGAAACTGGCGTCGGCGAAGGGAAGGCGTTGCACGTCGGCGCACACCAACGTCACGGTCGCCCGCGTGTGACGACGGCTTGCCCACCCCAGCATCTCCCTGCTGGCATCGCAGCCCGTCACGCGGGCACCTGGCCTGTAGAGTGACAGGTTGACCCCCGTGCCAACCCCCAACTCCAGCACGTCGCCGCGAAGTTGAGGAAACGTCCGCCGTCGCAACTGTCCGAAAATTAACCGCTCCAACGGCCGCATGCCCCGGTCATACACGGAGGAGGAATCATCAAGGGTGCTCATCGTACGTAACACATGATGCGTAATCCGTAATCCGTAATGCGTAATCAGCTTATCATGCAAATCTCTTACGCATTACGAGTTACGCATTACGCTTCGCAGTACTTCCAGATTCTCCCGATCCTCGTGCAGGTCGTCGCTCTTGTCCGTCTCCAGCAGGCCCGGCAGTCCCGCCAGGCGGGGGTCGTTCAGCACGTGGCGGAACCCCTCCAGGCCGATGTGCCCTTTGCCGATGTGCGCGTGCCGGTCTTTGTGGCTTCCCAGGTCCCCCTGGCTGTCGTTCAGGTGGAGCGCCTTGAGCCGTTCCAGGCCGATGCTCCGGTCGAAGGCCCCCAGCGTGGCGGCGTACCCCTCCGGCGTGCGCAGTTCGTAACCGGCGGCGAAGACGTGGCAGGTGTCCAGGCAGACCCCCAGCCGTTCCCCCTCCGGCGTCTGCTCGATCAGCCAGGCCAGGTGCTCGAAGCGGCAACCCAGGCTGTCCCCCTGCCCGGAGGTCGTCTCCAAAAGAATCTGGGTGCGGAAGCCCGGCGTGGCGGCGTGAACTTCCCCCAGTGCCTGTGTCACCCGTGCCAGCCCTATCGCTTCCCCCGCGCCCACGTGCGAGCCCGGATGGAGCACCAGGTAAGGCACGTCCAACGCCTCGCAGCGCTCCAGTTCGACGATGAGCGTGTCGCGCGACCTGGCCCACAGCGCTTCGTCGAGCGTGCCCAGGTTGAGCAGGTAAGAGGTATGGCCCACCACCGGCTGGATGCCCGTCTCCTCCGCTTTCGCCTTGAAGCGCGCGACGTCCTCCTCAGCCAGTGGCTTCACGGCCCAGGAGCGATTCGACTTGACGAAGACCTGCACAGTCTCGCAACCCACCGACTGGGCGCGGTCGAACGCCTTATACAGTCCGTCGGCGATGGACTCATGCGCACCCAATCGCATCGTGCCTGCTCCGTTGACCTATACTCTGACTGCTGTGGGGGATGACGAGATAGGCTGAGGTTCTGTATAGGGAATCACCGAGATCTCGGTATGCAGGGACCGAACCTGGTTCAGTAGATAGACGATTCGGTCCGTTACCCTGCCCGCCGTATAGGGCTCATTACAACTGGAACAGATCTCGGCAGGGACATCTTTGATTAGAACAACAGTGCCAGGCAAAATGAAGGGGATGGTGGCCAGTCCGGGTTCCAGGCGTCCGCCACATAGAGGACAACGATTATTTCTTCCGAGTTCGCCAGTCATCTTCCCACTCTTCCGTAGATGGTTCGTACACGGTGACAACGAACAGGCGATCATGAGCCTCGTCTATTGCTATCACTGCATGGAGCGGTTCTCCGCTCGGCAGCCAACTCAAGACCAGACAATCGGGGAGCGGGCGATGCACAGTCAGGTAATCCTCGATCACTTCACTGTACTGCAACGCCTCTTCCACCAGGGCGCGCGTCCAACCTTCATTTGCAAGTTCTAAGATGCCGTGGCGAGACCAGAGTATCTTTACTCCCTCGGGGTCAGTCTTGTTCTGTCGGGCTTTCCATCGGATGAAGTCTTGTTTCGCCGCTGCGTCCATAAGCTTGTTGTTCTCGTTCTCTTCCACTATAGCAGAAAAGGCGGGGGAGTCAAGTCACAGAGCCGACACTCGGTCATAATCTAGATGCAGTTGAGACCAGTCGGATGCCCCGCTTCAGCGGGGTTTTCCCGGCTCAAGCCGGGCGTCCGGCTCATGGATAGGCTATTTCTCCTGGCAGGCCAACCCAATTTACGTATTACTTATTACGCATTACGCCTCTGGGTGTGGGATGACACAAATGAACCGCAGCACTCCTTCCCCGACGTTCCGGTAGCCGTGCGGCTCGTCGGGGGGGATGTAGAAGGCGACGCCGGGCCGCATGCGCACCTCGCCCTCTGGCCCTTGCGCAATCCCCTCTCCCTCCAGGACAAAGATCTCGTGTTCGAAGGGATGGTGGTGCGTCTCGAACACGGCCCCCCGTTGGAATTCGATCACCCGCATGGCAAAGTTGGGTGCCCCCTCGGGCCGCCCGATCACCCAGCGGATGGTTTTCCCCTCACCGCCGGACTCTTCGGGAACCTCCCGGTAGTCTCGACTCAGCATACTTCACCTCCTGATAGGTATTACTATCCTTCGACGTCCGAAAGCGACGTGCCGCACCAGGCACATTTCGCCGCCCCCTTGGAAATCACCGCCTCACAGCGCGGGCAGGTGCGGCGCTCTTCAGGTGGCAGCGGCCCACCCGCCAGTTGGATCACGTCGTCCGGGCTGAGCGGCTCCTGTTTCGGCGACGTTCTGCCGCGGCTGGTAGACGTCTGCTGGCCTGTGCCCTGTATCCCCAACAGGTGCCACAGCCCCGCCAGGCGGCCTGGTTTCTCGACGGGAGTTGGCGATTCGATGCCAGGCAGCTCCGGGGCCTCGCCGGTCCGTGCGCGCAACTGCGCAGCCGCCTGGCGGTTGCCTGGGTCGAGGCGCAGGATTTGATGGTAGCAGTCGGCTTGCCTGGCCGGGTCTTCGAGCAGATCAGCCAGTAAGGCCCAGGCGGCCACATTTTGGGGCTCTGCGCGCACAAGGCTGGCCAGTGCGCGCCTGGCCCCCTCCCGGTCACCCGCCTCGATCCGTCGCCTCACCGCGTCTAGTGGGTCCATCCGATCATCTATCACCGCGACCAATCCGGCCGCAACTGCTCCCGGCCATGCAGGTAGCGATCCGCTGCCGTCGCCGCCCGTGCTCCCTCCGCCGCAGCGATGACCGTTTGCTTCAGGTGCTTACACAGCACGTCTCCGGCCGCAAAGACGCCGGGGATGGCGGTCTGAAGGTTCTCGTCCACGAGCAGGCATCCATCCGGGCTGGTCGGCAACTGACCCTCCAGGAAGTCTGTGATAGGAACGTTGCCCTGGAGGTAGATGAAGACGCCGCCGACCGGGATGGTTCGCTCCCCTCCTTGCTGGGGGATCACCTGTACCGCCTCCACCCTCTCTTCCCCGACAATCTCGCGTATGCGCGTGGCCGGGTAGAGGGTCACGTGGGCATGGTCGGCCAGTTCGCCGGCCAACTTCGCAGTCGCTCGAAGATCAGGAGTGGGATTGAGGAAATGAATCCTGGAGGCGAAACGGGCCAGCGTCAGCGCCTCTTCCACAGCCTCGTCGTTGTTGCCGGCCACGGCCACTTCCCGCCCCCGGAAGAAGGCCCCGTCACAGGTGGCGCAGTAACTCACGCCCCGCCCCAACAGGCGCTCTTCGCCGGGAACGCGTTGCGTGCGTCCCAGCGCGCCAGTGGCGATGATTACGGCTTGTCCCTGGTACACGCCCTGTCCGCCCCAGACTTGCTTGGGCTTGCCCTGCAGCTCCACGCGCAACACCTTGTCGGTGACGAATTCCGCGCCGAACGAGGCCGCCTGGTCGCGCATGCGTCCCACCAACTCGTCGCCGCGGATTGGGCCAGGCACGCCGGGATAATTGGCGATTTGGGCCGTCAGCCCCAACGCGCCGGCCGTCAGCCCCTTGTCCAGCACCAGCGTCTGGAGCCTGGCCCGTGCCGTGTACAGCGCGGCTGTGGCCCCCGCCGGCCCCCCGCCGATGATGATCACGTCGTAGCGTTCTGCACCTGTGGAGAGAAAACTCAGTTCCATCTGGTATATACTCCATCAGCCAGAAACCGGTCCGCCTCGAGTGCTGCCATCGCGCCGGATGCGGCCGCCACGACCACCTGGCGAAAGTCGGGGCTCTGTACGTCTCCCGCCGCGAAGACCCCAGGTCGGCTCGTGCGCTGGCGCCGGTCCGTGACGACGTAGCCCTGTTCGTCCAGTTCGACCTGGCCGGCAAACAATTGGGTTCCCGGTCTCATCCCGACGTAGACAAATACGCCGTCGGCCTCGATGACGGAAGTCTCTCCGCTCTTCACGTTGCGCACCCGCACGCCGCTCACCGTCTGCTCGCCCAGGATTTCCTCGACGACAGAGTCCCACACGAAGCGCATCACCGGGTTGGCGAAGGCCCGCTCCTGGTATACTTTGGCCGCCCGCAGTTGGTCGCGGCGGTGGACGACGACGACCTCACGGGCAAACCTGGTCAGAAACAGCCCCTCATCGAGCGCACTGTCGCCCCCGCCGACGACGACGACCCGCCTGCCTTTGTAGAAGAAGCCGTCGCAGGTGGCGCAGGTGGAAACGCCGCGCCCAAAGAACCTGGCCTCGCCGGGCACCCCCAGGCGGCGGGGGAAAGCACCCGTGGCGATGATCACCGTGCGACCCCGGTAGGTCTCGGTGTGTGTCTGGATGGTGAACGGGGGAGTGGAAAAGTCCACCCCGGTCACGGGTTCTATCACTATCCGCGCCCCAAAGCGCCCGGCCTGGGCCTGCATGCGCTGGGCCAGTTCCATCCCGCTGATTCCCTCAGGAAAGCCGGGAAAGTTCTCCACCATCTGGGTGGTAGCAACCTGTCCGCCGGGCAGAGGCCCGCTCAGCACCACCGCCGAACGTGCGGCGCGGCCAGCGTAGACGGCGGCCGTGAGGCCGGCCGGCCCCCCGCCGAGGATGATCAGGTCGTAGATCTGACCTGTCTGCCCTGTATCCATACGAAGTTGCGCTTCCTATCCAGCGCTGCCCTTTGCATGGGCCGCACCGGCCTGAAGAGCCGGTGCTGGAAAGCATCCCAGCGCTGCCTGTTCTACGGCGGCGCGACCTGTCACTTCTCCGCGCCTTTCAGCGCCTCCTGCAGTCTCTCCAGCACCAGGGATTCCGGCGCGGCCCCTTCGACGTAGGCTGTCTCGTTGATCACCGTGCGCGGCACGCCCGTCACCTGGTGTTTTATCGCCAACTGAGGGAACTCCATCGCCTCCACCATGTCCGCCCGCACCAGCGGGCTGGCAATCGCCATCTGGTGGGCCAGCACCACCGACGTTGGACAATACGGGCAGGTAGGCGTGACGAAGACCTGGATGTGCACTGATTGGGTCACCTCCGCCAACGCATTGAGCGTCTCTTCGCTCAGTTCTGGCTTCCCGGCCGCCACCGCACGGATGGCGTGCAACAGGGAGGCGAACTCGTAGCCGGAGGGAATGCCGTAGAAGCGCACCCCATAATCCTCTTGGCCGATGAGCGCAATGGCCGGGATTTTGTCTACGCCCAATTCCTCGGCCTTCGCCTTGTCGGCGAAAGTCGTACACCTCGGCCGTCAGTTGGTCGGAAAGTTGGGCGATTTCCTCGACCAGTTGCCGGGTCTCGGTACAGAATTCGCACTCGAACTCCTGCGTAAACACGACCATGCGTACCGGCCCGGCCAGATCCACCAACTCCTGCTTCACGTGCTCCGCAATCTCCTTACTCAACAGCGCCATCTCCCCCTCCTTGCGATTTGCTGATTTGCCGATTTGCTGATTTGCCGATTTCCTCCTACGCCAACCTCGCCAACGCCACAGACAGCGCATCGGCAATCTCCTCCGGCGAGCCGTCCGACACCACGCATTCGGCCGCATACGTCCGCACCAGCGCGACGGTCGCCTGGTGGGCCGCGGAGCGGACGGCGGCCAGTTGCTGCAGGATTTCGCTGCAGTCACGCTCCTCCTCGATCATGCGCGCGATTCCCCGTGCCTGCCCCTCGATCAGCCGCACCCGTCTCAGCAGGTCAGCCCTGGCAGATGGATCGGTTAACTTCACCTTGTCCCCCTACTGGAGGCTCACGGCCCCCTAATGGCTCAGCGCTCAGGTGGGGCCGCAACTGCAAGCGGCTGCGCTCGTCTTGTTGCTCTCGCCCGTACCACCGATGCCAAACAGCGAGATGGCCTTGCGCACCTTCTGACTCCCACACTTGGGGCAGGTGGCTGCGGCCTGCTGAGACGCCGAACGCACGAACAACTCGAATTTCTCGCCACATTCGCCACACCGGTACTCATAGATCGGCATGTGTCCACCTCCGTTATACTCTACCAGGGTAGAGTATACCACAAGAATATCGCTTATCAAGTGCACCTTCTAATCAGGGGCCGGATGCCCGGCTTGAGCCGGCAAGACCCCGCTGAAGCGGGGCGTCCGACCGGTTTCAAGTGTACCACCTGCTAACCAGGGGCCGGATGCCCGGCTTGAGCCGGCAAGACCCCGCTGAAGCGGGGCGTCCGACCGGATCTCGAAATTGCCTCTTGACACCACACGATATTTGTGGTATGATTGCGCCTGTGTTAGCACTCTCGTGCCCTGAGTGCTAAACCAACCGATAACCAATATCAAACAGCATGATTCTATCAGGAGGTGGCAAAATGGCGTTAAACATCAAACCATTGGGCGATCGGGTAGTCGTCGAACCGCTGGAGAAGGAAGTGGAGACCTTCGCGGGTGGCCAGTTGGTGCTCCCCGATACCGCCAAAGAGAAGCCCCAGCAGGGCAAGGTGCTGGCTGTAGGCGCAGGCCGTCTCGACGAGGACGGGGAGCGCATCCCCATGGAGGTCAAGGTCGGGGACACGGTCGTGTACGCCAAGTACGCCGGCACGTCGTTCAAGACGGAGGATGGTGAAGAGATCCTATTCCTGAAAGAGAGCGACATCCTGGCGATCCTGCAATAGCAGTAATATAAAAGAACCCGATTTGGATGAGGAGGCATAGATATGGCAAAGCAATTAGTGTTTGGTGAGGAAGCCCGCCGCTCTCTGAAGCGCGGGATTGACGTGATGGCGACCGCCGTCGTCACGACACTCGGCCCCAAGGGGCGCAACGTGGCGCTCGACAAGAAGTGGGGCGCTCCCACCATCACGCACGACGGCGTGACGGTGGCCAAGGAGATTGAGTTGGAAGACCCCTACGAGAACATGGGGGCGCAACTGTTGGAGGAGGCAGCGACCAAGACCAACGACATCGCGGGGGACGGGACGACGACCGCTACGCTGTTGGCCCATTCGATCATCACCGAGGGCATGAAGAACGTCGCCGCTGGTGCCAACCCCATGCTGATCAAGCGCGGCATTCTGGCCGGCACCGAGGCCATCGTGAAGGCCGTCGCCGACCAGGCCATCGAACTGACGACCAAAGAGGACATCGCCAACGTGGCGGCTATCTCCGCGCAGGACCGCGAGATCGGTGAACTGATCGCTGAGGTGATGGACAAGGTCGGCAAGGATGGCGTCATCACCGTCGAGGAGAGCAAGGGACTCGAGTTCGAGACCGAGTACGTGGAGGGTATGCAGTTCGACCGGGGCTACATTTCCCCATACTTCATCACCAACCCCGAGGCGATGGAAGCAATCATTGAGGAGCCCTACATCCTGATCCACGACAAAAAGGTCTCGGCTGCGCAGGACATGGTGCCCATTCTGGAGAAACTGGTGCAGCGGGGCGCGCGCAACCTGATCGTCATCGCCGAGGACGTGGACGGCGAGGCGCTGGCGACGCTGGTGCTCAACAGGCTGCGAGGCCTGCTCAACTGCCTGGCGGTAAAGGCACCCGGCTTCGGCGACCGCCGTAAGGCCATGCTGCAGGACATCGCCGCCCTCACCGGCGGCCACGTCATCACTGAAGAGGAAGGCCGCAAGCTGGACAGCGCCATGCTTGATGACCTGGGCCAGGCGGACAAGGTCATCTCCACCAAGGACGATACGACCATCGTTGGCGGCCGCGGCAAGGAAGCGGAGATCAAGGGCCGCATGGAGCAGATCAAGGTCGAGATCGACAAGTCCACGTCCGACTACGACAAGGAAAAGCTGCAGGAGCGGCTGGCGAAACTGACCGGCGGCGTCGCCATCATCCGCGTCGGTGCGGCGACGGAGACCGAACTGAAAGAGAAGAAGCATCGCGTCGAGGATGCGCTCTCGGCCGCCCGCGCGGGCGTCGAGGAGGGCATGGTGCCCGGTGGCGGCGTGGCACTGATCAACGCCATCTCCGCGCTTGATGCGGTCAAGATGGACTATCCGGACGAGCAGACCGGCGTCAGCATCCTGCGCACGGCGCTGGAGATGCCCATGCGCAAGATCGCCGAGAACGCCGGCCAGGACGGCGCGGTGATCCTCGACAACGTGCGGCGGACCCAGAAAGAGCAGGACAACGTGCACATTGGGTACGACGTGCTGCAGGGCGCGTTTGTGGATATGGTGAAGGCGGGCATCATTGACCCGGCCAAGGTGACCAAGGGCGCGCTCTCGAACGCGGCCTCGATCGCGGCCATGGTTCTCTCCACCGAGGCGCTGATCACCGACATTCCAGAGAAGGAGAAGGGTCCAGCGACACCGCCCATGCCGGAGTACTAGGCCGGCGCGGTCGGTCCGCAAGCAATCGCCGCAGGTAATCTGCCGGCAAAGAGGCCCCTCGACAACGAGGGGCCTTTATTTGTCGTCTGTCAAAACCCTAGATTGTGTATGATAGAGATTGTGCTATAATCTCCCCGTAAATATCATGCAGGCAGAGGAGGTTAAAAATGGAGGTCACCACCAAGCAGTTCAAGCGCTGCGACCTGGTCAAAGCCACCGGCCGCATTGACAGCAACACCGCACCACAACTGGGAGAAGCGTTTAACGCAATCCATAAAGCGGACCGCTTCAAGATCGTGTTCGACATGAGCGAGGTAGATTTCATCTCCAGTGCCGGTCTACGGGTGCTCATCAGCACGCAGAAAACGTGCAAACGCTGGAACCGGGGAGAAATAGTCCTGGCCCGCGTGCCCCAGCGCATCCACGAGACACTGGACCTGGCAGGGTTTGTGCCACTGTTCAAGTTCTTCGACGACCCCGTTGAGGCGGTCGGGACCTTTTAGCGCCAGCCGCACTTCCGCATCGTTCCCTGTGAGCCGCGTGGATACCTCAGGGCCGTCTCGGTCGCCTGGATGGGGCGCTGGGGCGGCCTTCGTGGTGTTAGAACGCGCCCACCGGTTGGGATGCGCCTGAATCTATCCATGGACACCCCACAAGAAGATACTGCGCAAACGCTCACCTTTCCCGGCCAGTTCGACAGCCTGGCCGCCATCTGCGATTTCGTTACCCGTGCGGCTGAAGCCGCTGATCTCGACGCGCGTGCCGTGTATGCCGTGCAGGTGGCCGTGGACGAGGCGTGCAGCAACATCATCGAGCACGCCTACGGCGGTGAGGGACACGGAGACGTCGAATGTACCTGTCGCATCCACGACGACGGACTGACCGTGGTTCTGCGTGACCACGGCCAGCCTTTCGACCCTACTGGCGTGCCCGAACCAGACCTCCAGGCTGACCTCGAAGACCGCAGCCTGGGGGGCCTGGGGCTCTACTTTGTGCGTAAACTGATGGACGAAGTGCACTTTGAGTTTGCGCCAGACACGGGCAACGTGCTCACGCTGGTCAAACGCAAGGGGGTGGCGTCTTGAGCGGCCGGGCACAGACGGCCGACCGCGCTGCGTGGCGCCGTCTCCTCAGCCTGGGCGAGCGTCTGTTCGCCCAGCCGACGCTCGCCGCCCAGCACGACCTCATCGTCGAGACGGCAGCCCGGCTGCTGGAGGCCCAGGCCACGCTATGGCTGGCCGAGGCCTTTTACCGGTTGCCGGGCGCGCAGGGACTGCCCTCACCTCTCCAGGAGCCCCCATCCGACCTGATGCGCTGCGCATTCGATAGCCGACGGATGTGCTCTGGCGGAGAGGCTGGAGCGGGTGCCGCGCAGGCGGTTGCGATACCGCTGCTGGCCGGCGCTACGACTTTGGGCGTGCTGGAGGTTAAGCGGGCTGGCGGGCCGCCCTTCAGCGAACCGGAGGTCGAACTCATGGACTGCCTGGCCGCCCAATCGGCCGTTGCCCTGCAGGCCGCCCGCCAGGTGACGGTTGAGCGCTGGCGAGCCACGCAACTCGCACTCGTGTGCCGGGTCAGCGCTCAGGTCGCCGCCATCCTCGAACTGGACGAACTCGCCCGCCGCGTGACGGACCTGATCCTCACCACCTTCAAGTATTACTACGTGGCCCTCTTTACGCTCGAGTCAGGCCAGGAGACCTTGCGTCACCAGGCCAGCGCAGGCGCAGCCTACCCGCAGGCCCGCCAGGGTAAAGTGCCGCTGGACTTGCAGGTCCGGCTCGGCGAGGGGATCATCGGCCACGTGGCCCAGACCGGCACAGAGATCGTGGCCAACGACGTGAGCCTCGAACCCCGCTATCGCGCCGTAGACGCCTTGCCCGAGACCCGCTCCGAGGTGGCGCTGCCGCTGAAGGTCGAGGAGCGCGTGCTGGGCGTACTCGACGTTCAGAGCGACCAGGCGGGTGCCTTCGACGAGACCGACATGGTCGTCTTACGCGCGCTGGCCGATCAGATCGCTATTGCCGTAGAAGACGCCCGCATCTACCGCGACCGCCGTCGCCGTGCCGAGCAACTCTCGGCCGTGGCTGAGGTCAGCCGCGCCGTGACCTCGATCCTCGACCTGGACGCGCTGCTGAACGAGGTGGTCACGCTCATTCACGAAAAGTTCGGCTACCCCTACGTATATCTGTTCACCACAGACCTTACGCGCGGGCAGATCGTCTACCGGGCCGGCACTGGGCCTCCCGATCAGGCGTTGCAGGCGAGGGAATTGGTCTGTAGCCTGGACGAGTCTGAGGGTATCGTCCCCTGGGTGGCCTGCCACGGAGAGACGGTGCTTGCCAACGACGTGAGCCGCGATCCCCGTTATCGCCAGATGGCGCTGCCGCTGGCCGACGCCCGTGCCGAACTGGCGGTGCCGCTCACCTTCGGTGGCAACGTCCTGGGCGTGCTCGACGTGCAGAGCGAGCGTCCGAACGCCTTTAGCGAGGACGACCGCTTCCTGTTTCAGGCGCTGGCCGACAGCGTGGCCATCGCCGTCCGCAACGCGAACCTGTACTACTCCGAACGCTGGCGGCGCCAGGTGGCCGACAGCCTGCGGGAAGTGGCCGGCCTGCTCTCGACTAACATGGCGCTCGACCAGTTGCTGGACGCGATCCTGACCGAACTGGAGCGCACCCTCCCCTGCGACGTGGCGGCGATCTGGCTTTTGGAGCACGACAGCCTGTGCCTGTCGGCCGTGCACGGGTATGGGGCAGAGATGTGTATCCGTAGCGCTCCGTCCGATGCGGGCGACTGGCTCAACCGAGCATTGAACGCCGACCAGCCTGTCATTCGCTCCCCCCAGTCTTCGGCTGAGCCACTGGGAGCGATACTTGGGTTTCCGCCCGACTACTCTGCGATCGCGGTCCCCTTGCGCGCAGGCGACCGGCGGCTGGGGGTGTTGACCCTGGCCCACCGCTCCCCCGGGCGCTACGGGAGCGAGGCGCGCATGATCACGGTTGCCTTCGCCAGTTACGCCGCCGTCGCCATCGAAAACACCCGCCTCTACCAGGAGGCCCAGGAACAAGCGTGGATCTCCACGGTGATGCTGCAGGTGGCCGAGGCGACCCAAACACTGACGACGCTCGACCAGGTACTCGATACGGTCGTGCGCCTGGCACCGCTGTTGGTCGGCGTGGACCGCTGTGCCATCCTCCTGTGGGATGAACCGGGCGGGACGTTTGTGCCAGCCGCTGCGCATGGCCTCACTCCGGCGCAGCAGGAGGCCTTCGACCGGTGGCCTGTCGCGCCGGGCGAGGTACCGGCCTTCGAGCGCCTGCGTATTGACAAGGCCCCCATCGTCATCCACGATACGGCGACAGACGCCGGCCTTGCAGAGACCGCTGCCGCCGCATCTGGTTTCAGGTCGCTGTTGCTGTTGCCCTTGCTCGCGCATGGCGAAGCGGTGGGGGCGATGCTGATTGACCATCAGGGCTCTCAGGCCGAGGTCGGTGCCAGGGAGACGTTCCACGAGGGCCGGATGGCGATCATCCAGGGGATCGCCCATCAGGCGGCCGCTGCCATCGAAAGCGCCCGCTTGTTGGAAGCACAGCAGGAAGAAGCCTACGTGTCGGCGGCGTTGCTCCAGGTGGCACAGACCGTGGTCAGCATGGGCAACCTGGACGACATCCTGAGCACGATCGTCCGCATCGTGCCCCTCCTGGTCGGCGTCGAGCGCTGTGCCGCGTTCTTGTGGAACGCTGAGCAGTCCGTCTTCCGTTTAGCACAGGTCTACGGCGTCTCCCGCGCTGCGGAAGCGGCGCTCCTGGCCCGGCACTATGCGCCCGGCGATTTCCCGCTCCTCGACGCCGTCCGCGAACACGATCGGCTGGCCACCTATGCTCCTGGTGCTTCAGCGGGTGGTTCCAATGATGAGGACAACCTGGCTCCGCCCGAATTCGTGGCCGATTTCGGGTTGGGTTTCGTCGAGCCCTCAGCAGTGGGCCTTCATTCGCTGCTGGCTGTCCCCTTCTCGGTGAAGGGTGACGTGCTTGGCGCGATGGTGCTGGAGGAGGCCAACACGCCGCGTCACTCTCGTGAGAGGCGGCTGGAAATCATCACCGGCATCGCGCACCAGGCGGCGCTGGCCGTGCAGAACGACCGGCTGCAACGCGAGATGGCCGAACGCGAGCGGCTCGAGCGCGAGTTACAACTGGCCCACGAGATTCAGCAGACCTTCATGCCCGGCCAGTCGCCCGCTTTGCCAGGGTGGGAGTTGGCCTTCGCCTGGCGGGCGGCGCGCCAGGTGGCGGGCGATTTCTACGACTTTTTCAAGCTATCTGACGGACGGCTGGGGTTGGTCATCGCCGACGTGGCCGATAAGGGGATGCCGGCCGCGCTCTTCATGGCGCTCACGCGCACGCTGATGCGGGCGGCTGCGCTGGAGGAAAGGTCACCAGCGGCCGCATTGGCCCGCGTCAACGATCTTCTGGTACCCGACGCCCAGCAAGGCATGTTCGTCACTGCCATATACGCTATTCTGTCGTTGGGCGCGGGGGAACTGACCTACGCGAACGCCGGGCACAACCTGCCGCTGGTGTTGCGGTCTGGAACACGTGGGCTGGAACGCCTCAATAAGGGGGGGATGGCGCTCGGCGTACTGGAGGGGATCCGCTTAGAGGAACACGTTGTCTCCCTGGAGCCGGGCGACAGCGTGGTTTTCTACACCGACGGCATCACCGAGGCCTTTTCTTCGCAGGGCGACATCTACAGCGAAGAGCGCCTGCAGGCGACCATTCAGGCCGCTAATGGCAGTTCGGCACAGGTGATATTGGACGCGATTGACGCCTCAGTGGTCGCCTTCGCCGGCGACACGGCTCCCTCCGACGACAGGACACTGATGGTGCTCCGCCGCACAAAATAAAACTTCAGCACGTCATTCTGAGCGTCCGAAGGACGCGAAGAATCTCACTCGACGAACATCTCGACCCGTTCTCGTTCGTCCACCACGTCCATGATCTTCCCTTCGGCGCCGGCCTGGATGGCTTCGATAAAGTCCTCGATCTTGATTTCCTGGCGGGCAAACCGCGCTCCCATGTTGATGCCGACGTTGATCAGGCTCCAGGGCATGCGCATGTCCACCTTCTGCCGCCCGGTCTCCACGTCGGTCACCCGGATGCGGAACTGGCGCGGGCTTTTTCCCCGGCCGGCGGGCTGGGGCTCCTCCTGCGGGCCGGGTGCTGGCTTTTCTCCCAGCGCCTCCAGCAGGCGGGCCCCTTCCTCGACCGTGATCTGGCCGCTCTGGATCATTTGCAGGACCTGGATCCGTTCTACCGTTGCCACCATCTGCTACCTCCGAGACTTCCGAAGTCTTGCCGTCGGAATAGTGCCCCTGGCGCGATTTGAACGCGCGGCCTTGAACTTAGGAGGTTCCTGCTCTATCCAACTGAGCTACAGGGGCCTAAACACATTATAACATAGCGCGGCAAAGCCGCAAAATGAACAATGTCCCAATGAACAATGAACAAATCGTCACTCGAGAATTTGCGCGATCCGCGCAAGTACTATAGAGCGATACTATTGGACCAGAGTCATGGTTGTTCACCTCGGCATTCTGCTGTTGGCGTGCATTCATTATAGACCAACCTTCGCAAAAGTCAAAACTTCGCGTGGCAAGTGACTGGAGGGTCTGAGATAAATCAACCGATCTCTATCTTGACTTTCTGTTCACAGAGGGCTATACTACAAACAGTTCGCACGCTGTAAACGTTCAACAGCCGTGTTTAGGAAGTAAAATATGGTCTCCAGAATTGTTGAAGCAGTCTACAGAAATGGGATGCTGCAACCAGTAAAACCTCTTTCACTGGGTGAGCACGAGATGGTCCGGCTTGGGATTCTTGAAGGCGAGGGGACAGAGACCGACCATCCCTACATCATCCGCGTCCCCGACGTATGCGGGGGTCGCCCGATTGTCCGAGGTACCCGTATTCTCGTTCAGACCATCGTTGGCTATTACAAACTGGGCTTAAGCGTGGATGAGATTCTGGTCGGATTGCCCCATCTGACAGCAGCCCAGGTATTCGACGCCTTGAGTTACTACCACGATCATCAAGCCGAGATTGAGGCTGACATTGCTACTGCTGAGCCTGGGGCCTTGCTGGCCCGCTACGGATTGCGGATGGAACTTGATGGTCGCGTCGTGCCCGCCGAGTAGCGATGGCTGAAGAGACGAGTGAGACCCTGTTCATCCGGCTCTACCTGGACGAAGATGTCTTCAAAACTATTGCCCCGGCCCTCCGCGCCCGAGGTTTTGATGCCGTCAGTGTTCATGAATTAGGGCATTATGGCTGGTCCGACGCACAACACCTGGCCTATGCCGCTGACAACGGGCGGGCCATTTTCACCTTCAATGCCTCTGACTATATCGTGCTACACAGAAAGTATCTGGCGGAAGGAAAGCCTCATGCCGGCATTATCACCTGCAAGCAGCACCCCATCCGCGAAACGATCCGCCGCTTGCTAGACTTGCTCAACCGCGTCAACGCCGGCGAGATGCAAAACCAGTTCTGGTGGATATAGCCTTTGGATTTCGCCAGGAGGCACATGAGGCTGAAGGTTTCTTTATCGTCGCTCTATCACCAGCAGGTGTGACAGGGCGAAGACACGCAGCGGCGTGCGCTCGAGCGCATAGGTCACGGCGCGCACGGCCCGGCCCAGCGCAGGAGCGCGCGCAACGACGTTGTCGTAGCCGGGAAAAACCTGCGCGTGATAGACGACGCGCACGGGGAGACCATCGAGGAGGCGGCGCAGGCCCCGGGCCGTGTAAGCGCGTACGTGGGGGGCCAGCCGGTTCCGTAGCGGCGTGGGCAGCCAGTTGACCAGCGGCACGTTGCCAAAGTGGTAGCGCCCGCGCCAGAAGATGCCGTGCGTCTCGAAGGGATACAGCCGGTTGGGGACGAACACGACGAGGCGGCCGCCCGGCCGGGTCACACGCACCATCTCGACCGCACAGGCGCGGTCGTCGGCGACGTGCTCCAGCACCTCGTGCGAGAAGACGACGTCGAAGGCGTCGTCAGGGAACGGCAGGCGCTCGCCGGGTGCCTGTGCCACGCCAGCGGCCCGCTTCCGCGCCTCCAGCGCCCGCGCGTGCTCGATCTCGACGCCGAAGACGTGGGGAGTCTGGCGCAGGAAGGCCGCCGTGTACATCCCCACACCACAGCCCACATCGAGCACGCGCCGGCCCAGAAGCGTCGCCCAGCGGCACACCATCTGAAAGCGCCGCTCCTGTCCCGCCCTCCATACATAAGAAGGGTGGCCGCGGGTAGCAGCCTTGTCTCCTGTCATTCCTTCCACCTTGTATACAATGTGTTCTCCACTCCCACCCGCACCAGCACACGCCCGATGGTGCCGTCTATGAGTTCGGCTACAGTGTGCGGATGGCCGTAGAGCGCCGGGACGGGTGGGAAGATGACCGCGCCGATCTCGGCGGCGCGTACCATCAGGCGCAGGTGGCCCAGGTGCAGCGGGGTCTCCCGCACGACGAGCACCAGCGGGCGGCCCTCCTTGAGTGTGACGTCGGCCGCGCGGCTCAGCAGGTCGGCGGTGTAGGAATGGGCGACCGCCGACAGCGTCTTGATCGAACAGGGCGCGATGACCATGCCAGCAGTGGCGAAGGAGCCGCTGGCGATGGGAGCCGCCAGGTCGTCGGGAGCGTAGGCGTGGCCGGCCAGCGCCTCGACCTGCGCGACCGTCCGCTCGGTCTCGTGGGCGATGATCAGGCGGGCAGCCTGGCTGACGACGAGGTGCGTCTCGATTTCAGGGCGCTCCGCCAACACTTCCAGCAGCCGGATGCCGTAGATCGCGCCGCTGGCCCCTGAAATGCCGACGACCAGCCGCCTTCGCTTGATTTGTTCTGCCTCACCTGTCACAATCATTTTTCTGGACGCGGATCAACGCGGATGAACACGGATTTTGACGTTGGGTTTCGTAGTGGCGACTTCAGTCGCTTCTTGCGCTTCAATGAACGACTGAAGTCGTTACTACGAGCCAACCGTGAATAGCATACCCCAATGTGATCAAGAGGCCGGTCCACAGGTGTACCTGGACGGTGGCCGCGTTGGCCGGCGTCAGTTCGCGAGGGTGGTCGTAATGCACGCGGACCACGCGGTAGGCTTTGACGGCCAGGGGCAGCGTCAGGAAGCCCAACAGCGCGAAGGGGGTGACCCCGCCAAACAGTATCCCCGCCAGCAGCGACAGGTAGACCGCCGCGAGCAGCAGGCCATAGACCGCCACGGCCCGCCGCCGGCCCAGCCGTACGACCAGGTGGTTTTTGCCCACCGCCGCGTCGGCCCGCATGTCCTGGAACTGGTTGATCCACACCACCAACGCGATGAGCAGCATCACGGGTAGCGACGCCACAAACGGCTCCCCGGCAAGTGCCCGGGTCTGGACGTAGGCGCTTCCCAGCACCATTAAGGGGCCGAAGTTGAGCCCGATCAGCAGTTCGCCCAGCCCCGTGCGCACCAGCCGGAAGGGCGGCGCGGTGTAAAAGTAGCCGGAGAAGGCGCCGATCAGCCCCAGCCACAGCACCCCCAGGCCGCACGTGAGCGCCAGCACCAGCCCGATGAGGCCGCCGACGGCAAAGAAACCCAACCCCTGCCACAGGAAAACTGCGGGCCTGACGATCCCCATCTGGATCAGGCGACTCCCGCCGGTGAAGGGATTGGCGAACTCGGTGTTGACCTCGTCGGAGCCCCAGGTGTGATCGAAGTAGTCGTTGGTCATGTTGGTACCCGCGTGGAGAGCGAGCGCGCCGATCAGCGTCAGCGCAAAGTACTCCAGGTTAAACGCGCCAGTCCGCGCCCAGGCCACGGCCGCCCCCAGGCAAACAGGGACGATGGAGGCGGTGAAGAACGGCGCGCGCAGTTTGACCACCCACAGAGGTAGCGTGTGAGCACCAGGTTGATGCGTGGTCACTCCGCTCTCCAGCGTCAATCCCTGACACGGGCCATCACGTGACCGTCCACGTACTTTCCCTCGCGGAAGGCTTGCTTGCGCTTGGTGCCCTCGATCACGAAACCGAACTTTTCGTACAGGTGAATCGCCGCCGCGTTGTCCGTGTAGACCTCCAACTCGACCCGCTTGAGGTTGAGCCAGTTGTCCGCCAGGTCCACGATCGCGCCCAGCAGTGCCGAACCCACGCCCTGGTTCCAGTAATCGGCGTGGACGCTCACCCCGCAATCGGCCACGTGTTGCATGCGCAGAGAATGGCCCCGGCGTAGACTGCTGGCTCCGACCACCCGCCCGTCCACCTCGGCCACCAGCCGGACCATCCCCTCCGGTGGGTTCTCGACCTTCTTGCGGACGTCGTCCTCCGACTGGTACGGTATCTGAAGTGTGCCCCAGCACACGCGCCGATCGCTCCAGATTTCGTACAGGGCGCGCCAGTCGCTGGCATTCATCCCTCATATGCGGATCTCGCCTTTTTCCTCGCTCACGGTGTCCTCCTTGATGCAGGACAAAATGCCATCTTGTCCACCAGGTATTGAACGGCACTATACCACAAAGATATGCAGTCTGCAACACAGCGATGATGGACGAATGCGTTTCATGTCAGTTTGACGAAAGTGCAAAAACGTTGTATGCATATCGTCACCCCGGTTCAACGACTACACCCACAGGCAATGTGCCAGCAACCGAGGGCGGGCTGCAACGACACGACACTGATTTTCTCCTGTGTTTGTGCAGGCGATTCCGAGGTGTAAAGTGCAACGAACAGGATCCAGGCTGCGCGTCCTCATCGTCGAAGATCATCACATACTCCGTAATGCCCTGGCGCAGGCGATGTCGCTTGACCGTGACATCGAGGTGGCCGGTTTGTGCAGAACCCCGGAGGAAGCCCTCATCAGGATCGGGCAGGTGCCGGTTGATGTGATGATCACGGACCTGGAATGGCGGGAAGATCCATACGGCGGCATCAAACTGATTCATCGCGCGCTGGCGCTGGCACCGGACACGAAAGTGATCGTGTTTTCTGCACACGACGACGAGGAGAGGGTTCGGCAGGCGATCCAGGCGGGCGTGGATGGCTACCTGCTCAAGGACGAAGTGGACACGGTCGACGTCGTGCGGGCGGTGAAAGCCGTTCAGGCCGATAAGCCTGTCTACAGCGATACGATCATCAAGGTCATGGCGCGCTTGCTACAGGAACCGTTGGAAAGTGCAACGGCTGTGCACCCGCTGGACACGCTCACTGCCCGCGAGCGGGCAATCTTGTCGTTTCTCATGGATGGTCTCAGCAACGCCGAAATTGCGCAGTGCCTGGGGGTGGCAGAGAAAACGGTCAAGACGCACGTGAGCCACGTGCTGCAGAAACTGGGCCTGACGAGCCGCTACCAGGTGGCAGGCTACCTGCGCCAGCAAGGAACGCGACGCCCAGGGCCGGCCGGGCGTACACCCAGGACTTAGGCCTCGGGCGGAAAAATCGCCCGATGCAGGCTACGTCGTGGACGGTTTACAATTGGCCGCAATTCTGGTAGAATAGAGATACAATCGCAAATCCATACTGCACGTCTGGACGAAGGCCGTGGGAGAGCGCTGTGCGGGCAGCCGCCGAAGGGGCAAGGGGGGGACCCTCGAATCTCTCAGGCAAAAGGACCGCGACCAGACAGACCTCTGGAGAGTTTCCCATCCGGGAATACCGAAGGGGCAAAGGGCGGGGATAGCCCTGATCTCTCAGGTACAAGGGACAGAGGCAAAGAGGGTGTCTTTGCTGCTGTCCCGTTGTGTTTTTGGGCTGAGGCGACGAGGTCTGATGTTGCTCCTGCTGCACATGACAATGGATCATAGGTGTCGTAACGGAGAACCAGCGCTGGCAGCTCTGCTTTGGCACGCGTTGGCTGTCTCAGGCTAGGGAGGAGGATGCCATGTCTCGCCATCTATCATTCCGTCTCTTGAGCATACTGGTTGTGGTTTCCATGTTGCTTGGTCCCATCGAAGCTGCCCATCCGGTGGTACGGGCTTCGACGCCAGCGGAATGGCCCACCGTACCGGATGCCTGGCCGTCTGCCTGGAACGATGTGGCCGAGTCTCTGTCGGTCAGGGTGGGTCGCCAGCACATCCAGGTTCCGCTGTCACGCGGACCGCGCAACGCGCTGCTCTCTGACCGTGGCAGCAGGTCTGCACTACTTGCTTCTGAGCAGACTGTGCGCTTAGATCACTATGTTGCCGCAGTAGACCGAACCCAGACTCTATCGCGGAACCGGGGTGTCGATCTGCGACTGGCGCCTGATCCTCAGGCCGACCCACCGGTCCGCCCAGTTGGGACCAACCAGGACATGATCTCTGTTGCTGACCCCCAACCTTTGGATACAGATGGCTTGACCTTCTTCCTTTACTTGCCAGTTGTGCTGAGGCATTTTCCCGCTGGAACCTATGCGGAGATCACGCCAGACGCGGGTGGTGTTCTGATCTCGCCCGATGGTCAGGCTACGATTGCTTTTGCTCGTGGCGCGGTGGACGTACTGGCCAGGAGCCACTATACCGACTCGACTCCTCGTAATCTACCGCCCAGTTTGCGGGCGGTTGGTCGCACCTTCGACCTGGCCGTGCAAAGGAATGCTGACAACGTACCAATTACCCTCTTCCCCCCTGAAGTCGTCACTTACACAGTTCACAATGCCGAATTTGATGGCTGGCAGACCATGTATGTTGTCACCCCGACTGTACACATTACCATCTCCTACAGTGCAGCGGATGTATCCAGATTGCAGGAGGGCCGTCTGCGCCTCTACCGGCAGGATCCGAGCACCAGTGCCTGGAAGGCGATGCCGACTGTGGTAGATGCCAACCGCAACCTGGTACGGGCAACTATTGAACGAGATGGACGTTATACGCTGCTAGGCCCATCCGCTCTCAATACCGGGCAAGCGACAAGCAGTAGCACGTTGAGTGCCACGCAAATACAGACTGCCACGCAAGTCCATGTTGTCCTCGACCCTGACCATGGAGGAAGCAACCCCGGTGGCCTAGTCTTCGATCCGCCCGAGTTCGCAACCTAGGAAAAACACCATAACCTGGAAGTGACGTTGCTCCTGCGTGATATACTGCAAGCCTGTGGCATGCAAGTAGACATGACGCGGGAGACAGATATCTCCGTCCCTACTCCGCACGGACGTGCGGCGATCATCAATAGCCTGCAACCGGACGCCGCAGTCACCATTGCCTTTAATGTGGCGGGCGCGGGCTATATGCAGCATTTCGAGGGCGGCCCGATGGGGATTATCGACCTTGATAAACCCAACGACGTTGCCTTTGCCACGGCGGTCAATGCCGAGGTTGCCAACTTTACTGGCTTGTCCAATCATCGAGGTGTGCGGGATGCCGACACCTGGCCCTGGTGTGGTGGCAATTGCGTGGGCAGTTGGGTGCCGGGCGTCCTTTATTCCCAGAGCGAGTTGACTTTCCTGGATAGCTACATCGATCGCCCTTTCATTGACCAGCATCCAGAGGTCTTTGCTGGCGCTGTCTTTACGGCCATCGTAAACCAGTTGGGGGGTTCTGGTATTTGTCAGCCAGGTTTCGAGTTCCCTGACCCGCTTTCGCCGGAAGAACGCGCCCGCTTGCGCAACCTGGGCTACCAGAACTGGATGCGCTACCGCGGCGACCCGGCAAATACCTCGACTGGCAACCACGTTCAACAATTCACTGACCTGCAAGTGCCAGGAGTGGCTGGCTTTGATTTCGTTCTGCAGCGTACCTATAACTCCTCAGACGACCGGGATGGCTCCTTCGGCTTCGGCTGGTCCTCTCTGCTGGACATGAGCCTGCGCCTGGCGAAGGACGGCAGCGTGGACGTGCGCTATCCCGATGGCTCTGGCGTCTATTTTGTCGCCGAGGGCGACGGTTACGTGCCGGGGCAGGATGGCGTATTCGATACGTTGACTCGCAATGGCCCTGACTTTATGCTTGCCACGCCCGATCAGATCTTCTATCACTTTACAGTCGAGGGGGCGTGGGGACTACTGGTCTCAATCCACGATCGTTACGACAACACGATTGCCCTGGAACGGGATGGGGACGGTCACGTTACGCGCATCGTGGATTCGGCTGGCCGCGAGTTCGATCTGACCTACGACGGTGAGCACGTAGCCTCCATTTCCGATCCGTTGGGGCGCACGGTTCAGTATAACGACTAGGATTCATGCGGCGGCTGCGCGCCGCATAATCCGTGTTGAACTAAGCCGGTCGTACTGACCTGTAACTGAATTGTACTCCCACTTGGGGATTAAGGCAAAACCACGCTTGGGGGAACGCGCCGCGGACTGAGCCAGGGGCAGCCCATCCGCGCACGTGAAGCGTCATCCGGCCCGGGGCGAACAGCTTTTGGGCGAGTCAGATGCCAGACCAGGCGACTCTCCGGCAGGTGTGACGGTCTGGCGCAGCCCGTTTTTCGGCCGCCAGGCACGCGCAAGCGCGGGTGCAGGGAAACGGCGCCCGCGCCCTCGAGGTGGAGAGCCGGTTTGTGTGCAGCGACGTTGCTCACGGCGGTTGACCTCTTTCAGGATGAGCGAGCGGGCGCGGGCGCATGGTCTGGCCACAGGCCGGGCAGCGGACGGAGGACTGCGGTGGTGTGAGAGACGGTGGCGCGTCAGCAGCCTTTGCACTCGAATCGGGATTGGAGGCGTCGGGGGTGGGGGCCGCAGCGTCGAGTTGGCGACGGATGGCGGCGAGCCGTTGGCGCAGGCCAGGACTGAAGAAGCCGTAGTAGCGCACCTCGACGAAGCTCTTGGGCAGGACGTGTGGTGGCAATTTTGGAAATGAGCATTAGTTGAGTCCTCCCACTCGCAAGCGCCGCCCAACAGTGCGTGAACCCGACCAGCCAAGCGTGGCTGAGTTGAGGCTTGGGTTCTGTTTTCATCGGTTTGGGTGAGTTCAACGGAGTGCTTTCTTTCGGCTTGGCTGGCGGGTTACGCTGATTGCTAGGCGTGACGCTGCGCGTCACGCCTAGCAGCGCGGCGGACTGGCGTCCGCTTGCTAGCCTGCGGCTCGCCAACGCTCGCCTCCGCCCAACAAGCGGATCTGCGATCCATTCACTCGAAACCGCACAATGCGACAAAGGTCGCCTGGCGTGTGGGGGATGAGTGGGTAAGGTTCGCAGTTAGCTGATGAACCTTAAACAACTGGGTGTCCACGTAGGTGCGATGAGTCCAAGGACACATCAACTCCTATCTCCCAGTGCGCCCCGTTCGCTCGAAACTGTCGTGCTATATAGACGACAGGGGATGAGTGGAGGAGTGACAGCACCCCCCTTCCCCGGTAGAGAGAGGCGGGTAGCCCCTGGTGCTACCCGCCATTGCCTGCTCTCCATTGACCGCCTGGATCGCGGCGGCCAGGATGTCCACTACCTTGCGCTTCATCCCGTTCCTGGGGCCATTCAGCTCAATGGCGTAACCCAGCCGATCTGCCAGGATGTCCTCGGCCAGTGGGTTGTCGAGCACCACGGCCAGTGTCATTTGCCCTTCGGCGGTCGTGATGGTCATGCCCTCGCCCAGACGCACGCGACGGCGGCGGTACTTGGCCCGCGCGGCCTCGCGGGTGCACAGTGCCCGCACGTCCTGCAGGATTGCCTTGACTTTGGGGGCATTGCCCCTGGTCCACGCTCGCCGCAGCGCCAGAAGAGCTTCTTGTAGGTAGAACGTCAGCCGGGGTGTGACGATCAACAGAACCAACCAAGTGATCATCCTCAATACCAAAAATACTCCGCCTACCGATCACCGACGCATCCACTGGCACTCAGATTATCTTCTGCCTCACTCCTCCCCCACCTCAATCCCCAACTGCCGGAACGCCTCGCGGATCTTGTCCTCGTATTCCTGCTCGGAGATACTGCCCTCGTCGGCTGTCAGGGTAATCTCCAGCCGGTTGAATTTGTGCTGCAAGAGGTTCATCACGCCCATCAGCCCGGAGACCTTGCCCCTGGGCACGGTCAGCCGCAGGTGGACGCGCCGCCGCCCGATGCCTCCCGTCCAGGCGGCGCCAGCGCCCGGCCCTCCTGCGACGGTGGTACCCGCCGCCTCGGCACCCTCGCGCACCTGCGGGCCGCCCGGCTGGATGGTTTCTTGCAGTGTCACCCGCGTTTCGGCTTCCTGCTGCGCCTGGCAGGTCTCAGCGCGGATGATGATCTCACTGCCAGCCAGCCCGACGAACGGTTCCTCGCGCTTTCCAAAGTAGCGGCATACCGGCCGATCGTCTTCCAACTCGCCCAGACCAAAAAGCCCCTGCTTCACCCCTTCGGCGATGCCCGCCTCCCACGCCTCGCGGCTGACGACGCGCGTCTCGCCCGGCGTGCGCAAGCCCGCCTGGGCCAGTTGCTCAGTGGCCACCCACTCGCGCTCGCGCAGGTAGCGCTCCTTGATGACCAACGGGACGATGCGCTCCAGGATTTCTCCGTCCAGGCGCAGTTTGTCGTACACCTCCTCGTCTATGGCACGCTGCTCGCCGTAGGTCGGGATGCCCAGGTCAAGTTCCCTGACGCCCTCGCGGGCGGGGACGAACAATTGCCGGTAGAGCCGCCGCACCCCCTCGACCAGGTCGCCGTGGGCTTTCTTGAGCCCGTCCCTGATCTCTTTCTGCTGCTCCGGGGTCAGGCGCAGCGTCTTGTCACCCTCGACGCGTTCGTAGGCCAGCCGCCGCCGGAGCAACGCTTCGAAGGCCATCCGTTCGCTCTCCAACGCCGCCAGGAAAAAGATCGTGTTACAGTGGACGCGCGGCGCGGCGCCCTTCTGCTTCAAGATCGCCGCCATCAGCCCGTCGTCGCGCTCGCGCAGTACCACCAGTTTGAGATCGGGGGTCTCGGGGATTTCAGTGATGCGGGCCTCATCCCCTTCCCACAGGTAAACCTTGAGCCGGTGGCCGCCGATGCGCGTTTTGAGCAACTCTTCTTCGTCGGCGATGATCTCGGCGCGCTCGACGCTCTCCATCCTGGTGAGCAGGATGCGGTTGAGGTTAGGCTGGTTGGCAAAGTAGGCCTTGCCGCCTTCCCACTGGAGGTAGAACAAGCGCCCCTTGAGCAGCTCCCCGGCTTCGGCGACGACGCTGGCAGGATTGCCGGTGGTCGTGGCGCTGCGCTTGACCTCGCCCGGCGTGGCCCCGCACTCGATGCCGCCGGAGAAGGAGTACATAAAGATCGTGGTCGCCACGCGCGTCCCCAGGCGCAGGCCCTGGTAGGCCGCGCCGAGTTCGCCGTCCACCTTGCGCGCCCCGGCTTCCCGCCCGGTGACGTCGGCGGCGATGACGCTGTCGTACTCCGCGCCGATGTGCTTGAGCAGTTCGCGGCGGATCTCCTGATTCGCCAGGTCAAAATCGGCCAGAGTGATATAGGGCATCTGGCTCTCTTTGAGCGCGTGGACGACCAGCGAGAGGAGCCGCAACACACCGCGCGTGCGCTGGAAACTGGTAAAACTGCCCCAACGCTGGTAGAGCACGTCCACCACCTCCGGCAGGAAGGGGTACGACGCCTCAAACCGCTGCCGGTATTCCGACGGCTCCATCCCCGGCGGCAACAACGACTCGCGCACGGCATAGTCCAGCAAGTCTGCCACGACCTGGTGCAGGCGGCTTTCGTCGAGCGCGGAGAAGAGGCGGCGACGGATGACGTGGCTGATCTCGTGCTCCTGCACGGGGGTGTAGATCTTTTCCACCCGCCCGGCCACCTTTTGCAGTTGGCGGAAGAGTTTTTCGGCCCCCTCGTCATAGTGCTCCAGCAGGCTGGAAGGCAGCGTGACCACCAGGCAGGTGCGGTCGAGCGTGGCGGCGGCCTCGGTCAGCTCTTGCAGGAAGGCCACGGTCTGCGCGGCCAGCGTGCTCGCGCCGACGCGGACGGTGGTGGCTTTGGTGGCGTATTCCAATACCTCGTCCATCAGGATCAAGAGCGGCTGGTGCGCCGCCAGCAGGTCGCGCAGTTTTTCGCGCCCTGGCGCGGCCTGCCCATCGAAGCCAACCCGGCTGCCGGTGAGTTGCTCGGCCAGCAGGCCCCATAGCGTCTCTTCGGCGGCCAGCGGCGTGCCGACGATGACGGCTCGCTGCGCGCCCCACCCGGCGGCCTGGTGGTACATCGCGATGAGCGAGTGGGTCTTGCCACCGCCGAAGGGGGTCTGGATCTGGATGACCGGGTCGCCGCCTGCACCGTGCATGCGCTTTTCGACCACGGCCAGGAGGTTTTCCAGCCCCTCGGTGACGTAGGTCTTCTGGAAGAAGCGCGCGGCGTCCTTGTATTCATCCGGCGCGCGGCGCTTGTAGACCTCCCACAGGTCGGCGGCGAAGACGTCGAGCGTCAGCCGCCCGGCCAGGATATCTTCGTGCGGTACGGCGATGGTGTGAAAGGCGGTCATCGCTCCTCCTTCTTGGGTCGCGGAATGGACACCACGAACTCGTTGCCTTCGATGAGCAGGTCGGGTTCCTGGCCTGTGACGGCGCGGATCTGCTGAATGGCCCGGTACACGCCGGAGCCGACGCCGGTAACCAGGCCATAGCGGCTGCACAGGGTGTAAATCGTGGGATTACGCACCACGTGCACCGCCCCAAACCGAATGGCTTCAAACGTTACAGTGTTAGGCAGACCACCGGGAGTACGTACCTGGACCCGGTCGTCGAAAACAAACACACGTACCGGCGCAGCGATGGTATAATCACGGTGCGCCAGGGCGTTGACCAGGAATTCGCGCAGCGCCTCTTGGGGCAGTTCTGGGCGCATTTCGGGTTCGAAGCCTTGAATCTGATGGGCAATTGGGAGGTGGATGTACAAAAAACGGGCTGCGCTTTCCAGCATGTCCGGCAGGCGGCCTTCAATGTGTTTAACGTCACTATGGGGGTCTGCCAGGTCGCTGCCCGAAATCCGTGCCGCCACAACGTGAGCAGCAGGCAAGAAACGCTGGGGATCGCGTCCGAAGAAAAGCAGACCGGCCACGGTGGGGCGGATGGCCTGTGCTTGCTGGAGAGCCAGTCCCAGGTTCAGGAGCAGGGCCTCGTAACCAATTTGAAAATCTTCCAGGGGACGCTGGTAAGCCTGGCGTAAAAAATGCTCGAAGGCATAGCGGTCCACGTCCTCAAGCGACGCCCGCGGGACGAGCATTTCGTCATAGTACAGGCTTGCGGCAGCCTGGAACAGCCGCAATAGTTCCTGGCGCGAAGCGCGGCGACGTCCTGACGTGGTGCGGATAAAGTAATCTCCCCGGTTGGTGCGATAGGGCCGCTGGTCGCCCTGGGGGACGTTGACGACGACGATGGTCTTGCCGTCATCTGTTCTCACGCTCTCCTGAACGATGGTCAGAGGTGGCTCGCAGTTCTGATAGGCCACCTGATCCAACCGCTGCATCACCGCATCGGGATTTTCAACGCCCTGTACCTGTCCCTCGTTGGTCACGCCGAGGAGCAGTTGGCCGCCGTCGGTATTGGCAAAAGCGACCAGCGCGGCGGCCAGGTCGTCCGCGTGGACAGGCCCCGCCTTGAATTCGGTGTGCAGATTTTCTCCTTGCTCGATACGGCGATAGAGTGCCTGTAAATCCATAGCAACCTCCAATTTACTCCCACAACCTCCCCTGCCGCCCAACCTTCCCGACTTCCTCCCGCACGCGCTCCCGCCCGGCCAGGAAACCATCCAGCAGTTTCTTCTCCTTACTCTCGTTGGGCAGCGTCTCGGAGATGGCCTGCGCCACGCGGTAGAAGGCTTCGCTGCGGCCCAGCCCCGTCTCCGCCAACACCTGCACCAACTCGTCGCGGCGACTCTTCTCCCACAACAGGAGCACGTAATGCAGCACGTCTATCATCTCGTGCGAATCAGCGATAGAGCGAGTCAGCGATTTCGACTGACTTCTTCCCTCGCTGATGCGCCGACTCGCCGATTCGTCCCACTTGCGCTGCTGCGGGCCGAGCACACGCACGAACTCCTTTTCCTTGCGCACAAAGCCGCCCCGCCCCCATTCCCGCGCCAGGTCCACGCCGCACGATTGCGCCAACTTGCGCGCCTCGTCGAAGGGCACGAGCGCCTCGCCATAGTTCCAGCGCCACAGGACGTAGAAGCGGGTCAGGTCGCTGACTTCGCCGGCGAAGCCATCCCGCAGGATTTGGCGCACGGCGTAGTCGGTGGCGATGGTGCGCACCTCGTCCAGCAGCCGGTCGGCGCGGACAGCGTTGCCTTCATAGTCCATCACGCGCTCGTACTTGCCAAAGACCTCGATGGCCGAGCCGATGGCGGCGATGAAGAAATCCGCCCCGCCGATGCCTTCTTCCCACAGCCGGTGCAGTTTGGCCTCCAGGTGGGCGCGCAGTTCGGCGCGTACGTCGTTGTAGAAGCCGGTGGGCTGCCGCGCCATTTTGCGGGCGACGATGTAGATGGAGGAAGCCAGGGCTGCCGATTCTTGCGCCCTTTGTCTCGCTTCACGTTCAGTTGAGAGCGGCCAAGCTCCGGTGACCACTAACCCGGAATCAAGCAATGCGTTGACAATCGTCTCCCAACCCGCAGTGGACTTGTGGGCGTAGACAATCACCGCTGTACCGTCTGGTTTCAAGACTCGGTGGATTTCCTGGAACGCCCGCTTGAGGTTTTCCTCGAAGAAGCGCCTGCCGCCCTCGAAGCTGCCTTCGTTGTGAGAATAGGCAACGATTTCCTGTGCCTTGGGGGTGAGTGGCGTAGAGAATAGATCGAGGTGGAGGTGCCCTATCATACGCTTGAGCCAGACGTAGAAGAAATCAGCGAGATAGGCGTAAGGGAAATTATCATAGTATGGAGGATCAGTCAATGCTGCATCAAAAAGACCATCTTCATAGTTGAGATTGTTTGCAGAGATCTGGGAAACATGGCTATTCCAAACTGCTAAGGGTGGTCTGTTGAGTACCTCTAAGACCGAATCCGTTTGATTTGAAAAACTACCTGTTACTCCACTGAAGGGATTCGACTCTGCATAATCCCATTTCATAGCGAGAGTCGGCTCTTGATCAGGCTTCCCAGCGAATGATGTGCTCCCTACATTCCAACGAGTCAGTACGTTCTGGAAAGTAGCGAGTTTATCTACTGCCAGTGCCAGATATGTTGCCACCGCCTTTGCAGACTCCGGCTCCATCCCTTTGGCCAGCATCTGTGCGTGGGCCTGGCGCACCTTCTCGGCAAAAGTGATGAGCGCCAGTTGCTGACGGGCGTTGAACAGATCACCCCAGGCGATCATCCCGTATCGTTGAATACGGAAGCCCAATGTCCCCACGGGTGGCAGCGGCTCATCCGGCACAGGGTCCATCCCCCATTCCGGCATCAACTGTTCGCGCTTGGCCTGCAAGGCGGCTTCGGCGCGGCGGTAGGCGGCCTCGTCAGTGGGGGTTGCTACGCGGTAGGTCTTGCCGCTCTTGCCCTCACCCCCGGCCCCTCTCCCGCGGGGAGAGGGGGGCGCAAGCACTACGGCCACCATCCGTTGCCCGGCCTTTCCTTCCTGGAACATGCGGCGAGTAGTGTCGTCATCCACCACCGCGCCGCAGCAAGGGCAGGTCGCCACGGCGCGGGCCACCGTGCCAACTCCAGGGTCAAACCCCTCGGGCCACGGCTCATACCCGTCACCGACAATGCGAAAGGAATAGGACACGGATGAACACGGGTCGGACGGATTTTCACGGATTTTTCCTTTATCGTCCAATCCGTGTGTATCCGTCGCATCCGTGTTAATCCGTGTTCTATCTATCCACAGCGCCACGCGCTTCTTGTCCTTCTTCGCCAGCCAGAACTGGCGCATCAGCGGGATTTCCGCGCCGCAGGCCGGATTCTGGCAGGGGATGGTGCGCGCCCAGATATAGCCCACCGGGATCGCACCCTCACCCCCGGCCCCTCTCCCGCCGGCAGGAGAGGGGAGCGGAGGGTCAGGCGGATAGAATTTGGCCAATTCCTTGCGCGCCTCTTCCAGCACCCAATCGCCCCAGCGTTTCACAGCGTCGAGCAAAGGATTTCGGATTTCAGATTGCGGAGTGCGGACTGCGGACAAGTCGAACAGAGCGGGCTGTGGCGTCGTCGTTCCAGGCTGCGCATCTCCTTGTCCCCTTGTCTCCTTGTCTCCTTGTCTCCCTGCGGTGTGGCCGAACCTCTGCGGATACTCCAGCGTCGCCTTGAGAATCAGCACGGCCACGGGGTTGTAATCGCTGGCGTAGGCTTCGCAGCCCAGGCGCAGCGCCTCCAGCGGGTAGGAACCGCCCCCGGCGAAGGGGTCCAGCACGCGCGGGCGTGGCGCGCGGCCCGCCTCGATGTCTTCTACCGTCACCGGGCGGCCCAGTTCGTGGGTCAGGCGGGCGGCGTGGGCCTCCAATATGTCGCGGCGGGCCTTCTCCAACAGGCGCGGGTTGAGCGAGTTCTCCCACTGGCACAGTTCGACGATGAAATCGCGCCGCTTTTGCCATTCCAGGGAGTCAAAGCCCTCACCTCTCCCCCCTACCCCCCTCCCCTCTC
>Ga0315285_10000395_pt1 | contig 45075 bp, 39 predicted proteins | sample YL17G09_36_MG_FD_203698 | JGI IMG/M metagenome (GOLD analysis project Ga0315285, IMG submission 203698) | Sediment microbial communities from Yellowstone Lake, YNP, Wyoming, USA - YL17G09_36 | ecosystem: Environmental > Aquatic > Freshwater > Lake > Sediment | place: USA: Wyoming | collected...
TGGGGGTGGTGGTGGGGCTTGCGGGGGGAGGCGACCATGGCTGCAGGGACAAGGGGGGAACCAGGGAGGGGTCGGCGAGAGGTCGCGCGCGTCCGCTCGACGTGTTGCGGGGGCGGTTCGACCACCCCGGAACGCTCGGCGGCGGCAGCGGCGGCGGGGCGGGCCGCGCGCCGCCTCGCGCGGCGCCCGCGCGGCGCCCGAGGCTGCGCAGGCCGGACGCGCGCGCCACGCCCCCCGTCCCGGCCGCCCCCGCGCCGGAAGCGTGCGCCAACATCGCCGAGGGCGCGCCGCGTCGGGTTGGGAGGGGCGGGGCACGGGGGTGGCCGCAGCGGCCGCGCGAACGGGCGCGCGGCTGGCGCGCGTCCTGCGGCCCGGCGCGCGCGCGGCGCGGCCGCCGGCGGGGCGGGCAATGCGTCTCTCGCACCTGGGGCGCGGGTGGTGGCGGGGGCGGGGGGTGGTGGGGAGGGAGAGTGTCGAGAGGCACGGCGGCGCGACGCTCTGCGCGCTGCGCTGCCCGCCCACTGCCCGCCCTCCCTCCCCTCCTCCCGCGCGCCCTTTACACCGCGCCCGCCGCCGCGCCTTCCCCCCCCCAGCGGCGGCGCAACGAAATCCTTTCCGCGTCGGCGCCCCAAAAAGCACGCCGCGTCAAATGCATGCACCCCGTCCCCCTCTCCCATTCATCCATGATCACAGCAGGCGCCTCTGCACCCCCCCATGCGGCGACGGCGCCACCGCCGGCAGCGGCAGCGAGGCCAGCCCCTTGGCGGGCGACGGTGCGAGCATCCCCCCCATTTTCTTGGGCTTGGCCGGGGACAGGCCCATCGCGGCCCGCATGCGGGCGGCGGACGAGGGGCGCGCCGGGGAGGCGGCGCGGTCGCGCGGCTTGGGCGAGAGCGCCGCTTTGAGGCGCTGCGCCGACGAGGGGCGGGCGGGGGAGCCGGTGGCGGGCTTGGCCGTGGCCGTCAGCGCGGCCTTGAGCCGCTGCGCCGACGACGGGCGCGCCGGGGACGCGGCGCGGTCGCCCTTGGCCTTGGGCGTGAGCGCCGCTTTGAGCCGCTGGGCGGACGAGGGGCGCGCGGGCGACCCGGGCGGCCCCGCGACCTTGGGCTTGGGCGAGAACGCGGCCTTGAGCCGGGCGGCCGACAGCGGGCGGCGAGGAGCGGGCGAGGCAGGCGCGACCGCGGCCACCGCGCGCGGCGGCGTCGCCGCCAGCGGCGCGGGCGGCGCCAGCACCGTCGGCGTCGCGTGCGCCACCACGTGGATGGCGGGGCCGGGAGGGGTCGCTTTGGCGGCGGCGGGCGCGGGCGGCGGAGCGGAAGAAACGGCCGGCGCGGCGTCGACAGCGCCGCCGTCGTCGCTCGCGTCGTACTCGACCGCCACCGCGTCCCCGCGCCTCCCCGTGGGCGTTTCAGGCAGCGGCAGGGACTTGAACAGGCCAAACAGGGAGGCAAACGCGGAGGGCGAGGGGAGGCCGCCCGCGAGCGCGGCGTGCACCTGGGGGTGGCGGTTGGGGCGGGGGGGTCGGTGGGGGGCGGTTTGCGCCTCGGCCGCCGCCGCCGCCGCTCCAGGAGGGTGAAGAGAGTGTGGCGTGCTCTGGCGACCGCGCCCGCCCTTCGCGGCGCGTCCGTTTTCACGGGGCGGCGCGGGCCAATGCGGTGCCGAACGCAGGCCGCGCGCCCACGGCCGCGCCCGCGGACGCCGCCACCGCCAGGCAAGCGTGCGAGCGTCACGACCGCGCTGGCGCCCCTCCACCCCTCCTCCCTCCCTCTCTCACCGCGCGGTCGGCGACGCGCGCCCCCGCCCACCCCGCGGCCGCGCCCACGGCGGCAGCCAGGGCCAGGGCGGCGGCGGCGCCACCGTCGGCGAGCGTGGTCATGATGTGGAGAGGGTGGGGAACGAGGGGGATGCGCGGAGACTGCGCCGCGTCGGCCGGTGCGGCGCGACCACTCTCCCCCGACGCCTGCCGCGTCGGCCGCCCGCGCGCCCGTGGAGCGCGGTTGAGCCACCGGCGCGGACCGCGACCCCGCCAGCGCGCGCCCAGGTGAGTGTGGGGGCGGCGCCAAGTCCGCGCGATGGGGCGGCGCCCGGCGCCGCGCCGGCGCGGCCAGGGTTTGCGCGCGCCCAAGATTGGTCGCGTGCTTCGCGCCATCGATGCGGGCGGGCGGGGCCGCCCCGCGCGCCTGCGCCCGCCTCCCCCGCCACGCGGGCCGCGGTCACGCGGGCCAATTGAGGGCAGCGCGGACGGGCGCGCTGGCGCGCCGCGCCGGCGGCCGCACTCGCGGTCGCAAACTCGACGCGGGCGGCGGTTGGGGCCGCCGCCGGCTCCGCCTCTCGCCGCAGACGCGGCGCCCGGCCGATTTGAAGGCGCCGCCGCCGCGGTGGCCGCTCACTCACGCTTCCTCTCCTCTCACCACCCCCAGGCGGCAGTGACGCCATGGCGTCGTCCGGCGCGGAGGTGAAAGAAGAGGGAGGGAGGGCGGAGGAGGCGGGAGGCGGGCCGCAGCGTCGACCCCATCCCCTCTCGCAGCCTCACCGTCTCGACGGCCCGCCCCCGCCATCGGCCGACGCGACCGCCGCCCCCACGTTGAGCGCTTCTTCCGAGCCGGCGCCGGCGCTGCCGGCGCGGCGGTTTTCGGCGGCGGCGCCTCCCTTTCGCCCCAGCGCTGTCGCCTCCGCGGCCGCCGCCGCCGCCCACGCGCAACCCCCTCCCCCACTCACCATCTACTATGCCCACGGCATGCCGGCCGCGCCGGGCGGCGGCCCCACTGTCGTGTTCACCCCCGGCGGCGCGGCTGGCGGCTTCTCCGTTCTGTATCCCCCGACCGCTGGCGCGGGCGCCCGCCTCGTCCCCCTGTACGGTGGCGCCATGGTGGACCCGGGATTCGACGTGGCGGCCCTGATGGCGGCGAGCGGGGGGGGGAGGGGAGGCCGCGCGCCGCGCTGGCGGCGCGGCGCCGGCGCGTTCCCCGTCGCGTGCGCCCCGGGCCCTCCCCCATCCGACGCTGGCTCCGTGGGCTCGCGCCGGGGCTCCCGCGGCCGGCGCGGGCGGCCGCCGCCGACCCCCGACGCCGACGCCCCTCCTCCCTGCCCCGCGCTGGCCGCCCTGCGCGCGGACAGAGTCGCGTGCGACCGCATGACGTTGGCCGACGTGGCGGGGCAGGCCGTGGCGGTGGCGCGTGACCAGGGGGGCTCGCGGTTTCTGCAGCGCGCTCTGAGTTGCGCCGACCCCTCTTCATTCGGCGCCCTCTTCGACGAATGCCTCCCCGACCTTGTCCCGCTCGCGACCGATATGTTTGGCAACTTCGTCGTGCAGCGGCTGCTGGAAAGGGCGGATGCTGGGAGGGGGGCGCGGGCGGCGGGGGCGCTCGCCGCGGCCGCGCCGGAGCTCGCGTTTGATGCCTTTGGGTGTCGGGTGCTGCAGACGGCGCTGGACGTGCTGGCGCCGCAGGACGCGGGGGCGGTGGCGGCGTCGCTGGTGGGGCGCGCGCGTTCGCTGGCCGTCGACCGCAACGGCAACCATGTGCTCCAAAAATGCGTGGAAAGGGGCGGCCGCGCCGCCCGCGCCGCCATGGCACGCGAGCTGCTGGACGAGGTGGACGGAGAGGAGACGGCTGCCGACGCCGACGCCGAAGACCCTTCCTCCACCCCTCTGGCCCGCGGCCCCTTGCCTCTGGCCCGGCACCCATACGGCTGCCGCGTGCTGCAGCGCCTGCTGGCGCACGCCGGGGATGAAGAGGCGTGCGTGCGCGCGGTCGCGGCCGCGCTTGCATCGGCGCGCGCGCTCGCCGTCGACCCGTATGGCAATTATGTCCTTCAACATTTGCTCGAGGCGGGCACCGACCGGTGCCGGGCCGACCTGGCGGCCGCGCTGGCGGGCGCGGTGCCCTCGTTGGCCCGCCACCGTTCTGGCTCAAACGTCCTCGAAGCCTGCCTCCAGCGCTGCGCCCCGCGCTGCCGGCGCGCCCTGGTGGCCGAGCTGCTGACCGACGCCGCCGGCGTCGCGGCCGACCCGTACGGCAACTACGTCTGCCAGCGCGCACTTGCGACTGCCGACGCCGAACAGCGCGCCGCGCTCGCGACCGCCGCCGTCGCGGCCGCGCCGTTGCTGCGCGCGTCGCCGCACGGCAAGCATCTGCTGGCCCGGGCGGAGGGGCTGTTGCTGGGGGCGGCGGTCGCGGCGGCGAGCGCGGCCGCGCTCGCGGCGCCGCCGCCGCCTGTTGTCCCTGGCGCCATCGCCGCCGCCGTCCTGCACGGCGCACCGCTCCCTCCTGCCTTTGACCTGGCCAACCATGCGCCCATCCGGCCGGCTGGGGATCGGCGGCCAGCGGCTGCGGCCCCGGCGCCCGTGTCCGCCGTGGCGCCGGCCCCTGCCGCCCGCCCACCGCGCTTGGTCACCCCGCCGGCGTCGCCCACGCGGCCAGCCTCTGCTCCCGCGTCGCCCGCGGTCGCGGCGGCGGGGTGAGGAGAGGGGGAGGAGTCCCTTGGTGCCACCAACACGCAGCAGCCGCGCCGCCGCCCGCCCCCGCCTCTGCCCTTGCATTCGTCGCGAGGAGAGGGAAAGAGAGGCACCCCCACAACGGCCGTTGGGCGATTGATGCAACAGCGCATTTTGCCGCCGCCGCCGCCGCCCACCCCCTCGTCTCTCCTTCTCTGCCTCTCAAAACTTGAACTCGTCCTTCTTCCCCTTTTTGGCGGCGGCCGGCCGCTTGGCGGCGCGCGCGGCGAGCAGCGCGTCGACGCCCTCGTCGCGCGCCGCCGCCGTCGCCGACTCGCGCCGCGCCGCGTACATGGCGGCGACCGCGCCCGCGTCCAGCCCCGCGATTTCGTCGGGATCCAGCGCGACCTCCACGTCGCGCGGCGCGGCGCCGGCGGGCCCCTTGCCGGCGAGCGCGTCGAGCGCCTTGGTCGCCGCGGAGCGAGGAGCAGCCGCCGCCGCCGCCGCCGCGCTCGGCATGACGTACGTGTGGTCCGACCCCATGATGCCCGCGCCCAAGGCCGCGGGCGCGGACTCCAGCACGGTGTACAAGGGGCCGGCGGGGGTCGGTCGGGGGGCGGGTCCGCCGTCCCCCCCTCCGCCTTTGCGCAGGTCCAGCCCTGGCGCTGGCGCGACCGAGGTGAGGCCCGAGACGTCGGTGGGCGCCATAGAGACCGCGCCGTCGTCGGCGGCGGCCTCGTCGGCGTCGCTCGCCTCGCCCGCGTCGCTCGCCTCTTCCTCCTCGGGCTCCGGCTCCAGCTCGCCCCAGCGCGCCTTTTTGTCCACCGGCGCGCCCTCGTCGTCCGACGCCGCCCCGCGGGCGAGGCCGAAGACGTCGCCGTAGAGGCCGCGCCCCGCCGCGTCGACCGGCGGCTTGCCCCAGCCGCCCGCGTGGTAGCCGTAGGACGCGCCCGGAGGGGTGGGAGCGTTTAAACCCGGGATCTTGAGCGACGGATAGGACGGGGGAGGGCCGTAGCGCTGCATGTTGATGAGCCACGGCGGCGGCGCGCCGTCGGCCATCCCAAGCGCGTCGCGCAGCGCCGCGCTCAGCACGCCGGGCGCGGCGTCGACGCGCGTCTCAAACTCTTTGCCCTCGTAGTAGAGGTCGCCGGGGCCGGTCAGAGGGGGTTTGACGGCGTGGCTAAGACGAGGGGGGGAAGGGGGTTGGTCGGCCGCGCGCAGCGAGGCCCCCCCCTCTCCCCTCCACGCCTCCCCCACCGCTTCCCACCGAAAGAACGCGTCGTGCAGGATGTGGTAGTCGATCTCCAGGCGCCCCATCTTGGGCACGAGGCGGTCCCGCGTCTTGTGCTTCAACTTTTTGCCGTCGTCGGCGTCTGCCGCCGCGCCCCGCATCTCGCAAATCCCGGTCGCTTCAATCGCGGCAGGCAGCTGAAACGGGGGCTTGTCCAGGCCGCGCTTGCCCTGCAGGTAGGCGCGCCGCTGGGACCAGTGGCGCGGGACGGGGACGGTGTTGGGGGCGGCCTTCAACGAGACGAGGAGGCCGGGGTCGGGCGCGGTCGCGTCCCAGAGTTCGACGAGGTCGGGGCGCGGGGCGGTGGCCTTGAGGGAGGCGAGGGCGGCGCGCGCGGCGGCCTTGCGCGCGGCACGCGTCGCGGCGTCGCCGCCCGCCGCGGTCGGGTCGTCCGAGTCGTGGTCGCAGCCGCCGTCGGACGAGCCGCTGCCGTCCGCCATCGCCGTGTCGCCACCACCACCATCACCCCCGTCCTCCCCTCCCCCCAGGAACTTGGCGAGGACGGCAGCAAACGCGGGCGCCGCGGCGTCGCCGCCGACGGGGGCGGGCACGTACTCGACGACGACGGCGGCAGAGGGAGTGGAAGTGGTGGACTCCTCCTGTGGCGTGCTCGCCTTGGCAGCGACGGCGGCGGCGACGTCGCTGGGGACGGGAGGCGGCGGTCGGCGATGCGGCGCCCGCCGCGCCCACGCGCCTCGCTCCGCGCCCAACGCACGCACGCCCAACATCTCTCATCTCTCTCTCCCTCTCCCTCCCATTCCTACCGCTTGGCCTGCTTGGCCTGCTTGCGCCGCGCGGCGCGGCGCTTGTCGGAGCCGGCGGCGGCGGCCGCGGGGCGCCGCGCGCCGGCCATGGGGTGGAGGAGGGAGGGCGGAAAAAGGCGGGGCGGTGGGGCGGGCCCCGATCCGCCGCTGCGCTGAGTGCGCACGGCGGCGACGGCCGGCAGTCTTCGCTCTCTCTGCCATGCTGCCCCGCCTGGCCAAGCCGAGTCGTGCGCTGGTCGCCGCGCGGGCGGCATCGTCGGCGTCGGCCGCCGCCGCCCCGACCCCTCTCTCCCTCGCCTTCCCCGCCGCTGCGGCCGTGCTCGTGGGCGCTGCCGCGCTGCACGTGCTCGCGCCTGGGCCTTCGCTGACGGCCGCTCTCCGTGCCTGCCCGCTGCCGCCGCCGGCGACGGCGGCCCAGCTGACCGGCGCCGGTCTGCTCCCGGTCGCGGCCGCCGCTCTCTCCCTGGGCAAAGCCGCCGCCTCTGGCAGGCTCGGCTCCGCCACGTACCGACGCCTCTCCGGCGGGCTGGCGCTGTGGGGCGGGGGTGTCGCGGCGGCCGGCACGGCGGCGCTGCGCGCGGGCGCCGCGCCCGTCGACGCGTACGCCGCCGCCCTCGTCGGCGCGCCCCTGCTGCTCTCGATGCTAGCTTTCGCTGCTGCGTCTCGGGGCGGCCTGACGCCGTCGGCCGCCATCGCCTCGACCGCCACGGCTCTCGGCGAGGCGGCGCGCGGCGCGCGCGAGGGAGAGAAGCCGCTCGCGCGCGCGCACGCGGGGTTGGCTCTCGTTGTGGCCATCGTGGCCGCGGGCGCGGTGGGGGCAGCTTCTGCTGTCGACCCGATCACGGCCCTTTTCCTGCGCGTCGCCGCCGTCTCGGCTCTCTTCGCCTCCACCGCCCTCGCCGTCTTGTCCGACGCCGCGGGCCGGGGCCGGTCCGGCGCTTCGACCTTTTCCCTGCTCGCCACCGCCGTCGGCGCCAGCGCCGCCATCTGCCTCGGCGCCGCCGTCGGCGCGCCGGCCGGCGCGCTCGGCGCGGGGGCGCGCGTGGGGGTGGCCGGCGTTGGTGCGGTTGTCGGGGTGGTGGTGGCGTGGCAGGTGGCGACTGTGTGAATGTTGGGTTGAGCGCGGCGGCGGTGGAGAGGGAGGCTCGCCGGCGCGCGCTCGGGCGCCACACCTGCCGCCGCCAGGCGGCACCGAAACGCAGACCCTCTTCAAACATTCCTTCCACGCGCACGCCGGCCTCAAAAGAGCGTGGTGCGCCCCGGCGCCAAACAAAAAAAAACGTCACTACGTCGCCGGCGCCAAACCTTGTACGATTCGTCGCCGCCGTCCGGCGTACGCCCGGTGGGAATCGAACCCACGGCCTCCCGCGCGTTCCTAGACGGCGGGGAGAGCGGTGACAGTGGGTGGAAAGATGTGATCAATCTTGAGACCGACTTTCATCAATCCACTTAGTCTTGTTCCCGCAACCCCGCCGCTAGCAATCGGAAACGGACGCGCTAATCCACTGCGCTACGGGCGCGCTGTCGGTGAAGACAGGGTGATGCCAAGATGGATTTTTCGGCAGACTATCATGTGACTGCTTCAAAGACCGAGCCCGCCGCGCCCCTGCAGGCGCTGGCCCGCCAACGGCGGCCCAAGGCATGAGCAACTGTCAGCTCATGCCATCGGTGCGGGCGGCGGGCGGCAGGAGACCGCAGGCCGCCTGCGCCGGCGTCCGTCGGCCGATGCGTTTTCTGTTTCGCTCCCTTTTGCCGCTCGACCCTCCTCACCCCCCTCGAACGCGCCCCCCGACGGCTTCCCTTGGTTGAGGACTGACGGCGGGCGCATCTGGTGCCGGATCCAGAACGCGGCAGACGGCCGCGCGCGCACTGCTCGCCGAGCGAGGCGACGCGGCGCACGCCTCCACCCGCCGCGGCCGCCATCGTGTGAGGACGCGACCCGGTGGGATGGTCCAGGGGCGCTGGCGAGCCCAGAGGGTTGGTTTTGTTTTCGTGCGGCCGGCGGGGCGCTCGCCGCGCTGTGCCGACACACGATGCAGCCCCTCCAAATCTCCCCGCCCGCCCCCACCCGGCGACCCACCCCCCGCGCCGCAGCCGCGGCAGCCGCGGCGGCTGCCGCATTGCTCCTCCTCCTCGCGCTCGGGCGCCGCTCGGCGCACGCCGAGGCGGTCGGCAGCAGCAGCGCCGACTGGCTGCTGAGAGCGTCGCCGACCGCGGCCAACCCGCCGCCCGGCGGCGCCACCCGGACCAAGACCGGCGCCGGCGTGCTGCTGGTGGCGGGAGGAGGCGGCGAAGCCCTCGTCCTCCTCCTCCAGCGCAAGTCCAAGCACCATGATGCAGCGTGGGGGCTGCCGGGCGGGAATGTCGAGGGAGGGGAGAGCCTAGCGTCCGCCGCCGCGCGCGAAGCGCGCGAAGAGATGGGCGCCCTACCCCCCGCCTCCCTCCTCGCGACCGTGGACGTCGCCCGCGGCGACAGCGGCCGCAAATTCTACCGCGCCTTTGTCGGGCTCGTCGAGGTGAAGGGCGACTCGCTCTGGACGCCGCCGCGCCTCGACACGGACGAGTCGCGCGACTACGCCTGGTTCTCCCTCGCCGACGCGGCGACGCTGCCGCTGCACCCCGTGGCGGCGGCGCTGCTGGTGGCGGGTGGAGAGGGGGCCGCGAGCGTGGCGGAGGCCTTGGGATAGAGTGAAGAGAGAGACAACTGCAAACACAACCCGCCCCCCTCCCTGCCGCCCCCCACCCGCCGCCATGGTGGCCACCATGGACGCCATCGTCATCGCGGCCCACGGCCCGCCCTCGACGCTCGCCGTGACGCGCGTGCCGGTGCCGACGCGCGAGAGCGGGGAGCTCCTCGTCGCCGTCGCCGCCGCCGGCGTCAACCCGGTCGACTGGAAGATCCGGGCGGGCGGGTTGCCGGGCACCAAGCTGCCCCAGGTGGGGGGAGGGAGGAGGGATGGGGCGCGGCGCGGCCGTCGGCCGCCACCCCACTCCCACACCTCCCTCCTCCCTTGTCCAGATCCCGGGCGGCGACGTGGCGGGCGTCGTGCTCGAGGCGGACGCCGGTTCCGGCTTCAACCCCGGGGACCGCATTTTTGCGATGACCGACGGCTTCCTCTGGTCGACCGACGTCCATGGTGGGTCGCGCGCGGGGGTGCGTGGCCTGCGTGGGGTGGAGGCGGCGGCACCGCGGCGGCGGGAGGAAACCCCGAGCCCCCCGCGTCGGCCGCGGCTCCTCGTCGGCCGGCTCGTCGCTCCCCGGCGCCCGCCCCGAGCGGGCCCGGCCAGAGAGCGAGAGAGAGAGGGAGACGTGGTGGACCCACGCCCCCCTCCACCCTCCCCCTCCCTCGTCAGGCTGCTACGCCGAGCGCGTCGCCGTCCCCGCCGCCGACGCCGCCCTCGCCCCCACGACCATCTCGCTCACGCACGCGGCCGCGGTGCCGCTGGTGGCGCTGACGGCGGTACAAACGATCGAGGCGACGCCGCCGTCGGCGCGCGCCCGCGGTTCCTTGGCCCTCGTCCACGCCGGCGCGGGCGGCGTGGGCCACGTCGCGGTGCAGCTGCTGGTGCGGCGGTACGGCATGGTGGTGACGGCCACGTGCGGGCCGGCGAACGACGCGTTCGTCCGCGCGTGCGGCGCGGCGACCACCCTCGACTACCGCTCCCCCACCTTCGCCGCCGACCTCGCGGCCGCCGGCCCGTACCACCTCATCTTCGACCTCATCGGCGGGGACGCGGCGGCGGCGTCGCGGGGGTTGGTGGCCGAGGGCGGCGCTTTCGCCGAAGTCTTCAACACGGGGACGACGGAAGCAGGCTCCGCCGCCAACAAGGCCGCCGCCGAAGCGTCTGGCGGGACGTATGTCGGCCCCACGCTCGTGCACGCGGGCGACGGCGCGGCGCTGAAAGCGATCGCGGCGGACATCGATTCGGGCAAGCTCTCCGTCGACGTCGCCGCCGTCCTCCCTTTGTCCCAAGCCGCCGAAGCGCACGCCCGCCTGGAGACGTTGCACGTGCGCGGCAAGATCGTGCTGCAGGTGGGGGACGAGGGCGGGCTGCCGTAGGAAGGGGGAGAGGGAGGGGGAGCGCGCGGGGGCGCGCGTGCCGCGCAATCCCGCGCCTATGAGCAGGCTTGCACGCCTGGGGCGCGGTAGGGGCGGCGGTTCAAGGCGGAGAATGGGAGGGAGGGAGAGGAGGGCGCGGGGGGGGAGCGCGCCGCGAGTCGGCCGTCGCCCTCTCGCCCTCGCTCTGCGCCAGGTGCAAGGGTTCCATGCAGCCCAAGGAGAAGAAACCCCAAAAAGCTACAGGGCCGGAAACAGAACTCCAACCCTACCTCTTTCGCCCCCACCCTGCTCTGCCCGGCCGAGGCGTGGGAGGCGGGCGCGGGCGCGGGCGCGCCGCGCCAACCCACACCGCGGACCTGCAGCGCGAGGCGCTCACGGCGTGGGTCGCGCCCTCTCCCTCTCAACAAACGCACCCTCCTCCTCCCTCCCCCCAATCATCGCGCCTCCTCCTCTCCTCCCTTCCACGGCGTCGCCTGCGCCGGCGCGACCGACCGCGGGGGGTTTCTGAATCCGAACCTCGACCGCGCGCTCGTCAGCCCCGCCGCGCCCTCGACCCCGCACCGCGCCGCGACCGCGGGGTCGTGCGCTTTCTGGCGGTCGACGACCGCGTGCAACGCCGCGAGGACGGCGTCGGCGGGGGCTCGGGAAGGTTCGAAATGGGTCAGGGCGCGCGCGACGGCCTCGGCAGTCGTCATGCACCCCGCGTGCGGCTCTTTGAACAACGCCACGGTCTTGGTGTCCGCGCACACGTTTCTGCTTTCCTCCAGGGTGGCCACGTCGGCCGCGTCGTCCCCGATGGGCAGCGACACGCGCACCGCCCGCCCCGCCGGCGGCAGCAGCCACGGCGCGGCGGCGGTGAACAGCTGCCGCCCATGGCGCCACGTGCCGTCCACGATGATGAGGAGGTAGGGCGATGGGTGGTTGAGAATGCCGGAAGGGGGCAGGCCGGCGGCGACCGCCGCCCGCGCGCCGGCCGCCGCGTCGGCGCAGTCGACCGAATCCGGGCCCGGGAACAGGAGCAGGATGGGCGTGTCGTTGGCCTCCGCATCGTCCAGCGCCGCCCTCAGTGCGGGCGGGCAGCGGGCGCCGTCGAAGCGGCGCCCGACGCACACGGCGACCCCCTCCAACGCCGCGGTGATCAGCGGCACCGTCCCCAACCGTCGGCACACCTCGTGCGGGTGCTGCAGCACAAGCAGGCGGCCCTTGGTGGGGACGCGGGCCGGGGGGAGGGCGGCGCAGATGCAGGCAAACGCGGTCGCGCGCGTCGGGCGTCTGACGAGGGGAGAGGAGGGGTGAGCCTTCCTCTTCCTCTCTCCTCCATCCTCTCGCATCTCTCCCCCCCTCTCCACCCACCTGCATCTGGCGCAGTCGGTCTCCGGCGCGGGCGGCGCGGCGGCGTCGCCCATCGCCGCCAGGAACGGGTCGAAGCCGCCCATGAGGATGGCGAGAGGGTGGCGGCGGGGTCAGGCGCGAGCGCTGGCGGGTCGCCGGGCGCCGGGCGGCGGCGGCGCCGAGAGTGGGGGCGGGCGGGCGCCGCATCGCCTCCCCACACCGCCCTCTCTCCCACACCGCCCTCTCTCCGCCGCTGCGGCCGCTGGCCCACCCCGAAGCGCGTCCACCCCACCGCCACCCCCTCTTTCTCAATGCGGGCCGGCGCCGCGCGCCTGGCCGCCCGCGCGCTGCGCGCGGCTGACGGCGCCGCCGCGCCCGATTGCGGTGCGTGAGCGTCGGCGGCGAGCGTCGACTATGGCGGTCGTCGAGAGGCGAGAGGCACGGCGTCGGCACCCGCCGCGTTGGAGCGCTTGCCGACCCCGCGACGTCCTCCTCCCCAGCCTCAATCGCCCCGCTCGCCCGCCCGTGGGCAACCCTGGCGCACTCCTCGTCCTCCCAGCGCCGCTCTTACGCCATCCCCTGCAACCTCCGCTTGGGCGCCGACCCCCCCAAGCCCGTCATCGTGCGCTACGGCCCCGGCCTCGCGGACGCATTCATCGAGCTGGCGGACGACCTGGAGGAGACGGTGCCGGGGCTGGTGGTGACCGGGGAGGAGGAGAACGAGGAGGGCGCGTTCCGCGTGCTCTCCCCTGCCGGCGCCGTCGTCTGGTGCGCGCGCGCCGTGGGCCGCCGCCCGACCGCGGCCGACCTGCGGGCCCAGCTGGCGGGGGCGGTGGGGGAGGGGGCGGAGGGGGATGGCGTGGGGTGTGGGCGGTAGTTAGAGGGGGCGAGAGGGGAAGGGTGCAGGGCTCGCTGGGGGCGAGCCCTGGCGTCTGTAGTTGGTGTCGAGCGCACGCGAGCGGGGGATGAGTGGAGGGCGACCCTGCAGTCGCCCCGACGCCGGGCTGGCCGCCCGCCGCACGCACACCCGCCACGGCCGCGTGTGCAGGGTCGCTGGCCCGACGAGTCCGGCGTTCGTTGCAGTCCTGGTCGAGCGTGCAGGGAGGAGGAGGCGGGCCGGCTCCGCAGCCGACGCCGCGCTCGCCGCGCTCACACCCGCCGCCGCCGCGGCCGTGCGGCCTCGGATGCGGCCCCGGGCCGTGCGGCCTCGGGTGCGGCGCCCCCCCTCTTGTTCTCTCCCCACGGGCGCGCCGTCGCCCGCCGCCGCGATCGCGGCGTTCGACACGCTCGCGTCCTTGGCTGCGCTCGCGCCGCCCGCCGCGGCGCTCGCGGCGACGCCGCGCGGGCGAGGGCTGGTGGCGCTCCGACCGATCCCGGCTGGCGCGGAAATCATCGCGGTCGACCGGGCGTGCGCCCTGATCGTCGCCGACGGCCCCGCGCACGCCGCGTCGCGCGACGCCGCGTCCGACTTTGCCTCCCTGCACGGCCCGCCCCCCCCCCTCCTGGCCTCCTACACCGCGTCCACGGAGGACAACTGGTTTGCGCGGCTGCTGGCCTTGTTCCTGCACGCAATCGCGCTCGGAGACCGCGACCGCGGGTCGCTCTTCCGCCTCTACGCCGCCACCCTCCCCGCCCCCGCCTCCGTCGCCTCCTTGATGGCGTTCGACGCGGCCGACCGCGCCCTGCTCCCGCCCGACCTGGCGTCGCTGGCCGCGCGGGAGCGGGCGACGATCAACGGGTTGCACGCGCGCATTTTCGACGCTTCCACCGGCTCCCTCAAAGCGCTGCGCCTGTCCCCCTCGCCCGCCGCCACCCTGACCGCGGCTGCGCTGGTCAACTCGCGCTGCTTTGCGGGCGCGAGCGCGGCGGGGGGGGCCGTCTCCGTCGTGTGCCCTTTGGTCGACATGGCCAACCACGACGCCGCCGACCCGGCCGCCGCCGCGGGGGCGCTGCGAGGAGGCACCGCGTTCGGTCTGACGGCGGTGCGCGCGATTCGGGAGGGGGAAGAGGTCACCATCTCCTACACGGGGTCGTCCGCGTCGTCGCCGCCCCCCCCCGGCGTCGGCAAAGACTCCGCCACCCTCCTCAAAGACTACGGCTTCCTCGTGCCCGGCAACGAGCTGGACACGGTGCCGCTGGCGCTGCCGCGCGGCGTCGCGGTGCGGGCGGGCGCGCTGGCCGCCGCGGCCGCCGCGGCAGCTCTGGCCGCCCAGTCCCCGGTCGCCGCCGGCCGCGCCGCGGCCGCGGCGCGCACGCTGACGCCGCTGGCGGCGTCGCGGCCGGCGGGCGGCGGTCTGGCCGCCGTCGCCGAGGCGGCGGCGCGCGCCGCGGCCGACGCGGCGGCGGGCGCCGAGCGCGCGCGGGCGGCCGGCGACTCGCCCCGCGCGGCGGCCGCGGCCGCGGCCTGGGCCGAGCGAGGGGCGGTGGCGGCCGCGGTCGTCGACCTGGCGCGCCGCGCGGTCGCGCTCGGGTGAGGCAAGGGACCGCCGTCTCTCCCTCCACCCCCTCCCTGCACTTGCAAATCACGCCACGGTCACAGACGCACGCGAGCGTCCCTCCTCTCTGTGCCTCGCCCCTCTCTTCAAAACTCAAAGCCGAGGCCGTTGCCGACCTTGAAACCGATCATCTCGAAGATGCCCTTGCCGGCGATCGCCTCGACGATGATGATGCCAAAGAAGCCCATCTACAGAAGAGGGCGAGGGGGAGAGGGATGGTGGGCCGCGGGCGAACGTGGTGCGCGGCCGGCAGCGCCCGCGCGCGCCCCCCACCCCCCTCCTCCCTCCTCCCTCCTCCCCCCCCGCACCATGGCGGCCCTGGAGTTGGTGACCTCGGCGTTGTCCACGAAGCCAAACTTGGGCTTGGGCACGGTGGGCACGACGGGCGGCTGCGTGACGCCCTGGGGGGAGCGCGGGGGTGGGATCGGGGTCGGGCTCGGTCGCGGCCGCCCGCGGCGCGTGGCCGCTGCTGTCGCGCGCCGCAATGCGGAGGGAGGCGGCGCACAGGCGGCCTTGGGGCGCCGCGCCGACCGCCGCCGCCGGCCACCTCCCCCAACACCCACCTTGGGCGGCACCGGCGCGGCGGCGGCGCGCACGGACATGGGGCGGCGCGAGGGCGCGGTGCGGCCGCGGGCGGAGAGGGGGCGGAAAGCGGCCATCGTCGGCGAGCGAGCGCGTGTGGGCGACCAGTGTCGCCACATTTTTCGCCACTCCATGCGCCACCTCTTCCTCCTCGCCTTCGCCTGCCTGATCGCCGCCACCGCCGCCCAGCCCGCCCCGAGTGCGTCGAGCGGGGCCGAACGCGCGCCACGCGCCGCGTGTGCCACGCTGGCCGACACCCATCCCCTCCTCTCTCCCTCAGTGCTCGGCGGCTACAAGCCGGTGCCCGACGCGGCCAACGATGCCGACGTGGCGGCGGCGGCCGCGTTCGCGGTGGAGCAGGTATGACAAGGGAGGGAGGAAGGCGGGCCGCGCCGCGAAGCTGCCCCCCCGCCAACCCTCCCTCTCCCCCTCAGATCTCGGCCAAGCTCGGCGGCCCGCCCCTGAAGCTCGTGGCCATCACGTCGGCGGGCAGGCAGGTGGTGGCGGGCACCAATTACGCCGTGACGCTCACCGCCGCCCCCCCCAACTCGACCGCCGCCAAGGCCTTTGACGCCGTCGTCTTCCAGCCCCTGCCCCACACGGGGCAGCCCCTGCAGCTGACCAGCTACACGGAGAAGTGAAAGCAGAGAGGGGGAGAGCATTGGGGCGGGCTGCAATACAACGAATCGAACAACGACACACACACGCGCGCGCGCACGCGGCCCCGACTCAACCCCCATGCCCCCCCATCAGTCGGTGTAGTGCAGGACGAGCATGCCGCCGTTGGGCAGGGCGGCGGCGAGCGTGGCGGCGGGGTCGAGCGGAGGCGCGCCGGGGATGCCCTCGCGCAGGTGAAACGGGCGCGCGGCCGCGCCGGCGTCGGCCGCGATGGCCGCGTCGGCCACGGTGGCGAGGGTGGCGGTGGGAGGGAAGGAACGGGTGATCGCCCCGCCCGCCGTCCGCACGCGCACGCGCACGCCGCCAGTTGGCGGCTCGGCCGGCAGCCGGGCCGCGGCCGCGGCCTGCAGGGCGGGAATGTCGCGGTCGGTGGCGGCGGTCGTGGTGGCGGCCTCGGCGGGCGGCGCGGGCGGCGGCGGCGGCGCCGCCGCCGCCGCCGCCTGGCCCGCCTCGGCCACGCTCGCCGCGAGCGCGGCCGCCAGCGCGTCCTCCTCGGCGCGCGCGCCGCGCGAGGAGGGGGTGCCGCCGCCGCCGCCGCCGCGGGGCGCGCGGCGGGTGGCGAGCGACGCGGCGGCCGGCTCGTCGAAGCGCGCGTCGAGAAACGGCGCCAACCCGTCGGCCAGCCGCGCGGGCGGAACAAACCCGGTCCACGCCCGCATCGCGGCCCCGGTCGCGGGGTCGACGACCAGGATGGCGGGGAAGGCGGTGAGGCGGTAGCGCGCCGCGGCGGCGGCGCCCGCGTCCGACGCGCGGTCGGCCTGCCAAAAAACAAACGCGGGCGGCAGCACCGACCGCAGGCCGGCGTTGGCCCACGTGTCGCGGTTGAGGCGGTGCGAGTCGAACTCGGTGTCGCACTGAGGGGGGGGGGGCGAGGGGGAGGGGTCGCGGACGGCGCGACCCGCCCCGCCGCGCGCCGCGCCCGCCGCCGCCCCGCCGCGCCTGAATGTTGACCAGCAGCCAGCGGCGGCCGCCCACCGCCGCCGCCACCGCGTCGTCCAGGTCGCCGGGGGTGAGGAGGGCGGTGGGCGGGGCAAACAGGGCGCCGAGGCCGGTCGGCGGCGCCGCGGCGGCGCCGCCCCCTCCGCCGAGGAACGACGACGGCGGCGCCGCCGTGTCGGCCGGGCGCCGGGCGGCGGCCGCGGGGGCGACGCCGTCGCCGTAGAGGCGGGAGGTGACGATGGGGAGGGGGGCGCGCACGGGGGCGTCGTCGCCGAGGGGGAGGCTGGAGACGGGCAAGGGTGGCGGTCGTCGGTCGCGAGGAAAAAACGGGCGGCCCCGCGGCCGCCGACACCTCCCCGCCTCATCGCCACCACCCACCCGGCGCCGCTGCCGCCGCCCGCAAGGGACCGCGCAAACGCTTCGTCCGCGTCGGCCGACGGCGCGCCGGCCGCCCCCGCGCCGGCGCCCGGGTCGCCGCCCGCCGCCAGGAAGAGCTCGGCCGCGAGTTGGGGGTCGCCGCCGGCGGCCTGCAGGGAGAGGAAGGGGCCGCGGTCGGCCGGTGCGCTGGCGCGATGGCGGCGCGCGGCACCCCGCCCCCCCCTCCCCCTCTCACCTCGAGCAGGCCGGCCGCCATCGTCGCGTCCCCGGTCAGCCCGGTCAGCATCTCGAGCGCGGCCGGGTCAGGGGACGCCATGGTCGCGGAGTGAGGCGGACCGCGCCCCTCCCTCCACCCCCCACTCCCGCCGGCCCGGGCGCGATGCAGGCCGCCCGCGCGCTGGCCCTCGCCGCCCTGCTGGCGGTCGCCACGGCCGCCGCGGCCGACCCGGGCGCGGCCGCCCTCGGCGCCGCCATCCGCAACGCGACGTCCGACTGGGATGAACTGGCCTCGATTCTGGCAGAATGGTTTGAGCGGTCGGCCGGCGCGGACGCGGCGGCCGACCTGGTGGCGTTCCTGGCGGTGAAAGCCGTGCGGTGAGAGGAGAAAAAGGGGGGTCGCGCGCGCGGCGCGATGGGCGCGGGCGCGCAGGCGGGGGGGGGGGGGACAGGCCTCTGACCCGGCCTCGCGATGCGGGGAGCGCGTGTCGCGCCAGTTGGGGGTGGACCGAGGGAGGCGCGGCGGCTTGGCGCCCTGGGAGCGGCGGTTGCCGCCGCGGCCGCGCGACGTTGAACCTTCCCCCCCCCCCCCCCAGCCCCCACCGCGGCCTGGAGCGCGTCCTAGACTGGGTGCTCTGGTTCTACAGAGCCGCCTGGCCGTTTGTGGTGAGGGGAGGGAGGGAGGAGGAGGAGGGAGGAAGGGGGCGCGGCCGCGCATTCGACCCACCTCCTGTCCTCTCCTTCCTCTCTTCTCCTCAGCTCGTCGCCGTCGTCTTCAAGCTCACGTCCCGCATGGAGAGCGCGCCGTCGGCCGACGCCGACGCCGCGGCGGCCGCGGCGGCCCTGCTGTCGCCGCGCGCGGTTCTCGGCGGCGCGTCGTCCGCGGCCTCCACCCCGCGCGCCGGCGCCGCCAAGCGCCCCCCTCTATCCGCGCCCGTCACCCCCCGCTTCCCCGCCAAGGGCGGCGGCCCGCCCGCGGTCGACGACGCCGCCGACGGCGGCGCGCGGTCGGCGTCTGCCGCGTCGCGCTACGCGTCCCGGCTGCCGCGGGACGACCCGCTGGCGCGGGCGGCGTCGGGCATGATCCGGGCGCAGCATTGAGAGGGCGGTGGAGGAGGAGGAGGAGCGGGCGACCGCCAAAACCAAACGCACTCAGTTTTCCTGCACCGCGACCCCTTTCCAACAAACAAACGTCCCTCCCCGTGGCCCCGCCCGCGGTCGCACGGCGCGGGCGCCGCCTGTAACCGCGGCCACCACCACAAGAGGAGAGAGAGGAGCGCAGCGCTCACCTCACACCCACCGCACGCGCGTCTCCCGCCTCGCCCCGCGCTTCCCGCGTGCCCCAGGCCACCGCCGCCGCCTGGCGCGCCATCGAGCGCGGCGCCGCGCCGGGCCTGGCTGGGGCGATGGCCGATGCAGGCGCCGTGGGCGCCGCAGCCGACGCGCTAGCGGCCGCGTCGATCGCGGGCGACGGCGACCCATCCAGGCAAGCGACCGAAGCGGACACAGCACCCAGCGCCGCCGCCGCCGCCGCCAACCCCCCCTCCCTTTCCGCCTCGGACGCGGCCGAGCTCGACCGGCTCTCCGCCTCCATCCTGAATGCCCAGGAAGCGTTGCAGGCCGCGACCGCGGGCCGGGACGCGGCGCTGCGGGCGGCCGCGGCCTCTACGCGCGCGGCTGCTGCCGCGCGCGCAGAGGACGCCGCCCTGCGCGCGGGCGCGGCCGCCGCCGACGCTGATGCCGCGGCGGCCGTTGGGGAGGCCGCCCGCGCGGGCGCCGAGGGCGCGGCGCACGCCGACCGCGGCGCGGCGCTCGCGCGCGAACTGGCCTCCCTGGAAGCCGCCGTCGCCGACGCCGACGCCGCCCTGGCCAAGCGGGCGGCCGCGCTGGCGAGTCTGCAGGCCGAGCTCGCGTCGCTGCCGCCGCCCGCGGCGGCCGCCGCGGCCGCGCGGCCCGCGTCGCCCGCGGCGTCCAACGTATCGTCCGCGTGGGCGACCGACGACGACGACGACGAGCGCCGATGACAGGCGGGGTGGAGCGAGCGGGGGAGGGATTGGTTTGGCGGGTCTCGGTGGCAGCAACGCTGTGTCGGTTTCGCAGCGCGGTCGTCTCTTTCTTTCACACCTCGCTCCGGCCCGCCCGTCAGCGGCGCGGCCCCTGACCAGGCGACTCCTCGAGCCGCCGCCGGCCGCGGGCGGCGCCTCCCAACTCGCGCCCGCCATTGGCGCCGGCGAATCGGCTCCGCCCCGCTCCTCTCTCTCCACATGCCCCCCCCGGCCGGCGTGCCGCCGCCGCTGGCCTACATCCTGGGCGCCGCGACGGCGGGCGTCGCTGGGGCGGCGCCCGCAGCGCCGCACCTGGAGCCGTCGGCCCGCTTTTTGCGGTGAGGGGGATGGGAGGGCGGTGGCAATCGCCGGCTAGTGCGGACGAGGCGGAGCGAACACAGGCGCCGCGCGCGGCCGCCAACCCCCCCGCCCCTTTCCTCCTTTCCTTCTCTCCCCAGCTCCCGCCTCGGCCGGGCGTGGCTCGACCAGCTCGACTCCCAGCAATCGCTCATCTCCGGCGCGTCCGCCGCCGCCGCGCGCGCGGTGGGCGGCGCGGACGCGGCGGCCGCGGAGGCGACCCGGAAAGCGGCGGCGGCGAGCGCGGCGCTCAAGGACGCGTTCGCGTTTGACAAGGCCAAGGCGGAGGCGTTGGCGTCCGCGCTGCTGGAAGCGGGGGAGGTGAGAGGAGAATGGGGGCGGAAGGGGAGTTCGTGCGCCGCGCGCGCGTGCGCGCCGACGCCCGCGCACCCCTTCTTCCCAGGCCGGCGTCTTGACCCCGGCCAACGTGGTGCTGGACGCGTGGGCGGTGGGCAAGGTGAGGAGGGGTGTGAAGGCGGGGCGGCGGGCGGCGCCGCGCGCCCGGTCCCACCCTTTTCTCTCCCGTCTCCCCTGCGCCCCAGATCCGGTGGTACGTCCGCTGCCACGCCCTGAAATCCGCGTCCGTCCTGGCGGCCGCGTGCATGGGCGTCGAGGGCGTCAAGGCCCTGGTGCGCGGCGTGTGCCGCCGCCGGCTCGCGCGCGCGGCGGAGAGCGGCGGCACCAAGCGCCGCGCCGCGCTGCGCTTGGCGGGCGCGGCGCTTGAGGCGGCCTTGCCAACGCCGCTGCTGGCGACCGCGTTCGTGCTGGCGTCGCTGCTGTGAGGGATAGAGAAGGAAATGGAAGGGGGAGGGGGTGTGCGGAGGTTGTGGGCCTCTTTCCACCTTCACCAGGGGCGTGTCAACGAGTCTTGCCGCGGTAATGGGCGTGCGCCAAGGGCGTGCGGCAGGGGCAGCGGCCCCTGCACCCCACCTTTCCTCTCTGCTGGGGCAGGCGCACGACGGGTCCGCGCCGCTGCGCAGCGGCCCCCCTCCCGCCCCCTCACTCCCCACCCGCCCGCGGACGGGACAGCGCGCCACTTGCACGCGTCGCCAGGTGAGCCAGAAGGCCGCCAGGGGCGCGGTGGACGCTGGGCTGGGGGCATGCGGGCGCGGCGCCGCGGCTGGCGCCGCGCCTCCGCCCCTGCTCGAGCCCTGCCCGCGCTCGTGAGAGCAAGCTCAACTGTTGTCACGGGACGAGGCGCAAGCGCAGGCCACCCGAGGCCGCGGCGAACCCCACCCCGCTCGCGCGCGCCATGCTTGCGGCGCCGGCCGACCCCGCCCCTCCCCACAGCCCCGCGTCCCCGCGCCCGGCGCGCAACACCGCGACCTCACTCTCGCCGCCGTCGGCGGCCTACCTTAAGCGGGCGCGCCCCGCGCACGCTGCAGCGCGCGCGCACGATGCGGCGACCGCGCCGCGCGGCGCGCCTGGCGCTGCTCCTGCTCGCGCTGGGCGGGTGCGTGGCGGCCGTCGTGCCTGGAGGAGGCACGACGGACGCACAGCTTTCGCTGGGCGAGCAAGGAGCCGCGGCCGACGCCGCGGCCGCGGCCGCGGCGGCCCAGCCCGCCGCCGCCGTCGCACCAGTCGTGACTGCTGACGCGCAAGCGGCCCCAGTGGCGCCCGTGGCGGAGGCGACGGTGGCCGACCCGGCGACCGTCGCCGCCGACCCGGCCGCCGCGGTCGCCGACGCCACCACGCCCGAGCCCGCGCCCGGCGCCACGGCTACCGCCGCCCCTTCTCCTTCCCCCGCCGACGCCGAGGCGCGCGCCCGGGAGCTGCTGGCCAAGGCCAACGCCGTCCTCGCGCTGCGCAAGGCGGGCCTGCTCCCCGGCACGGGCGCCCTCCCCGCCGCCCAGCTCGCCAAGACGGTCGACGCCGTCAACGCGGCCGCGCCCGAGTTTGACGCCGGGGGCGGGGTGCTGTTCCGGCCGTCGCTCACGCAGTCGCTCGGCGGCGGGGGCGCCGCCGCGGCGGCCGCGCCGGCTCGCTCGCCCGCCCCCGCCCCCCCCACCACCGAGGGCCGGTGGGCGGGTGCCGACGCGTGGGAGAGGGCACCCGTCGGCGCGATGACCGAGTACGTGCGCAACCGCCCCGGCGCAGTGGGTGGGGCCGGCGCCCCCCTCGCCCCCGCCACCGCGCCGAGGTCCGACGTGCCCGCCTCGTTTGCGGCCAGCAACCGCCTCACGTCGGCGACGGCCAACGGGTCCGTCTCGTCAAACGCACTAATCGGCGAGCTCGGCCCGCTGCGCGACGGCGAGTCGACCGGGTCGATCGTCCAGCTCATCGCCGGCTTTCGCCTGTCGACCCCGTTCTTCGGCACCGGGTTCAACTTTTGCGTCGACCGCTACTGGGGCTCTCTCCCCAAAGTCGGCATCGTCGTCCCCAACGCCGCCGCCTGGCTCGTGCCCGACCTGCAGGACCTGTTTGGGCCGGAGTTGAACGCGACTGTGGCGCTGCCGGCCCCCGGGCGGGGCCTGCCCGCGGGCGCGCGCGCCGAGCCGACGTCCGACGGCCTCGTCGTCTGGCTCCCCTCGGTCCAACCGCTCTACCTGTCCAACCTCGGTTTTCGGTACGGGATCCAAATCGCGCAGCTGGCGGGCATCGACTTTGGCGTTGGTGCGAGGGGCGGGGGCAGGGAGGGAAGAACAGGCGCGCGCGCGCCACCGCGGGCCGTGGCCCACGCCCTCCCTTCTCCCATGTCTCTTAGGACTCTTGAAAATCGGGTGCCGCGTCGACTTTGTGCGCGTCTGACGCGCGAGGGCGAGAGGGGACGGCTGCTGGCGCGGTTTTCAGAGGGGCGAGGGGTGGGGGGCAGGGGCACAGGGGGGCCCGCTCTGTGCCTGCAATTCGCGCATGAGACGGGCGACGAGACGTGGTGGTGGAGGTGGTGGCGGCCGCCTCTCTCGCGCGGGCCTCGCCGCCCGCGCGCCGCTCGCTGCGCGGCAGCCGCACTCTCCCGCGCGCCTCGCACCCCGTGGCGCCGCGCCCCCACCCCCAGAGCGCCCACCCGGTGCGTGCAGCTCGGACGTGGCGGCGCACGGCGGCGCGGGAGCGCGGCGCGGGCGGCGCGCGCGCACATGGCGATTCTGCATGCCGCGCCGCCGGCGTCCGCCCCCCTGCGCCCGCGGCCGCACCCCTACGCGCTCCGTGGCCTCCAGCAAGGTTTTGCGGTGCGGCGGCCGCGCCGCCACCCTGGCCCACGCCCCCTCCCTCCCCTCCCCAGCCCCCCCCCATGCGGCGCCACGCGCCGGGCGCCGCCCTGGCGCTGCTCGCCCTGTTGGCGAGCGCGGCCGGGCGGACGCTGACCGCGGACGCCGCCGCCCCCAAAGCGGCGACGGCGGCGACCGCGCCCGCCGCGGGCGCGGCGACCGCCGCGACCGCCCCCCCTCTATACGACAACCCCGCCGCCGCCGCGGTGGCGGCCGCCGACCCCCAAGTGGCCGCCGCCATGATGGGTGGCACCGTCCCCGCGACGGGCACGCCCGGCGCCGCGACGCTCGGCGGCGGCACGCGGTCGGTCGAGCTCCCGCTCACCGGCCGCCCCGCCACGCCCCAGCGCAGCGTCGAGGAGGTCAACAAGGATGCGCCTTCCTACGCGCTGCCGACAGCGGCCGGCGTCGTCGAGGCGCGCCCCAACCTGGCCGTGTCGAGCGCGGGCGCCGCGCCCGCGAGCCCGCCGACCGCGTCGCCCGCGGCCAAGGTCGCGGCCGACCTCCCCGGCGACCCCGCGGTCCCCGTCGCGCCCTCGTACATGAAGCCCAACAACCCGGCCTACCGCGAGGGCGCGCCCGCGCCCGCGCTGGCGGAGCTGGTGGCCGCGGCCAAGGCGGCCGAGGCGCCCGCGCGCGCCCTCGCCGCGCGCGCCCCGCCCGCCAAGCCTTTTGTGCCCTCGTTTGCGGGCGAGAAAGAGGCCGCTGCGGCGACGGCCGCCTCGTCCTCCGCCACCGCCGCGGCGCTGGACAACGGCGGCGCCGCGCCGAAGCGCAACCCCGCCGCCAACGCGGCCGACGGCGGCCGCATCGAGGACGGGACCGCGACCGTGGCCAGCCAGGCCGCGGGCGACGGCGGCACCGTGTCGGCCAAGGGCCTCGACAACCCGACGGGGCAGGTCGTCGGCGGGTCGATCGGGGGGACCACGCTCAACGCGCTCGTCGGCGTGCGCGTGGCGACCCCGTTCTTCGGCACCGGGTTCAACCTCTGCGTGGACAGGTGGGGGGGGGGGGGGGGGGAGGGAGGCGCGCGCGCGGCCCACGCCAACCCCTCCTCCCTCCCCCCTCGACAGGTACTTTGGCTCGTTCCCCAAGGTCGGCATCGTCATCCCCAACCCCATCGCCTGGCTCCTGCCCGAGTTGATCGACGCGGGGGCCGACCTCAAGGCGACGATCGACCTCCCGCTCGGCGGCAAGACCGCGCCCGCGGGGGCCAAGGTGTCGGCGACGTCCGACGGGTTTGTCGTGTGGTTGCCCGCCATTCAGCCGACTCAGCTCGGCGAGTTTGGGTTTCGGTACGGGTTGCAGGTGAGCAGGAAAAAGGGGGGGGCGCGGGTGGGGGGTCGAGGTGGCGAGGGAATGGCCTCTCCCACACGCCACCCGCCCTCTCACCTCCCACCAGGTCGCCCAACTGTTTGGTGTCGATTTCGGGTTTGGCCTGCTCAAATCGTGCGCGCGTGGGGGGGGGGGCGGGGGGACAGGAGAGAGGGGCACGCGTCGGTCGCCGCCACCAGTCGACCAACCGCCTCCACCCCGACTCCCTCCCACCAGCACGTGCACCATCGACTTTGTCCGCGTGTAGGCCGGCGGCGGCGGCGCGCCACACCGCCCGCGCCACCGCGGCGCTCGCTCGGGGAGAGCAGAGAGACGGCGTGCCTGGGGAGGTGTGGGGGGGTGGGGGGTGCCTCTTTTCAATCGACCGACCGTCGCGCTCCCCGGGTGGGCCCGGAGTGAGGGGCGGCGCGCAGAGTGGCGCGCAGAGTGGCCGACGCCGCGGTCGGGGTTGGCCGCGCGCACCCCCGCCAGCGCCTCCCCCACGCTCCCATGCCCCCGCCCACCACCCGCCTGCTGGCCGCGGCTGCGTCTGCCGCCCGCGGCGCGGCGTCCCGGTCGTGTTCAGCCGCCGCGCCGCGCCTGCATGCCGTGCTCGAGCCGCTGCCCGGCGCGGGCGACGCGGGCGTGTTCTCCCTCACCCTCAACCGGCCCGACGCGCGCAACGCGATAGGTGTGTGGGAGGGCGGGAGGGCGGCCGAAAAGAGGGGAGGGCCGGCGTCGCGTCGCCGCCACCCACCGCACCCCTCTCTGCGCCCTCAGGTCGCCAAATGCTGGCCGAGCTGCGGGAAGCCCTGCACCGCCTGCGCCTCGAGGCTGGCTCCCGCGCACTGCTCCTGCGGTCGGCGTCACCGGAAGCTTTCTGTGCCGGCGCCGACCTCCGGGAGCGCGCCTCGATGACGCGCCAGGAGACGGCCGAGTTTGTGGCCGAGCTGCGGGCGACGATGGACGAAGTGGCGGTGCGGAGGGAGGGAGGGGTAGGGAGGGCGGCGCAGTCAGCGCGTTTGGCGCGGCCCCACCCCCTCCTCCCTCCCCCCCCCCCCAGGCCCTGCCCATGCCCACCATCGCCGTCGTCGACGGCTACGCCCTGGGCGGCGGCGCCGAGCTGGCGCTGGCGGCCGACCTGCGGGTCGTGGGGGCGGGGGCGGTCTTCGCGTTCCCCGAGGCGCGCCTCGGCATCATTCCCGGGTGAGGGGGCGGGCGGGGGGGTGGTGGGGGTGGGGGCGGGGTGTGGGGCGGCGGCGCCCCCCCCCCCCCCCCCCCCCCCCCCCCCAGGGCCCCCCCGGGGGGCGGCCGCCGGCGCCCCCCGCCCCCGGGGGGGGGGGGGGGGCGGCGGGGGGGGGGCGGCGGCCCCGCCCACCGCCCCCTCCCCCCGCCCCTTTGCCCAGCGCGGGCGGCACGCAGCGCCTCCCCCGCCTCGTGGGCGCCGCCCGCGCCAAGGAGCTCGTGTTCACGTGCCGCCGGGTGGGGGCGTTCGAGGCGGTGGCGATCGGGTTGGGCGTCGACGGGGGCGCGGGCGCGGCGCCCGACGCCGGCGCCGACGCCCCTCCCGCCTCCTTCTCCTCGCCCGCCGACTCCCGCGCCCTGTCCTTGGCCCGCGAAATCGCGCAGGCCGCCCCCCTCGCCCTGCGCGCCGCCAAGGCCGCGGTCGGGGGCGGAGCCGACGTCGCGCTCGACGCCGGCCTGCGCCTCGAGGCCGCGTGCTACGCGACCCTCATCCCCACGTCCGACCGGGCGGAGGGGCTGTGCGCGTTTGCGGAGCGGCGGCGGCCTGTGTTCACTGGGGAGTGAGGGAGAGAGAACAGAGTCGAGCCTATGTTGCCGAGCGTCGAGCGCGCTCCGCGCACACACCGCGCGCGCGCCGCCGCCGCGCGCCCGTCAGCCGGCGCCCGACACTCGGGCGCGCCCGCCCGCGGGCGCCCGGCCCCGGCGCGGCGCTCCCAGCCATCTCGATGGCGTTCGCCCGCCTCGCGGCGGGCGCAGCCTGCCGCGCCGCCGCCCACGGCCTCGCCACGTCTCCTGCCCCCCTGCTGGACCGGCTGCTGGTGGCGAACCGCGGCGAAATTGCGCTGCGCGTGCTCGCGACCGCTCGGCGCCTCGGTGCGGCGATGGGGGGGGGCTGCGGGGCGCCGCGAGCCCCGCCGGAGATGACGAGTGGCCCGCACTCGCGCTCTCGCATCGGGTCGGGGGTGTCGGGGGGGTCGGCCGCCGCGTCAGCGCGCGGCCGCGCGCCCGACACCCTCAACCCCCAAAACCCCCTCCCTCCTCCCTTCGCTTCCCCAGGCATCCCCACCGTCGCCGTCTTCTCCGACGCCGACGCGTCCGCCCCCCACGTCGCCGCCGCCGACGCCGCGGTGCGCCTGGGGCCGGCGGCGCCCGGGGAAAGCTATCTGAGGGGCGACGCGGTGCTCGCCGCCGCGAAAGTGACCGGCGCCACCGCCGTCCACCCCGGCTACGGCTTCCTGTCCGAATCCGCGCCCTTTGCGGAAGCGTGCGCGGCCGCGGGCGTGGCGTTTGTGGGGCCGCCGCCGGCAGCGATTCGGGCGATGGGGGACAAAGCGGCGTCCAAGCGCATCATGCTCGCCGCGGGCGTGCCGTGTGTGCCGGGCTACCATGGGGAGGACCAAAGCGATCAACGGTGAGAAAAAACGGGGTGTGGGGGTCGGAGGAGGTGTTTTTTGGGGTGCGCGCGGCGACCCCCTCTCCTTCCCTCCCCAGCCTCCTGGCCGAGGCCGCGGCCGTCGGCTTCCCCCTGCTCGTCAAAGCGGTCGCCGGCGGCGGGGGCAAAGGGATGAAGATTGCGGGGAGCGCGGCCGAGCTGCCCGCCGCGCTCGCCGCCGCGCGCGCCGAGGCCGCGGCCGCGTTCGGCGACGACCGCCTCATCCTGGAGCGCCTCGTCCTGCGCCCCCGCCACGTGGAGGTGCAAGTGTTTGCGGACGCGGTCGGCGGGTGCGTCCACCTCGCGGAGCGCGACTGCTCGGTGCAGGTCCGAAGGAGAGGGGAGAGGGCGGGGGCCGGGGCGTCGTCGCCGTGCCACCGCCCACCGCCCACCCCACCCCCACCCTTCCAGCGCCGGCACCAAAAGGTCATCGAGGAAGCGCCCGCGCCCGGCCTGTCGGCCGCGACGCGGGCCGAACTGGGCGCGGCGGCCGTCGCGGCCGCGCGCGCCGTCGGCTACGTCGGCGCGGGCACCGTGGAATTCATTTTCGACCCCGCGACGGCCACCCCCTACTTTTGCGAGATGAACACGCGGCTGCAGGTGGAGCACCCGGTGACCGAGGCGGTCACCGGGTTGGATTTGGTCGAGCTGCAGTTGATCGTCGCCGCGGGGCGGCCCCTGCCCCTGGCCCAAGGCGACGTGACCGTCGTCGGCCACGCCGTGGAAGGCCGCCTGTACGCGGAACGCCCGGAGGCGGGCTTCCTGCCGGCCGCGGGCGCGGTCTCCGCGTGGCGGCCGCCGCGCGGCGCGGCCGCGTTTGGGTGGCCCTCCGGCGCGGCCGCCCGCGTCGACGCGGGCGTCGGCGCGGGGAGCGAGGTGGGCGTGCACTACGACCCCATGATCGGCAAGGTGGGGCGCGGCGGGGGGGGGGAGGGGCGGGGGCGCGCGCGCGCCGGCGCGCGCGGCGTCCGACGCCGCCCCCTCTCCCCCTCGCAGATCCTGGGCCGCGGCCCCGACCGGGCCGCCGCCTTTGCCGCGCTCGCCGCCGCCCTGGACGACCTGCGCGTGGGCGGGTTGCCCACCAACGCGGGCCTGCTGCGCCGGCTCGCGCGGGATGAAACGCTCGCGTCGACCGCCGTCGACACCTCCTTCCTGGCCGACCCCGCCCACGCCGCCCTGCTGGCGCCCGAGCCGCCGCCGGCGGTGGCGGTCGCGCTGGCCGCGGTGGCGGTGCACTTGCGCGAGGCGGGCGGGGGAGGCGGCGGCGGCGGCGCGTGGGCGACCGGCGCGGCGACCCCGCGCCCGGCCACCGCCCTGCCCTGGACCCGCCGCCTCGCGCTCGACGACGACGCGTCCGGCGCGTGCATGCAGGTGGACGTCTCTGGTGGCGGCCCCGGCCCCGCGCTGCGCGTGGCGTGCGCGGGCGGCGGCGGCGGCCCGCGCGCGGCGGCGCGCGCGTTCTCCCTCGCGCTCGACCGCCCCGCGCTCCACCCGCCGGCCGACGCCTCGGGCCTGTGGCGTGTGTCCGCGGTGGACGCGGCGACCGGCGCCGTGGTGACCGCCGACGTGGCGCTCGGCGCCGGCGGCGGCGGCGGCGCGGTCGTCGACGTGTGGTGCGCCGCGGGCGCGGCGCCCGCGGCGCACGCGTGCCTGCGCCTCCCCATTCCGCGCGCCTGGCCCCGCGCCGGCGGCGTCGCGGCCGCGGCCGGGTCCATCGCGGCCGCCCCGATGCCGGGCCGGGTGGCGCGCGTGTTGGTGGCGGAAGGGGACGCGGTCGCCGCGGGCGACACGCTGGTCGTCCTCACCGCGATGAAGATGGAGCACCCCGTGCCCGCGCCCCGGGCCGGCGTTGTCGAGACCGTGCACGCGGTGGCGGGGGGGGCGGTGGCGGGGGGGGACGCGCTCGTGACGCTTGGGGCGGCGGAGACAGAGGGAGGAGAGCGAGGCGCGCGCGGCGGCGAATGACGCTGCGCCACCTGCAACACCTCCCCACGCCCCCACACGAGACAATGGGCTGGGGTTGAGAGCTTCCCTCACATCCTGAACACGCCGTACGTGGCGCCGGGCGTCCAGGTATCGCCGGCCACGGCGGCGCCGAGGGCCAGCCCCAAAACGTCGCGCGTCGCGGCGGGGTCGATGCACCCGTCGTCCCACAGGCGCGCGGACGCGAACTCGTACCCACCCTGGGCATCGTACTGGGCGCGCACGGACGCTTCAAACGCGGCGCGGTCGGCGTCGGGCCAGGGCGCGCCGTCGCGCTTTCGTTTCGCGCTCTCGACGTCGCCCAGCACCGACGCCGCCGCGTCGCCCGACATGACGCCGACGCGGGACGAGGGCCAGGTGAAGAGGAAGTTGGGCGAGTAGGCCTGGAGAGGAGGGGCGGGAGGGAGCGTGAGGGAGGGCTCGCCCGCGCGGGCCCCCCCCTTCCAAACCCGCCCCACCCTCTCGCTCGCACGCACCCGCCCGCACATGCCGTACGCGCCCGCGCCGTGCGACCCGCCGACGACCAGGGTGACTTTGGGCACGCGCGCGGCGGCCAGCGCCTGCACCATGAGCGCGCCGTCCTTTGCGATCCCTCCCCGCTCCGCGTCCCGCCCCACCATGAACCCCGCCACGTTTTGGATGAAAAGCAGGGGCGTGCCGCGCTGGGCGCACAGTTGGATGAAGTGGGCGCCCTTGCGCGCGGCGGGCGACACGAGCGCGCCCGCGTTTGCCAGCACGCCCACCGGCACCCCGCGCACCGCGCCAAACCCGGTGACCAGGGTGGCCCCGTAGGCGGCCTTGTGCTCCGCGAAGCGGGAGCCGTCGAGGAGGCGGGCGAGGATCGACCGCGGGTCGTACGCGCGGCGCGCGTCGGCCGGGACCACCCCCCGCAGCTCGGCCGGGTCGTGCGCGGGCTCGTCGATGGTCGCGGGCGCGCCGGGCCAGGCGCCGGACCCGCCCGCCGCCCGGCCCAGGGTGGCGAGCGCCCGCCGGACGAGCGCCGCGGCGTGCGCCTCGGACTCGGCGAGCGTGTCGGCCACCCCGCTGACGCTCGTGTGCATCTCCCCGCCGCCCAGGTCTTCCGCGGTCATGACCTCGCCCGTCGCGGCTTTGACGAGGGGCGGCCCGCCGAGGAAGATCGTGCCGGCTCCGCGAATGATGACGGATTCGTCCGCGAGCGCCGGCACGTACGCGCCGCCCGCGGTGCAGGAGCCGGCGACGAGGGCGAGTTGAGGGATGCCGGCGGCCGACATGCGGGCTGGGGGGTCGAGGGAGGGAGGTGGTGGGTGCCGGGCCGCACGCTCGCCGCCCGCTCTCTCCCTGCCTCCCTCCCTCTCGCCACACCCTGGTTGTAGAAGATGCGCCCGAAATGGTCGCGGTCGGGGAAGACGTCCGCCTGGCGCGGCAGGTTGGCGCCGCCTGGGGAGGGGGGGGGAGGGTCCGAGCGTCGCGGGGCGCGCGGGGGCAGGCTTCCCGCCCACGCCCGCCGCCCCTCGCCTCTCGCACCCGAGTCAACGATGTACACGCAGGGCAGGCGGCACGCGGCGGCGACCTCCTGGAGGCGCAGGTGCTTTTTGACGGTGACCGGGTAGTACGTCCCGCCCTTGACCGTCGCGTCGTTGGCCGCGAACGCCGTCAGCCGGCCGTGCACGCGGCCGATGCCGGTTACGATGCCGCCGGCGGGCACGGCCTCGTCGCCTGGGGGGGGGGAGGGGGCGGGGGAGGGTGGGCTGACGGTTTTTTTTGTCCGACGTGGCGGGTCGGAACGTGGCGCCGACACCCTCAAACACCGGCGCGATCGACTCACCATACATGGCGTGTCCGGCCAGGGGCGACAGCTCAAGAAACGGTGACCCGGGGTCGGCGATGGCGTCGATTCGCTCGCGCGGCAGCCACTTTCCCCGCGCCCGGTGCCGCTCGACCGCGGCTTTGCCGCCTCCCGCGGCCGCGGCCGCGATGAGAGCGGTCAGGCGGTCGACCGAGGCGCCCATCGCGGCCACGTTGGCCGCAAACGCTTCCGACCCGGGCACCGCGCCGCACGGGCCGAGGACGTCAGATGCGTCTCCGGTGTCGGGGGGCCAGGACGAGAATGCCCGGCAGGCGGGGCGGCGCGCCCGGCGGGCCAGGGCGGCGAGCATGGCAGTGAGATGAGCGCCGGCACTGCGCCGCTGCACACCGCCCACCCGCCCTCCATGCTGCGCGTCGCCGCCCTCTTGGTGCTGCTGACCGCGTCCGCGGCCGCGGCGGGCGTGTGCCCGTTTGCGCCGGTGGCGCGCCATCTCGCGGAAGCGGGCGACATCGTGCCCGCTCCGGCCGCGGCCGCGTTTGTCAAGGTAGAGGAGATGATGATGGGCCTAGGGGCGAGGGTCTTCAGGCGGCTGGCTCGGTCGGCATTGGGGCCCGACGCCCAGCGCCGCCGGTGGATCGCCGCGCGCCGCCCGGCCGACGCCACCAACTGTGCTCGCACGATGTGGAATGTGCCGTGTGGCGGGGCGGACGGGCAGGGAGCGCGGGGCGACCCCTCTCGGCGTGGGCCCACGCCCGCCGCGCGGGTCCCTCTTCCGAAAACGCACCCCCGTCCCCCCGCCCGCCCCCCCAGGTCATGCACTGCGCGCCTGGCTCGTTTATCGCGTTCCCGCCGGCCGCGGCCGCGGGCGGCGGCGTGCCCGTCGCCACGCCGGCGCCGCGCGCGCGGCTATCCGCTCTCGACGCGACCGTCGAAATGACCGTCGCCCCCTCGTACGACGTCCCTTTTCGCGGGCGCGACGGCTCGTGGTGGTGCGTCGAAAAAGGAGGGGGGCGGGCGGGCTGAGGCGGCCCCACGAGCGCGCGCACCCACCCCACCCCACCCCCAGGCGCCCCGGCGCCTCCCGCCTCAACGCGACCGCAACCGTGGCGTCGCTCCCCGGCAACGGGACTCGGCCCTTGGTCGCCGCCCTGCACACCGTGCCCTGCGCGAGCGCGGCCGCACGCGGCGGTGCGCCCGCGGGGGCGACCTACGGCCGGGACGCCGCCTACCGGCGCGTGACGGGCGACACGGGCGCGGGAGCGGCGGGCGCCATGGTCGCGGCGACTCTGACCGCGCCCGCGACGACGGCCGCCACGCCCCCCCCCGCCTCCGTCGGCGGCGGCGCCGACGCCCCCTTCCTCGTCGACTACGACGAAGCCGTCTCCGTTGTCGCCTACGACGGCTCCACCCCCATCGCGTGCTGCCAGCTGGCGCCGCCCGCGCCGGTGTTGCCGGACGAGTGGGGCGCGACGGTCGAAGCCAACATCGTCGAAAAAGGGTACACCCTCGCCCTCCGCCAAGTCTACTCCGCCCCCCTGGCCCGCGTGCGCACCGAGGTGCACGCGGGCGGGGCGGACCGGGTCGTGTTCCAAGACTTGGCGGCGGGCACCGTGACGCTCGTCGACGCGCCCAACGCGACGCACCCGGCGGGCGCCTGCCTCGTCCGCCCCGCCGCGCCCGGCGAGGGCGGCGTGCTCGGCCTCACGGGCGGCGGCGGCCGGGACGGGGCGCTGCTGTCGACGGCGGCCGCGCTGCGGTTCGACCCCGGGGAGGTCGTGCACGCGCCGCTCGCGCGCGCGCTCGCGCGCGGCGTGCCGGCCGAGACGTGGACGCGCGCCATCAACGACGGGGGCAACGCGAGCTACACGGCGTCGTACCTGTTCCCGGTCAACGCGTGGATTGCGGGCGGTGCGCGGTGGGGGAGGGGCCAGGGGGGGTCGGCGCTCGCAAGCGACGCCGCCGTTGCCGACCGCGCCCCCCTTCTCAGGCGAGTCCTACCACCGCATGCTGCGCGCCGTCATCGTCAACGGCACGCGGCCCGCGGTCGACCCGGCGACGGGCGGGCCGGACCCGAGCGGGGCCCGGGAAGGTGGGGCGCGGGGAGGGGGGGCCGGACCGCCGAAACCCTCTCCAGGTCGCCCACGCCTCTCCCCCAACCAGCCGTCTACCACGAGTACCACTTTGTGAACATGCGCCCCCGCCCCGGCCTCGCCGCAGGCCCCGGGTCGGTCTTCGACCCCTGCACCGTCGCGCCGCGCGGGGTCGGCTGCGGCTGCGCGCCGGGGGGGAGCGGCGGTGGCACAGACGCCGACGCCGTGCCGTACGCCGGCGGCGGAGGCGGGCGCGCGCCGGGGGCGCCCGCGCGCGCCGCCGGCGCGCCGCCGCTCGCCGCGCGCGCCGAGCCCCGCGGCTTTGTTCCTGCCCAGGCCGGCCCGTACGCGCTCGTCGGCATTCTGAGCGCGCTCGGAGGGGGGCTGCTGGCCGTGGGCGTGCCCGCGGCAGCGCGCGCGGTCGGCCGCACGCGGGCGCGCACGTTTGAACCCTTCCAGGGAGGCTCGGCGCCCGCGGTCCCCACGGTGCACGCCATGAGCGTGGCGTCGGCATGAGGTGGAGAGAGAGGGCGCGCGATTCCGACGTTTGTTTTTTTTCCTTCCCACGCGCTGCAAACACTCCCCGCCTCCCTCTCCTCTTCTCCCCCACATTCCCGCCGCTCTGTCGCCATGTTTACAAAACGCGCGGGTGAGGGGGGACGCTTGCGACGAATTTGGGGGGAGGGCCGGGCGGTGGGGCGGCCGCGCGCGCGGCGGCGGGCGCCGCGCCCCGCCCCCGCGGCCTCCGGGGGACCCGTCAGTGTGTGTTTGGTGGTGAGGGACGTCTCCAAAGGGGGGGGGTGGAGGGAGTAAAGGGGCGGCGGGCGCGGGCGGCCGAGAGGCCGCCGCGCCACCACCCCGCCGCTCGAACGCTCGCTCTCCCGCCTCACTTTTTGGCCGCCTTCTTGGCCGCCGGCTTCTTGGCGGCCGGCTTCTTGGCGGCCGGCTTCTTGGAGGCCGGCTTCTTGGAGGCCGGCTTCTTGGCGGCCGGCTTCTTGGCGGCCGGCTTTTTCGCGGCGGCCTTGGGCTTGGGCGTCGCCTTTTTCGCCGGCGTCGCTTTCTTGGCCGGGGTGGCCTTCTTGGCGGGGGTGGCCTTCTTCGCCGGGGTGGCTTTCTTGGCAGGGGTCGCCTTTTTGGCGGGGGTCGCCTTTTTCGCGGGCGTCGCCGCTTTTTTCGCCGGCGTCGCCTTCTTGGCCGGCGTCGCCTTCTTGGCGGGCGTCGCCTTCTTGGCCGGGGTCGCCTTCTTGGCGGGTGTGGCCTTCTTGGCGACGGCCTGGGGGCGGAGAGGGGGTGGAGCGTCGGCGGCGGACGGCGCGCGCGCCGGTCGTCGATTCCCCTCCCACATCGTCCCCTACCCTACCTTTTTCACCGCGGGCTTCTTGGTGATGACCTTCTTGGCCTGTGTGCGGGGGGAGGGGGGTCGTAAGCGGCCGAGGGCGGGCGGGTCGCGAAGCGCGCGCGCCGCGCGACAACGGCGCACGCGCGCCGCGCGCGCGCGCGCTTGCCGCGCCGCGCCGAATCGCCGCAGACGCGCATGACGCGGTCTACAGTCAATTCTGGGGGCCGGCAGGCGGCGCGCCGGTCTCATCCGGTCGACGGCGTGCGCGACCGGAGCGCGCGCCCATGTCTCGGGCGCGCCCACGCCGCCCACAGGGCGTGCGCTGCCCTCGGCGCCGCCCCGTGCGAAGCGCGGCAAGCGTGGCAGGCGACGAGTGGCAAGCGAGAAGGGCGCCGGGCGCGCGCGCGGGCGGCACAGCGTAAAGGGGGAAGAGCGCCCGCGCCGGCACGCCCGCGCAGGGGGCGCTCGCGCCCGGATTGCCCGGACACCATCCCGGCGACCGACGCTGATGCGCGAAGAAACACCACACGAGGCGGAGCGCGCCGGCAAGGCTCGTCGGCGCTTGCGCGGCCGCGCGTGCCCGCATGCCGCGCCCGCCGCCACGGCCTAGCCCGCACCTTGGCGGGGGCCGCCTTCTTAGCCACAGTGCGCTTGGGGGCCATGTTAGATATGGGGTGGTGGCGGGGGTGGACGGGGGGCGGGAGGGGGGGCGACGAGGAGGCGAGAGAGAGAGTGCCTTCCTGGCGCGCGACGGCGGCAACGGCCACCTCTCGACGCGCCCGCGCGGTCGCGGCCGGGCGGGCGGCGCCCGCGTTTTCGGCGCACCCGCGCGCGAGGCGGGCGGCGGGCCGCCAGGGGCGGCCGCGAGCGGTTGCTCACCGCGCGCGCTCGCCGCGCGAGGCCGACCCCGAACGCTTTCCCGCCTTGCGCCACGGTCCGCATCGACCGCCACGACTCCATCCAGGCCGCCACAGGGCGGGTGCCGGCGGCAGCGAGCCCGAGGCGCGAGCTGCAATCAAACGCGCGGCGCCCTGCACCCCCACCCCACACTCCTCACCCTTCCTCCCCCCGCCGCCGCCGCCCCGTCGGTGAGCGAGAGGGCGGCCTCGGCGCCATCGCCGCAGGCAGAGCCGGCGCGCGAGCCCGCCGCCGCGGCGGCGGCCGGGCGCGCCATCTCTGGAGTCGCGGTGCGCCGGCGACGCGGCGGCCACGCCCGCCCGGCGAGCCGCGTGCGCTATACACACGCGCGGTCGCAGCGGGCGGGCGCGGGCGCCGCGGGCGCTCACACGCTCCGGCGCGGCGCCACGCGTGTCTGGGGGTGGCGCCGGCCACGACGCGGCCGCCGCCACCGCGCGATGCGCAATCTGGCGTCCCACATGCCTTCCCTTGGCGCCGGCGACCGCCCCGCGACCCGCCGGCGCCGATGGCGCCCGCGCCCCCCCCCCCCATTGGCCCGCGCGCCCGCCGCCGGCGGCCGCCGAGTGGCGGGCGGCTCGTGGAACGCGAGCCGCGGCGGCTCACACCTCCTCCCTCCACACAGCGGCTCGCGGCCCCCGCCGCCGTCAATGCGCCCCCACTCCTCCCGCCCGCGCCGCTCCACCCGGTCGCCCGCCATGATCAGCGCGGTCGCCCGCCGCGCGCGCCCCGACCTGCTGCGCAAGGTTGGTGGTTGTGGGGTGGTCGGCGGCACGCCGCGCGCCGCGCAGACGCCTGCGCCCCCCCTTGGCCGCGCGCCGCGCCCCGCCTCCCCGCGCCGCACGCGCGCACTGCGGTCGCCGGCGCCGTGGGTCGGCGCCCGGGGCGAGCGCGGCCGGCGCGCGCCCCAGCGCCGTGAGAGGGTCGCGGCTCCAACGCCGCCCACGGGCCGCGAGGGCCGCATCCGACCCCCCGACCCCCGCCAGGTCGCGCCCGCGCGCCCCCTGGTCACGTCGGTGAGAGCGGGTTGGAGGGAAAACGCGTGGGCGGCCTGCGGTTGCGCCGCGAGCGCCACGCGCGGCGACGCTCGCGCCACCCATTCGCCCACCTCCCCTCCCTCCCCCCCCAGCACGCCTCCTCCCTGGCCGCCGAGCCCGCCGCCCACCCCGCGTCCTCCGGCGCCGGCACCAACGCGGAGTCCTACGCCCGCCTCGCGGCCGACCCCACGACCGCGCACGTCTCGTGGCCCCGCCTCCTCAACGCGCCCCTCGCCGAAGTCGACCCCACCCTCGTCGACATCATCGAAAAGGAGAAGAACCGGCAGTGGAAGGGGCTCGAGCTCATCCCGTCTGAAAACTTTGTCTCCGCGTCGGTCATGGAGGCCGTCGGGTCGATCATGACCAACAAGTACTCGGAAGGCTACCCCGGCGCCCGGTACTATGGCGGCAACGAGTTCATCGACCAGGCCGAGACGCTGTGCCAGGAGCGCGCGCTCAAGGCGTTTGGGCTCGACCCGGAAAAGTGGGGGGTGAACGTGCAGTCGCTCTCGGGGTCGCCGGCCAACTTCCAGGTGTGGGAGGGGAGAGGGGAGAGGTTTTACGGGCGTGCCTCGAGGCGCAAGGCGCGCGGGCGGGCCAGCGCTCGGAACGCGCCGACCACCCCTCCTCCCCCTCCCGTCTCCGTAGGTCTACACCGCCCTCCTCAACCCGCACGACCGCATCATGGGCCTGGATCTCCCCCACGGCGGCCACCTGTCGCACGGGTACCAGACCGACACGAAGCGCATTTCCGCGACGTCGATCTATTTCGAGACCCTGCCCTACCGCCTCGACGAATCGACCGGCATCATCGACTACGACAAACTGGAAGACTCGGCCGCCCTCTTCCGCCCCAAGCTCATCGTGGCGGGCGCGTCGGCCTATACGCGGCACTACGACTACCCGCGCATGCGCGCGATCGCCGACCGCCACGGCGCGTGGCTCCTCGCTGACATGGCCCACATTTCGGGGCTGGTCGCGGCGGGCCTCGTCCCGTCCCCCTTTGAGCACGCCGACGTGGTCACCACGACGACGCACAAGTCGCTGCGCGGGCCGCGCGGCGCGATGATCTTCTTCCGCAAGGGCGTGCGCGGCGCGGACAAGAAGGGGCAACCCATCAAGTACGACATCGAGAACAAGATCAACTTCTCCGTCTTCCCCGGCCTCCAGGGCGGCCCGCACAACCACACGATCGCGGGGCTCGCGTGCGCGCTCCACCAGGCGCAGGGGGGCGACTTCAAGGCCTACCAAACTCAAGTCCTGAAGAACTCCAAGGCCCTCGCCGCCGGCCTGGCCAAGCGGGGCCACACCCTCGTCTCCGGCGGCACCGAGAACCACATCGTGCTCGCCGACCTGCGCCCCAAGGGCGTCGACGGCTCCCGCGTCGAGCGCGTCCTCGAGCTCGCCCACATCGCGGCCAACAAGAACACGGTCCCCGGCGACGTCTCGGCCATGGTGCCGGGCGGCCTGCGCATGGGGTCGCCCGCGCTCACGTCGCGCGGCTTCACCGAGGGCGATTTTGACAAGGTGGCCGCCCTCGTCGACCGCGCGGTGACCATCACGCAGGACATCAAGGCGTCGGGCAAGGCGGGGACCAAGCTCAAGGAGTTTAAAGAGTATGTCGACACGACGCCGCCGGCCGCGATTGCCGAGCTGGCCGCCGAGGTCGAGACGTTTGCCAAGGCGTTCCCGACGATCGGGTTTGAGAAGGCCGACATGCGGTACCAGGACTGAGGAGGGGGAGGGGGTGGAGGAGCAAGGGAGGCAAGGTGTTTGGCGTGTCATCGAGGTGCAGGGATTTTCATTCGGCCGCCTGTCCCCCGTCCTCCCTCTCACGCCTCCTCCCCCTCCGGCGGCAGCGCGCTCGCGACGATGCCGGCCGCCCACTCGGCCTCGGCCGCGCAGCGAGTCCTGGAGTAGAGGGGAGGGGCGGGTCCGTCGGGTCGAGTCCGCACGCGCGGCGACCCTCCTCTTCCCCCTCCCCATTCCACTGACTCGATCTCCGCCGTCTTCGCTTCGGCCGCCGCCGCCGCCTCGCGCAGGGCGTCCATGCCGCCCGCCAGGCGGGCGGCTTCCGCCGCCGCCACGCCCGCCGCCGCCTTGGCCGCCGCCGCGGCCTCGAGCGAGGCCAGGGCCGCGGCCCGCGCGTCCAGGGAGGATTGAGCGGCGTCAGCAATGGCTGCAGAAGGGAGAGAAGGGTCAGAGGCGGGGAGGGGCGGGGCGCCCGCATCAACCCTCCCCTCAACGCACCACGCGCCAGGTCGGCCACCCGCCGCGCCGCGTCGCCCGCGTCCGCGGTCGCCAGGACGAGCTGCATCTGCTTGGAGGCGGCGGCGGCCTCGTCCTCTGGTGGAGGAAGGGGGGAGGGAGGCGGTGGTCGGCGCGCGCGGCCGCGGCGCGAATCCAGCCGCCACACGCGCCTCGGCGCTCAAGCCAGGCCCATGGTGCGACCGGCTTAGGGTAACGCGTCGCCTCCCACCCGCGCGCGGGCGCCCGAGGCGAGCAGAAAGCCGGAAGCGCCGACCCCTCCCCCCCCCTCCTTTTCTCTCCCACCCATGATTTTGGCGCGCAGCGCCTCCCACTGCCGCATGGCGCCGCCGCAGCCCGCGTGTGTGGAGGAGGCCATGGCGCGGAGAGGGGAGAGAGAGAGAGTGTGGAGGGGCGCGGGCGCGAGTCACAGCGGCGGCCGCCGCGGCGCACCCGCGCAACGGTATTCGAAAGCATACAGTGCGCACACCCAGGGTCGCGGCGGGGCGTGCGTTGGTTTGGTGGTAGAAGCGGGACTCGGGCCGTCCTAGCGGCGGCGGCGGCGGACGAGAAAAGAAGAAGAAAAAACCTCACTCTCTTCTCCTTCTCCCTCACGCGACCAGGGCCGCGCTCACCGCCAGCGGCGACCGCGGGCGCCCCATGGCCACCGGCGCGGGCGCGAGCGGCGACGGCCCCCCGCGCGCGCGGCGCTCGATCGACGCGACCGACGCGCGCACGCGCACCGAGGGCGACGCATCGAGCTCGGCCGGCGACGACGCGCGCCCATCGTCGGACGCGAGAGGGGGGGGGGGGGCGGCGCCGGCGGCGGGCGTCGCTGGCCCCGCGGCCGGGGACGCGAGCTCGCCGCCGCGCGCGGCGCCGTCGGCCGCGGCCAACGCGTCGGCGACGATGGCCTTGAAAAATTCGTCGTCCGCGGTGAGGAGGACGGGGCCGCCCGTGGCGCCGGCGGGAGGGGGAGGCGCGGCGGACGTGGCCGCCACCGCCGCCGCCTGCCGCGCGGCCAGCAGGCCACCCGCGCACCCGCCCACCGCGGCCACGGCCGCGTACGCCGCGCCCGCGGCCGCGGCGCCGCCCCCGGTGGTGGCGGACGCGAGGGCGGCGGCGAGGGAGAGGACGCCGGCGGCGGACGCCGCGATGAACCCCGCGCCGGCGACGACGACGACGGCGGCGTACACGGCGGCGGCGCCGATGGCCAGCACGGCGGACGCGAGGGCGGCGGCGGTCGAGGTGGCGGCGAGGGCGGCGGCGACGAGGGCCTAAAAAGAAAGGGGCGAGCAAAAAGGTTGGCCGCCGCGACCGCCACGCCCTCCATCTCTCCTCCACCACTCCCCACACACTCACCACCCAGCCCGCCGGCGTGCGCGGCGCCAGGGCGCGCCCGCGGCGCGCGACCCACGCAGCGTCTTTGGGCGTGTTGGTGCGCAGGTCGCAAAACGCCTGGAAAAAGGCGTCCCGCGTGTGGTCGGGGACCAGGGCGCGGCAGGGGGCTGGGGGTGGTGGAGGGAGGAGGGGTGGGCGGGGGCGCGGGACCGTCGGCGGCATCGCGCGCGGCGCCGGGCGACGCCAACGAGCTGCGCCGGCTGGGGCGCGCGCCGCTGACGCTCGAGCCGGCCGCCCTGCGTGCGCGATCGCGTGCACCGCGTCCTGGGCGTGGCCCGAGGGCGCGCGGCCGCCGCCGACGGCGGGCGCCGCGCGCCAGGCGACGCCGCGCAAAATGGCCGCCCCAAAACGCAGCCCTCCGACCCCTCTACACCCTACGCCTTCTCCCACACCCAGCCCTCACCCCCGAGCAGCGGGCGGTAGAGCATCCAGGCAACCGTGGTCGCCGCCATCAGCGCGCCCGGCGCGGCGCCGTCGCCGCGCGCGGGCGGCGGCGAGGGCGGGCGGGGGACGGCGAGCGAGGGGGGGAGAGGAGGGGCCATCGTGTGGCAAGCGGGTGTGAGGGGGCGGCGCTGTCGTGCTCGAGCGAGACGCGTTCAGAGCCGCGGAGTGCCGCCCACAGAGCGGGCTGCCGCGCGCGTGCTCGCCAACAAAATCAGGGGGCAGGTTAGCTGTGGGTCACACTTCGCGTTGGGGGGGGGGAGGGGGCACGAGCGCGTGGGAGGGAGGGCGGAGGCGCGGCGTCCGGCGTCACGCCCCGCCGCCGCCGCCGCCACCGCCCGCGGCCGGCTCCTCCTCGTCTTCGTCCAGCAGGGGAGCGGGCGCGTAATCGTTGGCCGGCGGCGGCGTCGGAGACGGATCGTCGGCGGAGGGCGGCGTGGCGGGCGCCGCGGTCGCGCCGTCGCCGCCCCCTACGCCGCCTTCGCCGCCCAGCGCGTCAAAGTCGAAGGCGTCCATGCCGACGTCGGCCAGCCAGAATGAGAGGCCCGCATCGGGCTCGAGGGGTGGCTCGGGCTCGGGCGCGGGCGCGGGGGGCGCGGGCGGCGGCGGCGCGGCCGCGGGCGCGCTCGCCGGCCGCCGCGCGGACGACACGCCGCCGCCCGCCGAGCCGCCGCCCATGGAGCCGGACGCGGCGCGCAGCAGGAGCGTGTTGATATGGGCGGCGTGGGCCTACAGGGAGGGGGAAGGGAGGACAGGGTGGGTTGGGTCTCCGAGCGCGCGCGCGCGCCGACCCTCCCCACCCCTTTCTCTCTTCTCCTCCTACCTCCAGGCTGGCCTGCAGCCGGCGCTGGCTCTCCAACTGCTCCGCCAGCCTGCGCTGCATGTCCATCTGGGCGGCGAGGGCGGCGGCCAGCTCCGACGCGGGGTGGTCGGCGCCCGGCGGGAGCAGCGCGGCCGCGCCCTCGACCGCCGCGCCCACCGCGGGCGCCCACACGGGCAGCGGGGACGACGCGTCGGACGCGTCGGCCAGGGCGAGGGCGAGGTCCGAGTCGGAGAGCGCGGGGAGCGAGACGGCGGGCGACGAGCCGCCGAGCGCGGCCGCCGCGCCGGCGCCGCCCCCACCCCCTCGCCCGACGCCGCGCGCCAGGTTGAGGCGGTACTTCTGGAGGTGCGACTTGACGTGCAACAGCTCCAGGCCGTCGACCGCCATCGCGCGGCGCACCGTGCCGGGCGTCGCGGCCGCGGGGCCGCCCAGGCGGGCGACCGCTTCCAGGAAGTGGGCGTGCAGGGAGGGCGTCCAGCGGAGGCGCGGTTTGGCGCCTGAAGGGAGAGGGGTGGGTGAAGGCGACCGTGGGTGAAGGGCCGCGGCGGTGACACCGGGAACGCGGGCCGCCGCGCGGTCTGGGCGCTCGGGGCGGCGTCGCCTGGCGCGGTCCCGCGGGACCGCCGCCCGTCGCCCGCCCACTGGGTCGCAGCGTGCGCCCATCGTCGCGCGCGCGGCCGGCAGCCGGGGCCTCGGCGGCTGGCGGCGGTCCGAATTGCGCGCTGCGCCGCCGGCCGCGCGCGGTCGCCGCGCGACGGCGGCCCCGCCCGCCCTCCGTTCTCACCCGTCGCGGTCGAGGCCCTTCGCCGCTTTGGTCGGGCGCCTGTGGGAGGGGGAAGGGGGGTCGGAGGCGCGCGCGTCGCGCCGCGGGCGAGGGCCACGCGACGGCGGCGCCGGCTCGATGCATGCGCGGCCAGCGCGGCCCGCACGCAACTCCGACGGCCCCAAGCCAACGCCCCGCCCGCTCACTCTCGTCGGGCGCGCCGTCGCCCGCGGGCAGGACGAGGAACCGGCCGGCGCGCGCGAGCGCGGGCCGCTCGCCCGACCCGCCCGCGGACGAGCCCGGCGCGGGCGGGCCGGGCTCGCCGGGTGGCGACCGGGGGGGGTCGCTGCTCATGGCGGGCCGCGCGCGGCTATGTCGGCGCCATCGGGGGGCAAGGGATGAGGGAACCCCCCCCCCCCGACTTCGACCAGCACAAAAGACCGGACAAACGGATCAATTTGGCGCCCGGCGTCCACGGCGGCGGCGCGCCCGCAACGGGCGCGGCTAACTTCCGAGGTGCGAGCGGCGGGAGGGCGTGGCGCGGCGCGGGCGGGGTGGCGGCCGGGCGACGGCCGCGCGACGCCGTCGCGCCGCAGACGCCGCGGGCCCGCCCGCGGCCGGCGCGCCCCCTACCGGCACACTGGGCATGGTCTGACCGCTTGGGGAGCGCGGCGAGGGGTCGGCCGCCGAGGCGGCAGCGGCGAAAAGAACGCGACGCGCCGCCCGCTTCACACCCCTCCTCCCCGCCCCGCGGGGCGGGAGCCGCCGCTGCCGCCGCCTCCATCCCGCCCGACATGCCGCGCCCCGCGTCCGCGCGCCCCGCGCCCCCGCCCGCGCCCGCATGCGGCGCCGCGGCGCGCGAGACCACGGCGTACGGCCACCATGCCACCGTGTTTGACGTCGCGCTGGCGCCGCCCGAGTCGCGCCGCTCGCGCTGGATCGCGTCCGCGGGCGAGGACGAGGCGGTGCGCCTGTGGGCGCCTGCCGACGGCGGCCGCTACCGTCAGGCCGCCTTTTCTCGCGCGCACGGCGAGCCCGTGCTGCGTGTGTCGTGGTCGCCGACCGCTGAGCTGCTGGCGAGCGCGGGCGGGGACGCCTGTGCGCGCGTGTGGAGGGTGAGCGACGACGGCGACGGCGCCACCTCAACCATCACCCAAGCCCTGACCCTGGGCCCCGCCGACGACGAAGGCTACGCCTGTGAGTTTACGGCCGACGGCGGGCGCCTGGTGACGACCGCGGGCGCGGGCGTGGCGGTGTGGAGTTTGGAGACGGGGGTGGCGCTCGCCGCCGACCCGCCGCCGGCGGCGCCTCCGGCCCCCGCCATGCTGGCCAACCCGCGCTGGGCCGAGGCACACGTGTTTGGGGCGCGGCTGGGGAGTGGCGGCCTGCTGGCGGCCGCCTGCAGCGACGGCGTCGCGCGGCTGTGGGCGGCGACGCCGGCCGGCCTCGCCGGCGTCGCCGCCCACCGCACGCACGCGTGCCCGCTCACCGCGGTCGCGTGGGCGCCGGACGGGGTGCGCCTCGCGGCGGCGGGCGCCGACGGGAGCGTGGCGCTGGTGGACGCGCGCGCGGGCGGCGGCGTGCCCTGGCGCGGCGCGTCGGCCGGGCGCCCGATGGCGCTCGCCTTTCTGTCGGACGCCGTGCTGGCGGTGGCCACATCGGACAGCACGCTGGAGCTGTTTGGTGTGGGAGGCGGCGGCGGAGGCAGCAACGACGCTGGTCCCCCCTCGCCCCCCGCCACCCGGCGCCTCGTCGAGACCGTCGCGCCCGGCCCGCGCGACCTGCTGTGCGTGGCGGTCGCGGGCGACGCGGTCGCGGTGTCGGGTGCGCGCGGCGGGGTGGGCGGGCGCGCGGCGGCCGCCGCGCGCGCGCGCGCGGTCGACCCACTCGTCGACCCTCACCCTCCCTCCACGCACAGGCCACGCCGCCGAAACGGGCGACAGCCATGGCGGCCCGCGGCGGGCCAAGTGGGCGCCCGTCACGGTGTGGGAGGGGGCGGCTTCTTGACGGCCCGGCAGACGGTGAGGCGAAAGTATGGCGACGCCGTGCTGCACATCTCCGCGCGCTGCGCGCCGCATCTCGCCCACCGCGCGCCGTCGACGGCGTCGCCCGCCCCATGAGAGGTGCGCCCTTTTACGCGCGACCGTGGTCGTGGTGCAGGCGGGGCGCTGCGCGTGGCGGCGGGCGGGCACACGCCTTCTTATTCCCTCGACGCCCGCATTCGGCGCGCGCTCACCGCTCGCGCGGCCGACCCCTACATCATCACCCCCCAGGCCGGGCCGATCGCGGCCAACCGCGGTCGCCATCGGCCGACAGCGCGGACGAGGCGGCGGCCGTCCTCGCGCGCGACCTGCCGGCGTCGGCGCCGGGGCCGTCGTCGTCCGGACGCTCCACCCCCCGCCCGCCCCGCCCCTCGACCGGTGGCGACGAGCCGGCGCCCAAGCGGCGCCTGCGGTGGACGCCGGATTTGCATGCGGCCTTCGTCGCCGCAGTCGACGCGCTCGGCGGCGCGTCGGTCGCCACTCCAGCCCTCATCCAACGCGAAATGGGAGTGCCTTGGCTCCAACTCGTCCACCTCAAATCCCACCTCCAAAAGCACCGGCTTGCGGTGGGACGAGGGTGGGGCGGCGGCGCCGCGCCGCGCGCGCGGTCGGCCACGCGCGGCACGCCGTCTGAAGGCGGCGGCGCGATCGGGAGCAGCGCGGACGGTGACCGCGTGCCGGGCGCCGCGCCGCCGGCCCCACCGCCGTCGACCGCGGTGGGCGTCGCGGGCGAGCTGCGGTCGGCGCTCGCGGAGCAGACCACCCTGCAAGCCCGCTTGACCGCCCTGCAGCGCGAGCAGTCCGCGCTCCAAGCCGCCCTGGCCGCCCAGGCCGCGCGCGCGGCGCGCCTGGTGGCCGCGCTGGGCGCGCCCGCGACGGCGGGCGCGCCGCCGCCGCCCGCGCCGCGGCCGCCCCTGCCGCGGTCGCCGGCGACCGCGTCCGCCACCGTGCTGGCCGCGCCGCCGCCGCTCAAAGTGGGGGTGGGGGTGGCGGCGGCGGGTGGGGAGCGCGCGGCGTGAAGGGTGCGGCGGTCTTTCATTTTTCGGCCCCGCTCCGCGCCGCCGCCGCCGCCCCTGCATTGCCTCGGTTATGACGCTCTGCCAAGCTTGCGCCTGCATGCGAGCGCTCACCGACGCCGACCAACCGCCGCGCCGCGCGCGCCCGCGCCGTCGCGCCGAGGCGCGCGCGGCGCGCCCCGCCGCCGCCCTGTGTAGATTCTAACTTGTGCTGACGCCCCACGGGGGCGGGCGATGGACCCAGCGGCCGCGCGGCGGCGGGCGGCACGTGTCGGGGGCACGCTGGGGTGCCCTCCCGCGCGGGTGGAACAACGCGCCGCGCATGCGGCGCCCGGCACGCACTCCCCGCCCAACGACCCCCGCCGCCCCTCCACAATGGACAGCCCTTTGGGAGGCCCATCCCCGCCGACCGGCAGCCC
>Ga0315285_10000396_pt1 | contig 45041 bp, 43 predicted proteins | sample YL17G09_36_MG_FD_203698 | JGI IMG/M metagenome (GOLD analysis project Ga0315285, IMG submission 203698) | Sediment microbial communities from Yellowstone Lake, YNP, Wyoming, USA - YL17G09_36 | ecosystem: Environmental > Aquatic > Freshwater > Lake > Sediment | place: USA: Wyoming | collected...
CATTCGAGAAAAAAATCCTTCCTTTAGGCTCAGAAGTTGAAACGCATCAGACAAATCCAATCTATGCAGCTCTGCTATCTTCTGAGCGCCAAAAAATACTTCAGGAGACAGAAAAGGCAACTCCCTTATACGTTCAGACACTGTAGCGAACCAGGAACAGAGATTGAGAGTCGCCTTCTTATAAGTTTCGAGATCGATAGTCTTTCGATAGAAATGACATACCTTAAGCAACGAGAGTGTCTCATAAAAACAGAGCGAGGTCGTGAATTTTGTCGGCTCGCGCCCCCAATATTCGCGGAGAATGTCACTTCCTTCTTCCGGCACATAAAGTTTTAGTAGTGCAGAGGCGTCAAAACAATTAGCTCGCACGGCGACGTTCATCGTATTTCTCCGTTCAACGCCGAGCGCGTCAGCTGCGGCTGAGCGCCGTCGTCAGTCTATCCCTCCTGGCCGTCAGCTGGACGCGCTTGTTCTACATCGCCTGTGATTGTGAAGCTGGGCTCTGGCTCAACGTAGTTACGGACGAACAGGACACGATTCCGAATCTCAACGGCAAGCGACCGGACGGAGATTGACCTGCCTTTCCACTCGTATCTGGGCCGGAGGCAGTGGCCTCCTTCCACTGGAACCAGCTCTCGCCATGTGACCGCGACGCCGCCTACGGACGATGGGAGAGCGAGGTCGTCGAGGGTGTCGAGCACGCTGGGCGGGGTGAAGTCTGTCCTTGTCGCTTCGTAGTACACGGCCGTGCGCGCAACCGGTTGGGGCAGGTAGGATAGGTCCCTAAACTTATGCTGGGACTTGTCGTCGACCGCCTGCTGCAAGTGCTTGAGTTCAAGGGCAGTCCCGGGATGGCGGCTCGTGCACTCGATCGCCACGGTACCCTCTGATGTGCCGACCCAGAAGTCAACCAGTCCGCCAGCGACTTTGCGGGTCGTGTCTGGGCTCTCAGCCCAGTTCCAAGAATCGTAGGTCAAAAAGCGTGAGGCCATCAACATCTCGAAGATAGTCCCGCGAAAATCTGTCGAATGACGGACGCGTGATTGGCAGTGCATCAGGAAGTTGACGCGCGCATCTTCCCCCCTTAGCAGGGTCCACGCGCACGCCATTTCTACGAGTGGCGCGCACTCAAGTGCCATCCGCAATGTAGCGAAAACGGTCTCGCCCCGCCGGACTGACGCCAGGTAGTCACACGCGTCGCGAAACGGCCTCCTGACAGCATCGTCGGAGCCCTGAAGCACACCCTGCAGGAAGGCCTTCAGGATCGATTCTGTCTGCACCCGTCTGCTCCTGTGGGGGGGAACTCAGGGGACGTTGGTTCTAAAACAACTTTCCATCCCCTGCTCGGGGAAAGGTGTCGCGGGACCAATGTGCCCTTCTGTATCCCCATCCGACCTGCGAAACCAAGCTACTCGGGCCTCTCCCACACCTGCCGAAAGATCCTTTGGGCCTCCTCCACCGCCATGATCACCCCGCGGGTGGACAGGGTGGCCTTGGCAATGCCATCGATGTTACCTAAGGGATCGTCCTTCTTGAGGACGAACGGCCCGCCCCTTCCACGGAATTGGGAGAGGAACACGGGATCGGCGACCCTGGTCCCCAAGCCCCGGCTCTCCTGGTGGGAGACCAGGACGATTTCGACCACCTTTCCCTGGGGGTCCAGGCCCACCAGGAACCGCATCGCGCCCCCATAACCCGTTCCCTCGGCATAGAAGACCCCGCCCATGATCTCTTCTCCTCGATAGCCCACCTCGTATTGGACCCCTCCCCGCTCCACGGTCTGGTAGCGCTCCGCCCCGGGGAGGGCTTGTTTGAGCAGCCAGGCCCTTTCGATATCCTTAGTGGTTCGATGATCGCTCGCGGCGACCTCACGGGGCATGAAAAAGCCTCCCATAGAAAGGACGCACAGGGCAAGAATTCCCAGGGCGAAACAGACGATCTTCCTCATGGTGAGCTCCTTATTTCCCTATCAAGGCTCCATATCGGCGCCACTTTCTCCCCCTGAAAGCACAAAAGGCACCGCGATCTTCCAGCGAAAGATCTATCCGGTGCCTATTGTTGATACCACCTTCTGCCGGTAAAGCGCGACGGCTCCATCTCTACTTGTCCCAGGGGATTGCGATTTAATGGGAAAATCGGCAGATTGAGTAGCTTTTCATCAGGATATTTACTCCTCCCGCCCTTCCTTGTCAATCTCTTTTGCTCCCTGGTCACCTCTTGCCGACAAAGCCGCTTGCCCTCTCCCTCGGTGCGTAATATCATGAGAGCGCTTTTTCTCCACTGATCACGGTCGGAAAGGACCGCCATGAAGGGACGAGATGCGGTCTCACTCAAGCGATAAGGGAGAGACATGGGAAGAATCAGGGATCTGTTCATCGTCATTCTAATTTTGGCCCTCTCCGGGATGGCTCAGGCCGGAGGGGGCAGCGAGGTGGCGCTCACTCAGAAATAACTAAACGGCCTGTCTGCTTCCCTCTCCTTGGTCGGATAGACAAAGAAGCGGAGGGGCGAGCACAAAGAAAAGGGCAACTGCCGAGCGGCAGTTGCCCTTTTTGTCTTGCGCAGCGCGTCCGATCTGCTCGGATCAGACGAAGTCCGGCTCCACCTCCAGCTTCTGGCCCAGTCCGCACAGTTCGTCGTACACGGCGCGGCTCAAGGGGATCCCCTCCTTCCGCCGCTGGGCCTCGATCCCCATCTCGATCTCGCCCGGAAGGAAGATCTCCGCCACCCCCTTGGCCTTCTTGGAGTTCTTGATATCCCGGATCATCTGGTCCATCCGCGCCTTGAACTCGGAGAGGGGTATGAAGGCCTCGATGTTGAGGGCCGCCAGCAGGTGCCCGATCCTCTGAGTGCCCGGGTTGTTGTAGAGGGCGCCTACGTCCGGGCCGAAGCTGGCCCCGGTGAGGACCCCGGAGAGGACATCCATCATCAGGGCGAGGCCATAGCCCTTGTGTCCGCCCACCGGCAGAATGAGGCCTTCCAGGGCCGCTTTGGCGTCCTCGGTGGGCAGGCCGTCCTTGTCGATCGCCCATCCCAGGGGGATCTTGTCCCCCTTCTTGGCGGCCAGGATGATCTTTCCCCTGGCCGCGATGGAGCAGGCCATATCGAAGATCACTGGCTTCTCCGATCCGGCCGGGGCCGCAATGGCCAGGGGGTTGTTGCCGATCATGGCCTGATTGCCCCCGGTAGGCGCCATCAGAGGAACGGTGTTGGTGAGGCCGATGCCGATCAGGTCCTCCTTGACCGCCATCGTGGCAAAGTGGGCCATCGCGCCATTGTGGGTGGAATTGCGCACCCCCACCAGTCCGAAGACGCCCTTTTTTGCCTTATCGATCGCCATCTTCATGGCCCTGGCCGAGATGACCTGCCCCAGACCGTGGTCTCCATCCAAGAGCGCGGAGACCGGGGTCTCGTTCAGGACCTTCATCTGGGGCTTGGCCTTCACCGCCCCTCCCTGGAGGCGCTCGATGTAAATGGCAATCCGGGTGACCCCGTGGGTATCTACCCCCCGGAGGTCCGCCTCAATGAGGTTGTCCATGAGCACTTTGGCATCCTCGGTCGGGACCCCCACCTTCTCGAAGAGCCTCACGCAAAACTGGCTGAGGGGCTCTGCCTTCGTCAACACCACATTCTTGACTTCTTCCATCGCTTTTTCCTTTCTCTATCTGGAAGTTAAGCGCGCTGATCCGCCGATTCTCTCGGATGGCGATCTTTAAGGGTCAAGGCCAAAAGGCCTGCCAGTAAGGGCATCAGGGCCAGGATCGTCATGCTCTTCTCCAGGCCAATCGCGTCCGCCATCAGGCCGGAGAGGAAGACCCCAACCCCACCCGTTCCGAAGGCCAGCCCCAACATGAGGCCCGAGGCCAATCCTACACTCCCCGGCATCATCTCCTGGGCAAAGACGATGATGACGGAGAAGCCTGCCAGGAGCATGGTCCCCGAGAGCGCCAGGAATAAGGGGACCCAGAGGCCAGAGGCCTTGAGAGCGAGCAGCATGAGGGGGGGGAAGAGGAGAAGGCTGCCGGCGATCACCTTCTTCCGTCCCCAAAGGTCAGAGAGATGCCCTCCCAGGAGGCCGGCGATGGCCCCGGAGAGGAGAAATATGAAGAGCAGACGGCTTCCCACGCTGAGGTTAACCCCCTTGCTCTGCAGCAAAAGCGGCAGGTAGACGATAAAGCCCTGGTAAGTCCAGGAGCGCAGGGCAACCACCAGGACAAGGGCCCCCAGTTCCACCCAGGGCATCTGCGCCCATGCGATCTTTCCTGCCTTCCTGGTACGGGGAGGAGGGGAAATGGCGAGATCCCCCCGCCACCGGTAGAGGATCAGGGAGATGGGAAGCCCGAAGGCCAACAGCCAGGCCGTGCTTCCGACGCCCCAGCGCAGGACGACCAAGGCCGCAAAGACGGGCCCCAGGGCAAAACCGAGGTTCCCGCCCAGGGTGTAGATCGCCATCCCCATCCCCCGGCGTGCGCCGCTGAGGTAGTTGACGGTCATCGAGGCCCGGGGGTGGAAGGCCGCGGTCCCGAACCCGGCCAGGGTGACGCTCAGCAGCAGGAGGGGGTAGCTGGGGGCGAGGCCAGACATCCCCATGAGCAGGGCCGTCCAGATGACCCCCAGGGCAATGAACCAGTCCGTCTTCCGCCGATCGGAGATGAATCCGAAGATGGGCTGGATCATGGAGGAGGTCACATTGAGCATGGTAGCCACCAGCCCTGCCTGGGAGTAGCTGAGGCCGAAGGCCGCCTTCTGGATCGGCAAGATGACCGGCAAGATATTCTGGGAAAGGTCTACCACCAGGTGTCCGGCCATGATGAGGAAGATGGGCAGTCGTTTCATATTCATCCAGTTCCCGGGATTACAGCTTTCTCTTGTCCACTACCCTTTTCGCCTTCCCCTCGTAGCGGACGATGGTCTTCGGCTCTACCAGCTTCACCCTGGCCGAGAGGCCCAGGGTGCTGCGCAGCTTCTCCTGGATGCTCTCCACGAACTGATGCTGCCTCTTCATCTCATCGAAGAACATCTTCTCCGAGACCTCCACTTGGATCTCCAGCTCATCCAGGGCCCCCTTCCGATCCACGATGATCTGATAGTGGGGCTCCGTCCCCTCCATCTCCAACAGGACCTGCTCGATCTGGGAGGGGTAGACATTCACCCCCCGGATGATGAGCATGTCATCGGTGCGGCCGGAGACCCTCGCCATCCGCACCAGGGTGCGGCCGCAGCGACAGGGCTCCGGATTGAGGGAGGTGATGTCGCCGGTGCGATAGCGGATCAAGGGAAAGGCCTCCTTGGTGAGGGTGGTGAGCACCAGCTCCCCCTCCTCTCCATAAGGGAGGACCTCTTGGGTCTCGGGATCGATGACCTCGGGGACGAAGTGATCCTCGAACAGGTGCAGGCCCGCCTTGAACTCACACTCCCCTGCCACCCCCGGTCCGATGACCTCGCTCAGGCCATAATTGTCCGTTGCCAGGATGGAGAGCTTCCCCTCGATCTCGCGGCGCATGCTCTCCGACCAGGGCTCGGACCCGAAGAGGCCCACCCGCAGGTAGAGGGACTTGGGGTCTACCCCCGTCTCCGCCATGGCCTCGGAGAGGTAGAGGGCGTAGGTGGGGGTGCAGACCAGGGCGGTGCTGCGAAAATCCTGCATAATCATAATCTGCCTCTGGGTATTGCCCGCGGAGACCGGGATCACCGAGGCCCCGATCCGCTCCGCCCCGTAATGGAGCCCAAAGCCCCCGGTGAAGAGGCCATAGCCGAAGGCGATCTGCACCACATCCTCTCTGGTTACCCCACCGGCGGTGAGAAAGCGGGCCACCAGATTGCTCCAGGTCAGGAGGTCATTGCGGGTGTAGCCAACCACCGTGGGCTTGCCGGTGGTGCCCGAGGAGGAGTGGATGCGCACCACCTCCCGCAGAGGGACGGCAAACATCCCGTAAGGATAGCTGTCCCGCAAATCCGCCTTGGAGGTAAAGGGAAGCCTTTTGAGGTCCTCTAAGGATTTGATCTCCTCGGGGTGCAGCTTCAGCCGATCGAAGGATTGCCGATAGAAGGGGACCTGTTGACAGACCCGATCGAGGGTGGCCTTCAGCCTCTCCAACTGCAGCCTGCTCAGATCCTCTCGCTTCATGCATTCGTACTCTGGCTCCCACATCTTCACTTTCCTACCTCCAGACCACGAAACCCTCCCCTGGCCCGCTTCTGCAGTAAGAGAGCTGGTCGCTGTCCTCTTGGGTCAGCCCCCAATCCGCGGGCGCAAGGGAGCCTTGGCGTCTTGCCTGATTTGGTTGATATCAGTAAAGAACCCCGCCCATCGGGCGGGGTTTTCATCAGAGATCTTCTAATGGCCGAGGATGCGGGGCGGTCTTTGCCCCAGGTCTCCCCGAGGGCATTTCGCCCTAAAGCGCATACACCCTCTCCCCCTTCAGGATGGTCACCCCTTTGCTCAGGAGGACGCGAATCGCCTCATCGGTGTTTTCCAGGCGGAAGATGATGACCGCATTGTCGGAGCTCCGCTCCACGAAGGCATACATGTACTCCACATTCATCCCTGCCTCCTGGATGATGTGCAGGATCTGCCCCAGCCCCCCGGGCCGGTCCGGCACCTCCACCGCCAGCACCTCGGTCTCACCCACGGTGAAACCTTGCTCTTTAAGGATCTTGATCGCCTTATCATTATCGTTCACGATCAGGCGAAGGATCCCGAAGTCGGTGGTGTCCGCCAGGGAGAGGGCTCGGATGTTGACCCCTGCCTTCCCCAGGGCATTGGTCACCTCTGCCAAGCGACCCGCCTTGTTCTCCAAAAAGATGGATATCTGTCTCACCTTCATTCTCGGCCCTCCTCTCTCTGAGGAAGAGATTGAGCTTTCGTTTAGACCTATTGCCGCCTGCTCGCGGAGATGAAATTCCCTGTGCGAGGCGGAAGACTGATTTCAGAGCTTCCTCTTGTCGATCACCCGCTTGGCCTTGCCCTCGCTCCGCTGAATCGATTTGGGCTCGGCCAGCTTTACCTTGACCGAGATGCCCAGGGCACTCTCGATCTCCTTCTCGATCTTGCGCTCGATGTCCTCTAATCGCTTGATCTGATCGGAGAAAATCCCCTCATTTACCTCCACCTGGATCTCCAGCTCATCCAGGGCCCCGACACGGTCCACCACGATCTGATAATGGGGCTCGGTCTCCTCCATCTGCATCAAGACCGCCTCGATCTGGGAGGGGAAGACATTGACCCCCCGGATGATGAGCATATCATCGGTGCGACCCATGATCCTCTTCATCCGCACCATGGTGCGGCCGCAGGGGCAGGCCTGGGGGATGAGGGCGGTGATGTCCCGGGTCCGATAGCGGATGAGGGGCATCGCCTCCTTGGTCAAGGTGGTGATGACCAGCTCCCCCGCCTGTCCTGGGGGCAGGCTCTTGCCCGTGGCGGGATCAATGATCTCGGGGAGGAAGTGGTCCTCAAAGATGTGGAGCCCCTCCTTGACCTGGCACTCGTTGGCCACTCCGGGGCCAATGATCTCGGTCAGGCCATAGATATCGAGGGCCAGGAGTTTCAATTTCCGCTCGATTTCGACCCGCATGCTCTCGCTCCAAGGCTCGGCGCCGAAATTGCCGGCCTTGAGGCTCATCCGTTCGAAGGTCATTCCCATCTCCGTCGCCACTTCGGCCAGGAAAAGGGTATAAGAGGGGGTGCAGGTGAGGATCGTGCTCCCAAAGTCCTGCATGATCATGATCTGGCGTTTGGTGTTTCCGCCCGAGATGGGGATCACCGAGGCCCCGATCCGCCTCGCCCCGTAGTGGACCCCCAGCCCCCCGGTGAAGAGGCCATACCCGTAGGCATTCTGCACCACATCATCCTTGGTGGTGCCGGAACAGGTGAGGCAGCGGGCCATCACTTCTGACCAGAGTTCGATATCCCGATGGGTGTATCCGCCGACGATCGGTTTGCCCGTGGTGCCGGAGGAGGTGTGAATCTCCACGATGTCCGAGGGAGGGACTGCAAACAGGCCAAAGGGATAGTTGTCGCGCAGATCATCCTTGGTGGTAAGGGGAAGCCGGGATAAGTCCTCTAATGAGTTGATGTCCTTGGGTTTGACCCCCGCCTTGCGGAAGGTATGATAATAGAAAGGAATGCGGTGGTAGGTCCTTTCGCAGACCTCCTTCAGCCTCTCCAATTGCAGATCCCTCAATTCCGGGATGGACATACACTCGAACTTGGGATCCCAGATCATACCCGATCTCCTTTCTCCATCTCCTCAAATGAAGGGATTCTTGGACCTCCTCAAGATAGCAAAAAATACAGAATAATCAAGGGACTTTTCGCATATGAGGCCACCGGCGGGGATCGTGCCCGCTACGGATCTTCGGCGCCCAGATCGACGACCTCCACATCCCCCCAGGCCCCCAGGTTCCTCCCCACGATTACCACCGCGCCACACACCCCGGCAATGGACTTGGCCAGCTCCAGGGCCGCCGGGACATCTCCTTCCCGCTGCACCCGGTTTCCCACCCGGGTGGCGACCGCGTCTGCCAGGGCGGGGGAGGGGGCGAGGATCACCGCGGCATCCGCCGCCCCCAGGCTCAGGGAGTGGCCCACCCTGCCCGCAGAGGTGCAGACCCCCAGGGGTTCCCCCCGGGATTCAACCTTCAACCCCAGGCGGTGGCTGAAAGGAGAAGAGCCGGCATAGATCTCCACCACCCGCGGCCTCTGGGATTGCAAGAAGATGTCCCCCCCGTTTTCCACCATCAACTCCGGCGAGAGGGGCACCAGTTCTTGGCCCACCAATTCGGCGATGGCGCCGGCAACGGCCGCCATGGGTCCCACATTCGCCTTTTCCGAAGAGGCTGCCATCAGCCGGACGATGGGAGGGGAGAAGGTCGAGGGGGAGACCGGGAGCAGGGAAGTGGCGAACTCCGGATGATAGGAGATGTAGCTCTCCAGCTCATCTCGCAGTCGGATCACGATCTCCCGGGCCGGGAGGTAAAGGTCAGACTGGGCCTGAATCCAGAGGTCGGTCTCCTTCACCTCCACCTGAAAGCCGATCAGGTCCCTGGCCCGGGCCACCCTGCGGTAGGCTCTCTCCCGATACATCGCCTCCCTCACTTCAAAGGGGCGACGAGGCAGCTCACCGTGCCGAAGGCGCAGAGCCGACCCTCGCCGTCCATCACCTTGACCTGGGCTACCATCACCCTTTTTCCGGCGTGGAGGGCCTCTGCCTCAGCCAGCACCATCCCCTCTTTGACCGGCCGCAGGAAATTGACCTTCAGCTCCAGGGTGGGAAAAGGATGGTCGGCAGAGAGCAAAGGGCGCAGGGCGAAGTAGGCGACCGAATCGATGAGGGAACAGGTCATGCCCCCATGCAGGGTGCCCAAATAGTTCAGGTGCTCGGGGCGAATGCAAAAGCGCATCCGGGCCCTGCCCGGTTGATATTCCACCAATTCCAGGCCCAGGTGGCGCAGGAAGGGGATCGATCTGGCCCTCTCCCCAAGGTCGATCGGCTGTTGGCTCTCCCCGCTCATCGATTCCGACCTCTAGCCGAAAGGGGAAGCCAGGCAAAGGAATCCTCCGATTTTTCCGAGGGGATATATTCCAAGTTCACATAACCGGAATAGCCCATCTCCTCCAGGGCCTTCAGCACAAAGGGGTAATTGATCTCCCCGGTCCCTGGCTCATGGCGCCCTGGCAGGTCTGCAATCTGGATATGGCCGATCTTATCCAGATTGGCGCGTATGGTGTTGAGCAGGTTGCCCTCCATGAGCTGCATGTGGTAGAGGTCATATTGGAACTTCACCAGCGGGCTTGCTGCCTCTTCCACCCAGCGGAAGCCCTCCTGGGACCTGGAGAGGAAGTAGCCGGGGCTATCGTATAGATTCAGGGCCTCGAACATCAGGGTGATCCCCTCCCCCTCCAGCCTCTTGCCCGCATAGCGCAGGTTGTCCAGGGCGCACTTCGTCTGCTCCTCCCGGGAGAAACCCTCCAAGGTATTTCCCGTCAGGGTATTGATCCTTTTGCAGCCCAGCTGGTGGGCCAGGGCGACCGCCTCTTCCAGGCTTTCGCGAAACTGCTTTATCTCCTTGGGATTCGACAACAGGCCCTTCATGTTAGGGGGGGTATTCAGATTGAACAGGGCCACCTCCAGGCCAAATCTCTCCTTCTGTTCCTTGAGCGCCTTCATGTCGTAGAGCGAGGGGAACCAGAACTCAAAGGCGGAGAAGCCTGCCTCCGCCACCTTCTGTACCCGGTCCGGAAAGGGATATTCGGCAAAGATCATCGAGATGTTCACGCCGTAGGTAAACATGGGGTCTCCTCCTCTGAGAAAGTGTGGCAGATTCGCCGCAATTCATGGCCGTTTCACCATGGGCCTCGGCCAAAGCAAGACGACTTGAGAGGGCTCAGTCCCCCAGATCCAAGAAGCGCAGGCCCTCGGCGCCCCGGCGTTCCCCGGGCTAATGTGGCATGTACATTGCGAAACAAAGTGCCAGATTGCAATCCACCGTACGAAGGATCCAATCATGAAACTCCTTCTGAAAGTCGCACTGGCCTTAGCCTTGACGGTTTGCCTCTTCTTCGAGGGATGGACGCTGCTCTTCGATCGTCCCACGCCGCCGCAACGGGGCGTGATGGAGCAGACCAGCACCCCAACCCCCAATCCCATCTCCTCCAAGCCGGCCTCCCTCCACCCGGAATGCGGTCGCCTGGGGGTATTTGCCCTGCACTCCCTGCTCTTTAATTGTATTGCCGACCAACGCCCGCCCGCCTCGGACAACCGGCCCGCCGAGGGAAGGCCTACTGGGCCATAAACCCCCCATCCACTGCCAAGATATGACCAGTGATCAGATTGGAGGCGGCTGAGGCCAGGAAAATGGCCGTCCCGATGAGTTCCTCTGCCTGACCCAATCGCCCCATCGGTGCCTTCTCGATCATCCTCTGGAAGTGGCCTGGCTCTTTCACCTTGATCTGGCTGACCAGTGGGGTATCGAAGACGAAGGGGGCGATGGCGTTGACCCTGACTCCCACCTTGGCCCACTCCACTGCCAACCCTCGGGTAAGCTGCACTACCCCCCCTTTGCTGGCCAGATAGGCAACGCACCCGGGATAGGCAATCAGGCCACCGATCGAGGCAATATTGATGATACTTCCCTTCCCTTGAGCCACCATGGCCTTACCGGCCGCCTGGCAACAGAGGAAAGTCCCCTTGAGATTGACCTCTAAGACCCGATCCCATTCCCCCTCCGGATATTCCAGGGCCCCACTGCGGAAGGTGATCCCCGCACTGTTCACCAGGATATCCACCCTGCCCCAATCTCGCAGGACCCTCTGCATCATCGCCTCCACCCCGGTCGATTGGGTGACATCCAGCTGCAGGGCAATCGCCTGGCCTCCCTGTCCTTTGATCCGTTTGGCCGTTTCCTCCGCTCCCTCAGCAGAGAGGTCCGCGACGGCCACCGAAGCCCCGGCCTCCGAAAACCCCATGGCGATGGCCTCGCCCAAGCCACTGCCACCGCCCGTGACGATGGCCACCTCTCCCTTCAGGGAGAAGAGGCCAGGAAACCATTTCCCCTTCCCGCTTTTCTCCTCTGCCATCTTCCCTTTCACCCCCATGTTCCCTATCCTGGTTCTGCCTCAACAATCCCTCAGCTTCTTATAGATCCCGATCTGGGGATAATCTCCGGTCATCGCCCGATACCCCGGGCCCTGGGCATTTCCCTCTCCCAGCATTTGGAAGTCCCATCCCCAGATCTGCATGGAGAGAGAGGTGATCCGTCCCGGATAAGTCAGGTCGGCTCCGGCCATGTTGGCCCCGCCGATGGCCCCCTGTTCCCAGGCGCTTTGCCATCCGTAATGGAGGGCTGCCTTCCCCTGGTAGGGGTCGAAGGCCTGGGCCGCATCCCCCCCGCGAAAAGGAGGGTGATCTTGCCCTCCCCGTCTCTTTTTCTGACCACCTCCGCCGCCCGGAGGCCCGCCACCCCATTCCCCACGATCACATAATGGGTCATCTCTTGCTCCTTGCAGACGCGATGCATGGCCTTGCAGGCTATCCCCCGCCAGCAGCGGGGGCGGTCTTCTCCTGCACCCCCGGAGACAGCCTTCCCAAAATACCCAAAGATGCCCCTCTTGTCAATATCGGGCAATGCCTTGCCCGGGAGCCCCTCAAAAATGACTTGACTTTTTCGCCCGCTTCTTGTTAGCCTCTGCCAATCAAAAATGAGACGGTTATGGAAACCCCTTATATTTTGACCCTGATTACCGTCCCCAATCGAGAGCGGGCAGAGGCTATTGCCGAGGCGTTGATTCAAGAGAGGTGGGCGGCCTGCGTCAATATCCTCCCTTCGGTCCACTCCCTTTTCTTCTGGCAAGGGGCCAGGCAAAAGGAAGAGGAGTGGCTTCTCTTGGCCAAGAGCAGAAGGGTCCTCTTCGCCTCTCTCGCCGCCAGGGTCAAGGAACTTCACCCCTATAGCGTCCCGGAGATCATAGCCCTGCCCATCCTCGAAGGATCGGAGGAATATCTCCAATGGGTCGAAGAGGCCACCGCGAGACAGGGTGACCGATGAAAAGGCGTGCCTTGGTCCTGGGAGGAGGGGCGGCGCGGGGCGCGGCGCACCTGGGTGTGATCCAGGCCCTGGAAGACTCGGGATACAGGCCTGATCTGGTGGTCGGGGTAAGCATCGGCGCCTGGGTGGGGGCGGTCTACTGCTCCTTCCCCTTCCCCGAAGCCTTGGAAAGGATGGAGGCAGTCGCCCAAAGGATCGCGCTGGAGCTGGGGAAAGGAGACCCACTCTTGCCCTTCTTCAGGGTCCGCCACCTCTTCTCCGAATCCTCCAAGAGGGCCCTATTGGGAGATGACCTGGGGCTCGAGGGCATCAGATTCTCCGATCTCCACACTACCTTCTATCTGACGGCCTTGATGCTACCCCAGCTCCGGCGAGTGGCCATCGGGGGAAGGGATAACGCCTCTTCGATCATCGATCCCCTCCTCGCCAGCTCCGCCGCCCATTGGCCCTACTCCTGGAATGGAAAGCTCTTCCTGGATGGAGGGCTCGCGGGCAATGTCCCTGTCCGGGTCGCACAGGAGAGGGGTTGTGACCTCATCCTCGCGGCCAATCTCGGGTTTCTCTTCAAGTACTATGCGGGACGAGGTCGATATCGGCCCTGGAAGATCGTCGACTATCTGGGAAAGCAGATGACCCAGAAAGAGTTTCAAGCGGCCCGCGCGGCGGGGGCAGTCGTCTATGAGATCTACTCTCCCCGAATTGAGGCCTTCAGCGTCTATGACTTTTCCTCGCCCGAGCGGCTGCAGAAGGAGGGCTATGAAGCCTGTCGCCAGATATTGGAAGAAATCCAGATCTAATCGCCGCCCCTTAAGGGGATGCCCCAAGCCGGGTGGGGTGAGGGCTCGACTCTTTCTGTCCTTGATCCTCCTGGCCCTTGCCCTGGCCTTCTTGCCTCCCTCTGTCCAGGCGGGGATCGCCCTGCCTTCCTCTCCCCCCAACAAGATCTCCCTCCCCTCCCCGGAGCGGGAGGGCAAGTCGCAGGAGGTCAATTCCCCTGCGGATGCTGAGCAGGAGACCATGCCGGGGGTCAATCATAGGAGGCCGGCAGAGCGCCTGGATGTAGAGATCAATCGATCTGTCTCGAACCACCTGCAGCGGTACCAGACCAAGGAGAGGGGCTCTCTGCTGGAGGGATTTCGCAAGGCCGAGGCCTATCTGGCCCAGGTCAAGGCCGTATTCGAGAGGATGGGTCTTCCGGTGGATCTCTGTAATCTCGCCTTCTTGGAGAGCGGCTTCAATCCCTTCGCTTATTCCCGGGCAGGGGCCGTAGGCATCTGGCAGTTTATGGAGTCAACCGCCAGGCTCTTTGGCCTGCAGGTGAACTGGTGGGTGGACGAGAGGCGGGACCCCGAGAAATCCACTCGGGCGGCGGCCGCTTACCTCAAGCAACTCTATCAGCTCTTTGGCTCTTGGCCCCTGGCCATTGCGGCCTACAATACCGGGGAAGTCAAGGTGCTGAAGGCCCTTCGAGGGCGTCCCCAGTCCGACTTCTGGTCTCTCCACCTTCCCCGGGAGACCTGGCGCCTGGTGTCTGGCTTCATGGCAGTCACCCTGATCCTCAGGGAGCCCGAGGCCTATTTTTTCCCCCCCATCCAGGAGGACTCTCCGCGTTACACCAAGGTCGCGCTCGATTCCTGTACGGATTTGAGGGTCATCGCCCGGGCTTGTGAGACCTCCCTGGAAGAGATCCGGGCCCTGAACCCGGAATTGAATTGGGGATGTACTCCCCCCGATCGAACCCACTACGAGGTTCGAATCCCTCTGGAGGCCAAATATCTCTTCTGGGAGGCTTTTTCGGCCATTCCCTCGGAAGAGAGGATCGCCTGGACCCGCCACTCAGTGCAAAAGGGAGAGACCCTCTCTCGAATCGCGAGGCGCTATCGGGTGCCGGTGCCGATAATTGCCCAGATGAACCACCTCCCCTCTTATCAGACCCTCCCGGCGGGGAAAGAGCTCCTCCTGCCCATTCCCCACGGGTTCCGGAGAGGGATGGCAGAAACGCACCTCGCCTACCTTCCCTCCCTGAGGCGGGCAGAGGCCGCCTCCTTTTCCCAGGAGTCCCCTCGCTCCTATGTGGTCCAGAGAGGGGATACCCTGCTGCAGATCGCCCGCCGCCATTGGGTGACGGTAAGAGAGCTGCGGCAGGCGAACGGCCTCGGGCCCCAGGCCGTGATTCGGCCTGGCGATCGCCTCCGAATCCCCGGGGGCCGCTCCCTCTGATCCGACCCCGCCTCCTCCACTGGCCATCTCTTCCCTCGCCTGGAGCCGTTGACCAAAGGAAAAGCCCCGAGGGATCTCTCCCTCGGGGCTTTTCCTTTCAAGGTCAGGTTGAGCTACTTAGACCTTCACTACATTCGTGGCTTGGGGTCCCTTCGGTCCTTCAACTACCTCAAATTCAACCTCTTGGCCTTCTTTCAAGGTCTTGAAGCCTTCATCTTGGATTGCTGAATAATGGACAAAGACGTCCTCGCCAGCCTCTTGTTCAATGAAACCGTAGCCCTTGCTATCATTGAACCACTTCACCTTGCCCGTCTTCTTCAACTCCGCACCTCCTATTTTTGAACATGACACCGTAGGAACCCGCCCCGTTGATCCTGAGACCTCGGGCTAGAGTTCAGGACCACCAAAACGCCAAAACCGATGGGCATCTCTCTTCATGACCTCCTTGTAATCCACGTTTTCGCCCCTCGCGGATTCGCTCACCCCCCCCGGTTTCGGCAGAAAATACTTCATGGCAATACCTTTGTCAAGCCAATTCTTGAACAGGCATGCGCCCAGTGCCCGCACCCCGCAAGGGACACCGGAGGGATCCCAGGCCAGGTTGGGCCAGATCCGGTCCAGCAAAAAACGGGAGATGCTTGGGCGTCGAGGTCCGTTCAGGCTTGCCCCCTTGCCGCCAGAACCAACTGGCGTCCTCTCTCGAAGGCGGCTCGATTGAGATCCCGCAGCGGCCCCGGGAACTTCCTTTCCAGGCACCTCCTCCAGGAGGCGAGGGGGATCTCCAAGAGGGGGGATGCCGCCCCTAACATGATAGTATTCACCAACCGGCGGTCCCCCATCTCCTGGGCCAGGGAGAATGCCCCTACCTCAACATAGCGATCCTTCAGGGAGGAGAGGGCGGCCGCGATGTCCGGCGGATAGCACGCCCGCCCCAGGGTGACCAGAGGGGGGAGGATCCTTTGCCGGTTCACGACCAGGATGCCCTCATCCCTCAGAAGGGGCGACCACCGCAGGGCCTCTGCTTCCTCGAAGGCCAAGAGTACATCCACCTGCCCCGCCCTGATCAGGGGCGAGAAAACCCCCCGGCCGTAGCGGACATGGCTGGTGACTACCCCTCCCCTCTGCGCCATCCCGTGAATCTCACTCTTCTTCACCTCAAAGCCGGCCTGGAGGGCCGCCTCCGCCAGGACCTCACTCGCCAACAGGACCCCCTGCCCCCCCACTCCGGCCACCAGGATATTCTCCACCTGCTTCTTCACGCGTCCTTCTCTCCCTGTATGGCGTCCTGCCTGCAAATCTGGGCGCAGAGGCTGCAGGCATTGCAGGCGGTCGCGTCGATCTGAACGACCCCCTTCCTTTCTCCGCCCTTCTCTTCCCAGGCCAGCGCAGGACAGCCCAACTGGAGGCAAAGCCGGCATCCGATGCACCTCTCGGAATCCACCGCATAGCCACCCCCTTTCCTCCTCGGCCCCAAGAGTACGCAGGGTCTGTTGGTGATCACCACCGAGGGGAGGGGCGAATCCAGTTCTTCCCGCAGGACGGCACGGGTCTGCTGAAGGTCATAGGGATCGACCTCCCTCACCCGCTCGATCCCCAGGGCCTGACAGAGCCGCGGAAGATTTAGCTTCCGACTCACCTCCCCCTTCAAGGTGATGCCGGTGCCCGGATGATCCTGCCCTCCGGTCATGGCGGTGGTGCGATTATCCACCAGGATGACCATCACCCGGCCCTGATTGTATACCACATCCAGGAGGGCTGGTATGCCACTATGAAGGAAGGTAGAATCCCCGATCACCGCCGCCACCTTGGGAGAAGCCCCTGGGGGCATGGCCTTCTCGATGCCCAGGGCATTGCCGATGCTCGATCCCATGGCGATGCAGGTATCGATGGCCTCTATCGGGGGCAGGGCGGAGAGGGTATAGCATCCAATGTCCCCGGTGGCAGTTACCTTTAGCTCCTTGAGGGCTTGCATGATCCCCATGTGGGGACAGCCCGCGCATAGGACCGGAGGGCGGGGAAAGACGGGCGGGGTTGCCTTTCCCTTCCTCCGCGGGGTGGACTTCGGCCTCAGGATCTTTGCCCTGCGCAGCCCCTCCTCCACCAGGTCGGGATTGAGCTCACCCACGCGGGGGAAGAGGTCCTTTCCCTCGGCTCGAATCCCCAACCACCTCAGCTCCTCCTCCAGGAAGGGCTCCAATTCCTCCACCACCAGGATCCTCCCCACCTCGGAGGCAAACTCGGAGACCAGCTTGGCAGGGAGCGGGTAGGAGATCCCCAGCTTCAAGAAAGAAGCGGAGGGCAGGGCCTCCTTGGCATACTGATAGGAGATGCCCGCGGCCACGATGCCCACCTTGCGGTTCCCCCATTCGATCCGATTCAATCGAGACCGTTCCGCAAACCGACGCAGCTGGCTCAGGCGGTCCAGCACCAGCGGGTGCCTGGCTCGGGCGTAACCGGGCACCATGACGAATTTTGCAGGCTCTTTATGGAAGCCCCCGGGGAGATGCTCCTTCCGCCTTCCCAGGGAGACCGGCCCCTTAGAATGGGAGATGCGGGTGGTGAGGCGCAGCAGGACCGGGGCGTCAAACCGCTCGGATAGCCCTAAACCCAGGCGGGTATAATCCTTTGCCTCCTGGCTGTCAGCCGGCTCCAGCATGGGAATCTGGGCGAACTTGGCGTAATACCGATTGTCCTGCTCGTTCTGAGAGCTGTGCATCCCCGGATCATCGGCGGAGACCAGGATGAATCCTCCCCGGAGCCCGGTGTAGGAGAAGGTCAGGAGGGAATCGGCGGCCACATTGACCCCTACATGCTTCATGGCCACCAGCGATCGGGCCCCAGCCATGGAACCCCCTGCCGCCACGTCGAAGGCCACCTTCTCATTGGTTGACCATTCGGCGTAGATCTCCGGATACTGAGCGATGCTCTCCAGGATTTCGGTGCTGGGAGTGCCGGGATAGCCGGCCGCTACCCTCACCCCCGCCTCATAAGCACCTCGAGCCACCGCCTCATTTCCAGACAAAAGGACCTTCATCCTTCCCTCCCCGAGCGAGTCATCGACGCCTCAAATAGTTCCATCTGAAACGCACCGAGGTCTACCCCTCCGTTACCTCCATTGTCACTTCCAACGCTACCGCTGTCCCCAGAGGAAGTGATTGGACACCCATGACCATCCGGGTATGTGCTCCCACTTCCTTCCCCAGGACCTCGGCGAAGAATTCCGAGGCGCCGTTGAGGACCTTGGCATGGTCTACGAATCCCTCGGCGCAGCAGAGATATCCCACGATCTTCAGTATCCCGGAGATCCTCCCCAGATCCCCCAGGTATTCCTTGGCCTGGGCGAGGGCATTCAGGGCGCAGGTGCGAAATGCCGTCTGACCCTGCTCTATGCTCACATCCCGGCCCACCTTTCCTCCCTGGTAGAGCAGCTTCCCATCTGCAAACGGGAGCTGCCCCGAAACGAAGAGGAGATTGCCGCTCTTGCGGGCCGCCACATAGGCTCCTACCGGCTTGGGTGCCTTGGGCAATTGCATCCCCATTTCTTTTAGTTTCTGCTCGACATTCACTGATCCATGTCCTTGTCCCGAACTCTTTACATTCCCCAAGACGCCAATTAGGCCCAAGGATGCAACAGTAGCCACTCCGGCTTTAATGAAGTCTGCTCGGTCAATTCCTTCATTTCTTGCTCCTTCCTCTTGTCCCTGATCTTGGTACCCTTCTTGTCCCCGGCCAGGGGTGCCCCCGGGAAACGAGGAGAGGAAATTGCTTCCTCAATTCTACTTGCCCATTCCCCCTTGAGGACCTCGATGGTCTCCCGAGAGAAGGCCAGCAGATCCTTTTCCTTCTCTTTTTCTCTTATCTTCCTCGGAAATCTGGCTTTCGCTTCTCCACGAAGGCCTGCAAACCTTCCTGACGATCCACCGATTCCCACAGTCTCCCAAAGATCTTCGCTTCCAGGATCATTCCCTCCTCCTGATCTCGGTCCTCTCCGCCGATGATCGCTTCCAGAACCCCTTGCAATGCTAAGGGGCCTTTGCGCAGCAAATCGTTCGTCAAGGCTTCCACATGAGGAATCAATTCGGAGGCAGACACCACTTTATGCACCAGGCCGATCCGCCAGGCCTCCTGGGCATCGATGATCTCGCCGGTCAGGATCAGATGTAAGGCACGCCCGCGCCCGATGATCCGCGGCAGACGCTGGGTCCCGCCCCAGCCGGGGATGATGCCCAGATTGACTTCCGGCTGCCCGAATTTAGCCATATCGGAGGCAATCCGCAGGGTGCAGGAGGCGGCCAGCTCGCACCCCGCCCCCAGGGCCAGGCCATTGACGGCGGCGATGGAGGGCTTGGCCAATCCCTCCAGATGTTGGAAGATGTTCTGCCCAAAACGGGAAAAGGCCTCTGCCTCTTCCGGGCTCAACGCGGCCAGCTCCTGGATGTCGGCCCCCGCAGCGAAGGCCTTCTCTCCCGCCCCGGTGATCACCAAGATCTCAACCTGATCCTCCCGCTCTACCTCGGCCAGGGCCTCTTCCAACTCCTCCATCGCCCTGCGGCCCAGGGCATTCAACTGCTGAGGCCGATTCAGGGTGATCCAGGCGGCCCTTCCTTTTTTTTCCAGGATGATCTGCGAGAAACCCATCTATTCCCCCCTTAGATCGAGGAATCCGGGCCGGGGCACTTGACCCCGGTATTCGTAAAAGCCGCGGCCGGCCTTCTTTCCCAGCCATCCGGCGGTGACCATGCGCCGCAGCAGCGGAGGAGGGGCAAATCTCCTTTCTCGATATTCTGCGAACATTACCTCTGAAATATGGAGCAGGATATCCAGGCCGATAAAGTCAGAAAGAGCCAGAGGCCCCATGGGATGACCACATCCGAGGCGCATTCCCGTGTCGATGTCCTGCACTGAGGCGAGGCCATTGTCCAGGGATTGAATTGCGTCCAGGAGGTAGGGAATCAAGAGGCGGTTGACTACAAATCCGCAACGATCGGGTACCAGGATAGAGGTTTTTGGGAGAGAGGCGACAAACTCCTGAACCACCTTTAGGGTCCGGGATGAGGTGAAGGGGGTTCTGACAATTTCCACCAAGTTCATCACGGCAGGTGGATTGAAGAAGTGGAGACCGATTACCTTCTCCGGCCTGCCAGTAGAGGCTGCCAGCTCGGTGATCATGAGGGAGGAGGTGTTGCTGGCCAATATAGTGGAGGCGGGACAGAGCGCATCGAGCTTCCGCAGATGCTCCTTCTTGAGACCGATTTCTTCGGGGAGGGCCTCGATGATTAAGTGGCAATCCTTCATCTCTTCCAGGGAGATTACCCCGCGCAGTCGGCGCAGGGCCTGATCCCGGCTAGCAGAATCAAGCTGACCCTTTTCCACCGCCCGCTCCAGGCCCTTTTCGATCCTTACCATTCCCTTCTTCAGAAGCTCCTCTTGGGGTTCCCGCACCACTACGGCATACCCTGCGGTGGCCAACACCTGGGCAATCCCTGATCCCATGGCCCCACATCCCAGCACCCCAACCTCTCGAATTTCCTTCATCTCTTTCTCCTTCCCCCTCCTGCGAAGCCACAGGCCATTGACATGGAACGGTGCTGAGCATTAACATCGGGATGTGGCAGATGTCAAGAGAAAACAGCCTGGATGGAATCTTCCGGGAGGAGGGCTCAATATGAGAGGGAAAGCGATTTATCTGATCGGATTGTTCCTGATCGGGTCTTGGAGCGGCTCAGCTGAGGCGGTGAAGGAGGAGATGAGGGAGGCCGAAGTCCTTGGCGTGACAGCGGAGAGACCCCCCGGCCAGCCGTATCTCCTGTTGCGAGAGAAAGGGGGGGAAGGGATTATGGAGATTTTCATCGGGGCCTTCGAGGCACAGGCGATTGTGGCCGCCCTGAACAAAGAGGTCCGTCCCCGGCCCCTCACCTATGACCTGATGATCTCAGTTTTGAGGGCCCTGAAGGCTGAGATCAAAGGGATCTTCATCCTCGATCTTCGGGAAAATATCTATTATGCCGCACTCCGCCTGCAAACCCGGGAGGGGGAACTCTCTTTTGATTCTCGCCCCAGCGATGCGATCGCCTTAGCATTGCGGGCTGGTGCCCCTATCTGGGTCAACGCCCGATTATTGAAGGAACCACTTTCTGAATTCAGGTCTCTGATTCAACCGCTGATTCAATCGCCTCGGGGGGAAGCGTCCCTTTACTGATTAGAGATCTGAAGGCTTCTATAACCAGGAGAATTGCCAACGCGAACAACACGGCCGCAATGATGCCGATCAGGGAGAACTTGTATTGGCTAATCAAAATCACCAGAGCCCAAAGGGTCATAATCATCATGAAGACCATGGGAATCAGGGTAAAGTAGAATTTCTTTCCGGTCTTCTTTAACCACACGGTGACTGCTAACAAGACCAATCCCGCCAGCATCTGGTTGGTTGCTCCAAAGACCGGCCAGATCAGTTTCCAGGCAGGCATAGGATTACCGGCGGCATCCTTCAAATTAATCAGCACCAAGATGGCCGGTAAGACCAAGACCACCAAGGAGGTGAGATAGCGGATATTTCTCCCCTCCAGGCCAAAGAGCTCCTGGAGCATATACCTCCCCAACCGGGTGGCGGTATCCAGTGTGGTAAGGATGAAGGTGGAGAGGGCTAAGAGGCCCATGGCAAAGCCGAAATTGGCCGGGACGCCAAAAACGGAGAGGAATTTGCCAATTCCCGTTCCGTAGATTTCCAGAGGGGGCCTACCGGCCAAGGGATCCCCTTTGGCCACCAGGATGACGGTAGTAATGGCAATGACCGCCACCAGGCCTTCCACGAGCATGCCTCCATAACCAATGGGTTGAGCATGGCTTTCTTTGTCTAGCTGTTTGGCGGTGGTACCGGAGGCAATGATGGAATGAAACCCGGAGATCGCGCCACAGGCGACGGTAATGAAGAGTATCGGAAAGAGAGGTCCCAAGTGGGGGGCAGAAAAACCGACGAAGGCCGGGTAGGAAAGGGTGAAGTTGCCGAAGAGGATGCCAAAAAAGCCGGCTAAAACCGAGGCGTAGAGGAGATAGGAAGAGAGGTAATCCCGGGGTTGGAGGAGGATCCAGACCGGGGTGACGGAGGCAATATAACAGTAAGTCACCAATAGGATATCCCAGCCCTTGACGGGACTGATCCCAAAGATCTCGAAAAAGTGGGTGGGAAAGGGGATGAATTGCCCAAGCACGGCCCCCAGAAAAACCAGGGGCACAAAAATCAAGGAGCCCCAGAGGGTAGGGATCTTCAGCCGATAGATGGAAAATCCGAAGCCAATGGCCAAGGCTATGTAGATCACGGAGGCGCTGGCGACTCCCTCATTCATTACGAAGGTGCTGGAGGTTAAATCGATGAAGACTACTAAGACATAGATGAGCGCCAAGAGGGTAAAGCTGAGGAAGAGGCGCCAGGCCCGCATGCTCATATATTGTTTGGCGATCTCTGCCACATTCCTTGCCTTGTGCCGGATCGAGGCGATGAGGGCCGAAAAGTCATGAACGGATCCGATGAGGATACACCCCAGTATTACCCAAAGGAAGGCAGGGAGCCAGCCGAAGGCGATCGCTGCAATGATGGGACCCACGATGGGGCCTGCTCCCGCAATGGAAGAGAAGTGATGGCCAAAGAGGATGGTTGGTTTGGCAGGACAGTAATCCACGTTGTCGAACATGGCATGGGCGGGAGTGGGATTTGCATCTTTGATCCCATATAGCCTTGCCAAATAGGATCCATAGAAGCGATAGGCGAGAGCGAAGCAGACAACGGCCACGATGAAAAGAGTCAAAACCATGTTAGTCCCCCTCTCCCCCAACAATTACCAGTACTTCCCTTTTCACTCCAGCCTGGCAGACTTTGGGAAGTCGAATTGGAGCTGATGGAACCACTTTTACCAGAAACAAACCAGTGGAATATAACAGCATTGCCTAAGACCTGTCAATTATATTATTCGAAAGCTTCTCTATCATCTCGTTTTCCATCATCTCGTTTTCTATTGCAAAATTGGCCAAAAGACCTTATGATAAGTCAGGTCAAGATCGGAAAGGAAAGGGGATTTGATAGAAGCTGACTCCCAGATCGAGAGCCTGCAAGAGAAGGCCCGTCAGATTCGCATTCATATCCTGAAGATGCTCACCGCGGCCAGCTCCGGGCATACCGGGGGTTCCCTTTCGGCGGCGGACATCGTGACTGCCCTCTACTTCTGCCAGATGCGGCACCGCCCGCAAGATCCCACCTGGAGGGATCGGGATCGGTTCGTCCTCTCCAAAGGCCATGCGGTGCCCGCCCTGTACGCCGCAATGGCCATGGCCGGCTATCTTCCCGAGAAAGAGCTCATGACCCTGCGCCAGATTGACAGCCGACTGCAGGGGCACCCTGATATGAGGACCCTCCCCGGCATTGACTTCTCGACCGGCTCCCTGGGGCAAGGCCTATCCGTTGCCAATGGCATGGCCCTGGCAGCCCGTCTGGATCAGCGGGAGGTCCGGATCTATGTGCTTTTGGGGGATGGGGAGATCCAGGAAGGACAAAACTGGGAAGCGGCCATGGCAGCCTCCCACTATAAGCTCGACAACCTGTGCGCGATCTTGGACTTCAACAAGCTGCAGATCGACGGGCGGGTACTGGAGGTGATGTCCATCGCCCCGGTGGCGGATAAATGGAGGAGTTTTGGATGGGAGGTCATGGAGGTGGATGGACACGATTTCTCCCAGCTCCTCCCGGCGCTGGATCGATGTCAAGGGGTGAAGGGCCGACCCAGCCTGATCATCGCCCACACCATCAAGGGGAAGGGGGTCTCCTTTATGGAAAACCAGGTAAAGTATCACGGCATCGCCCCCACCCCGGAGGAGCTGCAAAGGGCCCTGAAAGAGTTGGGCGCTTAGCGGCTTGAAAAGCTCGACATTTTCGGATTTACCGTAGCGTGCTCTGTTGGCCTCAACCCCTGAAACCGAGATGGAGATGGACCTGAACGACCTTCTTTCAACCAGAGATGCCTATGGGGAAACCCTGGTGAAGTTGGGCCGGTCCAATCCCGATATCGTGGTGTTGGACGCGGACCTGTCCGCCTCCACCCGCACCCTCCTCTTCGCCCAGGAGTTCCCCGATCGTTTTTTCAATTGTGGCGTGGCGGAGGCAAACATGGTGGGCACGGCCGCTGGCCTGGCCGCCTCGGGCAAGATTCCCTTCGCCAGCAGTTTCGCCATCTTCGAGACCGGAAGGGCCTGGGAGCAGATCCGCCAATCCGTCTGCTACCCTCGCATGAATGTCAAGCTCGTCGCCAGCCATGGGGGACTTACCGTGGGGGAGGATGGGGGATCTCACATCTCTATCGAAGACATCGCCCTCATGCGCATTTTACCCCACATGACGGTCATCGTCCCGGCAGACGCTTACGAGACCGCCAGGGCGGTAGAGTTCGCCGCCTCCTTTCCCGGGCCGGTCTTTATCCGGCTCTCTCGGGAGAAGTTTCCTGTCTGCTTCACCGACTCCTGTGCCTTCCAAATCGGCAAGGCGCCACGCCTCTGCGAGGGAGATGACCTGACCATCATCAGCGCGGGCCTGATGGTCTCCCGATCCCTGGAGGCCTCCGAGATCTTGCGGAAGGAGGGCGTGGGGGCGCGGGTCGTCAATTGCTCCACCATCAAGCCTCTGGATGAAGAAGAGATCCTGGCCGCTGCGCGCCAGACGGGGGTGATCGTTACCGCGGAGGAGCATTCCATCATTGGGGGACTGGGCTCGGCCGTGGCCGAGTTCCTAATGGAAAGGGAACCGGTGCCTCTCGTCCGCATCGGGATTCGGGACTGCTTCGGCATCTCGGGAAGGCCGGCTCAGCTTCTGGAGCGTTTTGGGCTCACCACCGAGGCCATCGTGCAAGCCGCCAGGGACATCCTCCTCCGAAAGAAATCCTTCCCCAAGGTTGCCTCTAAGACATGATCCAGATGTTTCATGTGAGCAAGACTTACAATGGGAATGTCACGGCCCTCATCGACATCAACTTCCACATTCCCAAAGGGAAGCTCGTCTACCTCACCGGACCCAGCGGGGCGGGCAAAACCACCTTGCTCCGTCTGCTCTATGGGGACGAGGTGCCCACGGAAGGGCAGATCCTGGTGAACGGGAAGAATGTAGTCCGGCTGCACGAGGTCTCCCTGCCCCTGCTTCGCAGGTCCATGGGCATCATCTTTCAGGACTTCAAGCTGCTCAAGGATCGGTCGGTCTATGAGAACCTGGCCTTCGTCTGCCGCATCCTGGGCCATTCCAGGGCCGAGGAGAAAAGGAGGGTGGGGCAGGCCCTGGCCCTGGTGAACCTGGCCTCCAAGGCCCACCTCATCCCCTACCAGCTCTCTGGGGGAGAACAACAACGGGTGGCCATTGCAAGGGCCTTGATTCACGATCCCTTTATCCTGCTGGCCGATGAGCCGACCGGCGATCTCGACCCGGAACTGACCCGGGAGGTCTTGGGACTTCTTAAAGAGATCAACCTGCGGGGGACCACTATCCTGATCGCCACCAACGATCCGGAACTGGGCCGCATGGGAGATCACCAGATCAGCCTGCACAAGGGGCGGATTGTGGAGGAGAGAGGTGTCTCTCGCCCTTTTTAAATACGCTTTGAGGGAGGCCCTCCGCAGCTTGAAGCGAAGCGGCTGGGGAGGTCTCGCCTCGATCGGGACCATCGCGGCCTCCTTCCTCATCATGGGGGTCTTCCTGCTCATCTCCTCCAACCTGAGCACCGTCGTCTCTCAATGGAAAGAAGGGGTGCAGATGACGGTCTTCTTGAAGGATGGCCTCTCTTCCACCCAGATCGCCTCTTTGAAGAAGGGGATCTCCTCGGAGAAGGCAATCAAGTCCTCCTCCTATATCAACAAGGAGCAGGCCCTGGCCGATTTCAAGCGGGATCTGCGGGGCCAGGAAGGCCTGCTGGAGGGGTTGGGCTACAATCCTCTGCCCGCCTCTTTCCAGGTTCGGGTGAACGAGGCCTACCAGAGCCCCCAGATGCTGCAGCAATTGGCCCAGACGCTCAAGAAGTTGGACGGGGTGGAAGATGTCCTCTACGGCCAGGAGTGGGTCGAGCAGCTTTCACTGATTATTCGATTACTGAGGCTGGCAGGTATCGGCCTGGGGGCCCTCTTGCTCCTGGCCTCCATCCTCATCGTCTCCAACACCATCCGTCTCACCATCTATAGCCGAGCGGAGGAAATCGAGGTGATGCGCTTGGTCGGGGCCTCCTGGTACTACATTCGGATCCCCTTCCTCTTCCAGGGGATTCTGGAAGGGCTTATCGGCGCCACCCTCTCCCTGCTCATTCTGTTCCTCTCTTTCTGGATCATCCTCTGGCGGATCGACCTCTCCTCCGCCGCCTCTTTAGGTCTCATCAGGCTCCAGTTTCTCAAGGCCCCCTATCAATTGCTCACCCTGGTTGCCGGCGGCCTCATCGGGGGAGGCGGGGGCCTGCTCTCCATCAGGAGGTTCTTTGCGACCTGAGATGAACCAGATCGTATGGCCTCGGCGCGTCTTCCTCATCTTCCTCTTCTTATCCCTCTCGCACCCGGCCACCGCTTCCGCCCTCTCCCAGGACGAGGCGATCGAGGACCGGTTGGAGCAGGGACGCAAGGACCTGCAAGGGATCAAGAGAAAGATCGCCACCGAAAAAGAGAGGGTACACGAGGATGCCCGGCAAGAGAAGAGGATCGGCCTCGATCTGACCAAGATCAAGAAGCAACTGGAGGAGAAGAAGCGGGAGACCGCCAAACTGCAAAGGGACATCGTGCATACCCAGGGCCGAGTGAGCCAATTGAACAAAGAGATTGAGGCCTCCCAGGCCCATTTGACCCAGGCGAAATCCCTTCTGGCGAGCCGCCTGCGGGCCATCTACAAACAAGGGAAGGTGAACCTTACCGGCCTCCTCTTCTCTGCCAATAGCATCCAGCAGGCTGCCGTGAACCTTCGCTACCTTCAGGCCATCGCCCATCAGGATCGCCAACTGATCCAAAACTTCAAGCTGGCGATTGAGGCCCACAAGGAGAAGAAGGAGGAGGTGGCGCGTCAGCTGTTGAACCTAAACTCCAGCCAGCGCGCCTTGAAGGCCAAGCAGGAAGAGATTGCCCAGGATGAGACAGAAAAGAGGCGGCTGCTGGCCCAGGTGAAGGAGGACAAGGCGAATCGTCTGCGGCGCCTCTCCGAATTGCAGCAATCCTCGGCGGCCCTCCAGGTCCTGATCGGCCAACTGCAGAGAAAGATGAAGGCCCTGCAGGCGTCCACTCCCCGAGGGGCGGATGTGGTCTACCTGAAGGGCTTGCATTTCGCTACGGCCAGGGGTAAATTAGCATGGCCCGCTCAGGGTGAACTCCTGGTCGCCTTTGGTCGGCAAGAACACCCACGCTATCATACCTTTACCCTCAACAAGGGCATTGATATCGGGGCGCCCCTGGGCCAAGAGATCGCCGCGGTCTTCGAAGGGATCGTGCTCTTTGCGGACTGGTTCCGGGGCTATGGCAAGATGGCCATCATCGACCATGGGCAGGGATTCTTCTCTCTCTATGCCCATACCTCAGAATTATTGGTGAAGGTGGGGGATAAGGTGTCTCCTCGTCAGGTCATCGGAAGGGTGGGGGACACTGGCTCCCCCGAGGGGCCGCGTCTCCATTTCGAGATCCGACAGAATGGAAGGCCAGTGGATCCTTTACAATGGCTGGTCCCTAGTCCATGAGGGAATGCCAGCTCGGGAGGCTTAGGGCATGAAGCAGGGATTGAGCAACCGAATCGTCAAACTCGCACTGGGGGCGCTGATCCTCTCCTTCTTCCTCTTGGGTGGAGGCGCGGGGCCGAACTCAGTGGCCGTCCAGGAACCTTATCCCCAGCTCAAGGTCTTCAACAATGTGCTCTTCCTGATCCAGAACAATTATGTGGAGAAGGTGGAGCTGAAGGATCTGGTCCGGGGGGCCATCAAGGGCATGCTGCAGACCTTGGACCCCTACAGCTCTTATCTGACCCCCGAGCAGTATAGCGAGATGAAGGTGGATACCCGGGGGAGCTTTGAGGGCCTGGGGATCGAGATCACGGTCAAGGACTATCAGCTGACAGTGGTGGCCCCCATCGAGGGAACCCCGGCTGAGCGGGCCGGGATCCTCGCCGGAGATCGCATCATCAAGATCGACGGCCAGCCCACCAAAGATATGACCCTGCACGACGCGGTCTCCAAGATGCGGGGGCCCCGGGGGACCAAGGTTACCCTCACCATCCTGCGAGGCGAGGACCAGACGCCCCGGGACTTCATCCTGGCCCGGGAGGTCATCAAGGTCAAGAGCGTGCGGGCCAGAGAGCTGGAGGACAGCATCCGGTATATACGCGTCGCCTCCTTCCAGGAAAGGACCTCTGAGGATCTGCAGAAGGCCCTGGAGGGGGCGCCCGGCAATGAGATGAATGGACTCATCCTCGATCTGCGGAACAACCCCGGCGGACTTCTGGACCAGGCCATTCAGGTGGCCGACCAGTTCCTGGAAAAGGGGAAATTGGTGGTCTACACCCAGGGGCGCAGCGAGGACCGGCGCGAATATGCGGCGCGTTCGGGTCAGAAGAAGGGGTCTCGCTTCTCCATGGTGGTCTTGATCAACGGCGGTTCGGCGAGCGCCTCCGAGATCGTGGCCGGCGCGCTCCAGGATTGGAAAAGGGCGGTCGTCCTGGGATCGCCCTCCTTTGGCAAGGCCTCGGTCCAGACCATTATCGAGCTGGAAGACCACTCTGCGCTCCGCCTCACTACCGCCAAGTACTTCACCCCACTGGGAAAGATGATCCAGGGTAAAGGCATCACCCCGGATATCCTGGTGGAAGAGCCCAAGGCCGAGGGGGAGGCGGGGGCCAAGCCTCTCAAGCACAGGGAGCTGGAAACGAAGGGGACAGAGCCCAAGATCTCCGAGGACGAGGGGATGGGAGCGGAGGAGATGGTCGGAAAGAAGGACCTGGACCTGAATAAGGACCTGCAGCTCCGGAGGGCGATGGAGATCCTGAAGGCCCATCGCCTCCTTTAGGAGACGACCGACCCCTTGAAAAGAAACCGATCCCTCTTTTTCCTCCTCCTAATCCTGGCCCTGGTCTTGGCAGGGATGATCTGGTGGCTCCAGGAGACCCAAAGGTCAGAGAAACCTCCGCCGAGGCCCGCGGGGGTGGAGAGGGCTGGGAGGGAAGAGGCGGCCATCCCGCCCCCGACCCCTCTGCCCCCTCCGGAGAGGCCACAGGAGAGAGTGGCGCCTGCTCCTCCCCCGGGCTGCCGCCTGGCCATCATCATTGACGATCTGGGATATAACGGTCAGGACTATCATTCTTTTCTGGAGATCGGCTATCCCCTGACCTTGGCCATACTCCCTTCCCTGCCCTATTCACAGAGAATCGCCAGGGAGGCCAGGGAACAGGGCCGGGAGGTGATGCTGCACCTCCCCCTGGAGCCCCGAGAGTATCCTGGGAAGAACCCGGGGGAGGGGGCAATCTTCAGCTCCATGGGCGGCGAAGAGATGCGCAGGGTCCTCCTCCGGGACCTGAAGAGTGTCCCGGGGGCCATGGGCGTCAACAATCACATGGGCTCGCGACTGACCGAGGAGCGAGGGGGAATGAGCATCCTCCTCTCCGAGCTCAAGAAGCGGAATCTATACTTTGTGGATAGCCTGACCACCAGTGGCACGATCGGTCCCTCCCTGGCCCGGGAGATGGGAATCAGGGCCGGAGCCCGGGATATCTTCTTGGACAATTGGCAAGACCGGGACTATATCGAGGGGCAGCTCAAGATGTTGATCAAGGTCGCCCGAAAAAGGGGAACGGCCATCGGGGTCGGCCATCCTTATCCCCTCACCGCGGCGGTGCTGAAGGACTCTCTCCCCCGTCTGGAGAGGGAGGGGATCCGCCTGGTCCCTGCCTCGCAGGTCGTCCGCTGAGGGAAGTTGAGGTCAGATTTGAAGAAGATCTTGGGAATCGAAACCTCCTGCGATGAAACGGCCGCTGCCGTCTACGAAGAGGGGAAGGGCATCATCTCCAGCCTTATCTCCTCCCAGGTGGACATCCACGCCCATTTTGGGGGAGTGGTCCCAGAGTTGGCCTCTCGCAGACACCTGGAGATGATCTATCCGATAGTGGAGCAGGCGCTCTCCGGGGCCAGCCTGGATCTGAGCGCCATTGAAGGGGTGGCGGTCACCGTGGGGCCCGGGTTGATTGGATCCCTGCTGGTCGGCCTCTCGGTGGCCAAGGCGGTGGCCTATGTGGAAAGGATCCCCTTCCTGGGGATCAACCACCTCGAGGGCCACATCCTGGCCGCGCTGCTGGACGATCCTTCCCTCTCCTATCCCTTCACCGCCTTGGTGGTCTCGGGGGGCCACACCCACCTGTTTCAGGTGCAGGAGGAGGGACGCTATCGGCTGCTGGGAAGGACCCGCGACGATGCGGCAGGGGAGGCCTTCGACAAGGTGGCGAAGCTCCTGGGCCTGGGTTATCCTGGCGGCCCCATCATTGAGAAGGTCGCCCAATCCGGAAACCCCGGTTATGTCCGTTTTCCCAGGGGGATGATGGGCAATGGCTCCTTCGACTTCAGCTTCAGTGGACTGAAGACCGCGGTACACTACTATTTAGAGGAGAGGAGGGCCAGGGGGGAATACCCCCTGAAAGACGAGCAGAGGAGGGCGGACATCGCGGCCAGCTTTCAACAGGCGGCGATTGAGATGTGTGCCAAGACGGCCCTGAGGGCGGCTAAGGCCACCGGCTCTCCCCGGATCGCCCTGGTGGGCGGGGTGGCCTGCAATGGGGCTCTGCGCGCCTTGATGCGCCAGCTCACCGAGAAAGAGGGTATCGCGCTCCACTGCCCGCAGCCAGGACTTTGCACCGACAACGCCGCCATGATCGCCTTTGCAGGCTGGAGAAGGCTGGCGCGCGGGGAGCGCTCCCCCTTTTCCCTCAACGCGGCGGCGCGGCTGCCGCTGGCCTGAGAGGAAAGGAAGGGGATTGAAGAGGGGGGGGATTGCATGAGCCTATTGCCCATTATGACCTACGGCGCAGCGGTGCTGAGGAAGGTCGCCCAGCCCGTATCGGAGATCGACCAGGAGTTGCAGAGGCTGATCGATGATATGGCGGAGACCATGTTCTCCGCCCCCGGGGTGGGACTTGCGGCCCCGCAGGTGGGGGTCTCCAGACGTATCATGATCATCACCTCCCTGGAAGACCTCGAGAAGAGGGACTTCGTCGCGCTGATCAACCCTGAGATCATCAGCACGGAAGGGGAGGAGGTCGCCGAGGAGGGATGCCTTTCCGTTCCCGAGCTACGGATGGAGGTTCCCCGCGCGGAGACGGTGCGGGTTCGCGCCCTCGATCGCCAGGGGAAGCCGGTGGAGATCAAGGGTGCCGGGCTGATGGCCCGCATCCTGCAGCACGAGATCGACCATTTGAACGGCCTCCTCTTCATCGACCGACTCAGCCCGGCCAAGCGGGATATGATCAAGAGGAAGCTAAGGAAGGAACGGGCGTAATTGACTGGGAATGCCGCCTAGGGGGGAGGGAAATGACTTCCAAGTACAGGCCATTGGATCTCTCGCGCACCAAGAGGACCTCCCTCGCCCAGCGGAGGAGCAAGGTTCAGACGGAGAAGCTCGCCCAGAAGTGGAGTCCAGGCGGGAGTCTGCGCGAGTTCCTCGATTCCCTTCCCCGCCTCTTGGCCTCTCAATCCCTGCGGGAGGTCATCGCCGCCCTGGGTCAGTCCCGCCGCCAGGGAAGGGTCTTGCTCTGGGGGATGGGGGCCCATGTCATCAAGGCCGGCCTCTCCCCGATCCTGATTGACCTCATGGAGCGAGGATGGATCAGCGGCCTGGCCACCCATGGGGCAGGGAGCATTCACGACCTGGAGATGGCGATGGTGGGCCACACCTCGGAGGAGGTGGGTGATGCCCTGAAGGACGGGACCTTTGGGATGGCAGAGGAGACCGGACAGGTCCTCCATTCTGCCCTGGAGGAGGGGATGGCCAAGGGATGGGGCTACGGGAAGGCCCTGGGGATGAAACTCCTGGAGCTCAATCCCCCCTATTTGGAACAAAGCCTCTTTGCCGCCGCTGCCCGGCGGGAGATTCCCCTCACGGTCCATGTCGCGGTGGGCACCGATATCGTGCATATGCACCCCTCCTGCAAGGGAGAGGTCCTGGGCGCCACTTCCTACCAAGACTTTCGCCTTTTCGCGGCCATGGTGGCCGACCTGCAAGGAGGGGCTTACCTCAATCTGGGATCGGCGGTCATCCTCCCCGAGGTCTTCCTCAAGGCCCTGGCCCTGGCCCGGAATCTGGGGCGCGAGATCAGCCCCTTCCTCACCCTGAACATGGATTTTCTCTCGCACTATCGGCCCGAGCAGAATGTGATCCGTCGTCCCTCCCTCCTCGGGGCCCGGGCCTTCTCGCTCATTGGCCACCACGAGATCATGGTCCCCCTCCTGGCCGCGGCCCTGATCGAGGAGGAGGCAGGCCTCTAATGGGAGAGATCCTTTCCCCGGATTGCCTGATCGAGCGGGTCAGGTCCCTGCAACAGCAGGGGAGGAGGGTGGTTTTTACCAATGGCTGTTTCGATCTCCTCCATGTAGGCCATGTTCGCTATCTCAGGTCCGCAAGGGGCCTGGGGGATTGCCTGGTGGTTGCCCTCAACAGCGATGCCTCGGTCAGGGCGATCAAGGGGGCAGAGAGGCCCATCATCCCCCAGGGGGAGCGAGCTGAGCTCCTGGCCGCGCTGTCCTTTGTGGACTATGTGACGATCTTCGAGGAACCGGATCCCTCGCACCTAATTGCCCTTTTACAGCCCAATGTGCTGGTGAAGGGGGGGGACTGGACCCCGGAGCAGATCGTGGGGAGGGAGGAGGTGGAGACCAGGGGGGGCAAGGTCTTCAGCCTGCCCCTGGTGGAGGGGACAAGCTCCTCTTCCATCATTCGCACCATCACCGAAAGATACGGCAAGTCACTACGGAATTCATTACCACCTCGAAAAAACTCATAGACCTCCTGGAGGACCTTGGTCCGGGGGCGGGAAGCCTCATGGCTCAAGGGCTCTGGGGAGCCTCCAAGGCCTTTATTGCCGCCAGCCTCTATCGGGAGCGGAAGAGGCCGGTGCTTGTAGTTTGCCCGGAGGTCGAGGACGCCGAGGCCTTCTGGCGGGCGCTAAAGACCTTTCTCGGTCAAGAGTCTGTCCTCTATCTCCCTCCCCTGCCCGGGGGGGAGAAGCCTTCTCTGCCCACCCGCGCCGAGAGGATCCTCTCCCTCTCCGATTTGCTCCAGGGGAAGGCCCCCATCCTGGTCTCCCCCCTGGCCTGCCTGTTCGATCTCCTCCCCTCCCCGGAGTCGCTGCGGTTCTCCTTCATCAGCCTCTACCCTCAACGCCTCCTCCCCCTTGCCCACCTCGTCGCCTCCCTCTTGGAAAGGGGCTATCGCGAAACCCCTCAGGTGACCGAGTGGGGGGAGTTCAGCCGCCGCGGCGGGGTGCTGGATCTCTTCTCCCCAGCGGCTGAGCACCCGGTGCGGGTGGAATTCTTCGGGGATGAGATCGTCTCCCTGCGCCAGTTCGACCAGGAGACTCAACGCTCCATCTCTCCCATCGAGCAAGCGAACATCCCTCCCCTGGAAGAGGGATGGGGGGGGGAAGGGCCTGACCCCGCGGCCAATCTACTCCAGTACTTCCCTCACCCTCCCCTCGTCCTCCTGGATGAGCCGGATTCGCTGCAGCGGGTTGCCGCAGAGCTGCAAGGCCAGGGTGGGGGACCAACCCCTCCTGCCTGGGAGGATCTGATCCAAGGAAGCCCCCGACTCTCCCTCACCAGCTTTCAATTCCCCCAGCCTCCACCCGGGATCGATCGGACCATCTCCTTTGAGACTATCGGCATCCCCGCCTTCCGGAGCAAGATCTCCTTCCTGGCCGAGGCCGTCTCGGGCTGGCATCGCGAGGGCTACCGCCTGCGCCTCTTCTGCAAGAGCCTGGGCCAGGCGCGAAGGCTCCAGGAAGCCCTGAAGGAATATGAGCTTCACTTGCCCCTGGGCGAGGAGTTCTTCTCCGCCCCTCCCCTGGCGATCCTGGTGGGGAACCTCTCCTCTGGTTTCCGCCTGCCGGAGTTGAAGCTGGTTGTGATCTCCGAAGAGGAGGTCTTCGGCGGGCGCCTCCACGAGGCACCCCAGCCTCACCGCCCTCCCCAGGGCGCCTACCTTCCCCTGGAGAGTTTGAAATATGGCGATTTCGTGGTCCATGTCGATCACGGCATCGGCCTCTACCGGGGGCTGAAAAGGATCATCGCCGGGGGCATCGAGAGCGAATACTTAGAGATCAAATACGCCGGGGCCGATAAGCTCTACGTCCCCTTGGATAAGCTGAACCTGGTGCATCGCTATGTCGGGGCCGACGCCGCCCCACCGCCCCTCGATCGCTTGGGTGGCAATACCTGGCTTCGGGCTAAGGAGAAGGCCAAGGCCGCCACCAAGAAGATCGCCAAGGAACTGCTCGATCTCTATGCAGCCCGACAATTGGCGGAAGGGTTTCCCTTCCCCTCCGACGCCCCCTGGCAAGCGGAGTTTGAGGCCGCCTTCCCCCATGAAGAGACAAAGGATCAGCTACAGGCAATCCACGAGGTAAAAAGGGACATGGAGAACCCCCGCCCCATGGATCGCCTGGTCTGTGGGGATGTGGGGTACGGGAAGACCGAGGTGGCCATGAGAGCGGCCTTCAAGGCCTGCATGGAGGGGAAGCAGGTGGCGGTCCTGGTCCCCACCACCATCTTGGCCCTCCAGCATTATCAGACCTTCTCCGAGCGATTCTCCCCCTTTCCCCTGCGAGTGGAGATGTTGAGCCGATTCCGCACCCCGGCAGAACAGGCTAAGGTCCTGCGGGGCCTGGCCAACGGGGAAGTGGACCTGGTGATCGGTACCCATCGCCTGCTGCAGAAGGATGTGGAATTCTCCCAATTGGGCCTCTTGATCGTGGACGAGGAACATCGCTTCGGGGTGACGGACAAAGAGCGCATCAAGCAGCTCAGGAAGGAGGTCGATTGCCTCACCCTGACGGCCACCCCCATCCCGCGCACCCTCCACATGGCCCTGGTGGGGCTTCGCGACTTGAGCGTCATCAACACGCCACCGGAGGAGCGGCTATCGATCAAGACCTACCTTACCGGCTTCCGCTCCGAGGTGATCAAAGAGGCGATCGGCAGGGAGCTAGATCGTCAGGGCCAGGTCTTCTTCGTTCACAACCGGGTGCAGAGCATCCAGCGGATCCAGAGATACCTGCAGCGGCTCTTGCCTTCCGCGCGCATCGCCCTGGCCCACGGGCAGATGCCGGAGGAGGAGCTGGAACAGATCATGTACGAATTCTACGCCCGAAAGCACGACATCCTCCTTTCCACGACCATTGTGGAGTCTGGCCTGGATCTGCCCAATGTCAATACCATCCTGATCCACCACGCGGACCGTCTGGGTCTGGCCCAGCTCTACCAGCTCCGGGGCCGGGTGGGCAGGAACCGCCATCAGGCCTACGCCTACCTCCTGGTCCCCGATGCCTCCCTGCGCTCCCGGGAATCCCGGGAGCGCCTGCAGGCCATCTCGGAGCTTTCTGAGTTGGGGTCCGGGTACAAGCTGGCGATGCGGGACCTTCAGATTCGGGGGGCGGGCAACCTTCTGGGCTCCCAACAGCACGGACATGTGGCTGCGGTGGGCTTCGAGCTCTGCTGCCAGCTCTTGGAGGGCACCATTCGCGAGCTCAAGGGAGAGCGGGTCGAGGCTGCCCCGGAGCCGAGCATCCGCCTCAAGGTGGAGGGGCATTTCCCCGAGGCCTATGTCCCGGATCCGGATCAGCGCTTCATCCTCTATAAGCGCCTCTTGGCCCTGGGTCGGGGCGAGGAGCTGGCGGATCTCCAGGGGGAAATAGAGGACCGCTGTGGGCCCATGCCCCTTCCGGCCCGGCGCCTGTTCCAGGTCGCCCAGATTCGCCTTCTGGCTCGCCCCCTGCGGATCCACGAGATCGAAGCAAAAAAGGGCAGGGTGCGGTTGACCTTTGGGGAAAGGCCGCCCATTGACCCTTCCCGGGTGATGCGGCTCCTCTCCGAAAACAAGGGGGCCCTGCACTACCTCCCCGAGAATATCCTAGAGCTGCGACTCCCCGGGGACGATCCCCAGGAGAGGCTGGAGGCGGTCAAAAATCTATTGCAAGGACTATCCTGATATGTTAGGTTAGCTCCGTCTTGCCAACCCCAACCCCCAATATCAAGATGCATCGTCAACCCCATCCCCGAGCGAGTCTCGGGATGGGCCAACCGATATCAAGACCGAAAATTCCTCTCAAGGAGCAAAAGGTGTCTAAGATTATTGCCGCATTGATCATTCCTTTGTTGGCCCTCTATTCCGGATGCAGCAAGGATCCGGATCATCATGTGCTGGCGAAGGTGAACAAGGTCGAGATCACGGCAGGGGATCTGGAAAGGGAGATCGATCAGCTCCCCTTTCACTCCCGGGCCGTGCTGGTAAGCCCCGAGGGACAAAAGAAGCTGTTGGAGGAGATGATCAAGAGGGAGCTCTTGATGCAGGAGGCAGAACAGCGCAATCTGGGCGCGCAGCCCGAGGTCAAGGCCCGCCTGGAGGAGAGCCGGAGGAACATCCTGCTTAACGCCCTGCTGACTCAGGAGATCCGCGATAAGGTCAAGATCGCCGAGGCGGAGGTCCGGGCCTATTTCGACAAGCACCGGGACGCGCTGGAGACCTCGGAGGTCCACCTCAAACAGATCCTCCTCAAGGATTCCAAGGAGGCGGAAGAGGTGCGCGCCCGCCTGCTCAAGAAGGAGGGATTCGAGGAGCTCGCCCGTCAGTTTTCCGTCGATAAGGTGAGCGGGGCCAAGGGCGGGGACCTGGGATTCGTCTCCCGGGGCCAACTGCCGCCCGAGGTGGAAAAGGCCGCCTTCTCCCTCGCGCCCCAGGAGATCAGCACCGTGATCAAGACCCCCAGGGGCTATCATATCTTCAAATTGGTGGAGCGGAAGAAGACGGCCAATCTGCAATATGACCAGGTGAAAGATCGCCTTCGGCCTTTCGCTGAGGCCGACAAACAAAGAGGCCAACTGGACAACTGGCTCAACGCGCTGCGAAGTGATGCCAGGGTGAAAATCTACGAGGCCCGATTGCCCGTCTCCCTCAAGATGGGCCCTGAGATGCCTAAGGGACCCGAGGATCTCGCTCCGGGAAAAGTCCCCTCGCCTCCCCACGCCTCCCCCAACCCCTCGGGGAAATAGAAGATGGGTTTCTGGGGGAGGTCGCTGGCCCTCTGCCTACCTTTATTGGCCGTCGCCCTTTGCCCGGTCTCCTGCGGGGCCGTGGTGGTGGAAAAGGTGCTCGCCGCGGTGAATGGCGAGATCATCACCCAGACGGAGGTGCAGGAGCAGAGCATACCTTTTCTCCGCCGGATGTACCAGGAGTCTGCTGCCAGAGGGGGCTTGCCGAAAGCGCAGGAGACGGAGAGGCAAATCCTGGAGGGCCTCATCGACCAGAAACTCCAGTTGCAGGAGGCTAAGAAGCAGGGCATCGCGGTCTCCGCGCTCGAGGTGGATGAATACATCGAGGACTTGAAGAAGAACGCCAAGATCGGGACGGAGGAGGATTTCAAGAACGCCCTGGCCCGGGAGGGCCTCAAGCTCGAGAAGTTGAGGAAGGATGTGGAGAATCACCTGATCCTGCTCAGGATCGTGGGCAAAGAGGTGCGCTCCAAGATCATCCTCTCCGAGCAGGAGATCCGCAAGGCTTACGAGGAGCAGATCGACAAGTTCGTCGAGCCCTCTCAGGTGCGGCTGCGCTACCTCCTCATCCCTCTCCCTCCCAATGTCAATCCGGAGGCCGCGGACCAGGAGAGAAAGAAGGCGGAGGCCGCCCTGCGGCGATTGGACCGGGGCGAGGACTTCTCCGCCATCGTCAAGGGGTACTCCTCCGGGCCTATGTCCGAGGCGGGTGGAGATATCGGGTATGTGAAACAGGGAGAGCTCCATCCAGGGGTGGACAAGGTGGCCTTCTCCCTGAAGGTGGGCCAGCATAGCGAGATCATCCCCATCCCCTCCGGATTCGTCATCATCAAGGTGGAGGAGAAGCGTACCCCCATCAAACCCTACGCCGAGGTCGCAGAGCAGCTTCGAAATCAGATCTACGAGAAGAGGGCAGAACAGCGCTATAAGGAATGGACCCAGGGCCTGCGCGACAAGGCCTATATCGAGGTCAAATGATGTTTCGTCTCCTTGCCCGTAAAACCTTAGCCCCCTCCATCCACCTCTTTGAGGTCGAGGCCCCCCTCCTCTCCCAGCGGGTGAAGGCAGGCCAGTTCGTGGTGTTGCGCGTTTCGGAGAAGGGCGAGCGCATCCCCCTCACCGTGGCCGACTGGGACGCGGAGAGGGGAACGCTGACCCTCATTTTTCAGGAGGTGGGAAAGAGCACGGCCGAGCTGGGACAGCTAAAGGAAGGGGATGCCATCCAGGACCTCATCGGCCCGCTGGGCAGGCCCTCGGAGATTGCCCTTTATGGCACCGTCATCTGCATCGGCGGCGGGATCGGCATTGCCCCTGTCTATCCCATCGCCCGGGCCCTCAAGAGGGAGGGCAACCAGGTCCTCTCCGTCCTGGGGGCGCGGAGCAAGGATCTGCTCATCCTGGAGGCAGAGATGGCGGCCCTGAGCGAGACGCTTCTGGTCACCACTGACGATGGATCGTATGGCCGCCATGGCCTGGTGACCGATGAGCTGCGGTCCCTCATTGAGGAAGGATTGAAGATCGCTCTGGTGGTGGCCATTGGCCCCCCGGTCATGATGCAGGCGGTCTGCAAGCTGACCGAGGCCTATTCCATCAAGACGACCGTAAGCCTGGATTCCATCATGGTGGACGGGACCGGGATGTGCGGGGCCTGTCGGGTCACGGTGGGAGGGAAGACCCGGTTCGTCTGCGTCCATGGCCCGGAGTTCGACGGCCATCAGGTCGATTTCGACGAATATATCCTGCGCAAGAGGATGTACCTGAAAGAGGAAAAAGAGGCGATGGCCCGATATCATGCTTGCTGCGGGGAGGGCCCCCATGGCTGAGGCGAGGCCCAGGAAGCCTCCGGTTCTACACAAGCAGCCCATGCCCCGCCAGGATCCCCAGGAACGGATCCACAACTTCTACGAGGTAGCCCTCGGCTATGCGGAGGAGGCGGCGCGGGCCGAGGTGGAGCGATGTCTCCACTGCAAGAAGCCGCCCTGCATCGCCGGCTGTCCGGTGGAGATCGATATCCCCTCCTTCCTCTCCCTCATCCGCGACGGCGACTACGCCGGGGCGATCCGCAATATCCGGGAGAAGAACTGCCTTCCTGCCATCTGTGGTCGCGTCTGCCCCCAGGAGGATCAGTGCGAGAAGGTCTGCGTCTTAGGGGTCAAGGGGGAGCCGGTGGCTGTCGGCCGCCTGGAGCGCTTCGCCGCGGATTACGAGATGTCAAAGATGCAGGCGGATCCCCCGCCGCGCCCGGCCCCCACCGAAAAGAGGGTGGCGGTGGTGGGCTCGGGACCCGCAGGATTGACCGTGGCCGGGGACCTCGCCAAGCTAGGCCACCAGGTGACCATCTTTGAGGCCCTCCACAAGGCAGGAGGGGTCCTGGTCTACGGGATCCCCGAATTCCGGCTCCCCAAGGCGATCGTGCAAAAAGAGGTGGACTATGTGGTCTCCCTGGGGGTGGAGCTGCGCCTGGATGCGGTGATTGGCAAATTGCTCTCGGTGGATGAACTCTTCGCCGCCGGCTACCAGGCCGTCTTCCTGGGCAATGGGGCCGGCCTGCCCACCTTCATGAACATCCCGGGGGAGAACCTCAATGGCGTCTATTCCGCCAACGAATACCTCACCCGCTCCAATCTGATGAAGGCCTATCTCTTCCCCGACTATGGCACCCCCATCCTCCGGGGCCGCAATGTGGCCGTGGTGGGCGGGGGGAATGTGGCCATGGACTCCGTGCGGACCGCCCTCCGCCTGGGCGCGGAGAACGCCTATATCATCTATCGCCGGTCGCGGACCGAGATGCCCGCCCGCCACGAGGAGATCGAGAACGCCGCCGAGGAGGCGGTGCAGTTCCTGATGCTTACCAACCCAGTGCGGATCTTAGGGGATGAGCGGGGCTGGACAAGGGCCTTGCAGTGTGTTAAAATGGAATTGGGAGAGCCGGACGACTCGGGAAGAAGGCGCCCCCTCCCCATCCCTGGCTCAGAGCACCAGATCCCGGTGGATGTGGTAGTGATGGCGATCGGCAACGGGGCCAACCCCCTGCTCGCCTCCACCACGCCCGGCCTGGCAGTGAATCGCTGGGGCAACATCGTCGCCGATCCCGAGACGGGAAAGACCAGTAAGGAAGGGGTATTCGCCGGAGGGGATATCGTCACCGGCGCGGCCACGGTGATCCTGGCCATGGGGGCCGGGAGGAAGGCCGCTCGGGCCATCGATGCCTATCTTTCGAGCAAGTAGGAAGTCGCCTCTCATCGCGATCGCTGGACCACATCTTGATGCGAGCAGGCAGCATTCCCCCCATCCCTCCTTCAGACTCGCGAAAGGAATGGTGTCATGAAGATCCTCCTCATCTCCCCTGACCTTGAGGGCTCCCTCTATCGTTACTCGCGGAGGGAGGTGCGTTCCTTCTCCTTTCCCCGCCTGACCCTCCCCATCCTGGCCGCCCTCACCCCCCCGGAGCACTCGGTCCGCCTGGTGGACGAGAGTGTGGAGGACATCGACTTCGAGGCCGAGGCGGACCTGGTGGGGATCTCCCTGCTCACCTTCCTGGCCCCCCGGGGCTACGAGGTGGCAGACCGCTTCCGGAGCCGGGGAACCCCAGTAGTGCTGGGCGGGATGCACGCCTCCGCCCTGCCGGAGGAGGCCCTGCTTCATGCCGACTCGGTGGTGATCGGGGAGGCGGAGGAGACCTGGCCGATCCTGCTCCAGGACTTTGAGAAGGGGCAGCTGCAGAGGATCTATCGCGCCGAGAAGAGGCCTTCCCTGGAGGCCCTCCCCCGGCCGCGCCTGGATCTTCTCAAGAGGGAGGGCTACCTGAACGCCAACTGCGTGCAGGCGACCCGGGGATGTCCCTTCGGCTGCGATTTCTGCTCGGTCACCGATTTCTTCGGCAACTCTTTTCGCCTCAGGCCGGTCAAGGAGGTGGTGGCCGAGGTGGCCGCCCTGCCCGGGGACTTCATCTTCGTGGATGACAACATCGCGGGCAATCGGGCCTACGCCCAGGAGCTCTTCTCCGCCCTGATTCCACTCGGCAAGATGTGGGGCAGCCAGTGCCACCTGGGCCTGGCCAATGACCCGGAGCTCTTGAGCCTGGCCGCCCAGAGCGGCTGCACCCACATGTTCATCGGCATCGAAACCGTCTCCCAGGCCAACCTCAAGGGAGTGCACAAGTCCTTCAATAAGGTCTCCCAATATGAGGAATCGATTGCCCGCTTCCATGACCAAGGGATTGTGGTCAATGCCGGGATGATCTTCGGCCTGGATGAGGACGATGACTCCGTCTTCCCCACCACCGTCGAATTCCTGGAAAAAAACAAGGTGGAGCTGACCCTGTTCAATATCCTGACCCCTTTGCCCGGGACCCGCCTCTATGCCCGCCTGGAGGAGGAGGGTAGGATCATCCACCGCAATTGGTCCCATTACGATGGCCGGCATGTGGTCTTCCAGCCCAAGAAGATGTCCCCGGAGACCTTGAGGGACGGCTTCTTCTGGGCCTTCCATCACCTTTACTCCCTAAGGTCCATGCTGACTCGGCTTCCCCGGAACAAGCCTCGGACCATCCCCACCTACTATATGAACTTCGCCTATCGCCGCATCCTCAAGCGCATGCCCAAAGGAGGGCTCAGCCCCCTCTGCAAGGTGTTGCAGAAAGGACAGGGCCGCATCCCGCTCAAGGAGAAGACCCCCCTGCTCATCCCCAATGCCCTGGAAGCGATCATGAACAAGGCCGAGGGGATCTCCGACCGGTGGGATGCCTTCCTTCAGGTCAAGATGCAGAAGATGGAGACGCCTTCCGCCCTGCGCATCTCCCTGGAAGGGGTCATGGACAAGGCGGGGGGCAAGGCCCTACGGAAGCGCATCGAGGGGGCGTTGAGACGGAAGAGGATGGAGATCGTCATCGACTTCGAGCGGCTGCGCTACGCCACCCCCAAGGGGATTCAGGCCCTCTGCGCCTGGAAGGACAGATCCAAGAAGAAGGGGGAGGTCTGGAAGGCGCGGCTGGTCAATGTGGGGCCCGTGCTCCGCGAGGTCCTGACCCAGCTCGACCCCGCCTCCCGCCACTTCGAGTTAGCGGACCGATAGAGGAACTCCCTACCCTCCAGCGCCCCGGCGTTTTCGCCCTCGCCGATACCAGCGGGCGATCCGCGAGGGCGAGATGCTCAGCAGATAGGCCGCGATGACTGCCTGGTTGATCAGCGTGGTCCGCCAGAGGCCCAAGGTCATCCAGCGGCGGGCGGAGGTGAGGGCTGGCTCCGGGATCATCACCATCCTCCCTCTTCGTCGCATCCTTCTCGCCAGCTCGAAATCCTCCATGATCGGCATTTCCGGAAAGCCCCCCAGGCCCCAGAAGACATCCGCCCGGATAAAGATCCCCTGGTCCCCATAGGGTAGCTTTAGCCTTTTCGAGCGCCAGTTGGCCAGGCGCTCAATGAGCCGCAGGCCCCGGAGAGGGGCGTCAATGCGGAGTGCAAAGGCACCACCTATCACTTCCGGCTTGGCCAGGGCCTGGCGGATTTGGGCGTCGAACCCCCGAGGCAGGCGGGTATCAGCGTGGAGGAAGAGGAGCACCTCGCCGCTCGCCTGGGCCGCGCCAGTGTTCATCTGTGAGGCGCGCCCGGGGGGAGTTGTCAAGACACATGCGCCCCGGGATCGAGCGATCTCTCGGGTTCCATCCTCGCTCCCGCCATCCACCACGATGATCTCCAGGTTAGAGCCGCGCCCGGCCTCAGCCAGGCTGGTCTCGATCTCCTCCGCCTCATTCAGGGTCGGCACGATGATCGAGATCCGCCCCGGGCGAGCAATGCCCTTGGTCTGATCCTCCCAGAGAGAGAGGTCCTCGGGCCGGTCCACATCATCGAGCGGTTCCAGGAGGGCGAGAGACAGCCCCAGGCCCTCTGCGGCCTTTACGGTCTGTGCGAAGACCTCCCCTGTGCCCCAGGCGATGCCGGAGAACAATGGAGAGATCGCAGTCCACGAGATCCCGTTCCTCAGCGCGATCAGGTAGTACCCTCCGTCCGTCGCCGAACCCAAGACTAAGTCATGCCCCGCCAGCTGCTCGAAGGCATTTCGCAGGGTCTGTGCGCTCATAGCCGGACAATCCGTCCCGATGGCCACGGCCTTTTCTGCCCCGGAACCGAAGGCCTCCTGAAAGGCCCGAGCCAGGCGGACGCCCAGGTCCCCTTCGCCCTGAGGCCGATAACCCAGATCCGGGCCGAGCCATTTCCGCATTGAGGCCTCGCTCCCCCCCTCGAATCGCACCTGGAGCGAGGTGGCAGCGGTGGCCTCCCGCAGTAATCTGCGCGCCTGGGCCAGGGTGCGGACGGCCATCCAATGGTGGAGCTCCGCCGCTCCCTCCTCCCCCAAGGCCGGGATGAGCCGCGTCTTGGCCTTGCCCGGCTCCGGATAGCGGGTGAAGACGATCAGCCTCTTCATTTCTGCACCTCAGAACCACTTCACCTGGGATGGCCGCCGCTCCATCCAGTTCCGGAATGGGAATTGAGGATAGCCCAGGGCCAATCCGCCATAGACCTTATGGCCCTCCGGCAGGGAGAGAAGCCGTGGAATACGCCGGTCCCGATTACAGGTGGAAACCACATAGCCGGTCCAAAAGCTCCCCAGGCCCAGGGCTTGAGCGATCAGGGTGGCGTTCTGCAGGGCCAGGTTGGCGTTCGCCTCGGCGAAGATCGTGCTTTGATCCGCATGGAAGAGGATCAGGGCCGGGGTATGACGCAGGATCCGATCCCTGCCCTGCCGGTGGGCCCTGATCAACCGCTCGAAGCCATCCAGGGCATAGATCGCCCCCTTCACCTTCTCCCCCTCGACCAACCGCAGAAAGGCCCTGGATAAGGGATTTCTCAGGAGCTTGATGATCTTCCCCAGGTAATCGGCCGTCAGTTGGCTGATCTGCTTCAGCACTGCCGGGTCCTGGACCACGATGAATTCGGTACTCTGCGTATTGTGGGCAGAGGGCGCGAGCCGAGCCCCCTCGATCACCTTCTCGATCAGCTCCCTCTCCACCGGCTGATCCTTGAAGACACGAGCGGAACGCCGGGATCGCAAGATCTCCAGGAGCTGCTCGCTGGAGGGGATCATCTCCTGGCGAAGGGAATGGACGCTCCCCGGCGGGAAATCCGCGTGGCTGATCGCCCCGTGGGGGCAGAGGCAGACGCAGTGGCCGCAGGCGATGCAATGCTCCTCATAGGCCACCTCGGGAAGGCTGCCCTTCTCCATTTGGACGAAGACCTGCGCGGGACAGCTCAGAACGCAGATCCCATCCCTCTTGCAAAGGTCTGGATTGATAGTTATCTGGGGCATGATCTCATCCTTTCTTCATCTCTATGACAGGATTGGCCTTTCTTTGCAGCAGCATACCCCGGGAACACTTTTTGGTCAAGATCCCCTGCACCGTAGAAGCCTTAGGGGCACAAGGCGACATTGGAATTGACAACCGGGGGCAGAGGGCTATAATCCATTTAACTTGAGGTTCCATTTTGGCACCTCAAGCAAATGGGGCAGCCGCCGCTTCCGCCTATGCTTTCACCGCATCCCAAGCGCCGCCGGATCGGATTTCTCCCGGAAAAGCCGGGATAGGAAAAGCGATGCCCGGAGGAAAATAAGGAAACAACAGAGAGGTATACCGAATGCTGGTGGAGGCGGTACGATGAAAGGGCTTGACAACGCCTTTCTTGTTTCCATAATTATACACAGCGTCTTAACTAACACAGCATAACTTGCGTAGCGTTTCGTTAGGGGTGACCCAGAACGAAAGCCGCCGGGTGACCGCCTCGATCAGATGCTCGAGCGTCTCAAAATAGGTATTATGGGTGCACAGCTTGCGGATGAGTTTCCATACCCGCTCGATCGGATTGAGGTGGGGGCTGTAAGAGGGCAGAAACTCCAGGGCCAGCTGGTCACGATGCGATTCCAGGAAGGGCCGAAGCACCTTCGCATGGTGATACTTCGCATTATCCAGAATCACCACCGTCTTTCTCCCTCTCTGGC